>Ga0247725_1000086_pt1 | contig 125293 bp, 116 predicted proteins | sample OKSTACKMCFT3sol_FD_183021 | JGI IMG/M metagenome (GOLD analysis project Ga0247725, IMG submission 183021) | Subsurface sediment microbial communities from gas well in Oklahoma, United States - OK STACK MC-FT3-sol | ecosystem: Environmental > Terrestrial > Deep subsurface > Rock core/Sediment...
GGATCCCATACTTGTTCATCAGAAACTGCGCCTGAGTTCCTTTACCAGCACCCGGGGCACCCAACAAAATAATACGCATACAAAGATCCTCAATTAACCTGGGATTGATCCATTTGTTATAAGGGGTGAATCTTTACATAATGTGCATCATCAGACAAGGAATTTGTCTGCTTGTCTTACCTGATCGGCCGCAGTCAAGCCTACTTTGGTAGGATAACTTGCTACAATAGCCTTTTGGGCTATCTGGAGAGCGGAAATAGGACTGACAGGCAAAAAAGTCGAATAAAGACAGTAAGCTATTCGACTAAGGTAGTGCATATTTACTGCGTTTCAGCGCAGTAGCTATCACAAGGCTTTTAAGATTAAATTGTAAAGCTGCCGAAATAACAACCAAAGAGGAATCAAAATAAACAATTGATTCTAAAGGACTAAATCAGCAGGTTGCGCGCAAAGTCTCAACAAAATTGATTGAGATCAATAAAACCAAGAATTTTATACAGAAAGGCTCCGGAAGCATAGAAAACGCCCCGAAACCCCGCTTTTATTCAGGCTTTAAATTGCAGGTTTTGCAGCAGTTGCTGTTCGCCCTGTTGCAGCACTTCTGCTTTATCACTCACCATTACCAGAATAGCTTTATGGCTATTGATACTACGTCCCAAATATTTATCATCATGAAACTCTGCTTCATAATCCAATGAGTTCTCTTTGGGCACCACAAAAACCGTCATCAATCCTTGTTCTGTCTCAACGACCAGATGCAAAGAACGGGTGCCTCGGAAGTTACAGAAGTTGGCATAAACAACAGCATGGCTGCTTTCAACCAGGCTGGCGTCAAACTCAGCCAGTTTTGCATTCACATCAGACAACGACAAAGCCGTCGTCATATGCTGGATATATGGCTCTTCATGGTAGACGTGAGCCAGCGAATTTTCGCCGAGACTTTGCGAGCCATACAGGAAAAACGACCAGTTCAGCGCAAAACCAGCTAAAAACGCCACTGAAGCCGCTAACGCAATCAAATTCTGATAAAAGCGCTTTTGCTGTTGTTGCTTGTGTTTGTGCTGCTGCATCAACAATGTATTTTCCAGCGTTTTTGGCACCGGAGGGCTTAACAACTGCTTGATGTGCTGGTCCAGCTCTAGTACATCCTGATGAAATTGCTGACTATCCGGATCCTGCTGCAACTGCTGTCGTTGTTCAGGCGTCAAATGATAGGGATCAGTCAGCAAACGACGACGAACTTCTAACTCATCCATTTCTTTGCTCCCTGACACTTTCATGGCTTAACAAATCCCGTAACTGCTTACGGGCGCGGAATAAACGGGTGTTCACTGTATTAAGATTCAGAGACAGCAATTGTGCTATCTCATCCCCACTAAAACCGCCGATAATTTGCAGGATCAACGGCTCGCTGTATTCAGGCTCCAGACTCTCAATTTGCTTTAATAATTGCTGCTGTGAGTACAATTGCTCAGGGCTCACCTGATGTTCATCCAGCAGTAAATCCTGCTCTACTTCCTGGTATTGAAACTGTTTACGTTCAAAACGCCGGGCATTTTCATTCCGTAAAATAGTAAACAACCAGGCTTTGGCAGAGGCTTCGTTTTGCAGTAAATCAATACTTTTCCAGGCGCGCAAATAGGTATCCTGCACTAAATCCTCGGCAATATCAGCACTACGGCAAATCCAGCAACTATAACGGTATAAATCCGCATGATATAAACGTACTAACTGCATATAGCTATGCTGACGTTGCTCTTTCTCCGTCATTTGTTTCTTAGGTGCTGATTTGAGAGTTGACCACCACATTATTTTTTTTGTCCTTGTAGCCAAGAGCCTTAAATCCGGCGGTTCTGTCGGTTCAGGCTGCTCACTATAGGACATAGAGCGAAGAAAACTCAAGCTACTGTCTCCTGCGGTATAGCTACCTGAACGACTTTGCGCCCTAACCAATAATCCAGACTTAACCAGCGCCCTGCCCCATACACAACCAATACCACTAACATAACAAAGTAAGTGGCGGCAAACTCAATACCGTTATTCAGCACCACTAATTTTCCGCTGGAGACAAGCCAGTGGTAATCTGGCTGTTGCTGCAAAATTTGATTGGCTTTGGCTAGTTTCTCTGGTGCAGCCATCACAGCGTCATTGCGAAAAATAGTGCCATCGGCTAACCAACTTGACGCATCCGCTATCGCCAGCCAGCCGTTTTTCGCATGCACTGTCAGCATAGCCACCAGCATGGTCATACCTAATCCCAAAGCAGTCAGTCGGGTGAATACCCCAAATAGCAGAGCTAAACCGCCGCCGAGCTCTAGCAGTATGACCAAAGACAATAACAGCGCAGGCGCAGGTAAACCTAAGCCCCAGTCCGGGTTGGCAAACCAGCTTAAGGTGCTGTCAAAGTTTTGTAGCTTAGTCCAGCCAGCCTGCATCATCACAGGCGTTAAGTACAACCGCAGTAACAACAATGGAATAAAATCCAGCTGCTGTAGTTGGCTCACTAGTTTTTGATAAAAGAGAATACCTTGTTGTATCACAAGCAGGCTCCGCATAATGCCGTTGTGACAAGAGACAGGAAAGTGCGAAATAATCTTTCAAATTGGGGCAAAAAAAAGAGTCAGCCTTAACAGCTGACTCTTCTTCCCGCACTTAACTCATCATGAGATTAAGCTTTTTTTGATAAATCCAGCAGCAGCGCGTTTAAGCGGCTGACAAAAGTTGCAGGATTTTTCAGGCTGCCACGCTCAGCTAATAAGGCCTGATCAAACAAGACTTCAGCCCACTGTTTAAACTGCGTTTCGTCCTGCACATCGGCAATATGCTTCACCAGTGCATGGTCCGGGTTCAGTTCAAAAATAGGTTTTACGTCCGGTACTTTCTGACCAACAGATTCCATCAGCTTCATCATCTGCGTGCTCATGTCAAACTCGTCAGTGACGATACAAGCTGGGCTGTCGGTTAAGCGATGGCTGGTTTTCACTGCTTTGACCTGATCACCTAAAGCTGTTTTAAAGCGTTCAGTCACAGCAGCAAATTGCTTTTCTGTTTCTTCCTGAGCTTTTTTGGTTTCTTCGTCATCCAGCTTGCTGATATCCAGGCCACCTTTGGCGATAGAACGCAGCTTTTTACCTTCAAAGTCAGTCAGATGCTGCATTAACCACTCATCAACACGGTCGGATAACAGCAGCACTTCGATGCCTTTTTTACGCAATACTTCTAAGTGTGGGCTGTGTTTGGCGGCTTCATAACTGTCAGCAACGATAAAATAAATTTCGTCCTGACCTTCTTTCATCCGGCTGACATAAGCTTCTAAGCTGACCGTCTGATCGGCATTGTCGTTATGAGTAGAAGCAAAACGCAGCAGCTTAGCTATGCTGTCTTTGTTACCCGCATCTTCAGCCGGGCCTTCTTTCATCACTTGGCCAAACTCGTTCCAGAAGGTCTGGTACTCAGTTTGATCTTCAGCTTTGGCCATTTTTTCCAGCATTTTTAAGACGCGAGAGGTACAGCCTTTGCGTAAGCTTTGCGTCACCTTAGTATCCTGTAGAATTTCGCGGGACACGTTCAGTGGTAAATCGCTGGAATCCAACACACCTTTGATAAAACGCAGGTAACTTGGCATAAACTGTTCAGCGTCATCCATAATAAATACACGCTGCACATACAATTTTAAGCCATGACGGGCTTCACGGTTCCACATATCAAAAGGTGCTTTTTTCGGCACGTAAAGCAGACTGGTGTAGTTGGTATTGCCTTCAACTTTGTTGTGGCTCCAGCTCAGCGGCTCAGTCCAGTCGTGCGAAATGTGTTTGTAGAATTCCTGATACTCTGTGTCTGTCACTTCAGATTTATCACGCATCCAAAGCGCTGTGGCTTTGTTGACTGCTTTCCAGAAGCCTTCAGTGGCAGGAATTTTTTCGCCATCTTCGCCATCACGCTCTGGCGTACCTTCCTGATACATTTCAACAGGAATGCTGATATGGTCTGAGTATTTAGTGACAATAGACTCGACTTTCCACTGGTTTAAAAATTCAGTTTCTTCGTCACGTAAATGCAGAATAATTTCTGTACCACGGCTAGGTTTGACGATAGGCTCGATAGTGTATTCACCCTCGCCTGTCGATTCCCACTCAACAGCAGAATCAGCTGGCGCTCCGGCTTTGCGGGTTTTGACTGTCACTTTGTCGGCCACGATAAAAGCAGAATAAAAACCTACACCAAACTGACCTATCAGCTGAGAGTCTTTGCTCTGATCACCAGACAGCTGGCCAAAAAATTCTTTAGTGCCGGATTTGGCGATAGTACCTAAATGGCTAATCACTTCATCTTGCGTCATACCAATACCGTTGTCGCTGATGCTAATAGTTTTGGCAGCTTCATCCAGACTGATACGAACGCGTAATTCGCCATCATTGTCATACAGGCTGCTGTCTGACAAAGCTAAAAAGCGTAGTTTATCCGCTGCGTCTGAAGCGTTGGATACCAGCTCGCGCAAGAAAATTTCTTTATTGGAATACAGCGAATGGATCATCAGCTGCAGAAGTTGTTTGACCTCGGCCTGAAAGCCGTGCTTTTGTTTTTGTACTGTCTCAGTCATATACAGCTCCTTTCTCTTTCGTGGAATGACTTAAAAAAACGAAGGCTAACGCCTTGTCTAACGTGCTGGTCAGGATATGGGTTTAATACCCACAAATATCAAGGGGGCAATAGCGGCAAAACCCGGCACAAAATGGAGGATCAGGCAATTGGAGTAAGAATAAGCAAAGCTACAGCTTCAAGGACGAAGCTCCTGAGCAAAGGCATTGGAGCTAGAGCGCGGCGGCGAGCATGCGAGTCCCCATGAGCATAGCTTACTATGCGATTGGGGCGAGAGGCGGAGCCAACAAAGCTACAGCTTTAAGCACGAAGCTCCTGAGCAAAGGCATTGGAGCTAGAGCGCGGCGGCGAGCATGCGAGTCCCCATGAGCATAGTTTACTATGCGATTGGGGCGAGAGGCGGAGCCAACAAAGCTATAGCTTCAAGGACGAAGCTCAGATAGGTTTGCGGCCACTAAAGGCGTGCGACAAGGTCGTCCCATCCACATACTCTAAATCCCCCCCCACAGGCACACCATGGGCAATACGGGAGACATTCACCTGATACTTTTTACACTGCTCGGCAATGTAATAAGCTGTGGCATCGCCTTCTACGGTCGGATTGGTGGCCAATATTACTTCCTGCACTGAACCTGTACCCAGCTGCTTTTGCAGTAAATCCAGGCCCAATTCTGAGGGACCTATGCCATCAAGTGGCGACAACTGGCCCTGCAAGACAAAGTAACGACCTTTAAACTGGCCGGTTTGCTCTATGGCAAACTGATCAGAAGACGAAGCGACAATACAAAGGCTTTGACTGTCGCTGCGCCTCGGGTCTGAGCAAATAGCACATAAATCAGTCTCGCAAAAAGTACGGCACTGCTGGCAATGCCCTACGTTCTCCATAGCCACAGCCAGAGCCTTAGACAACTGCACAGCTCCAGAGCGGTTGCGTTCCAGCAACTGCAGGGCAATACGTTGTGCCGACTTAGGACCTACGCCTGGCAATATACGCAAGGCGTCGATCAGTTGCTGCAACAATGGGCTAAATTTGCTCATAGTGGATCAAATCACCACTTAAAACGGCATCTTAAAACCAGGAGGTAATTGCATACCACCGGTCACAGCAGCCATTTTGGCTTTGTTATTTTCTTCAACACGGCGTACCGCATCGTTAATAGCTGCAGCAACTAAGTCTTCAACCATTTCTTTGTCATCCTGCATCAGACTATCGTCGATGCTGACACGGCGTACATTGTGGTTGCCTGTCATAGTGACTTTCACCAAACCTGCACCCGACTCGCCTGTGACTTCCAGATTAGCCAATTCCTGCTGGGCCTTTTGCATTTTATCCTGCATGGCTTGCGCCTGCTTCATGATATTGCCTAAACCGCCACCACCACCTTTGAACATAACTGTACTCTCTATAAAAATGACTCGATTAAACTGGCGACAAGATAATGACTTGAGCCCCAAAATACAAGACGAATTAGTTGACGATAATACTGTCAGCGACTATTTCCGCCCCAAAATCTTTCTGCAGTTGCACCACCCATGGATCCTGCTGCAACAACTGCTCTACATAAACCAAACGTTCCTGCTCAATACGCTGCTGAATAGCCACAGGGCAAGTTTCTACCCAAGGTTGGTATTGAATATCCAGCTGAACCGCCTTATGAAAGGCCTGACTCAGCTCTTTGACAATTTCAGCACGGAATTTTTCTTTATCCAGATGCTGCTGGCTTTGGCAGACCAGCAACTGCACAGTATCCCCTGCCCAACTGATGCAGCTATGCAATAAATACAAACGCAGTAATCCACCTAAATTCAGGCTGTCTACTAAAGCTGCCCATTCATCCACCTGAGCGGCAAGACGCACAGAAAAGTTTTCGGCTGTGATCACACCATCAAAACGATACTGTGCTTTCGCTTCTGGTACAGCAGCAACAGGCTGTGGTTCCGGCACAGGTTCAGATTGATGCTGTTGCTGAAATTCCTGCCAGGCCCAATCGGCCGCAAAATCAGCATCCTCTGTTGGTATATCTGACGAATCAGATTCATCCGGATAAGCAGACATTGCCGGTTCTGACTGTTCAGGCGCGACTGGAGGTAAAATCGGCGCCTGTTGCGGTACAACGGGCTGCAAAACTGCTGGCTGTGAAGCTGCGACTGGAGCAACTTGTGCTCTTGGCATAACAAAAGGCTCTGCAGCCTTGGCTACAGCAGGAGTGGGTTCAGACTTTTTTTCGGTCTGAGTCTCCACCACCCGATCAGCGCTAACAGCATCAGCTTTAATACCACGGCGCGCCAAAATAGAAGCGGCAATACCTGAAGCAGCTGGCTGCGCAACAGCAGCCACAGCTTCTGTTGCAACCTGCTGCTCTGGCGGCATTTCGACTACGGCTTCTAGCATTTGAGGCATTGATTCTGCCATCTCAGGCGCAGGTTCGTGCTCTTTAGCCGGAATTGCCGCTGCGGTTTCAGGTAAATTAAACTTAGCTTTGAGTTCAGCCGCATGCGATACAGGAGTTGAAGCGCGCATCGCTGGAGAAGTATCAGCGCCAGGCACAAAAGCCACAGCTCGTAATAACGCCATTTCCAGACCAATACGTGGCTCTGGTGCAAAGGCTAATTCTTTTTTGCCGGAAATCAGTAACTGATAAAACAGCTGTAACTGCTCAGGGCTTTGCTGCTCTGCCAATTGCTGCACAAAAGCACTGTGATCTGTGACTAAATCAGCCGCCTGCCAATTAAACTGACTTAAGGCTGCTAAATGCAGCAAGGCCAGCATATCATCCAGCACATGGGCAAAATGACTGTGCTGCTGCACTAATTGATCCAGATGCTGTTTCAGTGCAGCTAAATCGCGGTTAATCACAGCAGCTAATAAAAGCTCAGCCCATTGCTGCTCCAGATACCCCAACATATCGCGCACCAGCGGCACTGTAATATTGGAATTACTTTGGGCTATGGCCTGATCAGTCAGACTTAACGAGTCGCGTAAACTGCCTTTGGCGGCACGAGCTAACAAAGCTAAAGCATCTTCGGCAGCCGGAATACCTTCCTGCGCCAATACATAAGACAAGTGCTGTTTAATTTGTTCTGGGCTTAACGCCTTTAAGCTGAACTGTAAACAACGGGATAACACTGTGACAGGCAGCTTTTGTGGATCAGTAGTCGCCAGCAAAAACTTAACATGTGGTGGTGGTTCTTCCAGCGTTTTCAAAAGCGCATTAAAACTGTGACGCGACAGCATATGCACTTCATCTATTAAGTAGACTTTATAACGACCGCGGCTTGGCGCGTACTGCACGTTATCGAGTAAATCGCGGGTGTCTTCTACTTTAGTGCGGGAGGCAGCGTCAATTTCTAACAGATCAACAAAAAAACCCTGATCAATTTCAATACAAGCACTACAGACACCACAAGGCGTGGAAGTCACGCCAGTTTCGCAGTTTAAACTTTTAGCAAAAATACGGGCTATGGTGGTTTTACCGACACCTCGGGTGCCGGTAAACAAATAGGCATGATGTAATCTGTTGTGATTGAGCGCATTAGTCAACGCAGTCTTCACATGGTCCTGACCAACCAGTTGACCAAAATGTTGAGGTCGCCATTTTCTTGCCAGTACCTGATAACTCATGCCACCTGCGCCTGTGTTTTATTGGAATTAATCGCCTGCAAATTCAACCAGACTGTAAAGGTTCAACCCAAGCTTTTCTAAACGCGCTTGTCCGCCCAAATCCGGCAGATTCACCACAAAAGCGGCGTCTGTTGCTTTGCCCCCCAAACGCTCGACTAAACTGGTTGTCGCAGCAATAGTACCACCTGTAGCCAATAAGTCATCCACTAACAGCACCTTATCTCCGGCCACTATAGCGTCTTTATGAATTTCCAGCGTGTCTTCGCCGTATTCCAGTTGATAAGACTGGGCAATACGTTCACGTGGTAATTTGCCCGGTTTACGCACTGGCACAAAGGGTAATCCCATCGCATAAGCCAAAGGTGCACCAAAAATAAAACCGCGGGATTCAGTACCCACAATCTTAGTAAAACCTTTGCTCTGATACTCTAGTTTGAAGGCATCAATCACCTTCGCAAACGCATCGGCGTCCAGCATCAGACTGGTGACATCACGAAATAAAATACCTGGTTTTGGATAGTCAGGTACGGCTTTGATCACCTGGCTTAATAAAGCAGAAAGAGATTCTGTAGTCATTCTCAGTTTCCTGATCCTAAAATAGTAACCAAAGTCGGGCACAATCAGACCGACCTAAAATAGATAAAAAAACCGCCACAAGGCGGTTCATTTATCACTCGCAAAAGGTTTAGCTGAAAAAACGAACCCAGCTGATAATTGGAGGAAGGCATAAACACGCCAGAAAAGCGACTACCAATAACACTAATTGGCCGATGCCAAAAGATTCTTTAAAATTTTCGTCTGCCATGATCGGAGCTCACTCGCTAAAAAGGTGGAACATGGTAATGAATTTTAGTCAGCTTGAAAAGCATGCACTATGCCTTTCGCCGCAAAATTCAACAGTATTTGCTCAGCGCCTGACAATAATTGCTCAGCATCCAGTTGTGGCACATAAGGCGCTAACTCATCAACCAGCCCTACCAATGTCAAGCCGGGTTGCTGCGCTAATAGTTGCAACAATAAAGTAGTCAGCTGGTTGAGGGCAATAAATTTCACTTCATCGTCACTATTACGATGAATGAGTAAAAAGCTGGTTTCGCTTTCAGTGGGTTGAAACTCAACACAAATTTTATGCACCGGGTACTGATAGGCCTGTACAGATGCAAGCTCAGACAATTGCAATGCCTGCTGTTTTAGATCCGTCACCGCATGCACTACTTCAGCCTTACGGGTTGCAAGTTCAAGCTCAAGCCATTCGTACTGGGCCAGCTCCAGCATAAAAACCGGGTCATCGCCCTCGGGCTCGTATTGCTCTTGTAAAAAATCTAAAAAGCTCTGGGCTATGGATAAAAAGAATGGACTCTCGCAGCGATAGCTTGCAAAAAACAGCTGTAACCGCTGCTGCCATGCCTGATCTGTATACAGAGACTTCAGCACAGGAAAAGCGCTGCTGACAAAACCCGAAACATTGTTAAACAATAACTCCCGATACACATCCAGGCGTTCCTGATCGACATCTGCAGGCTTCTCGCTCTGCTCTGGAGAGCGTAAATAAGCAACAAACTGATGTTGAACCTGTTGAAATTTCATATCAGGCCCTTAACTTCATAGAGTCAGTTGGCTGCAGGCGACGAATATGCGCCAACTCAAGTTGCAGTTGCTGCATATCCGGAATATTAAAATCCCGCTCCAGCAAAGTCGGAAATAGGCCATGATGCTGATAAGCTTCAGATAATAAAGACCAGACCGGATCAGACACATCAGCACCGTGGGTATCAATCAGTAAGCTGTCATGTTGGCGGTAATGCCCCGCGACATGACCATAAGCAATACGTTGTGTTGGCAGTCCTTTTAAGAACGCCAGAGCATCATAGCCGTGATTGACTGAATTCACGTAAATATTATTCACATCTAATAGCAGCTTACAGTCGGCCAACTCTAACACCGCATTGGTAAATTCAAGCTCCGTTAATTCCTGGCCAGGCGCTGCATAATAAGAGATGTTTTCGACGACCAATGGCTGCTCAAGAATATCCTGCACTACACGAATACGATCAGCCACATAAACAGCAGCTTCTTCGGTAAAAGGAATAGGTAATAAATCGTACAGATGGCCAGCAGCTGAGCAGTAACTCAAATGCTCGCTGTAGAGTTTAATTTGATGCTCTTTTAAAAAGGCTTTGATTTGACGGACAAAATCCAAATCTAATGGATCAGGACTGCCTAAAGACAAAGATAAACCATGACAGATAAAAGGATAACGTTCAGTGAGCTGGCGGAATTTTTTCTGGTAACCCCCACCATAAGGCAACCAGTTTTCCGGCGCCACTTCAAAGAAATCAATATCTGTTTGTTGCTGCTCCAGCACAGCATTCAGCATTTCACGCCGCAAGCCTAAACCCACATGAGAAGCAGCTAAACCAAAATCAGACATACAGTCTCCTTAAAAGCAGTCAGCCCGCAAGTGCAGGCTGACTATCTGTGGTACTACGCAGCACCACCGCACTTGCCTTCACCACATTTAGCTTCTTTGGATTTTTCTTTGTCTTTAGCGTCTTTTTTATCGTCGCCACATTTACCTTCACCACATTTACCTTCACCACACTTGGCTTCTTTGTCTTTCGCTTTGGCTTTATCTTCGCCGCATTTAGCTTCTTTATCTTTGGCTTTATCAGCACCACAAGAAGCTTCAGCGGACGCTAACTGGTAACCTGCATTCAGCTGTTCAGCAGAAAACGGATTCGCATTTGCGCTTAAGCTCAGCGTAGCTAAAGAACCCAGTACTAAAGCACTGACGGCAACAGCAGTAGTTTTATTTGATTTCATAACAATGTTCCTTGTGGTTGCATTAAGTTGCTTCAAACAGACCAGACTAACTACAAAAAAATTTCAATACTTCTCACATTACGCAAAATTTATTGATATACATCACGGCAGACAGCATCACTCAGGTACACACTAACAGCTTCATTAGGAGCTTTCGTCATGCCTTTGCACACAACCCAGTACTATCAGCAAAAACTAGAACTTGAGCTTGCTCAAATTCAGCAGAAAATCATCAGTTGCTTACAGCAAAGCCATGATTCTGACTATTTGCTGCTTGCAAAAAAACTGCAAGCTGATTCAGTTATGAAATGGCCAGAGTTGATGTCTGGTGTATTTTCAGAGCAACTAAAAGATTACCGGCACAGACTAGAGCAACTGGAAGCGTCATTAAGCCAAATTCAAATTGGATTATACGGTTACTGTGCTGACTGTGAAGCCGAATTGTCTGCTGAGCTACTTGAACTCGACCCAGCCCAGCAAAGGTGCAACAGCTGCCGCAAATCCTGACATCAGAGTACAGCTTTATCCCACTCGGTAGAATTAATCCATTTAGCGCCTTTGCCATAAACAGGCTGACGTTTTTCTAAAGTCTCAAAGTCAAAATCACGACGGAAAAAAATTGATGTTGTCGAAGTATGGGATTCGCACGGCTTAAAACCAGTCATATCGACCTGCAGCAAGCCAGACGATTTAAGTAAAGCCGCTGTATTTGGATGCCAGTCTGCATTATCAAGCACAATACAGCCTCCAGGTGCCAGCTTATTTAAAGCTTGCACTGCGGAATCATAACGATAACCAAAGCCATCAACGATGATGATATCAAACACACCGTCCTGCTTGCTGATCGCCAAAGGAAAGTCACGATTCTCTGCAAAAATGAGCTGCACATTAGGTTTGATTTGCGATTTGAGTTTAGTGTACCAATCCTTATTATTTTCGACGCTGACAACTTCAGCAGCCCTTTCCATCCAGAAAAAAGTGGAAGCTCCAGCGCCAAATTCAAACACTCGCTTTTTCCTGAAATCGAACTGCGTCAGGTATTCAATGGTCGGATAGGTATACAGAGGTAAATAGCCGCCACTTTTATCTACCGCAACCCCCTTTTCAACCGAAAACACATAACCATACACATTGCGCAAAATATTCATACATGAAGCAAGATACATTTCACCTTTGGGCATTTCGATCGCATCTGCATGATTTTTTAGTTTATTGTCTGCAGATTGCTCCTCACTAAATCGTCCCCAAAACATAAATCCCCCTTTAAAAAGTTAATCCAATGGAATTAAGTCAAACGCCACTGTTAGACGGTAATGCTGGCCTGCAAAAGGTTCAGTGCCATGCCACATCATTGACGGAAACAATACTACAGTTCCGGCCTGAGGTTTAACTAAAATATCAGGCTGCATTGCAAGTTGTTCAGTCAATTCAGCCTGACCAAACTTAATCCACCCCTGCCCTTTTTCTTCAACAGCCGGCGGTATATCCACATAATAACAACCACTGATCCAACCTTCGCTGTGGTAATGATTCTTATGAAACCCACTTTGATTCAAACGCACAGACCAGGCACCTGTAAATAAAAATCTGTCGGATTTACGACATAAAAACGGATGAGAATTGTCCTGTGGCAAGCTTTGAATATATAACAACACCTGTTGACGAATTTGTTGTTCCAACTGTTGGATCGGCTCTTCCTGCCTTAAAAACAAGTGATCATCAGTTTGAGTACCGTGCCGGAGAGATTGATCCAGAGGATGTCTCTGTGTCTGATGAAGAGGGGTTATCACTGAGGCTAAGCTTTGATTAAACTGCTGTATGGACGCATAACCAGCAGGAGGTTCAACCGTTCTTACCTGCACAAAGCTGTCGTAATTGTACAAATGTCGATAGGCGGTGCTTTGGCCGAGGTGCTTTAATGCAGCAGCATAATGCGCATACCAGGCCTGATTCAGAGGGAAATCCTTGATGAGTGCTTTAAACTGCAGTAATGCCTGTTCATTTTCTTCCAAAGACAAATAGCATAGTGCCATTTCGTTACGAATTTCCGGGTCTGTCGGCTGTTGCTGAAATGCGGCGCTAAGAAAACTCAAGGCGTGTCCGGCATCTCCGGCGCTACGGCGTAGAAAGCCTTTGTATACTAAAGCTTCAGCTGTCTGCTTTTGAGCCAGATACAAATCTGTGATCTGTTCAGCTTTGACCAACGCATTGGCTTTAATCAGCTTTTGAATATAAGGTCCATATAAATGCAGTAGTTGCGGTTGCTGCGCCAGCAGCTGTTCATAATGACTAAAACAATCGTCATCGCCAGCCAACCAACTAAAATCCGATAATAAATGATGCAAAGAAGCATCGGTTGGAAACTGCTGTAGTAAGTCTTTAACCTGCGTTATGGCGGCTTTTGTATCACCTGTTAAATAAAGGATGGTCGCATACTCTCGTTTTAACGACAGATCAGCAGGGTTCATTGCCATAGCCTGAGCTAATCGCTCAAGTGCATACTGATACTTTCCTTGATGTCTTAATATGGAAGAATACATTAGCCATAACTTAAGCTGGCCCGGCTGTTCGGCCACGGTAGCTTCAAGTAAAACTTCTGCGTCATTCACTCTGCCGCTTTTTTCGAAGGCCTGCGCCAAAGCCAAAATTGCGTCAGGATGTTTTGGCTTGAAGCTAAGTGCTTTCTGTAGCAAAGGAATAGCTTCGCGCAATCTGAGCTGTTTTTGTAGCAGCAAAGCAGCATTATAGTAAGCGTCAAAATACTGAGGCTGTAGCTCAATAGCGCGATGGAACAAACTTATAGCTCTGGCTTCCTGTTTATGCCGCTTGAGTAAGTTTGCAAAGTTATTTAACAACTCAGGATTATCTGGTTGCAGCTTAAAGGCATGTTCAAAGGAGGCAAGAGCATCCAGCTCCTGGCCTAACTTACGTTCTGTTAATGCTTTTAAATGCCATACTTGTGCATGCTCTTTGTGGCGTGAAGCCAATAGCTGTAACAACCGGATGGATTGCTGGTATTGTTGGCTCTGATACAAGCCCAGCGCTTGCTGCATTAACTGAGCAGAATCTAACTGTTTCATCACTTCTTATTATCGCAGTCTGTTTTCATCAGTCTAGGTTTTACCACAAAGCCGCTTATTGCGGCAGATCATTTTCTACCGCATAAAGGTAAAAAAAAACCAGCCATATGGCTGGTTTTTTCAAGAGTTCAGCTTAGAACTTAGCTGACACACGAGCATACCAGTACTGACCAGCAGTATCGTATGACGCGTTCAGAGTGTTCATATCGCCGTAATCTGTTACGTATGGTGGCTTCTTATCAAATAAGTTACGAGCACCCAATGTAAAGGTCATATTCTCGTAGTAGTAGCTACCTTGTAGGTCGTTGTATACAACAGTGCCAGTGCTATTGCTAGTGTTGCCTTCAGTAGGTGTTAACGCATCAACACCAGACAGAGAACGTATCATCCAGGTTGCAGACCATGCATCTGTAGTGTATGAAGTTGTTAAGTTAGCACGTAATTTAGAGAATGCTGCCGGGCTTGTTTCCCACTGATCTTCAGCAAACTTACCTGCATATTTCAGCTCGTCTTCACCAGCGAAAGGAATGTAGGAGTAGTTCTCTAAGTAAGTACCATCTAAACGAACTTTCAAACGACCAGCGCCTAAATCGAATTGGTAAGACGTATCAAAGTCAACGCCTGAAGTTTCGAAAGTAGACAAGTTCGCATTCGTAACCAGAACACCAGCCATCGCACCTAAAGCATCACGACGTGGTGACGTCGGGTGCGGAGCACCTGGAGTAGGTAAAGCGCCTGGACCAACAATCAGAGCACACAGCGGGCTAGAGAAGTTTGCACTTTCATAACATGCGGTAACGATGTTGTTAGTACCAGCAGTACCTATACCGTTGGTAATTTCGATGTCGAAATAATCAAGTGCAAAGCTGAAGTTATCAAATGGCGTGTAGACGAAACCCATAGTTAAGCTTTCAGACTCTTCCGGGGTCAGATCTGGGTTACCACCAGTTAATGAGCTTGCCTGGCTAGATGTCAGAGCAAAATTACCTGGCAAACCTTCAGCAGCACAGTTTGCTTTTACGTTTGCAGACTGAGAACCTGTACCATAGTTAGTACAAGGTTCAGCGTAGTTCAGGTTTGACTCAGCTTGTGGAGCATACAACTCTGTTACGCTTGGAGCACGGAAACCATCAGCTTTAGTTGCACGAACTAATAAACCATCAAACGGAGTCCACTCTAAACCTAATTTGGTGTTAGAAGCTGCGCTTAAGAAGTTATAATCTGTGCGACGAACAGCAGCAGATAAGTTCAGGCTCTCAACCATTGGTAAATCAGCCAGTAATGGAGCACTTAACTCTAAGTAAGCTTCATTTACATCGTACTGGCCTTCAGTTTTTTCACCTACAACCGAGTAGATCTCACCAAGGATAGCTGCACCATCTGGCTGGTTCAGGTAATCTTCCCAACGTCTTTCAACACCAAAAGCCCAAGCTGCTGGTCCTGCTGGTAATTCGAAATCACCAAAATCACCGCTTAAGTTAGCCTGGAACTGCTTGGTCACGCCACGAACTACTGGAGAGTTTGGCAGGAAAGCATAAGCTATCATCTCGTCAGTTAAAGTACCGGCTTTGAACGGGTTCCATAAGCCTGGGCAAGCTGCATCAGCAGCACAAGCTGTTGGGTTTGATAACGTAAGGAAACGTTTAGGGTTAGCACGACCGAAGTCAATACGTGAATCTACATAACGGGCATAGTTAAAGGATGTATCCCAAGACCAGTTGTTTTCGAAGTCACCTTCAAAACCAACAACCATACGGTAGTCAGAGAAATCCTGAGTAAAAGCACGGCCACCGGTTTCAAACAAACGACGGTTTACAGTTACAGAGGTAGGAGTTGCAGCGTTACCATTGATATCAAAACGAGTTGGGTTATCAGGGTGATCAGCCGGAACCACTTGTCCCCAGAATGTACCTTCGGCACCCATTAACTGATTAGACTGACGGTTAGTAAAACCACCTTCAGTAAAAATACGGGTACTGTCAGTTAATTCATAACGGCCAGAACCGTTGATGCTGAACACTTCCTGTGGAGTAACCATGTAACTTACAGCAGCAAAGTTAAAGGTGTCTGCGTTTGTTAATGTACGGTTTAAGCCCGTTACAGGGTCAACAATCCAGCTATTTGAACCACCAGCACCAGCACTGTTATAGTAGTTAGATGCGCTTGTTGAACGCCATGTACCAGAAGCAGTAGTACCAGAACCAACACACTCAACGCCGCCTGCACCGTCATCGCCATAAGCACAAGCAGAGAAGTCACGTGCGCCCTGAGAAATAGGATTACGCTTGCTGTACTCTAACGCAAGAACTACGTTACCTTTTTCGCTCGAAGCACCTGTAGTAACAGAAAGTTTATAAGTTTCACCGTCACCTTCGCCAGTCATATCTGTCTGGGCACTCACTTCTGTACCTTCGAAGTTTGACTTAGTGATGAAGTTAACAACACCCGCGATGGCATCAGAACCATAAACAGTTGAAGCACCGTCACGCAGAACTTCTACACGTTCAACAAATGACAGAGGGATAGAGTTTAAGTCGTTTGATGCAAAGCGACGACCGTTGATCAGAACCAGAGTACGACCAGAACCTAAACCACGTAATGAAACAGTAGCATTACCAGCACTACCATTGTTTACGTTAGAGCCTTGAGCCGCACCGTTTACTGCTGGTAAAGATTGAACAAACTTTTCCAGAGTGACATGGCCAGAAGCTTCGATATCAGCAGAAGTGAAAACTGTGATTGGGCTTGCTGACTCTAAGTCAGTACGTTTAATGCGAGAGCCGGTAATTTCAATCCTTTCGACATCTTTAGCTTCTTCAGCTTCTTGTGCACTTACTGATCCCGTGAATGCAGCTGTAGAGGCAGCACCAAAAGCAACTGCTAAACGCACTGCTTTGGACAACTTAGTATTTGTAAACATGTTTTTCTCCCTGGACCACTATATAGTGATTCTATTTTTACGATGACCAACCTTTACGGCGATTGGAACTCCGAACGTTTCGCAATCTGGGCAGACGTCGAAAACAACGACCCGATAATAAACGCAATTTTTCAGCACGGTCAACAGCTTTTACGGAACGAATTGCCATTGGTGTTGTCAACCGCCGCCAAGACTCAAAGAGCGTTAAGTAAATATAGTTAACAGAGTGGGTGTTTTTTTTAAATTTATCTCTATTTAACCCTCAAAAAGCTCATTTACCAGCCAATACCGGCCTCATTTTTAACCGTTTTAATTTTTTCCTTCATTTCGTCGCTAATTTTTGTAAACTTAACTCTACAACCTATAAGTCAATTTTTTTCATTTATCCGACGAATAAAATGTCAATTTTTAACCTTAATACCAATATTGCCATCCACTGAAAGCTGACTTATCATGAACACCTGTTTTTTTATCCAGATGTTTTAATGCTTACTGATGCTCTCAAAAACCAAATCCGCGACATTCACCAGCAGCTAAAAAGCAATCTGACGAATTACCAGCCTCGCCCTGGCCAGAATAAGATGGTGGCCGAAATTGCCAATACTCTGGCAGGTAGCTACCACAGCTATGACAGAACTTTATTAGTAGAAGCAGGAACAGGCACGGGCAAGTCGCTGGCTTATTTAATGGCGGCTATTCCTTTTGCATTAAAACAAAAAAAAACGCTGGTGATAGCAACAGCGACTGTGGCTTTGCAAGAACAGTTGGTGCAAAAAGATTTGCCCTTTTTCCTGAAATACAGCGGTCTGAAATTTGAATTTTGCTTGGTGAAAGGCAGGCAGCGTTATGCCTGTGTAGAAAAAATCCGCCAGCAACTGCAGCAGCCAGATTTATTGCCTTTATTCCAAAGTACAGCGCCTGCTTCTTTGCTACAGCAGTTACTCAGCTACTGGCAGCAACGGCATTGGCTAGGAGACAGGGACAGCTTAAAAGAGCCGATAGCTGATGAACATTGGTATGCTATCGCTTCTGATCCTGCGCATTGCAGCAAAGCCAACCCGGTGCATCATCAATGCCCTTTTCATTTAGCTCGTGCCGAAATAGAAGGCAGCACAGTACTAGTGGTCAATCATGCTTTGTTACTGGCAGATTTGGATGCTGGCTCGCAAATACTTCCGCCGCCTGCTGATTGTATTTATGTCATAGATGAAGCTCATCACTTACCAGACAGTGGTCGTGATTTCTTTTCAGCCCATGCCCCGCTGAGTTTCCCGGCCCAGTATCTGGAAAAGCTAAAAAAGACCACTCAGCAGCTCGCCGGTGTATTACCACAGCACGGCGCTATGACCGAGGTATTAAAACTTGATGAACTGGCTAGCGACTTTTTAAAACAACTCAAACCCGTGCAACATCAAATTGAATTGAATCAGCACCACTGGTTTGCGAAAGAGCCGCATTACCGTTTTGCAGATGCAGTACTGCCGGAAACCTTTGCTTCTAATGCTAACCAATTAGCCGAGTTAAGTGGTAAAGCCTTATCCGCTATAGAGAAGCTGCAGCAGTTTTTATCTGAAGCTGCTACTGAACATAAAGTTGCAACTAAGTTGGTACTGCCACTGCAGTTTGAATTAACCGCGATAGAGCATAGATTTGAGCAGCAATCGGAACTGTGGCGACTGTATTCAGTCCCGCAGCAAAAACACGTCAATCAGGCGCGTTGGGTCACACAAGATCAAAAAGAGCATCAGCAAAGCAGCGCTTATGCTAGCCCCTTGTCGGTGAGTTTTCTGTTAGACGATTTGTTATTCAGTCAGGCTTTTGCAACAGTACTTTGTTCCGCCACCTTAACGACGCTAAATAGTTTTGACTATATCAAGCAGGAGCTGGGGCTTTCCCAGCACCAAGGTTTGCAAACCCTCAAAGTCGACTCCCCCTTTGATTATCAAAACAAAGCCAGTTTGCTGTTGCCCAAAATGCAGACAGACCCCAGCAGTGACGCCTTTACTGATGAATTAATAGCAAAACTGCCACAGTATATGGACAAAAAAGCCGGTAACCTACTGCTGTTTGCGTCGTATTGGCAGATGCAAAAAGTCGTAGAGGCTCTGAGAGCTAAAGGTTGGTCTTTTTTAGTGCAAGGTGAAGCATCCCGCCAGTCGCTGCTGGAACTTCATGCCCTTAAAGTAAAAGCAGGCGAAGGCAGTATTTTATGTGGTACCCAGAGTTTTTCTGAAGGTTTGGATTTACCGGGCGCCTTGCTGACTAATCTGGTGATCACTAAATTACCTTTTGCTGTGCCCTCCTCCCCTTTAGAAGAAGCTTTATCTGAAGCTATTACTAAAAGAGGCGGCAATCCATTTTTGCAAATGACAGTACCAGCCACAGCACGAAAACTGGTGCAGGCCTGTGGTAGACTGCTACGCCAGGAGATGGATCATGGCCGTATTGTTATTTTAGACAGACGCTTAGTGACCAAAACTTATGGCAAGGCCATGCTGAACGCTTTGCCTCCCTTTTCACAAACTATTGAAGAGTAAAGATGGAATTAGGTTTAGACCTCTGGGTAGTCGCCGCTTTATGCGCTGTGGCATTAGTGGCAGGTTTTATTGATGCAGTAGCCGGAGGCGGTGGCTTACTGACAGTACCGGCACTGCTGACCGCAGGATTACCGCCGCATCTGGTGTTAGGCACCAACAAACTGGCTGCAACTTTTGGTTCCATCACGGCTTCAGTCACTTATTACAGGCGCAAACTTTTTGACCCGGCGTTTTGGCGCACAGCGCTGATATTCACTGCTATTGGCGCCATTTGTGGCACTTTAGTAGTGGATTTAATCAGCAAAGAATGGCTGGAACGTATTATTCCGTTTTTTATCGTGATCGCAGCTTTATATAGTCTGGTGGTAAAAATGCAGCCAGACGATCAATTGACCTTACCAGAGCAAACCCCTAAACATTTCTGGCAGCAAAGAGCCCAGGGTTTTACCTTAGGTTTTTATGATGGCCTGGCAGGTCCGGGGACGGGTTCCTTCTGGATGGTGTCGACCATGGCACTGTATAAAATCAATTTGCTTTTGACCAGCGGCGTGGCGCGTTCGATGAATTGCGTCAGTAATGTTTTTGCGTTAGTGACATTTGCCTGGTTGGGTCATATTTATTGGGCTTTGGGTTTAGCCATGGGTGCTTGTTTAATGCTCGGATCCTATTTTGGTGCCCGTTCAGCGATACGTTTTGGCAGTAAGTTTATCCGGCCGATTTTTTTAACTATGGTTTTAGCTATTACCGCCCGCTTGTTATGGCAAGCTTGGAGCAATGGATGAAAGACTTATTGGCTGCATTGGAGCTACAACTGAAGCAGCTAACGCAGCAAGCTAAAACCATAGATGGCAAACAAAGTAGCTGGCAACAAAAAGCATGGTTTGATAGCGACTTATTTCAATCCCACTCGCCTTTTTTAACCGACTATGTGTTAGAAGCCGAAGCCATGCTCAAACGCCTGAAGGCAAGCACAGAGCAGCGCACCAGCTCAGCCCAAGCCTTGGCCGCTAAACTTAGCGCCCAAATTCAGGCATTAAGCCGAGCATTTCAAACCAAAGACTTACGTTATTTGCCTGGTAAAGTCAAAAAGCGCGCCGTTTCCCCAAATGCTTCAGAACAAGCTCAGGCTATGGTTGGACAATTACGTCGCTCCACTCAGGAGTTGTATCAACAGCTCTCTGAATATCAGGGCTTTGAAAGGCGCTTGTTGGATATGCTTGAGCTGGAACAACGCCAGTTGTCCGGTGGTTCTGCGGATACCAGTGCCGACAGAGTATTAGCCATTCACGCCCGTTTAGGTCGTTGCCGCAAAGCCTTAAGCGAATTAGAGGTCGAAATTCAGTGGTCAGAACAAAACCGCCGGGGCTGATCTATCACCCGATTTACAGTCAGCTCGAACTGCCCTTTAAACACCGCTATCCGATAGGTAAATATCAGGCTTTGTATCAAGCCTTGCTCGAGCTGGGTGTGCTGACCGAGCAGTTCACGTCATCTCAAGTTGCCAGCTTTGAACAATTATTATCAGTACATCAGGCTTTTTATGCAGAACAGCTAATCTCCGGTCAGTTGGATACTAAGGCGATGCGTCGTATAGGTTTTCCCTGGTCGGAACAATTGGTAACCCGCTCTTTAACCTCTGTAGGTGGCACAGTGCAAACGGTTCAACTTGCATTGCAGCAAGGTTTAGCTTTGCATTTGAGTGGCGGTTATCACCATGCTTATGCTGGTGAAGGCAGTGGCTTTTGCTTATTTAATGATTTAGCAGTGGCAGCACGTTACGCCTTAACTCAAGGCGTGGATAAAGTGCTGATTTTTGATTGTGACGTGCATCAGGGCGATGGCACTGCCGCAATTTTTGCCGAAGAACCCGCTGTGATTACGGCCTCCTTGCATGGTGAGAAAAACTTCCCTGCCCGTAAACAACAATCCAGCTGGGATTTAGGTTTACCTACAGCCTGCACAGATGACGAATATCTGGCAGCGGTGACAGAGAGCCTGGATTATCTGCTGCGGATCCATCAGCCGGATTTAGTGATTTATGATGCGGGCATCGACATTCATCAGCAGGACGATTTAGGGCTTTTACATATCAGCACAGCAGGAGTGGCAGAGCGGGATTGGTATGTACTCAACGAATGCCATAAGAAAGGAATTCCGGTAGCAGCAGTGATTGGCGGAGGTTATCAGCGAGATCTTGAGGCTTTAACTCAAATTCATCTGCAGCTGTTTTATGCGGCCTTTAAAATCAGCGGTTTGTCGTTACCAAATACAAACCGCTGGTTTCATGCCCTGCGGACCTGAATTGCAAGACGGTCGGGTTGTAGGGACCGAGGCTTGCCCCGCCCCATCAACGGGCACCGCGGTATCCATTGACGTGCGGGTACAAGACCCGCCCCTACAATTTAGACCTGCTGGGCACCTGAGAAATAGAATCCCAACTGTTTGCGCACAGCCAAAGGCAGTTCAGGTAAATCCGATTTTGGCAGTAAGAACGTGGCCATATGGAATAAATCGGTAAAAATGCGGTTTTTCTCTGTGGTGCGTTTTAAATAATCATGGCCCGAAGAACCGCCGGTACCAATTTTAGTCCCCAGCATACGCTGTACCATCATGGCGTGTTTGTAGCGCCAAATCGTCATATTTTCATCGATTTCCGTCAGGCAGGTTAATACCTGAAATGGCAGGTTAAACACAGGTTCTTCCTGATACAGGGTAATAAACAAAGCGGCAAGCATAGCGCGTTGGCTTAAGCGGAAGCTCCCCTGTTGTTGCAGTTCAGCGTATTTGTCTTTATCCAGCAAAGCAGCAAACTTGGCTCTGGTATTGATGATTTCTTTCAGCTGCATTTCGCGTTCATGTTCAGCAATCTGTTCAATAGACAGCACAGTGCTTTCATCTTCGTTCAGCATTTTCTCCGTTGCGCTTTGGTACATCTGCCAGAAGCTGAAATCGCCAAATTGTAAAAATGGCATACGTTCCAGCCACTTTTCGACTTGTTCAAATAAGCTCGGCTGAGTTTCCAAACCTTCTAAAAATAGCCGGTCTTTTTCATTTAAGCGGCTGTAAAAGGAGTTTTTATCAAAGTCGATGCGGTATTCGCTTTTCAATCCCAGACCAATTTCCAGCATCTTAAACTGCACGCTTTGAAAACCAGAAGCTGGCACTAAGTAGTCGCGAAACGACATAAAGTCCTGAGGTGTCATGGTTTCCATCACGCCAATTTGCTGGTTCATTAACTGTTGAATGGTAATGACCCGCTTCAGCTTATGCACCACTCCTGTTAACTGCTGATCTTTGACTTCATCACCAGCAAAAACCGCCAAGACGGCTTTTAGTTCATGCAGTACTTGCTTAAACCATAATTCGTAGACCTGATGCACCACAATAAACAAGGTTTCATCATGGGCTTCATTGGCATACTTTGCGCTTTCAGGGGCCTGGGCTGTTAAAATTTTGTCCAGTTGCAGGTAGTCACCGTAGTAACAAGGGGTTGTATTCTTTTGCATTTTTTTAATCTTAGGCCATGGCCTGTTATTTTGACCGCGCTATTCTATCAGCACGACCAGAAGTTAACATCTGCTGGTAGCGTTTTATAACCGAACTGATTATGCTTAGGCTCAGTTAAGTAGTCAGCGGCAGGGGCATAAAGCTCAGGCACACAAGGAGTAACAGATGAAGTTAGATGACGATATCCATAACTATTACGAAAAACTTCTGTTGGACCATTTAGTTGAGCTACGTCTGGATGATGAGTACGACACCGAATATCTGGCCGATTTATGCTGCATAGTGCTGAATCAGTTACCGCCGAAATACATTCGTTATGAAGTGGATATGGCGTTTTACCTGCCTCAGACCGAACGTTTTGAAATGGTGATGAAAGTGCGCGAAGCTGTTGCCAAAGCCAAAGGCTTCTTAGACACCCAACGTGACAAAAATTAAGACTCCGGCTTTATCTGATGCGCCCCTTGAGGTGCAACTTGCAGTGGAACTGATCCTGTTGCTGGAGCAACAGGATTTGCCAACAGAAACAGTGCTGGCAGCTCTGACCATAGTACAACGCGATTTCCAGAAAAAACTGGCAAAACCTGTTAAACAAGCTGATTAAATTCTTATTTTTCCTGAGGCAGTATGCTGACCCATTCCATTACCTTGTATCTGGCCACAGTATTGATTTGGGGCTCGACCTTTTTCGCTATTAAATTTCAGCTCGGTGATGTGCCGGAAATGTGGTCTATTTCCTATCGTTTTGGTTTAGCGGCTTTGTTGCTCTGGTTCTGGTGTCTGTGGCGTAAGCTGCCACTGAAATTTAGTCGTCGCCAGCATGGTTGGATGGCACTGCAAGGCTTGTTTTTATTTTGTTTAAACTACCTGCTGATTTATCTGGCCACCTCTGATTTAACCAGCGGTCTGATCGCAGTGGTGTTTTCCAGCATAGTGCTGATGAATATACTCAACGGTGCCTTGTTTTTTGGCCGTCCGATTGAAGTTAAAACACTGCTAGGAGCTTTGTTAGGTATCCTCGGTATAGCCTTTGTATTCTGGCCGGAACTGGCAGGATTGGAGAGCAACGGCTCGGCTTTTTGGGGTTTAGTACTGAGTATTGCCGGTACTTATATCGCCTCACTTGGCAATATGCTCTCATCAAAAAATCAACAACAGCAGTTGCCTGTGGTGCAAAGTAATGTGTTTGGTATGACCTACGGTGCGATTATGATGGCCATACTGGCCTTAGTTCAGGGCATCATGCCGGTTTTTGATAGCAGTCTTAGTTTTAACTTGTCCCTGTTGTACCTGTCATTATTCGGCTCAGTGCTGGCCTTTGGTGCTTACCTGACGCTGGTGGGTCGTATTGGTCCAGCCAAAGCGGCTTACACCATGGTGTTATTCCCGATTGTCGCTTTGGGCATATCCACCCTGTTTGAGAATTACCACTGGAGCTGGTCTGCCCTTATTGGTGTTTGTATTGTTGCTTTGGGAAATTTAATTATCTTGTTGCCTGGCGCACAACTAAAACGCCTTGCCAGGCTTTCATAAGCTGTCACAACTCTTCGTGTTGCTAGAGTTATTAAATCTGACTATACCTAAAGCAGTGTTTCTTTATCAGAGAACGCAAAGCATGCGATGGATGGTCAGCCTTTTGCTCTTCTGTATAAGTTTTGAGCTTCAAAGCCAAAATTTACGGATCATCACTGTAGTCGAGCCGCCAGCCAGTTATCTGGATAGCCATGGTCAACTGACAGGTTTTTCGGTCGAAGTGGTGCAGGCAATTCAGCGCAGCCTGGACGACAAAACTGTGATTGAAGTATTACCTGAAGCTCGCGCTATTCATATTGCCCGCACTGAACCTAACGTACTGCTATTCAGCTTTTCCAGAACACCCAAACGAGAAGATGAGTTTTATTGGGTTGGGCAGTTAAGTGTTAAAGCCTGGTCTGTTTATGCTTTAAGTTCTAATCCTGTACAAATTCAATCACTGGAAGAGTTACGTAAAGTGAAAGCCATTGGTGTTGTTCGCGGTGATATAAGGGAAGAATGGTTGACTGAACAAGGCTTTAGCAATCTACACCCTTCTGTTAATCACCAGCAGAATATGCACAGGTTACGCTCTGGCCGGTTAGATTTAATAGCTTACGAAAGTCAGGGCATTCAGCATTTGTTATTAGAAGAAGGATTCGATCTGCAGGATATCAAACCCGTCTATCAGCTAAAACGCTCCGATGTTTATTTGCTAATGTCAAAAAAAGGCACTGATATAGCTTTGCTGGAACGCTGGCGTCATGCAGCGAACAAGCTAAAAGCCAGCGGCGAACAGCAATTTATCGCCGAGAAATGGCAGATGATACTGCGGCACTACCATGACGTTGAAACTCAAACACTAAATGGCGTTATGGTTTTTCCATAAGATACCAGGTAGCAGCGATATACAAGCTTTAGCCAGCAGAGTTTCAGTCTCAACAAAGCTTGGAGCCGTTGAATAAAATTAAATATTGATCCCGCTCAATTTTTATAAAACAGGCGCTGGTTATTGGCAAAACTTTATGGCAGTCTGGCTCGATATTTCCGTCAGGATCTTTGCTGCAATGTTAAGCACGTCAGATTTAGTCTCTCGTATTCAAAAACTTATGTCATCTAATTCATTGGAGGAAGCTCGCCCTCTTTGTGAGGACTTTCTCAGACAGGAACCCAATGATATTTATGCATTAACTACATTAATCCAAATCGACTTGACTCAGAACAACTACAATCAGGTTGTTTTTTATTGTGAAAAACTACTGGCCATTCAACCTGCTAACCTACAGTTACATCAAGTCTTGGCCCGTAGTCTGGAGCAGTTATCAAGCTCAGACCCTTCAGGCTCGTCTTTAGCCACAGTGCTGGAAAAACTGCCTGGGGCCTATTCCAGTCGTTTGTTGTATGGCAGAGCATTGGAATTACAGGGAGATATGTTTGGTGCTGGCCGTCAATACCTGACGGCAGTTAAAACAGCTCAGGCCAAAGGTTTCTGGTTAAATGAGGCATCCACAGCACCCTGGTGCCGCCAGTATGTCGCGTATGCTCTTGGCTTTATCAATAAATACAAAGTAAACCTGGGTTACCAGTGGCTTGAGCCTTTATGGCAAAGATTCGGCAAAACCGAGATGGAACGGGTCACTAAAGCTATACAAATGTACACTGGCGAGCGGCCCTTAGTGCTGGCTGATCCAAGACAACAACCCAACTATTTGTATGTACCAGATTTACCTCTGACTCCTGTCTTTGACCGTAATGTTCTATCTTTTGCTGAGCAATACGAAAGTGCGACCGCCAGTATTCAAGCTGAACTGAAACAACTGCAAGAGCAATCGAAGGATTTCAAACCCTTTCAGGAAGGTGAAGAAGGAAAATCATTGACCGCAGGAGGGGCATGGGATGCTTACTTCTTCTACCGTCACGGCAAGACCTACACTGAGCATTTAGCACAATGCCCTGCTACTGCTCAGGCCCTGAGCCAACTTCCCTTAGTTCATATCAGGGAACATGCACCTGAAGTCTGTTTTTCTATCATGCAACCACATACTCATATACTGCCGCACAGAGGGGCAACAAACAGCAGAGCCGTATTGCATCTGGGCCTGGATATCCCGGATCAATGCAGACTTAATTTACCCGGTATTGCTGAATTGAGTTGGCAGGAAGGAAAAATATTTGCGTTTGACGACACCTATCTGCATGAAGCCTGGAACAAAAGTGACAACACCAGAGCCGTCATACTGGCAGATATCTGGAATCCTTATCTGCGCGAAGAAGAGCAAATAGCTCTCACCGAATTGATAGAACAGATTGGTTTGCTCAATCAGCAAACCAAAGCTGTGCTTTCTTAGTCTGGCTGGCGCAGTTGGGATTTCTCGCAACTGCAAACAGCATCAGATTTGCCCCATGTAATCTTTTTTACCTACTTCAACACCGTTGTGACGCAACAAAGCATAACTGGTGGTCACATGGAAATAAAACTGAGGTAAACCATACTGGGCTAAATACTGACTTCCGGTAAAACGTTTTTCCTTTGGAGTACCTGGGCGCAATACAATTTCTTTGTCCGCAGCGTTGGCAAATTGCTCTGCCGTTAAACTATCCAGAAAAACCAGAGTTTTATCCAAACGTTGCTGCAGTTCAGCAAAAGTCTGTTCATTGTCTTCATAGCCCGGAACCTCAACACCAGCTAAACGAGCCGACACACTTTTGGCAAAATCAGCGGCAATTTGCACCTGACGTACCAGCGGAAACATGTCAGGGTATAAACGTGATTGCAATAATACAGCGTCAGCCAGATCTTTCTGTTGGCTGAACTTTTCAGCTTTAGCTAACAAGTCTTTTAAGCTGGTAAGAAACTGTTTAAATACCGGCACTGACGCGCTGTAAAAAGATAAACTCATATTATTTGCCTCATTCAAGCCATCCTGCCCTTTGCAAGATCTGCTCTTTGAAATGGGGGTGCACAAGAGGATTACAAGGCTTCTAGCTGATGAAACAATAAATCACAGCTTTGTTTTAACTGCAGTAACTGCTCTAAAGGCATACCTGACTGCTGAAAAATGCTCACAGGAATATGGCTCGCCTCTGCCTTTAGTTTTTTTCCCTGCTCGGTCAGAGCAATCTGCACCACACGTTCATCCTGCTGGCTGCGGGTTCTGCTCACTAAACCTTTGCTTTCCAGCCGCTTTAATAAAGGGGTTAAAGTACCAGAATCCAGATGTAGTTTTTCACCTAATTCTTTGACGTTCAGCTCGCTCTGCTGCCACAACACCAGCATAGCCAAATACTGTGGATAGGTTAATTCTAGAGGTTCCAGCAGCAGACGATAACTGCGTACCAGCCGGTGGCTGGCGCTGTACAGTGAAAAACACAGTTGCTTTTCCAGCACTAAATAATCTTCGTTCTCTGCATTCATGGCCTTGCCTGACTCAATTGAATTGTGTGCAATATACTTGAGATCAGCTCTAAAATCGAGCTTATGGACCTAACCAAAAATCAGTTGCCAGAAACTGGGGCTACGGTGTTTATGATATTTTTTTCGCAGATCATCCATTTTTACCAGTTGTTGTTGTGCACCAGCTAAATCATTTTTCTCCAACAGCAATTGAGTCTGATCAAGCTCTATAGCTAATTCTTTCAGTCCTTGCTGATACAACTCTGATTTTTCAGGCTGGAATTGACCTTGTTGCGCTTGCTGCAACTGGCCTTCAAAACTGGCTAGAGCAGCCGTCATTTGTTCGACGGATTGCGCTTCTTTGGCTTGTTTAAAACTCAGCGCCATCTGCTTCATGGTTTTTTCCATATCCACATCACTTGCAGATACAGAGCTACATAACAACAGACCACTTAGCAGCACAGACATTACTACTTTCATCAGGAATCCTCTTAAAAAAACGGCCTTATTATAAGCAAGTTCGGCCCTCGTGCTGTGCTTTTCTGAGCTATGATGCTGCAACTTAAGGTCAGACAGAGAAAAGACACCGATGAAACTGCCGATTTATCAGGTCGATGCATTTACCGATCAGCTTTTTAAAGGCAATTATGCCGCAGTGGTGCCATTAACACAGGCTATCAGCAATGAACTGATGCAACAGATTGCCACCGAAAACAACCTGTCGGAAACCGCTTTTGTACTGCAGCTTGCTAAAGATCATTATCAGATCCGCTGGTTTTCTCCTGTCACTGAAATTGATTTTTGTGGTCATGCCACTTTAGCAGCTGCTTTTGTGTTGTTTGCTCAAAGCGACAGTACAAAGCTTCGCTTCAGTACCTTAGCTGTAGGTGACTTAGTAGTCAGCAAGCAAGCGGATCACTGGATCCAAATGGATTTCCCCAAACGCCCTGCCAGCCCCGTTATAGCGCCAGAGGCACTGCTTGCCGGATTATCCATAGCTCCGGCTGCAGTTTTGCAAAGCGCTCAGGCTTATTTTGCGATTTATGAAAATGAGCAGCAGGTGAAAGAATTAGCTACAGAGAGTGCTGAACTTAAAAAGCTTGCACCTTATGATGTTGTAGCTACGGCTCCTGGCACAAACTATGACTTCGTTTCCCGTTATTTCTGGCCAGCCAATGGTGGCGATGAAGATCCGGTGACCGGCTCTATCCATGCTGGGCTCGTGCCTTATTGGGCAGAGCAATTGGGTAAAAACCAGTTGATGGCTTATCAGGCGTCTAGCAGAGGTGGTGTATTGGCGTGTGAATTAACTCAAGACAGAGTACTGGTATCAGGTCAGGCTAAGTTGTATCTGCACGGTGAGATTTACCTGCCGTAACAGGCTTATCAGCAGGGCTACAGGCTTTGCCCTGCTGTGAATGTCAGTTTAAATCGCGGGCAAAATACTACTTAACAAGCCTATCAGAGCACCAAACACACCGCCCCACACCACCAGCCAGCCTAAATGCTGGCGGATCATCTGTTGCACTATGTCTTTCACCATCTCTGGTGTCAGCTCGGCTAAACGCCCTTCGACTACTGCAGCAATTTTAGGTTGCAGCAAATCGATAGTATCGCCCTGATGCAGTTGGTTTTTGATGTGCTGTTGTACTTCAGGACTATCGGCCAGCTCTGCTAAGGAACGACTTAAATTCTCAATAAAAGGTTCTTTCAGTGGCACAAGCATCTGAGCTCCGCCAAACATCGCCAGCATGCCACCCAAAGAGGATTTTTGCACTGTTTCAAGCAACGCATCAAAAGCAGGAGATAAGTCGATAGCCTGAATAACCGGGGCCAGTTTTAAGCTAACGGCATCCTGATCATGTTGCTCAGCAAGCAAACGCTGCAGGTTTTCTTTACTGAAAAACTGCCCCATGATCAAATCATAAATACCTTGTTTAAACTCAGTAAAACGCGCAGGAATGACACCAGAGCCATAAAGCAAAGGTACTTTTTCAAACAGCATATGAATAGCCAGCCAGTTGGTCACGGCACCGGAAAAAGCAAACAATCCCATAGCCCATAACCAGGGCAGTGCGAAAAACCAGCCACAGGCCATTATCACCAAAGACAACAGATTGGTTAAAAGACTCTTATTCATCAAAACTCCAAACAAACAGCAGAAATGGCGGCGATTGTAATCAGTGTACAGGAGAACAACAAGAGAGCAGATCACAAAGCCTGTGCCGCTCTGTCATTTCAGTTACAGAGGGGCACAGGCCTTATCTGCATCGACAAGCTTACACCTGAAAGGCTGCAGCCATTTGTTGTAACGAACTGGCCAATTTAGCCTGTTCAGACACAGTCGCAGATAATTGTCGGCCGCCTTCGGCCGCATGCTCGGTTTGATCGCTGATATGCTGGACGCTCAGCGCAATTTGTTCAGCAACTGTTGCTTGTTCTTCCACTGAAGCACTGATTTGAATAGCCATAGCGCGGATTTGTTCAATAGACTGAAAAATACCAGACATCGCCTGACTAACAAACTCGCTTTGCTCCAGACTGGAACTGGCAAGTTGTTCACTTTGCTGCATAGAGTTTGTAACCGCAGACATATCCAGTTGAAACTGACTGACCATGCTCTGAATTTCTGAAGTAGATTGCTGAGTACGTTGCGCTAAAGATCGCACTTCGTCAGCAACTACAGCAAAACCACGACCTTGCTCTCCGGCCCTTGCAGCTTCTATCGCCGCATTTAACGCCAGTAAGTTAGTTTGTTCGGCAATAGCACGGATCACTGACACCACTTCATTAATTTTCTGGCTGCTTTGATTCAATTGACCAACCTGAGCGGCCACATGATTTAACCTGCTGACCACCTGTACTACCGCCTGATGGCTTTGCTCTACTCTTTCATTCACATGAGCAGTCAGTTGATGTGTATCTTCTGCCGCTGCTGAGCTCTGGTGTACATGAGAGGCCACATCTTTCACCGATACACTCAGTTGTTCAACAGCAGAAGCCACTGTCAGTGTTTCTTCATTTTGTTTGTGTAAGGCGTCCGCATTATGATCCACAGTAGCAGCTGTTTGCTCTGCCACGGCAGAGAGCTGCACACTGGCATGCAACAGTTGATCTACAGTACTTCTGAATTGCTGCAGCATTTGATTCAAGGCTACTGCAATCTGGCTGAATTCATCCCGGCCCCATTGCGGTGCTGTCACGCGCAAATCTTTTTGCTGTGCCGATTGTTGCATCACTTGCACCAGCGTATTCACTTGCATCACTAACCCCCGGATCACTTTCCAGGCTAAAAAGCTCACAAGCATCAGCACCAGCAGGTTCAATCCCACTAACCAGATAAAACTTTGATAGCTTTGCTGATAACTCTGACCAGCCAGCTGCACTATTTGCTCTGTAAGTTGCTGCTCCATCAGTTTTAACTGATTAATACGTGCTGTAGATAGTTCAAACCACCGCCTGGGTTCAACAGACAATTGTTGCTGCATCGCCTGCTGGCGGATACTTAACATTTCACTAAATGACGATTGCTGATTGTCCAGCCACTGTACTTGTTCTTTGGTAGCAAATTGCTGAAATAGTGAGAAAAACAGTTGCTGCTCTGCAGTATTACTCAGATAAGAAGCAAAGCTCTGCGGAGTAAAGCTGCCTTTTGTCAGCGCCGCATTTAACTGCGCCCGCTCTAATCCGGCTCGTTCTTTCGCTTCACTCCAGCTATAAAGGGAGTTCAAAGGGCCGTTCAGCTGCATATCAGTATTAAACTTCAGGATTGATGGTGCTATAGATAACAGCTGCTGATTTAACTCACTGTAGTAGCGGATCATCGCAGCTACAGTGAGATTTTTACTACTTACTTGCGCCCGGTTTTGCGATAAGCTGCTAAGTCTGGTTTCTATTTGTTGCAGCAGAGTGAATTGCTCCGTGCTCTGGAAACTTTGTTGGCTTTGCTTTAATTGCTGCAAAAACAATTGAAGTTGCAGATCCACTAATGCCCGTTGCTGAGCAAGTTCCGCAGGTAAATCCGGCAGCTGACTATTCAGAAAACCTGCACTTAAGCCCCGTTCTTTTTGCAGTTCATGCACCAGGTCCACCGCCTTTACCAGCACAGTCATTTGCTCTGTGACCGCATTACTTTGCCGGGTTTGTTGCCAGCGCCCGCTCGCCTGCTGACTAACAAACCAAAGTAATAAAACAAACAAAGGCAAAACTAACGCCAATAACCTGAATTGAATTTTTAAACTCAGTAACATCATGTATCTCCCTTTTGGTGATTATCCTTTGCCTTTTCCACTGCACCTTTGAGCCAAAACAAAGATTTATTCTTTCTTAATCAAATAATTACCTACAAAAAGCTAAGTATAGTCAGATCTTTTCTACCAGGGGGTTCATCTTGAAGGTTTTTGTTTCAGCTGCAGCAGTTCCAGCCAAACATTAGATTGGTCTTGCTGATGCGAGGCCGGCAACACAGGATTATGTAGTTTTAGCACTAAAGACTGACTGTAACGTTGGGGTTCAAATACATGTCGGGTGACCGGATGTTCCTGCATAAACCGGAGCAACTCTCCTGAGTTATGCATTGCCGTCAAGCCTTGTTCCAGTCGTCTGGCTAGTGTTTTATTCTCTGGGTCTACATAAAAATGTACGGGCAGAGGGTAATACAGCAGCACTGATGTAAAAAAAATCAACCCTTGATAATTCTGCGGCTGGCTGGCAAGTTCAGCGTCGCCTTCAATGATGCTGCGAGGGAAATAGTCACAGCGACCTTTGTGCAGCATATCCAGTATCGAAACAAACTTTTGCGCTGTATGAACTTTAAGTCCAGCATATTGCAATACCTGTACGTCAGGCCAATTTTCTCCCTGACAAGCGGTAAAGCGGCGTAAGTCGTCTACAGTTTTTACATGCTGAAACTCCTGTAGCAGGCTGCTTTTGATTATCAGGCCTCTTAAACCTAAACCTCCATATAAAATAGCGACCGTAATACGCTGTAATTTGTGCTCTATTTCAGCTGTTGGCGTTAGCCAGTGCACGTCGATACGGTTTTTTTTCAGCATCAGTTTCCACAAGGAGCCAGAAGCAGGCATTGGTTCAAAGACCAAATTGGCCTGGCCATAATCAGCGGACGTCTTTTGCAACACCAAACGGAGTAAATCAAAGTAATACGAAGTGCTGGCTTCCAGCTTAGATTGTGGCGTGGCCACATGAATTGCAGTACTGGCGCTAGCCCCGACGAAACACGCCAGACTAAACAAACTAAAAAACAGCAGTAACAAACGCATCAGACAGTCCTCAGCAGAACCATCCCTGAGATCAACGTCCATCAATAAATGCCTACAATCAAACTTAGCGTTTTTATCACTTTTACGCAATGCCAATACATAGGGTTGGGATTTCAAAGATTTCAGACGGGGATCAATTTAGTACTTTCAAGCAGTAACAACACAGCCCCCGCCAGCACAACAAGGAGTCCAAGCCATTGCCGGGCAGTTTTAATAGTTTTTAATAGCGTTTTTTGCGGTTTAGATTTAATCATCAGGTGTTAACAAAGGTTAGTAAAAACAACTCAGATGATAATAATTCCTATTTGCAAAATGAGCAACTTTTTATGCTTCACTGCCTTTATTAAACAGCGGCAATAAGCGCGCAATTAACTGTACACCCGCATGAAGCTGCGATTCAGTTGTATTGGCTAAGCCTATCACCAAACCAGTACGCGTTGGACCGGAAAATACATAACGGCTTAATGGCTGCACTCTATAGCCTTGTTTTAACAATTCGGCAGTCAGTTGCTGATCGGCAACGCTGTAGGGAAACTCAATGCTGATATGCAATCCTGCATAACGGGCATGCAACTTCACCTCTGGCAAGTACTCTGCAATAAGCTGCAGGCAATACTGCTGTTTATGCTGGTATAACTGCCGCATTTTACGTAAATGCCGGCCAAAATGGCCCTCCAACATAAAATCGGCTGTTACTGCCTGAGGCAATAAAGCCACATCTCCATACACAGCCTGCAACAAAGCTGCAGCTTTGGGCATCCAGGGTTTCGGCAACACCAGATAGCCTAAACGTAATGCAGGAAACAGCGTTTTACTAAAAGATCCAACGTAAAGCACTCCCTGGCCTTGTGCTAAACCTTGCAAACTGGCGAAGGGCCTGTGTTTGAACTGAAACTCGCTGTCGTAATCGTCCTCCACCAGAACACAGTGCTGCTGCCGTGCCCAATCCAATAAATGCCGACGCTCTGACAGCGGCATAATGCCTCCCATAGGATACTGATGAGCCGGAGTCACAAACAAAGCTTTGCAGCCATTCAGTTGGTGGAGATCTGAAATCGCTAATCCATGCTCTGAGCTGGCATGAATATAATGGATCTCTGCTTCTGCCAGCTGCAAGGCCTGACGTAAACGTGGATAACCCGGAGATTCCATAGCCACCTTGTCGCCAGCTTTACTGGCCAGCTTTGTCGCTATAAATAAAGCGGCCTGAGCGCCTGGGGTGATCAGAATACAGTCCTCGTTACAGACCACCTGACGGGACTGGCGTAAATAGTCTTTCAGTGCCAAACGCAGTGGTAAATACCCCAGAGCATCAGCCATTCCAGCCAAAGCTGCTCTGCTGCTATGGCGCTGAGTCAGTTTTTGCCATAGCGCGAATGGAAAGGCAGATAAATCTGGCACTCCTGGCTGCAATAAGCCCGAGGCAGGCCCGGTTTTGGCGGTTACACCGTAATCAAATAGTGTCAGTTCTGTTTGCACTTCGCCTAAAGGTGGTTCGGTGCTGGCCTGGAAAAACTGATCAGGAGCTGTGGATATAATCTGATAACCCCGTCCCTGTTGCCCCAGCAGATAACCTTCAGCCACCAACTGCTGCAATACCTGATTAATGGTGTTACGGCTCAGTCCCAAATCCGCAGCCAACTGTCTGCTGGAAGGCAATAACGCATCAGCAGGCCATTGAGAAGTTAATAGTTTTTCGCGCAGCGCCTGATACAACTGCTGCTGCAAAGTCCCTTGACCGGACAGAAAAAAACTTCCAAGCTCAATTCGCAAACTGGATCTCTCATTTTAATAAAACTGGCACTTTCCACAGAACCAGTTTAGCGATAAAACTGCAGCAGACACAAGCACAGAGGAGTCTATATGCTGAGTTATCAAGTGGAATCAGGTTTTGATTTAGAAGAAATGCTGGCGTTGTATAAAGCCTCTGGCATTAACAGACCCATAGAAAATAAAAGCCGGATGGCAACCCTGCTTGCCAGCGCCAATTTATTGGTAACAGCACGGCAAAACGGCAAGCTGGTGGGCCTGGCGCGCTGCATGACGGATAAAGCCTGGGTGGTGTATATTTGCGATTTGCTGGTGGATAAACATCTGCAACAACAAGGCATTGGCAAAGAGCTGTTGCATCAGGTGCAGCAAGTTACAGGCCCTGAAGTCCAGCAGTTGTTACACAGTGCTGAAAGTGCGATGGGTTACTACCCCAAAGTAGGTTATCAGTTATGCCACAATGCTTTTGTGCTGAAAAGAGAACGTTAAGCAACTATGTATTTACCAACACACTTTCAAAATCAGGATATTGATCAGATCCGTGCTTTTTTGCAGCAGCATTATTTTGGTTTACTGCTCAGCAACAGTCCGGATTTGTTTTACACTCCTTTGCCTTTTTTGTTTGACTGGCATGAAGGCCAACTGACTGCACACTGCCATATGGCACGCAATAATCCGCAGTTAAAGCAGCTTAATGAACAGCAGGTGCAAATTGTCATTATGGGGCCTCATGCTTTTGTCGCAGGCGACTGTTATGGTGATGCGCAGGCTGTTTCAACCTGGAACTACAGCCTGGTTGAACTCAAAGGCACAGCCTATACGCTAAACACTGAGCAAACTCTGGCTTTAGCACGCAGGCAGGAAAGCTTTTCTGCACCTGATATGCAGCAATCTGCTGACTATCAGCAAAAACTGGTCAATGGCATCTGTGGGGTGCGGATAGACATCAGTAGCTGGCTTGGCAAAATGAAACTGTCGCAGAATAAATCAGCAGCACAACGCCAGAAAGTTGGGGATTATTTGCAATCGACAGAGCAATCCAAAAGCGTCTGGCAATTAATGCAACAACTGGGTCTGTATCAAAGCAGTTAAAGCAACCTTGAGTTTCCGAAAACAAGCTAATTTATCCAGAAAACTCAGACGCTTAGTTTGAGTTTTTCATATAGGATAGCTACGGGCTTTGGGAGTTGTAATCATGTCCGATCTGGTCAGTTGGTCCCGTATAAAAAATTTACCCGGCCCCGCCTGGGTATTGTTGCTGGGCAATTTTTTTGTTCGCGGCAGCTATTTTATGGTCTGGCCTTTTATCTCTGTATTGCTCTATCAAAAGTTTAAGCTCAGTGCGACCGAAATAGGCCTCTGGCTAACCAGTGCAGCTATGCTTGCTGTGGTGCTTGGCTTTTATGCAGGTTATTTATCTGACCGCTTTGGTCGTTATCCATTATTGCTGGCCGCAGCCGCACTAGGCACTTTTACATTTAGCTGCTTCGCTTTAGCCCAAAGCAAAGAAGGCTTTATTTGTTGTATTTTCTTATCCACTTTGCCACGGGCGTTATGGGATGCGCCCAGTAAGGCATGGCTGGGCGATTCATTACCCGACCCCAAAGATCGTGAACTGGCTTTGCAAGGCCTTTACTTTATGGTGAATGCAGGCGCAGCTATTGGGCCCCTGTTGGGTCTTTCTGCAGGTCTGACGGGTAATCCTCTGACGTTTTTTATTACAGCCTTCTCGTATTTTATATTAGGTGTGGCCGTGCTGTTTTTCCGCTGTAAACCGAAACAAAGTTCGCAAAGCCACAATCCGATGCGCTTTGGCCAAACCTTATTTTTATTAAAAAAAGACCAGCTGTTTTTACTGGTGATTGTGGCCAATATTTTAGTGACTTTTATCTATGCGCACTGTGACTCCAGTCTGATCCAATACCTGACACGGGCGGAAGTACCGGAGCTGGTAGCACTGATCTCAGCCATGATTATTCTGAATTCCAGCGTCATAGTACTGTTTCAATTTCCATTGCTGCGTCTGATGTCAAGCTGGCCTGTGGTATCCCGTATTTATGCGGGGTTGTTGTTACTGGCGGCATCACAACTTGGTTTCGCGCTCAATCCACCCGCGTGGTTTTGGGGCTGGATAGCGGCTGTAGTTGTATTAAGTCTTGGCGAAGCTATTTTATTTGCCAATATGAATGTGCATTTGGATCAGTTGGCACCGGCTTCGTTACGTGGCAGCTACTTTGGCGCCGCCAGTTTGTACGCCATAGGCTATTCGTTATCCCCTGTATTAGGTGGCGTGATACTGGACTTGTGGGGAGGCCCTGCACTTTTCGCCATAAGTTTTAGCTTATGCCTGGCGGTCTTTATCAGCTATCAGTGCAGCGGCAAACTAAAACGACCTGACTTTATTCAGCTTGAGCAGGAATGGAAAGAACAGGCAAAACAAGGGACAGTTGCGGGTTCATAGTTACCCCCTGTTTTGCCTGAGCACGAACAGGTGCCATTATAAAATCAGTTGTAACCCAGTTCTGCACAATGCTCTATGGTCGGGTCAAAGCGTTTTGCTTTCACAGGTTCGCAATCATCGTCACGCCAGATCAAGCTTAGCGCTCTGCGTTCTTGCTGGGTTAAATCGTCCTTTCCATTACTTGCGCTGTATCCAAAGGGTTGCGCACTTTGCTGTTGTTTGATTGCACTCATAAGATGCACTCCTGTCTTCTTTTGGTTGACACTGCCGGGTAAGATTCGGGCTTCCCAACAGCAGGCGAATTTGAAGCTTAACCCGCTAAAGATGAGCGCTAGCTGAACTGGCTAACTGTTTTTTAACCACAAAATATCCCCTCAATCCCCCTCAGAGCACAGTTAAACAACAGTAAGCTGCCGTTCAGTTAACAAAGGTAGACTGCCGCCATATCGTCACTGGACGTCTGCTTGATTTACAAGAAGGATCACAATAATGAAAATTAAATTAGCTTTGGCCACGTTCGTATTTGCAACCACAATGGCAACAGGCTTTGCTCAGGCTGGTGTATTTGTCCCGGCCGCAGGTTTTGGCTCTCAGTACGGCGACTTAGGCGCTAAGTTTATGTACCGTGAAGACAATATGGCTCTTTATGTGGGTGCTGGTGTAGGTGGAGCTGCTGTAGGTTTTCACATCGCCCCATCAGCCAACAGCCAGCATGTATTTGGTGCTCAGTATGCTTCTGGATCCGATGTGTTCGACAGTGAAGATTTAATACTTGCCACTTATGATTATCACTTTAGCGGTTTTAGTGGCCGAGGCTGGACTTTAGGTGGTGGTTTAGGCACTGCAGATTACGATGGTGGCCGCAGGAATGGCGACAGCAAAACTGTGGCAGTATTTAACGTCGGTTATAAATTCTGATTGATGGTTCGACCAACAGAGTTCAAATGAAGAAAGGCTGCCGATGGCAGCCTTTCTTCATCATGCTATAAAAACAAACTGGTGTATTGTGCAGGCATCTGCTGTAACGGCTTAATTTTCACATCTTTATAAAACACTTCAGCGGCTTCACTTTGCAGCTGAATTTTACCTTCGACTAAAGGTTCGGTTTTGCCTTCCGGCGTCACATAACGGGAATTTCTCAGCACCATCACTACATGACCGTTGACTATATGCAGGCTCTGGCCTTCAAAGCTAATCAGCTCCACTGTATTCCACTGCCCTGCTGGTTTTTCATGATTTTCTTTACGCAGCACAAAGCCCTGCAACTCTTCGCCTTTGCCAACCTTGAGGAATGGCTGACTCTCATCAGCGACAGCATTCATAATAGACTCAGGCATAAAAGCACGAATATCAATGGCTGAACCTGCTTGTTGCCAGTAGTCACCGTTATGACCTTCCATGATCTGGAACTCCTGCGACATCATCCAGGAGCGGAAATACTCCTGCCCATGCTCACCAATGGCGTGATACAAAATACCGCTGTCTTTCAGTTTATTCAGCCGAGGTGGCCACTTTTTATCACCCCAGCGAAATTGCAGTTTTAAATGGTAGTTTTTGTAGGAGTTTTTACTGGTGACTGCGCCATAAATTTCACCGCTGACCCTAAGTACAGGTTCGTTGTTTTCTTGCTGCATGGTAAAGACTTTGTATCTGTCGTTGCCGGTATTTAAACCTATAGGCGCTATCGGCTTACCCTGTTCGTCTTTTGGCACAGAACCATCGTAAGACTCTTTATGTTTATAACTTAAATAGGTGTCCCACTGGCTCAGATTTTTATCCAGCAAAGGCTGCCAGTCCGCTGCCAATGCTGAATAACTACAAAAGGCGATAGAAAAACACAGGAGTTTAAGTTTCATTGCTTTTATCCAATAATGAGTGATTTCAATTGGATACCAGTTTAATCATTAAATGTAAAGCGCTTACATTGAAGTGTAGAAGTAAAGCATATTACGTTTTTTCGTAACCTGCTCTCCCCCCATTTTGAGTGTATACCCAAGTAACTTGGAATTGCAGGGAGGCCCCAGTCACGTAGGTACACTATGTGACTGGGGCGAGAGCATGCAGTCAACAAAGCTGCAGCTTCAAGTACGACGAGTATATTACCAGTTCAGCTTTTGAGCGTCTTTGGCCATCCCTGGTTTTAAAGGTTCAGCTTTCAGTTGTGGCACAGCTTTCTCCTGTAACTGTTTTTGTAGCAGACTGATGGCATAAGATAACTGTGCATCCTGACCACTAAAACTGGCGTAGGGTAGATTATCGACCAGTACATCAGGGCTAACACCACGGCCTTCGATGATCCAGCGTCCTTCTTTATCAAACTGCGCGGTTTCGGCGACACGAGCCACGCCCATATCAGCTAACAAATTACGACCAGATAACCAAACACCGGCACCTGCAGTTTGCTGTCCTATCACTGGCCCTAAGCCTAAACTTTTTACCCCTGCGGCAAAAGTTTCGCCATCAGAATAGGTCAGTGGATCAGTCAGTACCACCAGTTGGCCACGGAAGCTTTGTTGCATATTGCCATAGGCTTTGCCCTGAGTGGGTTGCCAGAAGGACCAGACCCGACGTAACAGTTTTTCAATGACCCAACTGTCGATATTGCCTCCTCTGTTTCGGCGCACATCAATAATCAAACCTGGTTTATCTACATTGGCATAAAACTCGCGGGCAAAGTTACTGATATCATTGGCTGTCATGGCATATAAATGCAGATAACCCAGTTGCTGTTTGCCCTGCTGATCCACCTGATGTTTTTTCTGTTGCACCCAATGCTGATAACGCAACATCTGTTCTTGTTGTGGGCTGACTGGCACCACCACTTTTTTAAATGCTTTACCATCCCGCTCTAACTGCAACAACACTTGCTGACCTTGTTGCTGCTGTAACACCTGATGCAAATCCAGCACTGAAGCCACAGCCTTGCCATTAACGGCCAACAAGGTATCACCCGATTTCAGCTCTACGCCGGGGCTATTAAGCGGACTGGCAATAGAAGGTAAATCCGGGTCGGTCTGGTAAATGGTTTGCAACACCAGTTTGCCATCGCGGTTGATAAATTCGCCCCCAAGACTGGCTGCTTTGCTGCTTTCACTGGCTTTGGCATAATCACCGCCCCGTACTTGCGAGTGCAATACAGACAACTCACCAATCAACTGCGCCAGCAAATCATCCAGCTCAAATCTGTCTGTGACTCTTTCGAGTAAAGGCTGATATCGTCTTTTGGTGCTGCCCCAGTCCACTCCACGCATGGCCGGATCAAACAAAAACTCACGGTGCATCAGCCAGGCGTCATGGAACATTTGTTGCCATTCTGCTTTGGGCGTTACTGTCAGGCTTATTTTATCAATAGCCCAAGGCTCAGAGTCTTCCCCTTCCGGAGCTTTAGCTGTTGCAGAACCTAAGAAAAACCTGTGCTGACCAGGTTCGGTTTCATAGTGCAGAAACAACGACTTACCGTCTGTACTGGTTTCTAAGGTGCGTACCTTGCCTGCAAAACTCAACAATTTTTTATTGTCAGGTTCAATTTTTAAAGCACGCGCTGCCGCCGCATGACCACTGTATTCAAATTCCTGCAGATAGAGGTAATCAGAACCGGCCTGCAATTTCTGATAGTTTCCGGCCGCAACAGGCACTTGCCATAACTGGCCAGGCAAGTCTTTGAATAAGGCTGGCTTCTCCTGGTTGTCTAGCCCTGCCGTTAATTCAGTTTCAGCGGCAAATGGAAACTGTGCGGCACTGGTTAATGCATATGCAAACACCTGCGCTCTTTTATCAAAAGCGGGTCCCATGTTGCGATCCCCCCATGGGCCGCCCGGGGTTGGTTTTAATTCACGTTGTGACAAAAAATACAACCAATCACCATCCGGATGAAATGCAGGACTGAACGAGTTGTATTTATCTGTAGTGAGCAATTTGGCTTGTTGTTCTTTGACTGAATACAGGCCAATTTGCTGCCGGCCCACGCCATCTTTTTCAGTGGTAAAAGCCAGCAAGCTACTGGTTTTATTCCAGCTCAGGTCACTGTATGGGCTTAAACCAGAACCACTTTTATACAGCAACTGATTGCTGCCACTCTTTACATCAAGTAGCCACAGCTGACCTTGTTTATCATCATGAGCCAGATAACGACCATCGGGGGATAAGGCTAAATTCCAACGAAACCCACGGCCATCTTTGGTCAGTTGCTTGCCTTTATCTGAACCATCAGCAGCGTATTGCCAAATTTCAGGCTCACCAGACTGGTCGGAAATTAAATACACCCATTTGCCATCCTGACTGACCACTGCACTGCGGGCACGAGCAGTTTCAGGCACAGCTAATTCCACAATTCGTTGGGGGGCGCGGGATAATACCAGCACCTTGCTGCGAAGCGTAAGCACCAGCTTTTCTTTGGCAAAGCCAACTGAGCCCGCAGTTAAATACTTCATAGGTTCTGCCAGTACACGCTGACGTTGCTGCGGGGAGTCTGTAATTAAAGCCGGGGCGAGACTATCGTTTTGGCCCGAGTTTAAATCTAACAGTTTGATATCAGCACCCAACTGATAAGTCACTTTACCCTGATCAAGGCGGGCTGAACGTACCGCAAAATCCTGGTGGGTAGTCAGCTCTTTTAATTGTGCAGAGACTGGGTCGTAAGACCACAAATTTGCATTGCCCCCCGCATCACTAACCAACACCAGTTTCCCTTCCCACATCATTGGGTTGCGTAAAGAGCCCTGATGATCGGTTAGCAACCGCTCTGCTTCCAGTTGCGAACCCAGTTTCCAGCGCCACAACTGGCCTTTGGCCCCGCCCTGATACTGGCGGGCATTATCTCCGGTCAGTTGCAAACCATAGCGGATAAAATATACATAGCCATTCTGTGGGTCCAGAGCTGCTTCGACAGCATCTAAAAGCGGCAGAGTTTCAGTCTGTTGAGTTTCCAGATCCAGTAGTTTCAGCACCCAACTATTTACCGGCCCTGTCATCGCATCTGTGCTGTACAGCAACTTGCCATCCAAACTCCAGCCTTGTAGTTTTACTTTGGCATTAAGCGCCGTCAGACGCTTTGGAGCCCCACCGGCTAAGGCTAAATAATAAATATCCGCTGTGTCGTCATAAGCCGCAACATAAACTACCGCTTTACCGTCTGGTGTAAACAAGGCCTGAGTTTCTTCAGCAGGATGAGTTGTTAGGCGTTTCGCTTCACTGCCATTTATTGAACTGAGCCATAAATCCCCCTCGGCGGTAAACACCAGTTGGTTTTGTTGCACAGCAGGAGAGCGGTAATAAGCAGCATTTGTATAAGCGCTGGTAAAAACAGCGGCCGTCAGACAAGCGATTAAAGTGAGTTTCATGGTAGCCCCGGATGTTTTTATTTGTTTTTACCATATCAGCTTCAACATAAAAAAAGCAGAGGGTACCACCTCAGAAATCAGACAGTTAATCCCATGCCAACATTCCGGAACACTAAAGAGAAAGGGGGCATTAGTAGCCCCCTTGAATTACTTCACTGCCTGTAAGTATTTCTGCAAGGTTTGAATGTTGTTGTTATACGCCGTAGGTTCACCTAAAGACAGGCCCTGACTGCGCACATAATAGTCAAACGGCAATTGGCGCTGGCCAAAAAATTCAACAAAACCATCAGGTTGCAGCGTATCACCATTTAAACCTATAGCCCAGTTACGAGACTGATAGTCTTTAAGCTGAGTCACAATAGCATTCACCAGATTAGTTTCAGCTGTGACTTGCTGATTAATATAGCTCTGTAAGGTATTGATGTTCGCATCATAAGCAGACTCATTTCCTGCAGAAACGCCCTGGCTACGCACAAAATACGCAAAAGGCAGGCTGCGGTCTTCAAAAAACTTCAGAAATCCGTCAGGTTGCAGGGTGTCACCATTTAAACCTATTGCCCAAAAACGGCTTTGATAATCCTTCAGGCCTTGAATAGTGGCATGACAAGCACTCAGGTTTTGTGGAGGTAAAGACCAGACTAAAGATTGTTGTTCCATTTCAGTTCTCCATAGCTGTGATTGTGCCCGATAGTGGGCCAGCACACTATAGAAGTACAAAATAACAGCACCTTTATATATTTGTGATATTTTTATTATACTTTTACCTTATTCAGGTATTTTTGATATAAAAAAAAGCGCCTTCTTCAGCGCATTTTTTTCTTCTTTAAAAACCTCTGGCAGTATCAAGCGCTTGCTGAATATCTATGGAGCATATGTCCAGATGCGTCACCCAACGTACCCGCTTGTAGTGCTGATCAGCCTTGTTGTAATTACTGCTGGTCAGTCGGATACCATGGGCAGCTAAATGAGCCAATAAAGGCTCTGCTACCTCAAGGGCAATATCAGTAAATAAAATATTGGTATGTACTGACACCAGCTCCAGCTTGCCTTTAAGTCGCGGATGTTCAGCGGCTATCCGCTGCAAACCTTCAGCCAGTTGCTGTGCATGCTGATGATCCTCTGCCAGGCGTTCTATATGATGTTGCAGCGCATATAAACCAGCTGCTGCCAGCACACCAGCCTGGCGCATACCGCCACCCAACATTTTACGCAGCCGTCTTGCCTGCTGAATAAACGCAAAACTCCCCAGCAGCAAAGAGCCTACCGGAGCACCTAAGCCTTTGGATAAACACAAAGATACGGAATCAAAACCAGCACAAAGCTGCCTGGCTTTTTGAATTGGATCTGAACCATCAGTTGTAGCTAAAGCCACTGCAGCATTCATCAGCCGGGCACCATCTATATGGCAGTTTAACCCAAGCTCTTTGGCCAAAGCTGCCACTGAATTCATATATGACAAAGGCAACACCTTACCGCCAGTGGTGTTTTCCATCACAATCAATTTTGTACGGGCAAAATGTGGATCGTCCGGTTTTACCGCAGCACGAATATGCTCAAGCGCCAGAGTACCGTCTGGCTGGTGTTCAATAGGTTGCGGCTGAATAGAACCCAACACCGCCATACCACCAGCTTCCCAGCGATAGGTATGCCATTGTTGCCCTACAATGGCTTCGTCACCCCGCTGACAATGCGCCATCAGTGCTATTAAGTTGGTTTGGGTGCCGCTGGGCGCAAATAATGCAGCTTCAAAACCTAACAGTTCAGCAGCATAACGCTGTAACTCATTGACCGTCGGGTCGTCCTGAAATACATCATCACCCAAGGGCGCTGCCAGCATAGCGGCTTTCATTGCGGCTGTAGGTTGGGTGACTGTGTCACTGCGAAAATCTGCCATCAGTAGTCTCCTGACCTTTGCTGCATAAATTAATCTCTATCAAACCTTATCAGCTTAGGCTTCGCAAGAGTAGCTCAACGGCTTTTGCTGGCACTATATCGCTTAACATGCTCTGCGACTTTTTGTAAAAGTGACAAGGCGGCCAACAACCGGCTGCACAGGGCATAGCTAATAGCTCGACAGCAGGTTAAATCTGGCGACAAATTAAGTTTTGAATCCTGCCAAAACGCTGTCACGAGATTTTGATCTGCATCTAGCTTTAAGCTAGTGGAAGGGCAACTTTGCATATTGAGTGGTTAATTAAACGAAAAAATACCCTACAATTAAGCTTTGTTCCAAGAGCTAACGACTAATGAAACTGGTCTTTTATTTCGTTCACTGCTTGCTGTTCTGCTGTTTTTTTTCTGATGCAAAGGAGACAGCCAGATTAAAGCCATTAGTGTTCAGCTATGTCAGCCATCCAATCATAGAACTGCACCTCAAACCCCGGATCTCAGAAGCTTATCGCAAACTCGGCTATAAGGTACGTTTTGTAAATATGCCAAGCGATAGATTTATCCGGCAATTTGAATCAGGGGCTGTAGACGGCGATGTTGCCAGATTAGGACAACTGACCTCTGTGTTGCCATCTATGCTGCTGGTGTATCAATTTGATCAACTCGAACTGACCTTACAGTGCAGACCGGGCCTGAGTTGTGTTGAAGCAGATTTAGATAATCCGGAAAATCTGCTGTTTATTCCGGCACAAAGCCAAGTCTTCAGGATGTTGCAGCTCAACTACAAAGCTCAGGTCTATACTGTGCGCGATTGGTCACAACTCATTGATTTATATAACGAAGGAAAGATAGACCGTTTTTTCTGGCTGGAAGGCCACAGGCTAAAAACCGGTCAGCTGCCTCAAACCAACAGTCTGCTTATCAAAACACCGCAGCTAGCGCTGTACCATGTGCTGCATAAATCCAACGCAGAGTTGGCACCTTTAGTAAAAGCGGAGCTAGAAAAGACGAGGCAGAAAAGAGCATCGGCTGATATAAAAACAGAGGACAAAAATACCACGAACAAATAAAAGCCAGCTCAGGCTTAAATACAAAACTGAGCTGGCTTTTGGCTATTACTGCTTAGGTAACTCTTTGACACCCATATTAAACAAGGTGAAACCAAAAATATCCGCAGCTAATTCAATTTGCTTGGACACAGGCACACCTGCACCGTGACCTGCATTGGTTTCAATACGGATCATCTGTGGGTTAGGACCGCTGGCTTTAGCCTGTAGTTCAGCTGCAAACTTAAAGGAATGCGCTGGTACTACGCGGTCATCGTGATCGCCAGTGGTCACCAGAGTAGCCGGATAAGCCACGCCTTCTTTGACGTTATGCACTGGCGAGTAGCCTTTGATGTAGTCGTACATCTCTTTGCTTTGCTCAGATGTACCATAGTCGTACGCCCAACCAGCACCTGCAGTGAAAGTGTGGTAACGCAGCATATCCAAAACGCCCACTTGCGGAATGGCCACTTTCATCAGATCAGGTCTTTGGGTCATCACAGCGCCCACTAACAAACCGCCGTTAGAACCACCACGAATAGCCAGTTTGTCGCTTGAAGTGTATTTCTGTGCAATCAAGTATTCGCCTGCGGCAATAAAATCATCAAACACGTTTTGTTTTTTCAGCTGGATACCGGCATCATGCCAGGCTTTACCGTATTCGCCACCACCACGCAGGTTAGGCACAGCATACACGCCGCCCATTTCCATCCACACCAGGTTAGCCACACTGAATGAAGGAGTCAGGCTGACGTTAAAGCCACCGTAGCCGTACAACATGGTTGGGTTAGACCCATCCAGTTTGATGCCTTTTTTGTGGGTGATGATCATCGGCACTTTAGTACCGTCTTTCGAGGTATAAAACACCTGTTCAGACTGGTAGTCGTCGCTGTTAAACTTCACAGCAGCTTTATAGTACGTACTGGTTTCGCCGGATTTTGGCTCAAAAGCAAAAGTACTAGGTGCTGTGTTGTAGTTCGTGAAGCTGTAATACAAGGTGCTGTCTTTGGTTTTGCCACCAAAACCAGACACAGTACCTAAGCCCGGCAGAGATACGTCACGCACCAGCTTGCCTTCGTAATCGTATTGCTTGATCTGGGAAATCGCATCCACCATGTAGTTGGCGAATAAGAAACCAGCACCTTTGTTCACATCCAGCACGTTTGCCGTTTCCGGGATCACATCAGTCCATTGATCAGCAGCAGGCGCCGTTGCATCAATTTTGATCAGCTTTTTATTAGGTGCATTTAAGTTGGTGACAAAATACAAGGCGTTGTCACGGCTGTCGACAAACTCAAAATCGGCATTGCCTTCAGCGTATAAGGTGATAAAAGCACTGTCGGCTTTAGTTAAATCTTTCAGGAAGACTTTATTGCCAGAGGTTGCATTTGCGGCAGAGACAATCAGGTATTTACCGTCATCTGTGACACCACCACCGACATAACGGTGTTTCTCTGCATCAACACCACCAAACACTACTGGGTCGTCTTTTTGTGCCGTGCCTAATTTATGGTAATACAGCTTGTGCTGATCGGTTTTCGCAGAAAGCTCACTGCCTTCAGGCTTGTCATAGCTGGAGTAGTAGAAACCTTCGTTGCCTTTCCACGACACACCGCTGAACTTAACGTCTACCAATGTTTCTTCAATTGGTTTTTTCGTCTCAACATCGATGATAATAATTTTGCGCCAGTCACTACCACCTTCAGAGATAGAGTAGGCCAGAGTTTTACCGTCATCTGAAAAAGATACATCAGCTAAAGAGGTTGTAGCATCAGTACTGAAGGTATTTGGGTCTAAAAAGACTTCAGCTTCGCCTTTTTTGCGGTACAACACGGACTGATTTTGTAAGCCGTCGTTTTTAAAGAAATAGGTGTATTCACCTTCAATAAAAGGCGCACCTACTTTTTCATAATTCCACAGCGCTTCTAAACGTTGCTTGATTTGGTCGCGGTAACCAATCTGATCCAGATAAGAAAAAGTAACTTTGTTTTGTTCTTTCACCCAGTTGCCGGTTTCGACACTACGGTCATCTTCCAGCCAGCGGTATGGATCCGCTACTTTGCTGTCAAAATAGCTATCAACCACGTCACCTTTAGCAGTGACAGGGTAAGTAAAAGGGTGAGCGGCCTGAGATTCTGTCATAACGGTTTCTTGTGTTTTACTGGTATCACTTGGTTGACCACAGGCTGTTAATAAAGCCAAAGCCACTGCGCTTAATGCGTATTTCATCGATCCTGTTCCCCGGATGTTGTTCCCTTCTTCATTGAAGCCACAGCATTGTTAACCATGGTTCAATTACTTTGGGTAGTGTGTGAATAAAGTCGTTGCCGAGCATAACAAAACTGTTGGCCCAAAGCATCCTTTACGACGAACGGAACACAACAGGAGTTTATTTACCTGTAAAGTTCGCTTTATGGAATTTTAAGACAGAACTTCAACTTAAATGTTGGCCATGCTTTATGCTCAGGCAAAGACTTTGGAGCTTGTCCTCATGTTCAGATTCAGTGCTGTGTTGTGGCTTTGTAGTATCAGTTGGTTTGCCCGTGCTGATGTCACTTTACCCCTGGCCCCTGCGCCTTTCTATTCAGGGAGCTGGCAGGAAAAAAGCACTCCTGCGCAATGGCACCAGCAGCAACAGCAGTTCTATCTGGACGCCCTGCTCGCTCCGGATGCAACGGATCTGGCTGCTCCGTCCCTGCTGCAACAAGAAGACAGGGGCAACTACAAAGCAGAACTGTGGCAAGTTCCGCTCAGCAGCATCAGTCAGAGCAACGCCATAATGCTGGTACCAAAAAATCAGCCGATCAAAGCAGCAGTATTATTGCTGCACGATCACGGTGCTTATTTTGTCATTGGTAAAGAAAAAATGATCCGGCCTTTTGCCGGTTCCACCTTGAAAAAAGCAGCCAAAGACTGGGTGGACAAACACTACAGTGGCCGTTTTATTGGTGATGAACTGGCTGCTTTGGGTTATCTGGTGCTGGCCGCTGATACTTCAGGTTTTGGTGAACGTGGGCCCATTCAATACGAACAGCAACAACAACTGGCGGCTAATCTTATAGCAACAGGCCATTCGCTCTCCGGCTTGTCGGCTTACGAAGATATGCAGTTAGCGAAGTTTTTAGCAGAACGGCCTGATGTGCCCAAAGGCAAAATTGCCGCCATAGGGTTTTCGATGGGCGCTTACCGCGCCTGGCAAGTGGCTGCACTGTCTGAGCATATTCAAGCCGCCGCCGCAATTTGCTGGTTTAACACCTATCAACAGCTGTTACAACCTGGTGCTAATTTAACCAAAGGTCAGTCGTCCTTTTACATGCTGCATCCAGGCTTGGCCCGTCAGTTGGATATACCGGATCAGGTCAGTTTAATGGCACCCAAAGCTTTGTATTTAATCAATGGCGGACAAGACCCATTAATGCCGGTGCAAGGAGTTATCCAAGGTCAACAACAACTGAAAAAAATCTGGCAGGCTTTTGGCGCCGGATCCGCGCTACGCACCGAACTCTGGAGTGAAGCCCGCCACGAATTTAACCAGCAACAGCAACAACAAGTCTGGAGCTGGTTAGAGCAATGGCGTTCAGGACGGTAAACGGAAGTAGGCAATTTGTTGCTTCAGCTGCACGGACAACTGCTGCAGCTGCCCTGCGGATGCCAATACAGTGGCCGCAGCGGCAGAACTTTGCTCTGCCCCCTGGTGAATAAAACTGACGTTTTTATTAATATCTTCAGCCACCACACTTTGCTGCTCTGCGGCACTGGCTATTTCTGAACTCATGTCCCAGACCAAATGCGCACTTTGGTTTATTTGCTGCAACCTGTCGCTGGACTGATTGACTAATACCACCACCTGCTGCACTTCATCGCGGCTTTTTTCCATCGACTGCAACGACACATCCACCCCACTTAACAAAGTGCCGATAATTTTCTGAATAGCCTGAGTCGATTGTTGAGTACGGCTGGCCAGAGTGCGAACTTCATCAGCCACCACAGCAAAACCACGGCCTTGCTCACCTGCTCTGGCCGCTTCAATGGCCGCATTTAATGCCAATAAATTGGTTTGATCAGCAATGCCGCGGATCACCTCTATCACCTGACTAATTTGCTCACTTTCTGCCGACAGGCTTTGTACAGCCTGAGTTGAATGAAGAATATTTTGCTGCAACTGATGCATAGCAGTCAGCGCCTGACTCATCACCTTACCGCTGCTGACACTTTCCTGGCTGGCAAATTCCGCCTTTAACGAAGCCTGGCGGGCATTGTGAGCAACCGAAGCCACTGTAGTGGTCATTTCGTTCATTGCAGCACTGACCGACATTACTTCATTTTTTTGCTGTGTTAGCTGAGCTGAGGCCTGATGACTGTTTTGCTCCAGCGCCACTGAGTTCTGATTGACTAAATCGCCAGCCAGACGCACTTGTGTTAACACACTAATCAGCTGTTCAACCATTTGTTTTAATGAAAACAATAAACTCTGTTCATCGGCTTTTTGCAACTGAATACTCAAGTCCAAACGCCCTGCAGCAATGTCTTTCACTAGCTGCACAACATGCACAGGTTCAGCGCCTAACTGGCGTAAAATGCGTTGGCTCACTATATAACCAGCCACGGCACTACCGGCAAATGCCAGCAAAGTAATAATCCAAATACCCCAAACCTCTGCGTCATACAAAGCAGTGGCTTGCTGATCAATGACCGCAGACTGATCCAACTGGTACTGAATTAAGGCTGAAATCTGGTTACTGATAGGATCTATGCTTTGGTACAAAGGCCCGTCCATACTATCCAGTTGTCGCACTACAGAACCTTGTTTCGACGAAATCAGTTCAATAGCCGCAATAATTTGCTGATCAGCAGCACTGAACAATTGCTGGGTTTGACTGATCAGTTGCAGCTCTTCGGCTTGCATCGCGTGTGACTGATAAACAGTCCACTGCTCTTTAATAATTTGCTGGGCTTTTTCCAGCTCCTGTACTGCCTGTTCAGCGGTAAAAACCCCGGCATTGGCTTTATTCACTGCATCTATCACGTTCACCGCATAAGCATCGGCAATCAATTTTAGTTCGGTTAAAGGCACTATTCGATCGTCATATAAGGTATCAATATGCTGATGCATAGCCCGAACTGAAAAGTAACTCTGGCTGCCCAAAATGACTAATAACAGCAATGGAACAGCAAAAGCCAGAATCAAACGCAGACTTATAGTGGTAGATTTCAACATGGATGTTCAACACCTGATGCAAAAGGATAAGACTGCAGCATAAGTGCAGTCATAAAGCTGACGTCAGCTTTTTGTGGTGGCGATTATGGCACAGCGGTGTTGCGTTATATTGATCTGAATAACAAAGATTCACAAAATTGACTCAACTGCCCTGTAAGCGCACTCGTTCAATATCGGCTTTAGGTGGTGCACCAAATAAACGGCTGTATTCACGACTAAACTGCGACGGGCTTTCGTAGCCAACTTTATAACTGGCGGTAGCCGCTTCTATACCTTCATGTAACATAATGCGACGCGCTTCATTCAAACGTAATTTCTTCTGATACTGCAAAGGTGACATTGCCGTTACCGCCTTGAAGGCCTGAAATAAAGCCGACTCGCTTAAATGCACTTCATCGGCGAGATCTTTAATACGCAACGGCTCATTGTACTTTTTCCGCAGCAATTCAATCACTTTACTAATACGATGACCCTGACTGTCCAGCAGCATAAAATCACGCAACTGGCTGCCTAAATCCCCCAACAATAAGCGGTATAAAATTTCTCGCTTCAATAAAGGATACAGCACAGCTATATCGGCAGGTTTATCCAGCAACTGCACCAAACGGCTCATTGCCGATAATAAAGGTTCATCCACCCGCCCTACGCTCATCGCCTTGACCTGCGACTTACTCCGTTCAACCCGGCCACCTATATCTATCACCAAATCGGCCAGCTCTTTTAAATCGATCGTCATACGAAGCGCAAGATAAGGTTTATCGCTGCTGGCCTTTGTGACTTTACCACTGACAGGCACTGTCACAGGCACCAGTAAATAACTTAAAGGGTCATACACTATCTGGTCATTATTCAGATAAACCTCCTTTTCTCCTTGCAGCATCAGGCATAAAGAAGGCTCATACACAACAGGGGTGACTTCTGTGGTGACTTCAGTTCGATACAAAAACAAATTCGGGATCGGAGTTTCTATGCCACCATAAACAGGCATGTGGGGTATAAGCTGTGTTTTTAGCTGTTCAAGTTGCTGCTCTATTGAAATGCTCATTCCCTGACTCCCAAAAAATATTTAAACCCAGTATAAAAGCAAAGCACAAGGCCTGCATCTGCCAGACCGTTCATCTGGACTTTTAGGCAAGAAGTGCGGAGCAACAGACAAAGGCCGCCTAGCCTTAGTTCGAAGCCGAATCAAAAGGTTACTAAGCTGCATTCGATAGATGGGCCAGAGCCAGAGATCGGTCCTTTTAACCTGAATCTTAGTAATTAGTCTCAAGTCTGGTGGTCATTTTGCTGCTAGTGAGTTACACAGTAAACTGAATGAACACCCAAAGAACAACAAACAATAAAAGTACCAGCAGGAAATCTATGAAAATCAGTCCACTTCTGTTGCTCAGCCTGTGTCTGAGTGCAACCAGTTTAAACCTCACAGTTCAGGCCGAAGAAACCAAAACCGAAAAAAATGCCACAGTGCAAATAGACGCTGACTCAGTGGTCGTTACAGAACACAAAACGACAGTGCTGGATCAAAGCTTTAACTATAAAGCCTACACTGGCACTCAGCCCGTCTGGAATGAACAAGGCGAGCCAACTGCTGCCATTTTTTATACTTATTACGAACGTCAGAATGTGAAGGACAGAAAAAGACGCCCTTTGCTGATTTCCTTTAATGGCGGCCCTGGTTCTGCTTCCGTCTGGATGCAAATTGCTTACACAGGTCCTAAAGCGCTGAATGTAGATAGCGAAGGCTACCCATTGCAACCTTATGGCGTAAAACAAAACCCGTATTCAGTGCTGGATACGGCTGACATCGTCTTTGTAAACCCTGTGAATACAGCCTATTCACGCGTTTTACCTGGTAAAGATGGCAAAATGCCAAGCCGCGACGAACAAGGTAAAATGTTTTTTGGTGTGAATGCCGATATCAAATACCTGGCCGAATGGGTGAACACCTTTGTCAGTCGCTATAACAGATGGGAATCGCCTAAGTATCTGATCGGCGAAAGCTACGGCACAACACGGGTTTCAGGTTTAGCTTTAGCACTGCAAAACCAACAGTGGATGTATTTAAACGGCGTGGTACTGGTGTCTCCAACTGAGATTGGTATTAAACGTGACGGCCCTGTTGATGCAGCCAACCGCCTGCCATACTTTGCCGCCACTGCCTGGTACCACAAAGCGCTAAGCAGTGAATTCCAGCAAAAAGACTTAACCGACTATCTGCCGGAAGTAGAAGCCTTCACGCTCAATACCTACCTGCCGGCTTTAGCCAAAGGCAACTCTTTACCACAAGCTGAAAAGCAACAAATCGCCGAGCAAGTGGCGAAGTATTCAGGTTTATCTGTCAAAGCTGTGCTGCAGAATAATCTGGATATTAGTACCGACTTTTTCTGGAAAGAATTGCTGCGTGAGCGTGGCCAGACTGTGGGCCGTTTAGATTCACGTTATTTGGGTATCGACAAAAAAGATGCAGGCTCAGAGCCGGATTACAACGCCGAGTTGACCTCATGGCTGCACTCTTTTACTCCAGCTATTAATCACTACCTGAAAAACGAGTTAAATTACAAAACCGACGTGAAATACAATATGTTCGGTAATGTGCATCCGTGGGACAGAAGCAATGACAATACAGGCGAAAACCTACGTCAGGCCATGGCACAAAACCCCTACCTGCATGTGATGACTCAATCGGGTTACTACGACGGTGCCACCAACTATTTTGATGCCAAATACAATATGTGGCAGTTGGACCCAAGTGGCAAAATGAAAGACAGATTAAGCTTCAAAGGCTACCGCAGCGGTCATATGATGTACCTGCGTTATGACGACTTACGCCAGTCGAACCAAGACTTACGTGACTTTATCAAAGCCACTTTACCTAAGCCGGATCAGGCGGCTAAGTATTGATTTGACGTTGTGAAAAAGGACCTTCGGGTCCTTTTTTAATGCCTGGCAGCAGGCAGCTATCGCCGCGATACAGCATTACGTCATCCCACTAAAGAACACAAACGCCCTAAGCGTGACGCCCCTTGATCTCTGTAACAGAACCAAGCAGCAACTCCTCCAACACTGAGCGATCCAAATCAGCAAGCTGCTTAAAGTACAGGCAAGATTTTCCCATTTTGTGTTTACCCAGTCTGACTAACAAAGCTTGCTGTTCTGCACTATCCACCGATAAGTACAGCACCAGTTCCCGGCCACGAATGGCAAATCCGGTTAAAGGCGCTTCACCAGTGCGGCCAGTATCGTAGGTGTATCGGTAGGAGCCATAACCCACTATGCTTGGGCCCCACATTGTACCGACCTGCCCTGTGACCTTTTCAAGCAGCGCCATCAACGCCTGACAATCGTCGCCTTGCTGCGCTTTGGCTCTGGAAGCAATGTAGTCACCGACACTGGCATCAGTGGCTTTAGTTTTGTTTTTGTCCATGCAATCTTTGTCCTTACACAGAGTCCGTAGTTGACCGTAAGTGAAGCTATAACCCTGTGCTGCACTGGTTTAACACAGCGGCTAATAAAAAGGCATAGTCATCCAAGTCAGAAGTACAACCAATAATCCCAACTCACGAAATAAAAAAGAATATCCTTAAGACTGCGCCTTGAAATAGTACATCCAGCGCATAGGGCTAAGCTTGAGGGACGCAACCCGCTTATTACAGCAAGAACCTTCCCATAAAACCGATACATACCATGACCATGCCGCTATATAAAAATCTTTCAGAGATCTTCTCCCTACGGCTTTTACGCCTTACTTTGAATGCGTCTGCTAGTTTCAAAAAAGCAAACTCAGGAATGATTGCAATAGATAAAACAAACAACACAGCACCAAAACCTGAAACGGTTTTGAATGTCACTGTTCCTTGCTCATATATCTCTAACATGACATTTCCCAAAACCGCAGCAGCCAGACAAAACAATAGAGAAGAAAAAACTCTATGTTTAAGTTTAGGACCAAACATAAAAACTCCTTTACACACCACAACCTTGTGCTTTGCGGCAAGCCATAGCAAATTCTGTTATGAATGTACCTGCTGCCTTGTTAATTTTTCTTCGTCTCATGCAACTCTTGTAATGCAGTTTCCTGAGTCACCAGTCCAAGCGAGTATTTACCAGAAAAACTCGCCAGATTCCCAATATAAGCTGCGTTAGCAAGCTCAGCAGATAAGCGCACAAAATAGAGGTTATTGGCTTGAACATCGAGCGCTATTTGCAATGGCCCGGCACGCCAGTTAGACATAAGCCCACCCTCTTTAACTGCAATTACTGTATTGCCAGGAGTAAGATCCAAAACATGATAGCCGCCATTGCTGATGCTAAAACTATCGACCCCATTGATCTGCACTGTCGGAGCGGCTGCGCCATCCAGCATGGCCCAAGGTCGATAGAAATAGACCTTAGCTTTATTCGCCTCGGCCGCTTCCGTTTGAGTAAACTTAGGGCCCGTTGCACTGCAACCTGTCAGTGATGCAATCATCACTAACGAAAAAACAAATTTGTTAAACATCGACAACATTCCTTTTCAACTAAATGCAGGTCCACACTTTCGCAACAACACAGTACCAGCCCTTTCCCCTACTGATTTAACTCCGCAAAGTATTTCAGCTGCAGTTGACTAAATAACTCCGACTGTTTTATTTCAGCCAGCGCTTTGTTAAAGCGCTCTGCCACTTCCGGAGTACGGGCTAACATATGGTAATGATTTGATTGAAAAAAACTCAAAATTTTCAGGCTGTTGTCACTAGGTGCTGTTTTACGGTAATAGTGCAGAAATATATTTCGGTCCATCACCAGCACATCGACCCGGTTTTTTAACAGCAGCGCAGGAAGTTGGTGTTGTTCTACCACTTCCAGATAACTGCTGGTTCTGGTTATGGCTTCGGCGTAGTCGGGTGGCAAAAATTGCCTGGCATTTTGAAAGGCCATAACGCGAAGCCCGACAAGATCACTCAGGCTTAAAATATCTTTGTGCAGGTCCTGGCGGACAATCAAAATATTCTGATAACTGATATAAGGCTGGGTGGCATAAAGGCCTGCAGGCGTGCCACGCTGCAAGGAGACTAAATCAGCCTGGCCATCGTTGAATAAAGTTAATAACCTGCCGTTTGGTACATGAATAAACTGGCTGTCAAACCCCATACGTTTAACCACAGCTTTAAGTAAATCAAGCTCATAGCCCGTTTGACTCTGTACTTGAATATAAGGTGGTTTTTCCATCCCCACCAAAAGCTGCAGTTGCTGCGCCTTTGCAGGAGCAGCCCATAAGGCAACACAAATCAATCCCAGATACAGCAGTTGTTGCATCAAACTCACCTTCCACAGTTCAATTCCAGCATAGGCCAGAGTCATGCGAAAACTCCAGTTTTTTCTTTGCGTAAACTGCAGATCAGGTCAAGGAGTTTTCATAAAACTTACACTTTAATTACTTCATTTTGTCACCTGCCTTTCACTGGGCTGTAATCAGACCACTCCAGAATGTTCGCGTTTTCCTCAATTCAAACAACAAAATGGAGTTCAACGTGGCATTACATCACAAACATCTGCTCGCTCTGGCGATCAGTACAGCCCTGGGTTTATCAGCATCTGTGGCAGCAGAAGAAGCCGCAGTTGCTGCAGCTGACGAGCAGGAAGTCGAAGTACTGGCCATCACAGGCAAACGTATTAGTTATGCCAATAACAGCACAGACGAAGCCATAAAGCATACCAAAGCGCCTATAGGCAACGTGCTGGATTTAGTCAGTCAACTGCCTGGTATCAGTATCGGTCAGGGTGATGCCTTTGGTGGTGATGATTGGTCAACCACTATTTCAATGCGCGGTTTTAATGTGAACGGCAGTGAACAGCAGCTGGGTATTACCGTCGATGGTTTACCTAATGGTGGTTCAGGTTATGGTGGAGGCAGTAAAGCCAACCGTTACCTGGATACAGAAAACACCGCTTATGTTGAAGTGGGTCAGGGTACGTCCGATATCGGATCGGCATCACTGGACGCTTTAGGTGGCACTTTAAACTTTGTATCAGCTAACCCACTGGCCGAAGAAAACCTGTCCGTTGGTGTGACAGGCGGCGATCACAATGCCCGCCGTTATTACACCCGTTTTGACACAGGCCAGATTGGTGGCAATACCACAGCGTATTTCAGCTTGTCAGACAGCTTTAACAACAGATGGATAGGTTCAGGCAGCAATGGCTTTACTGACCGTTTGCACGGTGAAGTAAAAACTGTGACAGAACTTGAAAACACCACAATCACAGCACGTTTTTCTTACGATGACGCTGAAGAAGACAACTACAACACCGTCTCTTTAGCTCAGTTTTTTGATAACCCGGAATGGGACCGTCTGACCAACGTTTGGACTGGTAACCCGGATATCGATCAAAACTTTGCTGAAGTTTGGTCGACCTTACGTGAAAACAGCTTCACCTACGTAAAAATTGATACTGATTTATCAGACAGCCTGAACCTGACAGTGACGCCTTATGTCCATATGCAATCTGGCCGCGGTGACTGGATGCCTCCGTATCAGGTCTATGTGGAAGATGCTGCAGGCAATCGCGTAAGTCGTGGTACAGGCAACGGCAAATTAACACCTTATATGTATATCAATACTGCGGGTCAGCCAATTCTGGACCCAAATGCTGATTTAACAGGTGCTACCCGCGTAGCCTCTTACCGTCACACTCACTATGAAAAAGACCGTTACGGCCTGACTTCTGAATTAAAGTGGAGCCTGGATAATCATGAGCTGCGTTTAGGTGCCTGGCTGGAGCAGCAGGACCGTGACGAAAGCCGCGACTGGCACAACGTGATTGACCCGAAACAGTATCACTATTTCGACAATCAGCCGTACTGGGTGCATTACGACAGAACTTACGAAACTGACACTCAGAAAATTTACCTGCAGGATCAAATCAGCTGGAACGACTTCACTGTCACTGTAGGTGTGAAACAGTTTTACGTCGATGTCAGCCGTAAAGACAATATAGTTGCAGGCAACGAAGGCAAGCTGGACAGCGATTCAGATTTATTGCCAAGCCTGGGTTTTGTTTATCGCTTAAACGAAAGCTACGAAGTCTTTGCTGGTTACGCTGAAAACTTTAAAGCTATCGGAGATGCCATTTTAGAAACCGATCAGGATTTTGCTAACCTTGAAGCTGAAACTGCGGAAAACATTGATTTAGGTCTGCGCTACTTTGGCGACGATCTGAGCCTGTCTTTGACCTACTACGATGTGCAGTTTGACAACCGCATTACCATGCTGCAACCAGGTGCAAACGGTGGCCCGGATTACCTGAACGAATTAGACGGTACTTATGTCAACGTGGGTGGTATTGAATCCAACGGTTTAGAAGCGAGCTTAAACTGGGAATTTATGCAAGGCTGGAGCATCTACAGCGCCTTTACCAGCAATAATGCCGAATACAGCCAGACCATCAACGCTTTGGTACTGGATGAAGATGGCAATGTGGTCAATGGCCCTGATGGTAAACCTCTGGTCAATCCTGCTGCAATTTTTGCAGGTAACAAAGTGGCAGGTTCGCCTGAAACTATGTTGAGTTTGTCATTGCGTTATCAGGGTGACGCTTACCGTGCAGGTTTAACGGCCAAGCGCACTGACACTTACTTCGGCGCAGCTTTAGGTGGCAATAAAGATGAAATTCCGGCCTCTACTGTGATGGATTTTTACGTCGGTTACAGCAAGGATTTGTCGACAAACGATATGTTTAAAGGCATAGATCTTTCATTAGTACTCAACAACTTAAACGACGAAAACTACTTAACAGGCGGCCAGGAAGGCGCTTATTTCATAGGTGCAGGACGCACTGCCACTGTGACTTTAAAACTGGATTTCTAAGCAAATTCAGAGTGAACACAGGCCGGAGCCCTCAAAGCTCCGGCTTTTTATTTTCTGCTACCTGACGGCTTCCACACCCCATGTAAAAATTACCAGCAACGGGTAAGTTCTACAGTCATTTAAACCTTTGGCCAAAGACAAAAAACAGCTAAATACTTGTTTTTAATCAGTTAACTACCTTTGGCACAGCCGTTGCTCTCTCTAAGATGCAAAGTGCAGTATGTTGCTGCATTTCACAATCTTTACCAAGGAGTCATCTTATGGCCACTTCACAAAGTGCAACAGAACAAGCGAAGAGTAAAAGCAACAGTGCATTAAATTCGCCGGTGACGGAAAAAGCTATTGAAGCTGCCCATCATGCAGTGGACGCAGTTGCGATAAAAGCTGCTGTAGCAGAAGATACGCTTCGCAAAACAGCGGCCAGCTCGCAGGAAACGCTGACGCATAAACAGGAAGAAATTAAACAGCAACTGCAACTGTCTTACAGTAAAACCCGTGAGTTAGCGGCACAAAATCCGTTAGCAACCGCAGGTATAGCTTTTGCTGCTGGTGTACTGCTCACTGCTTTGCTGCGCCGTAACTAAAGCTTTCGGTAAACACGATTTAAGCAAGGCGGGTTTATGCAACATCGGGAAAGCTCTGAAGCCCCTGCACAAAAACCAGGGCAGCCTGCATCGGCTGCCTTGAGCCAGAGTGCTGAGCAGGCGCTGGATCAACTGGCGCATCTGGCAGCGCTTGGCCATTCTGTTAAACAGGCGTATGTCAGCCAGTTAAAACTGACAGGGCAAATAGCCACAGCAGAATGGCAGCTTAGCGGGCGCAGCCTGACTATAGCTGCAGCTTTGGTGGTCTGTTTTGGTGCTGGTTTGATTTTACTTTGGGGCAGTATTTTATTAGTACTGGGTTATCTGCTGTTTCAGCTCAGCAGCTCACTACTGATAACTGCTGCAGCTTTAGTGCTGTTGCAGTTTGCCTTATTGCTGTGGTGCTGGAAAAGTCTGGGTTATGTATTGTCGCAAGTGGGCTTTTCGAACACATTAAAGCAATTACGTCTTTTGTTTTTTGCAGCAAAACCGGAGGACAGCAATGCTCATTCAACAGCTTCTTAACAAGCAGCAATTAAAGCTGAGCCAGCTGATACAACAAAGCCAGCAGCAACAACAGGTTTTACTGCTCAGAAAGCAACAATGGTCGCAAAGTGCTCTGACTTTTATAGGGTCAACACCAGGGGTAATGCTAAGTTTCAGTGCCGGTTGCCTGTTTCAATTACGCCACAACAGCGCAGTCAAAGTGCTGCGCAGTGTGGTTGGTTTTCGCTGGATCACAAAACTGATTGGTTAACGCACTATTAGCGAAAACAGCAAAAACAAAGTTAGTGCTGGCAACTCTGTAAGAACAAAGCTCTGTTTTTCAAGGCTAAATCAGGGTAATCGGAAAATACGCCATCTATGCCTTGTTTAAATAGAGCCTGTAGTTCTTCATCAAAACTAAAGCTGGTGTTGGCGTCTTTTGCCATTAAATAATTGGCTTCAGCCCTAAAGGTATAAGGGTGCACTTTTAAGCCCTGTTGCTGGGCAGCTTTGATAAAAGGCTTTAACGTCAAACTGTACTTCTGATAAATACTGCTGCGCCATGGCCCAATACCGGCGGCGTAGCTGTGCACAAAACCTAAGCCCTGATCCGTTAGCAAAACCGAGTAATCCAAAGGCTGGGCTGCTAACAATAATTTATCGGCTTGTGGATAAAGAGTTTTTACATCAGTCCTTTGCTGCTGGTGATAAAACACATCATAAGGCACAGAAAAACTGTCTTTCGGTGGCAAATTGGCTTTTTCGGTATCACCAATCAGCTGGATCAGCGGAAACTGAACCTTGAGTTCCGGCATCCACTGCTGTTTTAACTCCAACAGGTTTTGCACTTCAAAAGACTGAATAAAAACCCGTTTGGGCTCTGTAAACTGCAGTTGCTTTAACTGTTGCACCAGCTTTTTGCTGATGTTCATAGCAATAGCCTTACCCTCTAGAGTTTTTCCTTCATACTGAAAATACGTCGGGTGTTTGGTTTCAATATAAAGCCCGACTTTACGGCCTGTATCGGCTTCAAACTGTTTTACCAGACCAACAATTTCAGCCAACGTAGCAATGGCATACTGATCGTTATGCTCAGCGCCCTGAGGCCGCAGTGCAGTCAAAGGCTCACGGGCTTTCAGTTGCTTAATTTCAGCCAGAGTAAAATCTTCACTAAACCAGCCGGTAATCGGAATACCATCAATACGCTTGGTGGTTTTACGATCAGCAAACTGCGGCAGTACCGCCACGTTAGTCGTATTGGTTAAGTCATTTTCATGGCGGCTGATAAGCTGCCCATCTTTGGTCGGGACTAAATCCGGCTCAATAAAATCTGCGCCCATCCGCATCGCAAGCATATAAGCTTCCAACGTATGTTCAGGTAAGTGACCACTGGCACCCCGATGGGCAATCACCAGAGGTGGAGTTGCACAGCTGTCTGCTGCAGCAACACCTGAGCATAAAGTGACAGACAGCAGGCTCAGAGGCAGCAGGAAAAAACCTTTTTGTATCAGCATAGTTAGTACACCTTTCGCAAAACTTCATACTAAAACCACAGAGTGACAATAGCATGACATAAGCGCCTTGGTTTACCCCGCCCATCTCTTGTTTAACGCTGTAGCATAATGCTTAAATCAGCGTCTTTCCTGTGCCCATAGATAAAGGCCACTGGCCACAATAACTCCGGCACCAATCAGTAAAGATAAGTCCGGATACAACTGCCACAACAAGATATCAAAACCTAAACCCCAGACCAGAGCAGTGTACTCAAAAGGCGCAATCACAGAAGCCGGAGCTAAACGAAAGGCCTCGGTAATAAACACCTGCCCTACAGCACCACTTAATCCCATCAACGCAAATAACCACAGATGATCGGACGACAAAGCCACCCAATCCGGATAAGCCAAAGCACCAGCGCCAAGTCCTATCATGGTCATCAACCAGAACACCATGTTGCCGCTATTGTCTGTGCGGGACAACACCCGAACCGTAATAGCCGAAATGGCATAACAAAGTGCCGACACCAAAGCCGCCAGCGCACCTAAACTGAGCAATTGATCTCCTTCAGGTTTAAGCATAAAGATCACTGCCAACATGCCAATACTAATAGCTACCCATTGGCGTAGCTGCACATGTTCACCTAAAAACCAGACCGACATTGCGGTAATAAGAAGTGGCGCAGCAAAAAAGATAGCGTAGGCATCAGAAAGTGACAGGCTTTGAATGGCATAGACGAAAGCCGATAACATCACTATGCCAAGCACGGCTCGCAACAAATGCAAAGACCAACGTGAATTAAGTAGATGCTGCACTCTGTTGGTGGTAATGAGCCAGGCAACAATCAAAGGCCAGGCGAATAAAGCCCGTAAACTGGTAATTTGCATGGGACCATAATGCTGCGTCAGTTGTTTCATGCAGGCATCCATTGCACAAAACATCCCCACAGCCAGCAACATACACAACATTCCCTTCGTGGGATGATCAAGGGAGGGAGCAGCCAGACTTTTCATAAAACCCTGAATAATGCAGAAAATAGCGGGCTAGTGTTCAAAAATCCTCAAACGAAAGCAAGAGCAAAAGCAGCAAAGATCGAACATGAACTGGAAACACAGATATTCCGGCAGTCACAACAACTGCACAACACCAGCCGCTGCATCAAAAAAGCGCTTTATGTAAGAGGTTTTAGCGCTTTAGTTACTAACTGTTACCCTTTCGTGTAAGGCCACTGCTGACTGATAAAATTGCATTTTACTTGTCCCCACTCAGCGGATAGCCGGACTATGCAATCAGACACTGTATTATCTGTTATTGTCCCTTTCTACAATGCAGCGCGTTATTTCCCGCGATTACTGCACTCTATTGATATGCAACTGACCGAGAAGGTACAAGTGGTTTTGGTCTGTGACGGCGCTACAGACGGCAGCCTTGAACTGGCACAACAGCATATTTCTAATTCAATGCAACCAGAATGCTACCTGCTGCTGTGTCAGACCAATAGCGGTGTCAGCATCGCAAGAAATAACGGCATAGCGCACGCGACAGGCGAGTACATTGGCTTTATCGATGCAGACGACATACTACTGCCTGGTTATATCAGCGGTTTGCTGCAGGTGATCCTTCAGCATCAGCCTGATTTGATTGAATTGGGCTACAAACGTTTTACAGAGGCTTCCGCACTTGATGAAGCAAAACCACGTTATTTACATCGCAAAACAGGGTGGTTGGCAAAAGACAAAGCCATGACCGAAGTATTTCTGGCGAATCGCTGGTTTCCATGGCTAAGGGTATATCGCAGATGCATAGCGGCGGATTTTCAGTTTCCTCCGGGCATTGCCTTTTGCGAAGACATGATGTCCATTCCCACTTTATATCAGGCAGCACAACGACTTTACCATTTGCGCTTGCCACTTTATGCCTACCGCGAGCACGCCGCCAGTGCATCTTTTCATGTCAATGCAGAGCATCAGCAACAGTTGCAGCGCTTTTTCACAGGCTTACAGCAAAAGCAATCTTTTCCGTCAATGCCAGAAGTGTTGAGGCATATCTTATTGTTTAACTTAGCTTATTTACTTTATAAATTGCAGCTGGACAATAAAACCCTGCACAGCTTCCCAAGCCAACTGGCGCAGCAACTGAAAGCGCTGATGCGCCAATTTTGGTGGTCGCCACGTTTTTCAGCACGAAAGAAATTAAATCTGGCTTTTGCCGCATTTTTTTTCCGCTGGGAGAGGAATAAAAGCTAAAGGACAAGTGACAACAGAGTGAAGCTTTTATTGTTTTACATCAATATATAAAGCGCTGAATAGGCGCACACTCTGTTTTGTTCTTGTTGCACTACTGAACGGGTTGTAGAAGATACAGGTCTTTGATTCAACCGATCCCAATCTTGTGTATTTGCGCCTGACTACAGCTTTGTCGTCAGGCGTTTTTTTATATTTTACGTCCTTGTAAAAAGCCTGCAGGGCCAGCTGCAGCTTCAAGTAAGAAAGGGATTAGGATTCCCCTTATTTTGTCGCTAAAGCCTGTTGAATCTCAGCTTCCAGATCTTCGGGTTTAGTCAGCGGCGCGGCGCGTAAAATCGCCTTGCCATCACGACCAATCAAAAACTTAGTGAAGTTCCATTTAATGGATTCTGAGCCTAATAAGCCAGGTTTTTGCTGCTTCAGGTTTTTAAATAAAGGCGAAGCGTCCGGGCCGTTCACATCAATTTTGGCAAACATGGGGAAAGACACTCCATAGTTCAGCTCACAAAATTCACTGATTTCACTTTCATTACCTTGCTCTTGCTTACCAAACTGATTGCAAGGGAAACCTAAAATTTCAAGGCCCAGGGCTTTGTATTTCTGGTACAACTCTTCTAAGCCTTTGTACTGCGGCGTAAAACCACATTTGCTGGCGGTGTTGACGATCAGCAATACTTTGCCCTGATAGTCTTTTAACTGGACAGCCTGGCCTTTAATGTTGGTCACGGCTAAATCAAAAATTGGGTTTGACATACGATGCTCCTCTGTTGCGCTCTGCGGTTCGGGATCCGGTAAGGACTGAAAGTGCAAACATAATGCCTAACAATTAAATTGCATGCAATTTAATTTTATTGATGTACTTTATGCAAAAAACCGAACAGCACCATAGCCCTGCTAACTGGCTGGCTCACTGATAAAGCCCAACTTTAACAAACCCGATTGCTGCACTGCCGCCATAGTTTTTAATACATGCTCATAAGGTGCTGCTTTATCGCCCCGAATATGCACTTCTGGTTGCGGCTGCTTTTGCGCTTGTTCGGCAAGTTTTAGCTCAAGCGCAGCTGCATCAACAGGTGCGTCGTCCCAAAACACAGCGCCATCTGCCTTGACTGTTAAGGTGATGGTTTGAGGCTTAATTTCCTGCTTTTCATTGCTGACCCGGGGTAAATCCACCTTCACACTATGGGTGAGCACCGGCACTGTGATAATAAAAATAATCAGCAGCACCAGCATCACATCGACCAGAGGCGTCATATTAATTTCGCTCATCACTTCATTGTCTGAGTCCAAACCGCCACCAAAAGCCATTTATTTTGCCTCCTTTAATGGCACTACAACTTTACTGCTTTTAGGCGCAGCTCCTGTCAGAAAATAAGCATGCAACTGATGAGCAAAACGGTGCATCCTATTCAGCACATCTTTATTACCCCGTTGCAAAGCGTTGTAGCCCAACACAGCCGGAATAGCCACAGCCAAGCCAAAGGCCGTCATGATCAATGCTTCACCTACAGGTCCTGCAACTTTGTCGATACTGGCCTGGCCGGACACACCAATACCGACCAATGCATGATAAATACCCCAGACAGTGCCAAATAAGCCGACAAAAGGCGCTGTTGAACCCACAGATGCCAGAATAGCCAGGCCCTTTTGCATCTGCTCTGCACTTTCATCTATGGCACCACGCAAGCAGGAGGTCAGCCATTCGGTTAAGGGTAAATTACCGTGTAAATCCTGCTGATGGCTTTGATGATGATCCAAAGCGGCCTGGCCCTCGTCAGCCATATAACGAAAGGGGTTCAAAGGCCCGGTGGCCGAATCGGCCGAACTTAAAATACGTACACCTTCAACAAAACTCTGCGCATGCCAGAAATCATTACTGGCTCTGCTGATACGTTTTAAGCGCCATAAACTAATGGCACGAATAACAATCACTGACCAACTGGCCACAGACATTAGCAGCAGCATCACAGCTACTGCTTTGATGACGAAATCACCCTGTGCCCAAAGTGCAGCAATGCCATAAGGATTTTCTTGCATGATTTACTCGCTAGTGAATTGAATTTAAATTAAAAACTACAGGCTGAACAAACCAGTAATCTATCGGCTGACCCAGCTTTAAAGCTGGTTGGTAAGTCCAGCCCCGCACTGCGTTTAATGCCGATTGATCCAGTCGTGCAAAACCCGAACTTTGTTTTAGTTTTAACTGCCCTACTTTGCCGTTTTTCAGCACCAACACTTGTAAATAGACTGTGCCCTGCTCTTTCAACCGACGCGACAAGCTCGGATACAAAGGTGCTTTGTTTACTGCTTTGTTGGCTGAAGCCACAGGCGGTGTTGCAGCTGGTTCAGGCTCTGCAGCTTTGGTCGCAGTTTTGGTTTTTGCCGCAACGGCAACAGCTTCTGGCGCACTGACAGCTTTAGGCGATGCTTCCGCCACCGGAGCAGGTTTTACCGGCGCTGGCTTTGGGGTAGTCACTGTTTTTTTGGCTACAGCTTTTTTCTGTGGCTGTGGCTTTGGCTTTTTTACAGATTCAGGCTGAACTGGCTTTGGCTTAGGTTTTTCTGGCTGCGGTGCAACAGGAGCCGGAATAATGACCCCTTCAATAGCCTTTTCGACCTTTTTGGCTTGTGGTTCACTGGTGTGACTGACCACAGCAGCAATCAAACTCAGATGCAGTAACAGCACCAGTAAAAATAACGAGGCAGATCGTTTCACAGCTCAGCCCATAAACGCACTAAGTTATGGTAATGGCCAGTTAGCGCCAACACTTCTGGGGTATCTCCATGCTGCGAACGCAGCTGTTGTATGGTCTGATCCAGTTCAAATAACATTGAACGCTGTTGATCATTGCGGACCATACTTTGGGTCCAGAAAAAACTGCATACCCGCTCGCCGTTGGTGACAGGCAATACCTGATGCAAACTGCTGGACGGGTATAAAATTAAGTCACCGGCCGGCAGTTTTATTTCATGTAAACCAAAGGTATCCATGATTTGTAACTCACCGCCCTGATAGTGATCTGGCTCAGATAAAAATAAGGTCGAAGACAAATCCGTTCTTAAGCTTAAGCCTGAATCTGGTAAACCACGGATAGCGCCGTCAACATGCAAACCATAATGTTCACCGCCCTGATAACTGTTAAACAATGGTGGCACAGTGCGCAGCGGAATAGCCGCGGCCATAAACAGCGGATGCTGATACAGCGCCTGCAAAATCACAGCGCCTAGTTGTTTGGCTAAAGGCGATTCGACGGCAAGTTGCTTGTTCTGTTTGACCAAAGCACCTTGTGGCCCCACGGTCGCCCGACCGTCTGTCCAGTCCGCAGCGTCCAGTAATTGCCTGAACTCTGCTACCTGAGCCTTAGTTAAAACGTCCGGAATATGGATTAACATAAAAAATCCTGTATCAAAGGCCCCATTGCTGAGGCCTTGTACCAGTCAGAACCTTAGAATTGAACATTCACACCCAAACGGAACGAACGAGGTGTACCCAAATAATATCTTGAGCCGCCGTTGTTCAGAGAGGACATATACTCTTCATCCAGCAGGTTATAGACGTTCAGTTGCACATCGACATAGGGCGTCAAAGGGTAAGAGGCCATCGCATCCACGACCCAATAATCTGGTACTTCCACCACAGAGGTTTTGGCCAGATTTAAGTCAGTACTGCTGGAACGGACTACTGTATCGACGTAACGCACACCAGCACCTAAAGTCAGTCCCATGGGCAACTCATAACTATTCCACAAGGTGAAGGTCAATTCAGGTGTCCACTGGATCACACCGCCGTCTGTAATAGTGCGGCCAGACAGATTGCCTCTGGTTATTTCAGAATCCATATAAGCTGCTCCAGCGCTGATTTGCCAGGCTGAAGTAATAGCCCCTACCAGACCTAATTCAACACCTTGCACCTTACGCTCACCCACCTGAACTGCAGTGCCGTCCGCTTCAGTGACTATTTCATTTTTGTTGGTGCTTTTAAACACAGCAGCTGTCAGCGCCAGTTTTTCATTCAACAGATCCCATTTGGTGCCTAACTCCAGGTTGGTGCCTTTTTGCGGATCCAAATTTGGATTATTAATGTTGCCGGCTGTTTCACTTAAGGTGAAGTTAGCGCCACCTGGCGGTAACTGGCTGGTGGCATACGACAAATACAGACTGCCGTTGCTGGCGGGTTTGTACAAAGCACCCAGCTTGTAACTGGTCAGATTATCAGAGGCTTCCACTGAAGATCCCAACTTAGTGCCTACCGGAATTATTTGTGGTGTGGCAGCGCCCTGAATAGTCACTGTATCGGTTTCAGTTTTGTAGTGCTCAAAACGGGCGCTGGCATTGAACTGCCATTGCTCGTTTAAATGGATAGTGTCAAGTAAGTAGACACCTGAAGTTAAAGTACTGCCATCTGTGCTGGCACCCGTGCGCACCGGGTTTACAAACACATCTTCTGTGCTTGGGTTATATAAGTTTGCAGCAGCCTGAGTGACGCCTGTTGGCAGGGCTAGCGTATTGTTGCGCTGACTCTCATAAATAAACTCAATACCAGAGCTGATATCGTGAGTCAGACCCGCTACTTCCAAAGAAGTATTTAACTGGGTTTGATTGGTTAAGATCTGGTTTTGTTGATCTTTACCCTGACGACTACGTGAAATAGTCCAGTTAGCCGGATCAGCAATAGGCACTGCCGCAGCGCCACTACCTGTTGTAGTGGTAATAGCATTGACACCTGTCAGTAAATAATCCTGTGTGGACTGACCAAAACGTGAGGTGTTACGGATAGTGGTTTTATCACTCAGATCATGTTCAATTTTGGCCGTCACCATAGTGGCTTTGACATCATCAAAGTCATTTTTTGAGCCATAAAAATTACTGGTATCCACTGGTGCCAGTGTTTTACCGGCATTAGGACCACCATTTGGGAAAGTGCTGCTTGGGTCGGCATCAAAGGCAACGTTGTAATAGCCATCTAAGCCAACAGTAGGAATACCACCGTCCGGCAGATTGTTTTGATCAACATGAAACAGGTTCAAATAAGTACGGGTTGCTGTGCCTAAACCTAAAGCCAATGAAGTAGCAATACCGGTTTTGTTATCTTCGACTTCATCACGGTCGACAACACCTGAATCCTGCTTTAACAGGTTCACTCTCAAAGCTGCTGTGTCTGATAACGGCCTGTTCAAATCGACAGTGGCTCTTTTGTGGGAGCCAGAACCTAAAGTCAGATTGCCTGTAGTGAATTCTTCTTGAGTGGCTTGTTTACTGGATAAGTTGATATAACCAGAAGAGGAACCACGGCCATTGTCAGCCCCAGCCGGGCCTTTGGCGATTTCCACTTGTTCTGTATTAAAGGTGTCGCGGCTGATGGTGCCTAGATCACGGATACCATCGACAAAAATGCTGCCCTGGGTATCAAAACCACGCATAAAAATGGAATCGCCAGTGGCAGTATTGCCGTTTTCACCCATCAGCATGGTGATGCCAGGTGTATTGCGTAAAGTGTCAGATAAGGTGGTTGCAGCCTGCTGTTGGAACAACTCTTTTTTCACCACAACCAGAGTTTGTGGTGTGTTAACTAAAGGCTGGGTCAGCTTGGTTGAACTGGCTTTTTCAGCTTTGTATTTTGCTTCCACTGCATCAGCGGTTACAACTACAGCATCCAGTTCAGTGTCATTTTTTGATGCAGCATCCTGTTGCCCGGCAGCTGCAGTGGCTGGTAAGGCTAAAGCGAAAGCCGATGCTAACAAAGTGGTATTAAAACGGGCCACCTGCTGATGTTTTTTAGCGGTGATAAAAGCCATTGAATAAAGTCCTTCTATGAAAATAGAGTGTTAACAATAAGTTTTTCGGCATCGGCGCTGATCCTGCTGCGCATGCTATCGAGAATCATTCTTGTTTGCAAACAATTTTCATTTAGAAGGAACTTTTTTGTATTCCCCAGCGATAAAGCTATTAAACAGCCTTTAACGACGGCGGATCAGTAACAAGACCCCAAGTACAGTGGTTAACATCAGTACTGCTAATCCGGCAACCCCAAGTATCTGATCCAATGTTTTATGCCCTGTCCATTGCAGGTAATGAGCTTTGTATAAATTGTTAATTAATTCAGTATCTTTTCCTTGCTGTGACAGACTTAAACTGGCCCAGTCTAACTGAATAGTGACCCCTGTATCAGTAACGAATCCCTGCTCTGTTTTTTGTAACTCTTGACCATATCGTTGCGGATCAACACGGATAGCATCTTTAATCAGCAGTTGTATGTCATCCACTGCAGGCTCTGAGCGCAGGGTGAGATCTTCAGGGTTCAGCTGCTGCCAGCCATCAGATTGTTTCACCATCAGATGTAAACCCAGCACAGTTTGCAGCAGCTTAATTTCCTGCCACTCTGGTTTTGGGGTGATTTGAATAGCTTTACTGATAGGGTAAGACTGGACTGTCAGGTATGAAAACGCGGCCTGATAACCAGGTTTGATAAAAAAGACTAAGCCAGTTAACGCCCAGATAAAAAAAGGTAGAATTAAACACCAACCTAAAAAGCGATGCAGACGACGGGGTAAGGACATCAAATTTAACACTCAATATTGTTGAATAAACAAAAGTTTAACAGCAATAAGAGTGAAATTAACCGTAATTTTTTCCGGTTAATTGTGGAGGTTCTGCTGCAGTACAAAGCCGAAGTCCACCTGCTTGTTTCGCTTTATACATAGCCCGGTCAGCCGCAGCTAACAAGCTGGCTTGATCCTGGCCATGCAGAGGGTACAACGCAATACCTATACTGCCAGACAGTTGCAACTGATGTTGTTCAAATACAAAGGGCTGTTGCAGTTGAAGCAACAGGTTGTGCAAAGTAGATACCACTGCGGATTGCTCGGTTACCGCATCCATCACAATAACAAACTCATCGCCACCTAAACGGGCGACGGTGTCAGTTTCACGAACTGAATGCAACAAAAGTTCTGCCACTTTTTTCAAGCATAAATCACCAGCGGCATGACCGTACTGATCATTTACCTCTTTAAATTTATCCAGATCAATAAAACATAAAGCCAGCATGCCCTGCTCACGTCTGGCACGGGCTAATGACTGGTGCAACCGGTCTTCAAACAAAGCTCTGTTAGGTAATTGGGTTAGTGGATCGTAAAAGGCAATATGCTGCAGTTGCTCTAACAGCTGTTTATGTTTGGTGATATCGCGAGCAACCGCCACCCGAACTTTTTGGTCTTCCGACCATCGTGCCGACCACTGAATATATGCAATCTGGCCATCTTTGCGGATATAGCGATTTTCAAAATCGATTTTTTGATCGCCCGCCATAATTTCACTGGCAGCAAGCAAAGTACGCTCCCGGTCTTCCGGGTGCACCAACTCAATCATAGGCCTGCCAACCATTTCAGAGCTTTTGTAGCCAAAGATCCGCTCACAGCCGGAGCTCAGGTACAAAAAGCATCCATTGGCATCCACAACACAAATAGCTTCAAGTAACTGATCAATATAATCACTTAACGAGGCTAACGTCGAGCTTGGCATACAACTCCTGTTTGATCTGTTGAACTGCAACACCAGATACTTTTACAAGCTCAGTCAAAATGACTTAAAGCCTTGTAACTATAGGTCAGCTTTAGAGCTGATAAAGAGGAAAATAGCAGAGTAAAAATAAAGAAACAATGGATATGATAAAATTGAAACAAGAGTTAGGACAATAACCAGCAGATATTAAACAAAGGAGCCTGCTTTGGCTCCTTTGTACTGATCTTAAAGGCAAAGCCTGTGTATGCAATTAATCCCAGTCTGGCGCAAAATCCGGGTTAGCCTGACGATCATTCCGGTCTAACTCAGCCAGCAGGTACATATTCTCTGCGGTTAGTTTCACAGTTAACGCAGCTAAATTTTCTGCCAGATTGGCTCTTTTGGTTGAAGAGGGGATCACCACAAAACCTTGTTGTAACGACCAGGCTAAAGCGACTTGTGCTGCGGTTATCTGGTGCTCAGCGGCAACCTGCAGTATCTGTGGTTCAGCCAGTACCTTGCCATAGGCCAAAGGCATGTAAGCTGTCGTCTGAATGCCCTGCTGCTTCAAAAAAACCGTCAGTTTGCGATTTTGCAACAATGGATGCAGTTCCACCTGATTGGTGCTGATCTCTTTCACGCCTACTGCGTCTATCGCAGCTTTGGTTTGTGCAATAGTAAAGTTGGATACGCCCATCAGCCGGGTTAAACCTGCTTGTTTAGCTTCAGCTAAAGCTTCAACATATGACTGCACCGGAACTTCATCAGGCAAGGGCCAGTGCACTAAAGTTAAATCCAGCTTATCCAGTTGTAATTTCTCCAGGCTTTGCTCGAGGCTGGCATTGAGTTTGTTTTTGCTTAAAAACTCAGTCCAGATTTTTGTGGTGACAAAAAGTTCACTGGCTTTAATGCCACTGTCGCGGATTGCACGGCCTACGTCTTGTTCATTACCGTAAATCTGAGCGGTATCAATGTGGCGATACCCCAACTCTAAGGCAGTGATCACCGACTGATAGGCATCATCGCCTTTTAAGCGAAAAGTACCGGCCCCTAACACAGGAATAGTGTTTTCATTAGTTGTGTTCATGATCTGGTTCTCCATTGAAGTTGGCGGTAGCATACAATAGGCAAGACTTTGAATAATCCGGACCATCAACAAAACACTTTTGCTCTGACAGCAACAAAGGCTTTGATTTATGCGATTTAACAACATAGTAGTGCTGACAGGGGCCGGTATATCTGCTGAATCCGGCATTAAAACCTTTCGGGATAATAATGGTTTATGGGAAAATCATCGCATTGAAGATGTCGCCACGCCTGAAGGTTATCAGCGCGATCCGGCCCTGGTTCATCAGTTTTACAACTTGCGCCGCGCTCAACTATTGGATGCCAAACTCAAACCCAATTCGGCCCATCTGGCATTGGCTAGCTTTGAACAACAGCATAAAGCCAAAGGCGGCAGCTTTTTATTGATCACTCAAAATGTCGATAACCTGCATCAAAGAGCAGGCTCAGAGTCTGTGATTGCGATGCACGGCCAGCTGCAAAAAGTGAAATGCCCGGTCACTGACAAAAACCAAAGCTGGTTAAAAGACTTAACCAGCACTGACTTATGCCATTGCTGCAAAATTCCACAACCACTCAGACCCGATATTGTCTGGTTTGGAGAAATGCCTTATCAGATGGATGAATGCGTAGATGCATTGATGCAGGCCGATTTGTTTATCTCGATTGGCACTTCAGGCCAGGTCTATCCGGCTGCTGGTTTTGTACAAATAGCTGCAGAGTCCGGCGCTTTGACCACAGAACTTAATATGGAAGCCACTCGTGGTGATTTTGCCGAAGGTTATTATGGTCCGGCCGCTAAAATAGTACCTGCATACCTGAACAAACTAAGCTGAAATCCGCGCTGGGCTGCAATCTCATAGCTGCCTCTCCCCGCCTGAGGCACAATTAGCTCATTTAATTTAACCAATAAGGGCACTGAGGTTTTGTATCTGTTTTCGTAAATTCAGCTAAATAAAGAAACATCAGGATGACGCTCAGGCCAAAAAGGACTCTTTTATACACAGCAGATAAATCCCCCCTCCGCTTTCACTTTGCTGCCAGACAAAATCCCGGGAAACAGGTTTTTTCTATTCAATTTACTATGAAGGTGCTGGTTGTGCAGGATCCGAATAGTAAAGACGCCGGCATAGAGAATGTGGTGGATAACTTTGAAACCAGCAAAAAAATTCAGGATCCGCAGTGCAGATTTATTGTACTGCGCTCATGTCCCCGACAAGGCTAAACCCCCACACTGTCATATAAATGTCGAATAGCCGTCTTTATTTTATCAACAAAAAGTAACCTTACTGAAACATGCAACAGCTCTAATGTCGCGGGCAGATTTTAATTAAACCGACATCGGAGTCAAAATGCAGAACAAAAATTTCGAGATCGATAACAGTGGTGTAGATCCACAAACAAACTTTTCAGATAACCCAGATTTTCAGTCCGTGCTGGCATCACGCCGTAGCTTTTTAAAAGGCTCATTAGGTGCAGCCATTGCAACTATTATGGGCACATCTTTAGTAGGTTGTGAAAGCGACACTGCAACTCCTGTCACAGGTCCTGTTGGTGTTAAACCTGAGCCTGCTCCCGTGTTATTAGGTTTCACAGCTATTGCAGCCAACCGCTTAGACACAGCGACAGTTCCGGCTGGTTATACAGCACGCCCCTTTTTACCTATGGGCACACCACTGACTGGTAGCTATCCAGCCTATCAGCCTGGAGGTACCAACACAGGTTCGGACATGGAACAACAAGTAGGCGCCCACCATGACGGCATGCACTTTTTCCCGATAGACGCCCGCAGCAGCAATAAAAACAGCGATGAAGGTGTGCTGGTATTTAACCATGAATATCTGGATGCCAACGTACTACACCCTATGGGTCCTACAGGTTTACCACGCCCTGCTGATGAAGTGCGTAAAGAAGTAGCAGCCCATGGCGTGACTGTGGCTCATATCAAAAAAGATGCGCAAGGTCAGTTCCAGCTGGTGCAAGGCAGCCCGCTGAATCGCCGTATTACAGGTGCGACCCCTATGGATATCACAGGACCAGTGCGTGGTAATGCCAAAGTCGTCACAAAATACAGCCAGGACGGCACCCGTACCCGTGGTACTTTAAATAACTGTGGTAACGGCTTTACGCCATGGGGCACTTATTTAACCTGCGAAGAAAACTGGGCTGGTTACTTTATGAATGCCGATGCCACTCAGCCACGCGAACATAAACGTTATGGCGTAAGCAGCAAAAACGGTCGTTACTACTGGGAAACAGCTGATTCGGGTGCAGATCAGTACCAGCGTTTTAATGCATCGACTATAGCTGCAGACTCGTACAACGATTACCGTAACGAACCAAACACTTTCGGTTGGATAGTAGAAATTGACCCTTTCAACCCGGACAGCGTGCCACAAAAACGTACAGCTTTAGGTCGTTTTGGCCATGAAGGTGTTATTTTTGGACCTGTAGTGGAAGGTCAGCCCATTACGGTTTACTCAGGTGACGATTCTACTTTTGAATACATCTATAAATACGTATCCAAAGCCGCCTACTTTAAAGCCACAGCTGGCGGTCATTTATTAAATGACGGTACTTTGTATGTAGCTAAGTTTAACGCTGACGGATCTGGCGAATGGCTGGCTTTAGATGTTAATAATCAGGCGCTGATGGCCAAAGCAGCTGCTGCCAGCGTGACTTTTGATAGTCAGGCCGACTTATTAATTAACACTCGTCTGGCGGCTGATATCGCTGGTGCGACTAAAATGGACAGACCTGAGTGGGGTGCCGTGCATCCAACAAGCGGTGAAGTGTATTTTACCCTGACCAACAACACCGGCCGTAAACCAGAGCAAATAGATGCACCTAACCCACGTGCCAATAATGCCACTGGCCATATTATTCGCTGGAAAGAAAACGCTGCAACTCAAGGCTTAAGTTTTAACTGGGATATTTTCCTGTTAGCAGGTGATGTAGGTACGGCCACTCCAGGCACTAACCTGACACTGACAGCAGATAACCATATGGCAAGCCCGGACGGTTTATGTTTCAGTGCCAACGGTTTGCTGTGGATCCAAACTGATATGAGCGGTTCTCAGCAAGGTGAAGGCCCTTATGGCAATAACCAGATGCTGGTTGCAGATCCCGCCACCCGCACCGTAAAACGCTTTTTTGTTGGCCCTGTCGATGCAGAAGTCACAGGTTTAGCTTTTACACCTGATTTAAAAACCATGTTTGTGAATATCCAGCACCCGGGCGATCGCTCGACCCCAACCCAGTTCACCAGCAACTGGCCTGCGAACGATGGCATCAGCAGACCACGGTCTGCCACTGTGATTATCACAAAAGATGATGGCGGCGTCATAGGCTCTTAACTTATGCCTTGTCGACTATTGAAGCCGGTGTCAAAACCGGCTTTTTTATTTGCTTAATGAGTTTCAACAATCAAGGCGGTCAGCTTGCGCACAAAGGGCAGGATCAACAGCAACACCGGATAAGCCACCACCCAGGACAACCCCCAGGCTCCTAACCAGACAGGCAGTTCAAAACCACTAAAGCCTGTGCTTTTTAATGTACTGATCAAAGACACAATACAGCTCATGATAATGGATAAAATCAGCGGCATGACATAAGCCATAGAGCGGGCTGGCAGTTTTTTAAATACAGGTTTTGACATCTCGGAACTCACCCAGTAAGAACGTGTTTGCAGCTTTCTGGCTACATTTGGGCATCGCACAGCAAAGCAGCAGGATCTGCCATTAAAAGATAATGCCAGCTTAGTTTGATCCTGTTACACCAATTTTGGAGCATCAAAGTTTTCTGGCTCATCCGTGTAAACACAGACATTCCAGTCTGCTGCCAATCCGGTTTCAGCGACGCAATAGGTCTGGAAAAAGTCTTTAATTTCATTGCGCTGGCAATGAGCTTCAAAGCTTTGCATATCAGCCCAAATTTCGTTAAAGACAATAGGAAAACTTTTACCTTCGGCAAAAGGGCTTGGAATATGACGGGTGACTCTGTAGTGCAGGCACGCATCTTCACGTAGGGTATTGGCCTCTAAACCCTGTAGCACTTTAAAGAGTTCAGCTTCTTTGCCTGGCTTAGGTAAAAACTGGGCTATGCAATAGACTTTTTTAGACATTAGTTTTCCTTAGATCCGTTAGGTACAGGCCAGCTTTGCAGCTGACGGCTTGATTCAAATTGATGCTCCAATCCAGTGGCTGGATCGGTAAAACTTAAGCTTTTTGCCAGCAATTGCAAAGGCTGTGTAAAATCCAACTGCTGCCCTGACTGTTTTGGCAACAAGTGCGGGTAGTATTTATCAAATAAAATAGGGCAACCCAAAGACAACATATGCAAGCGAAGCTGATGGGTTTTTCCTGTATGGGGGCTTAATTCAAATAACCCAAGGTCGGCCCTTTTATCGACCAGACTCAGGCTGGAAAATGCATTGACCTCCCCTTCCACTTGCTGCATTAAAAATGCTGGCGTGGATTTTTCCAGCCGGTTTTTTACCTGCCAGTGCTGTGGTAGCTGCATGTGTTGCTGCACTTCAGATAATTTCGCCACCGCCTGATAACTTTTTTGGATTTTGCCATCAGCAAACAACTGATAATACAAAGGACGGCTTTGACTATTGACCGAAAACAACACCAAACCTGCAGTTTCTTTGTCTAATCTGTGCACTGCTACAACATCTTGCAATCCGGTATCCCTCTTTACACGCTCCAGCAGACATTCATTGACGAATTCGCCCCCAGGTGTCACAGGTAAATAATGCGGTTTGCAGGCGACAACTATATGCTGGTCCTGATAAATAATCTGATGGGCAAAAGGAATTGAAGGTTCTGCGACCACTTCACGGTAATAACAGACTCTGCGGCTGGGTAAAAAGGCAGTATTGGCATGGATCACGTCACCACCAAACCAATGCACTTTGCCATCCGCTACCCGCTGTCGCCAAATAGCAGCGTCGATACGGCTGAATTTCTCAATCAGAAAATGCAGCACAGTACCCCAGCCCAGATCTTTGGGAGGCAAGGTAATTTCTGACGCTTGTTTTGCTTTACTCATAGACCCTCACTCAAGAGGGCCCAGAGTTAAAACCTTTCGAGGATCCTCGTCAACCTGTTTTAGCCTTCAGCTTTAAATAACCCAGGCAACATACGTTTTAAGGTATTGTCTTTCATTCTGTAGTGATGCGCCAAAGCGCCCAAAGTATGGACTGCAATAAGCACATAACCAGCTGTACCCAGCACTTCATGGATTTCTTTCATGGACCCCGCCAAATCCGGATCCGGCCCTATCAGCGCTGGCAACTGAAAACCCCAGAACGGAATAACTTTGTCGCCAGCACTTAATATTAGCCATCCTAGTAAAGGCATCAGCAGTAAAAAGCCATAAAGTGCCAGATGCATCAGGCCAGAAATTTTAATAGCCAGAGCAGAGGGCGCCGGTTCTATTGCTGGGATAACACTAAAACGCCGCACCACCAGACGCAGCAAGGTAATCAACCACAAGCTTAACCCCAGCACAAAATGCACCTCTTTGATTAGATCACGCTCTGCTGTGCCTTTTTCAAAAATACCTCTGAATTCAATACTGGCGTAAATAGCAATAATCAACAGCACTGTCAGCCAATGCAAACGGACCATCCAGTTGCTGTAGCTTTGTTGAGAAACCGACATAACCACCTCTGTGTTTAAAAACTTATTGTCATTCTGCCAGCCTAAACTTAAGACAAGCTGAGGCTTTGCGTATTGAAGACCTTTGCATTTAACTAAAAAACAACAGTCCTGCCAGACCAAGCACCAGCATTGCTACACTTATACGTAAGGCCAGAGTTCGGGTACCTGCTACCCATACCATGGCTGTTTTCACCAGTGAATTACTTAAGATGGCAATAGCTATGGCTGTGGCTGCTGAATCAACCGCCTGACTGCGACCGGCATAATCGGCTAATGACAAAGTAATGGCATCGACATCCGTTAAACCCGCCAAAGCGGCTAACCAATACAAACCCTGACCAGGTGCATAATGTTCAGCCAGCTTCACCAGCAGCAACACCAGCGCAAATAGCAAAGCAAATTGAATAGCCGACCATAAACTAAAAGGATTAGTCACAGGCACATCGGCTGCAGATATAGCTTGCAGCTTATGTCCTGCCAGAAAAAACACCAGCGCAAAGACCGCAGTTAACACCGCCAACCCCAGCAAAGGCCAAACTAATTGTTGCATTAAAGGCACAGAAACCGCAGTGACAATTAATAAAACCCGGCCAAACATCACCAGCCAGGACACTAAAATACCAGCAGCTAACCTGTTGGCAGCGCCGCTGTCCGTTTCTATTTTACTGCTGCGGGCAAAACTTAAGGTCATAGCGGTAGACGACACCAGGCCACCTGTCAGGGCCGTGATCATCGTGCCTTTCACTGACCCCAAAAATCGTACCGCGATGTAACCCACTAAGGATAAACCGGAGATTAAAATCACCAGCAGCCAGAGTTTATAAGGATTCAGCGCCTGCCAGGGATCGACAGCTTCATTGGGTAACAAGGGCAGCACGATAAAGCTGGCTATCAACAGCTTCAGACCAGCATAGAGATCATCAGCACCAATTTTACTGACCAAGCCGTGCAAAGGCTCACGAAACGCCAGAATAGCCGACGTCAGAATAGCCAGAGATACTGCTATTTCGGCAAAACCGAAAATCACAGCGCCACCTAATAAACACACTGTAATTGCAGACAATTCGCTGGTTAAACCTAAAGCCACAGCGTTGGTTTTGTTCTCCAGATAATAAGAGCTCAGCACGATCACAGACACTGCTGCTAAAGCCGCGATAAACAACCAGGGCGTTTGCAAAAACACCGATAACCAGGCGCTGACGGCTCCTAGCTGCGCAAACAAAATATAAGTACGTACCCCGGCAAAAGATCCGGGGTGGTTATTGTTTTTATGTTTTTCCCGCTCAATCCCGACCAAAGCGCCTATCAGCAGCGCAATCAAAAAGTTCTGAGCCAGTGTTACGTCAAATCCAGTCATCATTCATCGTCTTAGTAAGTTGATCCCAGCATAGCTGAATTTTTCTTTACGCTATTGATCTGTCGCAATCCCAGTTCAACTTGCTTATGCCTGTCGCAAAAAACAGCGCACTCAGCGGTAAAATCTGACTAAATACAGCACTGCTCTTGAATCTATATAGTCGTGCACCCATTGCCCTGTTAGTTTTATACCAAGTGGTATTGAATGCAGACATTTACAGCATATCGGAGCACTGATGATCCCTTTTTCTATTTTAGATTTAGCCCCTGTCCCTTCAGGCAGCACTATTAGTGATAGTTTTGCCAACAGTAAAGCCCTGGCCCAACAGGCAGACGACTTGGGCTACCAGCGCTACTGGCTGGCTGAGCATCACAATATGCCGGGTATTGCCAGTGCTGCGACTTCTTTGTTGATAAGCCACCTGGCGGCCGCCACTTCACGCATCCGTTTAGGGGCCGGCGGTATTATGCTGCCAAATCATTCACCTTTAGTGATCGCCGAACAATTTGGCACTTTAGCCACTTTGTACCCAAACCGCATTGACTTAGGTTTAGGCCGGGCACCAGGTAGTGATCAGCTGACAGCACGGGCTTTGCGGCGCAACAGAATGGAAACTGAAGATCAGTTCCCAAGCGATATCCTTGAGTTGCAGCAGTATTTTGGCCCTGTGAAACCCAATCAGGCGATACAAGCCGTACCAGGACAAAACCTGAATGTACCTTTATGGATTTTAGGTTCCAGTTTATACGGCGCTCAACTGGCTGCTCATATGGGTTTACCTTATGCCTTTGCCTCTCATTTTGCTCCGGCCATGATGGAACAGGCCGCAGCTTTGTATCGCAGAGAATTTAAGCCATCGGCGCAACTGGATAAACCTTACCTGATGCTGGCACTGAATGTATTTGCGGCAGAGACCACGGCAGAGGCTCATCGGCTTTTTACCTCGCCTCAGCAGCAATTTGTCAATTTAGTCAGGGGTGTACCAGGTTTATTGCCTGCGCCAGTCGCGGATATGGATCAGATTTGGCAAGCACATGAAAAAGCCTATGTGGAAAAAGCTCTGGCCTGCTCTGTAATAGGCAACCCGGCTGAAGTAAAACAAGGTATCTTGAATTTTATCGCAGAACATCAACCGGACGAGTTGATGCTGACCGCCATGATGCACGACCCAAAAGCCCGGCAAAAGAGTTTTAAAATTGCGGCAGAGCTGATTGCTGATTAGTCCTGCAATTGAGTAGTTTTTTACATTTCTCAGATCGCTTGCTTTTCTACCAGTCTAAGCGGTCTGCAGTCACTTTTCGTACAAATTGCTATACATGCTACCGATTACATTTAATTACACCTGAAAACAAAATTTAATGACTTGATTGATTTTCCATAGCAAAAAATGGCATTTAGAAGTTGCTGATACACAGCAAGAATGCGACAAGACTCCAAATTACTGCGACAAAAGCACAAGAGATGCATAAGCGCAGTGGAGAATATAATAATAAGCAATGGGAACAACTCAATGAAAATCAGTAAGTTAAATAAAATTTCATTCGCTACTTTAATGGCTTTAGGCTGCACCACTGTGGCAGCAGCAGATCGGGTCATTATTCAGGTCGACAATGCCAACAAAGGTATCATCACAGCGTTAACAAAACAGCTGGGTGGCGAGGTAAAAGTGGATGCAGATGGTTTTATCGCAGCTCAGTTTAATGGCAGATCGGTAGATGAAATTAAAGGTATTTTGAACAACCCTCATATCAAACTGGTTGAAGAAGATTTAGTTCGTAAACCAATGGCGTTATTTAATGACGACGCTGGTGATCCTATGCAACAACAAATCACGCCTTATGCTGTATATCAATCTCAGGCCAATCAGGTGCAATTTAACCCGGGCGCAGGCATTAAAGTCTGTGTCATCGACTCAGGTTTAGACCAGTCAAACCCTGATTTTAACTGGGGTAGCATTACAGGCGACAACGACTCAGGCACAGGCAACTGGAACCTCAACGGTGGCCCACACGGCACTCACGTGGCAGGTACTATAGGTGCAGCAGACAATGGTATAGGTGTAATTGGTATGGCCCCAGGCGTGCCTATGCACATTATCAAAGTATTTAACGCTGAAGGTTGGGGTTACTCTTCAGACCTGGCGTACGCAGCACAAAAATGTAAAAACGCAGGCTCTGACATTATCAGCATGAGCTTAGGCGGCGGCGGTGCCAATACCACAGAATCAAACGCCTTTAAAACCTTTACCGATGCTGGTGGTTTAGTCATAGCTGCCGCAGGTAACGATGGCAACAATGTGCGCTCTTATCCTGCAGGCTACCCTTCAGTCATGATGATTGGTGCCAACGACAATAACAACAATATCGCGGATTTCTCTCAGTTCCCAAGCTGTACTTCACAAGGGAAAACCGATGAAACCATTTGTGTGGAAGCTACAGCTGGTGGTGTGGATACCTTATCGACCTACCCGGCCGATATGGCCACCAGCGCGACTTTAAGTGCTAACGGCACTCCTTTTGCAACTTCTGCTATGGAAAACCCCGGTTCTGCCAGCGCTGCCACCTTTTTTATGGGCACAGCAGAAACGGTAAACTCAGGTGCTGCCGGTAAGATCTGTATGATTGACCGTGGTGTGATCTCTTTCCACGACAAAGTGAAAAACTGTCAGAACTCTGGTGGTGTCGGCGCTGTGCTCATCAATAACACAGCCGGCATGTTGTATGGCACTTTAGGTGAAGGTTCTGCCAACACTACGTCCATCCCTGCTGTAGGCGCAGCGTTTGAAGACAGAACTGCGCTGCTGGCAGCAACCACAGCGTCCATTAACATTGGCACCAGTGATTATGGCCTGATGAGCGGTACATCAATGGCAACACCTGCAGTATCAGGTATTGCGGCTCTGGTTTGGTCAAACCACCCAAGCTGTACTGGTACTCAAATCCGTAATGCCTTAAAAGCGACAGCCAAAGACGCCGGTGCTGCGGGCAAAGATGTGTACTTCGGTTACGGTATTGTACAAGCCGCGGCTGCGCATCAATACCTGACGACTAACGGTTGTGGTGGTGGCACAACAACGCCAGGTATCAGCCTGACTTTACAAGGCATTTCCAGCAAAGGTAAACGTTATGTCGACCTGACTTGGGCAAGTGCGACTACAAGCTCGGTCGACCTGTACCGCAACAACGTGAAGATCCTGACCACAACCAATGACGGCGCTCACCGCGACGGCCCGTTAAACCGTGGCAGCTACAGTTATAAAGTCTGTGAAGCGGCAAGCACCACCAAGTGTAGTGCCAGCACTGCTATCAGTCTGTAAACCCTTTGTACTTGAAGCTGCAGTTTTGTTGACTGCGTGCTCTCGCCCCAGTCGCATAGGTCACTATGCTCCTGGGGTTTCACGCTCTTGTCGCCTCACTGCAACTCCAATGACTTTGGCTACATATAGGTCAGAGAGAACCTTTTCTCTGACCTCAATTTCAGAACTTAGCACCTATGCTGAGTTTTTGATGTAAATCGCGGCTGTCTGCTGAAAGTCCTTCATATTGTGGTAATACCACATCAATTTTTGACCAGTCTAAATCCACTGAAAATGACAAACGAATACGCTCGGTCAGGTAATAATGCAAACCTGAACTCAGGTTGATTTCCTGTTTGAATTCAATATATCGCACCGGCTGATTCACTGGTTTTAGATAACTGCCTTCACTAAACACTTCAAAACTACTGTCAGGCCACAAGTAGCGCAGGTCCCACTCCAACTGCACATGACGAAAATCCAGACTTTGTCTGTCACCAAGAAACAACTCAAGCCCTGCAGATTCTTTAAAATGCGTCCGTTTTAAACCTGCCAGCGCAATAAATTCAACCCGCAGTTCAGCTGTGTCATACAAGCTGTAGCCCACACCTGAACTCAGATCCATATTTTTATAATCGGACGCCATAAAGTCCTGTGCATAATCCACTTTATTACGCCAGAACAGTTGAGGCTGGAAAAAATAGTCAGCGCCGGGATTGAGCAGGTACTTATGAGTTTTCTTTAGTGAATTACTGGTTTCGTAATCGTATTTGCCGTCAAAGGTCAGCCGCATCGCCTCATCACGTTGCTCAAAGGCGGTTTTAAAGCCAAGATTATCTGTACTACTGCTGCTGCGTTTTTTACCTGCGGTTAAATCCACACTCAAGTGCTGTACGGGTTGATTTTCAACCATCAGAGTTTGAGGTTCCATGGCTATAGTAGCGGGAGCTACCTCTTGCTGTTCAATACGCTCTATCTGAATTCTGGGTAGTTGCACCTGCCCCGAATAAGGCAGATTTAAAAATACAATGTCTTTATCCTGCTGAGTAATAGTGCCTGTTAATCTATCTCCGTTTTTCATCCAAATCACAGCACTGTTCCCTGTCGAAGCATGACAAAAAGTGCACCACAACATAGCAGTTAACAACAACGCTCTGATCACAGCCCTCATCCTTGTCCAGATAAAACGAATCTTTAATAACATCAGTTTAACAGCAGTAAATTAGTCTACGCAGCTTCCCCTAACCAAAAAGGCAAAGAAAAAGGAGCACTTGGCTCCTTTACTCTGGCGTCAAAAACAACTATTTAGGCAAAACAACAGAATCAATCACGTGAATGACACCGTTGCTGGTTTCAATATCAGTGCTGATCACTTTAGCGCCATCGACATAAACCACACCATCTTTGATGGCAATTTTCAGCTCCTGCCCTTGCACAGTTTTGGCTGATGTTAACTTCACCACATCGGCAGCCATCACCTTGCCTGCGACTACGTGGTAGGTCAGTACCTTACCAAGTGCCGCTTTATCTTGTAACAACGCCTGTAAGTCTGTAGCTGGAATTTTGGCAAAAGCTGCGTCATTGGGCGCAAACACAGTAAATGGACCAGCCCCTTTTAAAGTATCGACCAGATCTGCTGCTTTGACTGCGGTCACCAGTGTATTAAAGCTACCTGCTGCTACCGCAGTATCCACGATATCAGCTTTGGCAGCAGCGTAAGATGCAGCAGAGACGACTAAAGCTGCAGAGAGAACGGTCAAATTCAATAATGAGCGAAATTTCATTCTGATTTCCTTTTAGTTGAACATAAAAACCGCAATGAAAAACGCTGTCTCACCGTAAAAAGATCAGAAGTTTATTTGTTTATTTTTTGTGAACTTGAAAAGAAAAATGCCGTATTACGGCGGAAAATTCAAAAAGATTATCCTGACTATTTATGTACTTATGCTGTGTTGTTTTGTTCTGTTTACAGCTCCGCACCGGCCTAATGTACCGGGCAGAACAAAATAAAAGTTGCATATCGAACTTTTACGATATACATTTCGCTTTATCGCGATATATAAATATGGATTAAACGATGAGCTCTGCAGAACTCGACGACATGATCAAAGCCCTGTCCCACCCAGTGCGACGGGATATTTTAAACTGGCTGAAACAACCTGAGGTCTATTTTGCCGATCAGGAACACTCACTGAGTTTTGGTGTATGTGCTGGCAAAATCGACCAAAAAACCGGTTTGTCTCAGTCCACCGTATCCGCCCACCTGGCCACCTTGCAACGTGCTGGTTTTATCAGTAGCAAAAAAGTAGGCCAGTGGAATTTTTTCTCGCGCAATGAAGAAGTGATTCAACAGTTTCTGGCGCGTTTAAATGATCAACTTTGAGGAGTTACAGATGCCAACTTTATTTGATGCCATCACCCTGGGTGATTTAACCCTGAAAAACCGTATTGTCATGGCGCCTTTAACCCGTTGCCGTGCTGACGAAGGCCGAGTGCCTAACGCCATGATGGCTGAATACTATACCCAGCGCAGCGGTGCAGGTTTGATTTTATCCGAGGCTACAGCAGTGACCCCAATGGGTGTCGGCTACCCTGATACACCAGGTATTTGGTCTGAAGCTCAGACTGAAGGCTGGAAATTGGTGACAGATGCTGTACATAAAGCGGGCAGCCGTATTTTCCTGCAGCTGTGGCATGTAGGCCGCATTTCTGATCCTAGTTATTTAGCAGGCGAAAAACCTGTAGCACCCAGTGCGTTGCGCCCGGCCGGCCATGTTAGCCTGGTACGTCCAATGAAAAACTATGAAGAGCCGCGGGCTTTAACTTTAAGCGAAATTAAAGACGTAGTTGAAGCTTTCCGCCTGGGTGCAGTCAATGCCAAAGCTGCAGGTTTTGACGGCGTGTTGATCCACGGTGCCAATGGTTACTTGCTTGACCAATTCCTGCAAGACAGCACCAACTTACGTGATGACGAATACGGTGGTTCTTTAGAAAACCGCGCCCGTTTAATGCTGGAAATCACAGACGCTTGTATCGACGTCTGGGGTAAAGACAGAGTCGCCATGCATTTAGCACCTCGTATGGACGCTCACGATATGGGCGACTCGAACCGCACCGCTACTTTTGGTTATGTAGCCACTGAACTGGGCAAACGTGGTATTGCTTTTATCTCTACCCGCGAACATCCGGCAGAAGATAGCATTACACCACTGATTAAACAGCTGTTTGGTGGCCCTGTGATTGCGAATGAAAAATTCAGCAAAGCAGAAGCCAATGCATGGTTAGCAGAAGGCAAAGCCGACGCTATCGCCTTTGGTATTCCATTTATTGCCAATCCGGATTTACCAAAACGCCTGGAAACCGATGCACCATTAAACCAGCCACGACCAGAGCTGTTTTATGGCAAAGGCCCGGTAGGTTACACAGACTACCCAAGTCTGTCTTAGTACTTCAGAGTTGAATTAACAAAGGGCCTGTAGGCCCTTTGTGTTGAACGCCGGTTAAAGTAGTGCCGCGACCACTCCCATGCAGTAAGTATTCATTCAACACAGTCCGAAATTGAGCTGTATCACAGGGTGAGTTCTGTTTAAATAACCCCATACGACCCAAATCAAACTCCGCAGCCACAAAGCTGCACCAGAAGTTCAAGCACACAAGCAAACCCTTGTTTCAGATCCAAAAATCGCAGTTCCCCCTGTAAGCCCTGTTGAATGTTTTTCACAACCCCAAAAATGACATCGTTATCATTTAATAAACAAAAAATAAGTTACTCAAATTAATCCACTGCTTTTTACCACCAAATAAAGCAAAAAAACCTTTTAAATCAACAAAAAAGCATTATAAAAATAACAAAATACAAAATAAAACAGAGTTTTTGCTCGAATATTATTCAATAAACAACATTGACATCGATGTCATTTTGAATTTATCTAAATGCATTCAGAAGCACACCTACTGAACAGCAGAGTGAAGCAACGCAGAGTGCCACTCCGGCAGTTTTACCATAACCATAAGGCAGAACTGAGTGTGCCAAGACCACAAGTTCGCCAGTGAAAACCTACGGTAAAGGGTACTTAGGTTGGCACAGGCAACACAGCCTTCGGGCTGGATAAGGTCGGTCGCAGGTGGCAACACCTGCGACATTTAAAACAAAAAGACGGGGATAGCATGTTCAAATTAAAAAAAACCAAAACGGCTATGGCAGTCGCCATGTCGCTCGCCAGTCTGTTGGCACCGTGCGCTATAGCAGCTGAACAGCAAGACACTGGCACTGCGGAAAAGAAAGAAGAAGTTTTTGAAGTCATTACAGTGACGGCCAACCGTACCAGCACTGTGGCAGATAAAACACCTGTTGCTGTGTCAGCTGTTAGTGAGGAAGGTTTACGCCGCGCCGGCGTGACGAACCCAACAGCGCTGGCAGACGTTGTTCCTAACCTGTCCATCGACAGAGTAGACGGTTTACAAATTACCATCCGGGGTGTCACCAGTGCCGACAACACAGAAAAAGGCGATCCTTCAGCCGCATTTTTGCTGAACGGCGTCTATATTGCCCGACCTCAGGCACAGGAGGTTTCGTTTTTTGATATCGACCGGGTCGAGGTGTTACGCGGCCCACAAGGCACATTGTATGGCCGCAATACCACAGCTGGTGTCGTAAACATTATCGCAGCTAAACCTCGTGATGACTTTGAAGCCAACTTTAATTTGGGTTATGGCAATTACGGTAATACCCAAACAAGCGCAATGCTAAACCTGCCGGTAAATGACAGCATCGCAGTGCGTGCTGCAGTGAATTTCGACAGACGCGACAGTTTTCTGGACGATGTGTCAGGTTCTGGTTATGACCTGGATCCTTTTAAAGATAATAAGTCAGCTCGTCTGAGTACTTTGTTCCATTTAAGTGACAATGCAGACTGGCTGGTGATGCTCGACTACACCAGCATGAAAGGCAAACCACAAAATGCCGTACTAACCTCAAACTTTTATCAGCTGCCTTATTTACCAGCGGAAGAAGGCGAACGTGGCGTGGATCCGGTTTACATTGATCTAAGCTCAAAAGATAAACGCAAGCTCACTTACGCTCTGGCACAGCAGCCGGATATGGACAACAGTACCTGGGGTATACACTCAGAGTTGGATTGGCATCTGAATGATAACCTGACTTTTTCTTATCTGGCGTCTTACCGCGAATTTACCAGAGACGAAGTCACTTCATCTCTGGTTGGCCGAAATGCAGACAATACAGTGTCCACGGCCCGATCGACCTGGCAGGGAGATTTTGAACAAAGCTCCCATGAGTTACGTCTGGCTTATGATATTGGCGATCTTCAACTACAAGGCGGCGCCTATTACTTTAAAGAAGAGTCTGGCATAGCTCTGGTTCTGACAGGTTTTGTCAGTCCAACTGAAGGAACACCTGGTTACATCTTTGGTTTCCCACAAGATCCAACAATAGCGCAATCTGTCGCATTTTTTACTCAGGGCACCTACCACCTGACAGATGAATTGCGTCTGACTTTGGGCTTACGTCAAACCGAAGATGAAAAATCCCGCTACGGCGCCACTATTATCCACAGTAGTCTGGATGAACCTATTGGCTTTATGGAGAATGGCCGGGATTCACTAAACCTTGCCGACCGCACTTACCGCAAAACCACCTGGAAAGCAGGTTTTGACTATGATCTGGCCGATGATGTGCTGCTATACGGTAGTATAGCCACAGGCTACAAAGCAGGTGGCTTTAACGATGGCTGTACTGCTGATCAAGCAAGTTGCCTGTCACCACGGCCTGAAGAAGCTATTTATTATGATCCAGAAACTCTGACCGCTTATGAGCTTGGCATAAAAAGCCGCCCCTTTGAACGCTTGATGCTCAACGCCAACCTGTTCCACTACGACTATCAGGATCTGCAGTTAAGTCAGGTCAGCGATTTATGTGGCGGCCCCTGCACTATCACCACCAATGCAGCAGCGGCACTGGTTGATGGTCTTGAGGTAGAAAGTATTTATCGCCCAAGCAACTCACATAAATTTACTACAGCTCTTACTTTACTGGATGCGCGCTACGACGATTATCAGGTGAAAGATGGGGTGAACTTTGCTGGTGAGCAGCTGGCACGGTCGCCGGACTGGACTGTTACCGCAGGTTATCAGTATACCCATGAGCTACCAGATGGTGCAGGCCTTGAGCTGGCCATTAGTAGTAAATGGAGTGACAAATACTATATCTACTCCAATCAGCTATTTGCTCAGTTTACTCAACCTGAGTTTCATAAAACCGACGTTACCCTGACTTACAACTCTGCGGATGCCAGCTGGTATGCGCAGTTGTATGGCAAAAATCTGGAAGACGAAGTCACTGTATCAGGTGCATCTTTGGTTTCTTCTTTCCCAACCCGTACTGAGGGTAACGTCAACATTTCAGACCCACGTTTATTCGGCGTGCGTTTTGGTATGTCGTTCTAATCCACCTCAACCCGGTTGCAGACTGCTGCATCCGGGCATTTGATTAAAAGGAAAAGTTCATCTATGAAGTCGCATTTTAATTACTCCCCTTTGATGTTGGTTCTGATCTCACTCTGGGGCTGCAGCCAGGCAGTGCCCGAAGCATCCAAGCCAATTGCTGAACAAAAAGTTGCAATAGACCTGAACAAAAACGGCCAGCTTGAGCCTTATGAGAATTCAGCCCTGCCTCTGGACGAGCGCTTAACCGATCTGCTTTCCCGCTTAACTCAAGCGGAAAAAGTGCAATTGGTCACCGGCACTGGTATTAACCTCAATGACATAGGAGGTTCCAGCAAAGTACCAGGTGCTGCGGGGTCCACCCATGCCATTGAACGTCTTGGTATTCCTGCCATAGTGTTGGCCGATGGCCCGGCAGGTTTACGCATCACGCCAGTGCGGCCTAATGATCAAAAAACGTACTACGCTACAGCATTCCCCATCGCCACCGTTTTATCGTCCAGCTGGGACAAAAACCTGGTTAACCAGGTGGGTCAAGCCATGGGCACTGAGGTCAAAGAATATGGCGTCGACTTATTTCTGGCGCCTGGGATGAACCTGCAATACAACCCTCTGGGTGGTCGTAACTTCGAATACTACGCTGAAGATCCTCTACTCAGCGGCCAAATGGCAGCAGCTATGGTGAATGGTGTCGAATCACAAGGTGTAGGTGCAACCATCAAACATTTTGCGGTCAATAATGCTGAAACCAGCCGTATGCTGCTCAATTCAGTAGTTAATGAAAGAGCTTTACGCGAAATTTATCTGCGTAGCTTTGAAATTGCAGTCAAACAAGCACAGCCCTGGGCTGTCATGAGTTCCTATAACAAAATCAATGGGGTTTACACCTCACAGGACCCACAACTGCTCACAACCTTATTACGCGATGAATGGGGTTTTGATGGTTTAGTCATGACCGACTGGTTTGGTGGCGACAGCGCCAGAGCGCAGATGAAGGCCGGAAACGATCTGATTATGCCTGGCCGGCCACATGAGCGTGACGATATCCAGGTTGCGCTGGACAGTGGCGACTTGAGCATGGCGGAGTTGGACAAAAACGTAAAAAACATTTTGCAAATAATTTTCCGCAGTCCGGCTTTTGCTGCTTATGCCTACACCGATACTCCTGATTTAAAAGCTCATGCTCAAATTGCACGCACTGCTGCAGCTGAGGGTGTGGTCTTGCTGAAAAACGACAATGGAACTCTGCCACTGCCATCTTCGTTAAAATCCATTGCTGCCTTCGGCAATACTTCCTATGACTTTCTCTCAGGCGGCACCGGCAGCGGTGATGTCAACGAAGCTTACACAGTCTCTTTGGTACAAGGTTTTGCTAATAATAATCTGCAGGTAGATGCTGAACTGCAGCAAGTCTACGAGCAGCACCTGCAGGCTGAACGGGCAAAACAACCGAAAAAACGTTATTTCTTCGAACTTTTACCACCACTGCCAGAGCTGACCCCGGATTTAACTTTGATCCAGCGTAAAGCAAAAGATAGTGAGCTCGCAGTCATTACGATAGGCCGCAATTCAGGCGAGTTTCAGGACCGCAAAGTGGAAGGTGATTTTGATTTAACGACCACAGAAAAACAGCTGATCTCTATGGTATCCACAGCTTTTCATGCTGAAGGCAAAAAAGTAGTACTAATCCTTAATATAGGGAACGTCGTAGAAACAGCAAGCTGGCGTGATCAGGTCGATGCCATAGTACTACCATGGCAAGGTGGGCAGGAAGCTGGCAATGCAGTCACTGATGTGCTGACAGGTAAAGTAAATCCGTCGGGCAAACTGCCTGTCAGCTTCCCACTGCACTACACTGATGTCCCTTCTTCCGCCTTTTTCCCTGGCGAAGCCTTATCAGATGAAGTAGTGATGGATGCCTATCTGAACATGCCACGCGGCAAACACAGCCAAATGAAACATCAGGACGGAATCTATGTGGGGTACCGCTACTACGACAGCTTTGCTGTTCCGGTGGCTTATCCATTTGGTTATGGTCTGTCCTATACCAGTTTTAGTTATAGCCAACCGCAACTGAGCAGTACCAGCTTTAATGGCGAATTAACAATCAGCATTGAGGTGAAAAACACAGGTAAGGTTGCAGGTAAAGAAGTTGTTCAGCTCTACCTGACTGCCCCAGCCGCTTCTATGGATAAACCAACCAAAGAACTGAAAGGCTTTGCAAAAACCGGAGTGCTAAAACCAGGAGAAAGTGAAACCCTGCGGTTTAGTGTAACCGCAGACCAACTGGCGTCTTATTCAGAGCAAGCGGGTCGCTGGGTGGCAGATGCAGGCTCCTACCAGATCCTTTTGGCAGCCTCGTCATCTGACATTCGTCAAAAGGCAAGTTTTAATCTGGCCAGTGCATTGCAGTTACCTGCTGTAAAAGTCAGATTGCAGCCGACCACAGCGCTGACAGAATTAAAACCGCCAGTTCGCTAATTCTGCGTTACAGCAATAACTGAATGTTAAATGGGGGCACGGCCCCCACCTGTTTTTCACGCACCTTTTCAGGAATTTTTATGGCTATACCTTCATCGCAAGCCAGCACAACCTCTGCAGTGTTGAAAGGCATGAGTTACCCTGTGGCACTCTGTGCTTTAACCTCGTTATTTTTTCTCTGGGGTTTTGTGACCAGTTTAAATGACATACTGATCCCTCATCTAAAAGCAGTGTTCGAGCTGAGTTATTTTCAGGCAATGGCTGTGAACATGGCTTTTTTTGGCGCTTATGCGCTGGTGTCCTACCCAGCCAGCTTACATGTACGACGCCATGGTTATCAGACAGGTCTGGTGACTGGTTTACTGGTGGCTGGCACAGGAGCTTTGCTGTTTGCCTGGACCAGCACTCACTTATCTTATGGTCTGACATTGACAGCCCTTTTTGTGCTGGCAAGCGGTATTACTCTGTTGCAGGTCGCTGCAAATCCTTACGTTATTCATCTGGGTAAAGCCGAACAAGCTTCAACTCGCCTGACCATGACGCAAGCATTTAACTCGCTGGGGACAACGCTAGCACCTGCTATTGGTGCCGCGTTGATCCTCAGCCAACTAGAGCCTTCCACAGCAGATTTCACTGTGGCTCAATTGAACGACTACAATTTGGAAAAAGCGGCTAGAGTGCAATGGCCTTATCTGATTCTCACCGCTTTATTGTTTAGTCTGGCCCTGATATTCAGCCGCCTGAAACTGCCACAGATCATGCAGGAAACCTCAGCTCAGCCAGCCAGTTTGCATTTGTTGTTGCAACAGCGTCATTTATCTTTAGGTGTCATCGCGATATTTGCCTATGTTGGTGCAGAAGTCGGCATCGGCAGTTTTATGGTGAACTATTTTGCTGAACCAGCTATAGGAGCCATGACGGAACATCAAGCCGCCAGCCTAGTGAGTTGGTATTGGGGAGGTGCGCTGGTAGGACGTTTTATTGGTATTCCTCTGTTAAACCGTATTGCTCCAGCAACAATTTTGACTTTGAATGCGATAGCTGCACTAATTTGCCTATTGGTCAGCATCAACAGCAGCGGTTTGCTGGCGGTTTATAGTCTGGTTTTGGTCGGGCTCTTTAACTCTATTATGTTTCCCACTATTTTCAGCCTCGCTTTAACAAAGCTCGGAGTACTCTCCAGTCAGGGCTCCGGTTTATTATGTATAGCTATAGTAGGTGGCGCTATTTTGCCCATGCTGCAGGGATTGCTGGCAGATCATATCGGGATACAACCAGCTTTTATTTTACCGGCGCTGTGCTACCTCTATATCGCGGGTTATGGCCGGTCAGGTTATAAAATCAGATAAGGCTGACAGACCTCAGTCTCTCGGACAGTCAGCCACCTGATGCGGATGTATTACATCCACATCAGGTGGCTTGCTCAATCAAGGAAATCCATTTAAGGTGACTGTAGTTTATTTTTACACATCAACGGGTTGTTGCTAACTATGTCCAGAGCGACTATTGGGGATGTCGCTACTCTTGCAGGCGTCTCTAAAAAAACAGTGTCCAGAGTGCTAAATAATGAAGTCAGCGTAAAAGCAGATACCCGTCAACAAGTTCAGGCCGCTATAGAACAGCTGGGGTATAAACCTGATTTAAGCGCTCGTCGTTTGCGTACTGGCCAGACTTTTTTGCTGGCTATTCTTTACCCGGATGGAAGCCAACACGCAGATCCTTATGTTACGGCTTTACTGCGCGGAGCACTCACAGCTTGTGATGAGTTTGGTTATGACCTACTGCTGCGTCCTGTCCCCCCATTCCCGACCGAGTCAGTGCAAATGGCCAGCGATTTTATCGGTCGTACTCAGGTAGACGGCGTCATTTTGTCACCTCCTGCATGTGATAATAAAATCTTGCTCGAGTATCTGGATTCTGCTGCTGTACCTTACGTACGAATAGCTCCACGAGAATCTGCAGGTCAGCCATCCGTAGTTACAGATGAAGTCAGCGCCAGTCGTGAGGCTATTAATTATCTGATTGGCTTAGGCCATAAAAAGATAGCCATAATTAACCCTTTGCTCACTCATGGGGCTGGGATCTGGCGTAGTGAAGGCTACCGGCAGGCACTGGCAGAAAATAGTATCGAAGTTAATCCCGGTTATCTGCTGGAAACAGAGGGTTCTCCAGATCTTGAAAAAAACATTCGTCGTTTACTCAGCCTGCCAGAACCTCCCACTGCGATTTTTGCCGTCAATGATAGTTTTGCCGCCACTGTATATAAAGTGGCTTACCAACTCGGGATTGCGATCCCACATCAGTTATCTGTGATTGGTTTTGATGACGCTCCTTTAGCTCAATTTTTATGGCCGCCTTTGAGTTCTGTTCGGCAACCTATATTTGAGTTGGCAGAGCAGGCTGTCGCTGTATTGGTCAAGTCACTGCTGCAGCAGCAGAGCTTCCAAGCAAACACCTTGCATTGTTCTTTGGTTCAACGAAGCTCTGTTGCTCCTTTGATTAATCGAATTCCTCTAAGCAAAGACGAATCAAAGCTCTGATGTTGCGGCAGACGTCTGCATCTGCGCTATGTTTATTTTGCTAGTGGGTGTTTGCATCAGAACTTGTCACACCTTTATAACAGGAACCAGTTTCTAACAGGATACTGCCTGCCAGGTCCCCAACGCATTGACTGAACAGACTCAGGGATATATGTCAGACGAGATTCTTGTAATTACTAACGAGGCCTCTTTATTAATCAGCCCTGCTTAAGGTTCAACAGCAAGAACACAACACGCCGAGGCCGGAAAATATAGCTTGAGCACAGCAGTTTTATTCAATAAGCAGTTGGCGAATAGAAGTGGAACAGGAGTCATTTCAGAAGATCAGCGCTGCCTTGTTTGTCTGCGCTGAAACTTCATAAAAATGCAGTTGACGGCGCTAGTGAAAAAACAGAAGATCTCGCTGATTTTTTTTCGGGCAAATTGGAATAATTTCCTGTATATTGTCGCACTATTTTCAAACCCTAGCTTATCGAGATGACTATGTCAGCAGATTTATCCTTATACAGAAACATTGGTATCTTCGCCCACGTTGATGCCGGCAAAACTACAACTACCGAGCGTATCCTGAAACTGACCGGTAAAATCCACAAGCTGGGCGAAGTTCACGAAGGTGAATCGACCACTGACTTCATGGAGCAGGAAGCTGAGCGTGGTATTACTATCCAGTCAGCTGCCGTCAGCTGCTACTGGAAAGGTCACCGTTTCAACGTTATCGATACACCAGGCCACGTTGACTTCACAGTTGAAGTGTACCGTTCTCTGAAAGTTCTGGATGGTGGTATCGGTGTATTCTGTGGTTCTGGTGGTGTTGAACCTCAGTCAGAAACTAACTGGCGTTATGCGAACGACGCGAAAGTATCTCGTCTGATTTTCGTAAACAAGCTGGACCGTATCGGTGCTGATTTCATCCGTGTAACTGAACAGGTGAAAAAAGTATTAGGCGCGCACCCATTAATCATGACTTTACCAATTGGTCGTGAAGATACTTTCGTGGGTGTAGTTGACCTGTTATCTGAAAAAGCTTACGTGTGGGATGATTCTGGCCAGCCAGAAAACTACACAGTGACAGATATCCCAGCTGATATGGCTGACGACGTTGCTATGTACCGCGAGCAGTTAATTGAAACTGCTGTGGAACAAGATGACGACCTGTTAATGGCTTACATGGAAGGCGAAATGCCAACTGTAGACCAGATCAAAGCTTGTATCCGTAAAGGTACCCGTGAACTGGCATTCTTCCCAACTTACTGTGGTTCAGCCTTTAAAAACAAAGGTATGCAGTTAGTACTGGACGCTGTTGTTGATTACTTACCGTCTCCAACTGAAGTAAATCCGCAGCCACTGACAGACGAAGAAGGTGCTGAAACTGGCGAATTCGCTATCGTTTCTGCTGATGAGCCGTTCCGCGCTTTAGCGTTCAAAATCATGGATGACCGTTTCGGCGCCCTGACTTTTATCCGTATTTACTCTGGTGTACTGAACAAGGGTGATACCATCCTGAACTCATTCACTGGTAAAACTGAACGTATCGGCCGTATGGTTGAGATGCACGCGAACGACCGTACTGACCTGACTACAGCTCAGGCCGGTGACATCATCGCGCTGGTAGGTCTGAAGAACAACACTCAGACTGGTCACACATTATGTGATCCAAAACACATCTGTACTTTAGAACCAATGGTATTCCCAGAGCCAGTAATCTCTATCTCTGTAACACCAAAAGACAAAGGTTCTGTTGAGAAGATGGGTATCGCTATCGGTAAGATGGTTGCTGAAGATCCAACCTTCCGTGTTGAAACTGACCCAGATTCAGGCGAAACCATTCTGAAAGGTATGGGTGAACTGCACTTAGATATCAAAGTAGATATCCTGAAACGTACTTACGGTGTTGAATTAGTTGTAGGTCAACCACAGGTTGCTTACCGCGAAACTATCACTCGTGAAGTTGAAGACAGCTACACGCACAAGAAGCAATCTGGTGGTTCAGGTCAATACGGTAAAATCGACTACCGCATTCGTCCGGGCGAGCAAGCTTCTGGCTTCAAGTTCATTTCTTCAGTTGTTGGTGGTAGCGTTCCAAAAGAATTCATGCCAGCAATCGAGAAAGGTTTTGCTTCAATGATGAGCACTGGTACTTTAGCAGGCTTCCCGGTATTAGACGTTGAAGTTGAAGTATTTGACGGTGGTTTCCACGCAGTTGACTCTTCAGCCATCGCGTTCGAAATCGCTGCGAAAGGCGCTTTCCGTCAGTCAATTCCAAAAGCTGGCGCTCAGCTGTTAGAGCCAATCATGAAAGTTGACGTGTTCACTCCGGAAGATCACGTAGGTGATGTGATCGGTGACTTAAACCGTCGTCGTGGCATGATCTCTGGTCAGGAAGCTGGCGTAACTGGCGTACGTATCAAAGGTGACGTACCACTGTCTGAGATGTTCGGTTACATCTCTACACTGCGTACTATGACTTCTGGTCGTGGTCAGTTCTCTATGGAATTCTCTCACTACTCACCATGCCCACAAAACGTGGCTGACACTGTGATTGCAAAAGAGAAAGAAAAGAAAGCTGCAGCTGCTAAGAACTAATTAGCCGCTCAGACAAAAAGCCCCGCAGGTGAAAACCGCGGGGCTTTTTTTATACGGGCAAAAATAAACCCCCGGATATATCCGGGGGTTTACACAGGAATAACGTCAGTGTATGGATCAGAACTTGTAACGCAGGTTTGCACTGACAGAGCGGCGCTGACCGTAGAAACAATCCCCACGATTCAGACAGGAGGTGATCACTGTTTTGTCCGTCAGGTTTTGCACCTGCAGACTTACATCGTAACCCCCCATTTCATAGCCCAACATGGCATCCAGCAAGGTGTAAGAAGGAGTGGTCAGCGGGTCGTTCAAGACCACACCATTCATGGCAACATATGCGCTGCCATCCGATGTTTTCCCTACATGACGCACGCCACCACCCACTTTCATGCCATCGACCATAGCCAAACGCCAGGTTGCCCAAACTGAGGCCTGTTGTTCCGGCACTGCAGATAAATCTGCACCTTCTTCACCTAGTGTATTACTTTGGCTGACATAAGCGTCGGTATAGGCATAGCTGGCATAAATATCCAGTTGCTGCCATGCCAGCTGAGCTTCCAGCTCCACACCTTTAGCTGTCACTTCCCCGCCCTGAATTTGGCCATTGGGATCAATCAGCCCTTCGTCATTCATCTGGTCTGCCGATAAAGTGGTAGTGCGGTTTTGCTCTTTAATTTGATAGATAGCAGCTGTTAACAGATGTTCTGTATTGTCAGGCTGGTATTTCACACCAGCTTCCCACTGCTCACCGGTTTGAGGTTTAAAGGCATTGCCATAAGCGTCAGTGCCCAGCAGCGGTTCAAAGGACTCGCTATAGCTGATATAAGGCGAAACGCCGCCATCCATCAGATACATCAGGCCCAGACGACCCGTAGTAGCGTACTGAGATTCAGCATCGGCCCCCTCGGTACGGCTGACAGTGCGGTCACGGCGTAACGCCGCAGAGACCATCCAGCTATCGGCAATTTTCATATTGTCCTGCAGATACAGACCACTCTGATACACCTTGGTGGCAGCATAATCAGTCACATCAGCATCTGTTGGCAAATCTGTCACCTGACCATACACAGGGTTGTATAAGTCCAGCAAACCACCACCAGTAGGCGAATAAAATGAGTCATTGTCGGTGTAGGCATTTTGATAATCAAAACCCATCACCAACTGATGTTCCACTGCACCTGTTTGTACATCGCCATGCAACTGAGCGTCACTGGTAATAGAACGTGCATCAGCGTTACTGACATAAGCCACACGGGAAATAGTACGGTTGTCTGCCTGCAACACAGGAGGCCAACCATACATAGTGTCATAATCGGCGTGACTGTCACTGTAACGGCTGGCGACACGTAAATCCCAGTCATCCGTCAGATTGTGTTCAACAATCACAGTAGCGGCTTGTTGTTTTGTGTCATAACGGTCAAAACCAGGTTCGGAGACAAAACGGCTGCTTGGGATCTGGCCAAACTCATTAGGCAAAATAGTACCCTGATGTGGGAAAAACTGCGTGCTGGAGCCGGATTCTTTTTCCTGCCAGTTGCCAAGCACTGTCACTTTAGTGTCGTCACTGGCCTGCCAACTAAAAGACGGCGCTAAGGCCTTACTGTTATCCGGCACAAAGTCAGTCTGAGTATCGCTATCGCGCCAAACCCCCACTAAACGGCCCTGCAGTGTTTCATCGTCATTCAGTGAACCAGTGATATCTCCGGCCAGTTGTTTACGTGAATAGTTACCCAATTGCGCCCATAACTGACCACTGGTGGCCGCTTCAGGTTTTTTGCTGACTAAATTAACGATACCGCCAATAGACCCCTGTCCATACAGCACTGAACTTGGGCCTTTGAGAATTTCAATTTGCGATAAGCCAAAAGGCTCGGTGCGCACATTATTGTAATAACCAAACAAGGATTTCAGACCATCCAGATACTGCACCGGCGACACACCACGGATCACAGACCAGTCACCACGGGTATCCAGACCATAAGGGCCATTGTATAAACCCGACACATAACCCAAAGCATCCTGAACCGTCAGCGCGCCTAAATCAGCAATACGCTCTTCGGTCAGTACAGAAACCGACAGTGGAGTTTCGATAATAGGAGTATCTGACTTCGCACCTGATGCGCTGACATAAGAAATTAAACCACGCTGGCTTTTTACCGTGATCACTTCGATTTCTTTTTCGTCGGCGGCTTTACTGTCATCCGCCAGCAAGGCTGCAGAATAACAAGTTGTGGCAACAGCCAAAGCAACTAAGGATATTTTGTGGAGTTTAAACAACGACATGGCACTTCCCTCTGAATACAGTGCCGGAATTTTAAATGAAAATAGATCTCAATTGCAAAGCAATTAAGAACTATTCTTGTTTGAATAAAGTTAAAACCACAGAGTAAGCAGCAACTGCTCTCAATTCAGAACCTTTATATGCCTACAGAAAAACTCAGAGGGCAATCAATGTGTTTTAGCATTTGATTCACTATGGCGGGCAGCGTAAAGCCTGTTGCATCAGTTGCTTTTACGCTGACAAAAATGTCGCAGTTGCTGACATTCAGGCCCTGGCGCACATAAAACATATTGATGGCATCAAGATTGGAAGCAGTAAGTTCGACCAAAGCTTCGAAGCTATGGGGCTTCAGGTTATCTTCATTGGCTGAGCTCTCAGAATATGAAACCCTCTCCAGTTCGCGACACAATGTCAGTAGCTGCATTTTGTTTAACTGACGAAAACGAAAGCTGACATCCAGCACTAAATTATCCATCTTTCCTGCTTTTTATTTATGTTCTGTCTGTTTAATCAGGCGTATTCAACTGCCGGAACAACGCCACCCGCTGCGCTGTACCTTTGGCCTTATACATTGCCTTATCTGCGTGTTTGATAAGAAGATCCGCAGTGTCACCGTCAGACGGACACAACGCAATACCTACACTGATTTTTATATGCAGCGTCTGACCACTCACCTCTACCCCTTGCGCAACTCGCTGAATTAACTTGCTGGCAAGGTGCAACACATCGTCTTCGTGCTTTACCTCAAGCAGCAGGCACACAAATTCATCGCCGCCCCAGCGGCTCACCATATCACCATCCCGGATAAAGGATTTTAACCGGTTTGCTACGGTTAACAGTACCCTGTCACCCACATCATGACCATGGCTGTCGTTAATACTCTTAAATTTATCAACATCAATAAACATCAGTGCAAGCCCCCAGCCCTGCCGCTTTGCCTGCACCAGACCATGATTCAGAGCCTGATCAAAAGAAGCACGGTTCGGTAAACCTGTCAGAGTATCAGTCAGCGCTAGTTGCTGTGCCTGTCGCCCGGTTAACTGCGCCTGTAATAAATCGTCACGCACTACAGCTAAGTCTGTTTTTATGGCGTCGAGTTCGAATTCAATACCTACCCGTACCGCAATTTCGTTCGCAAGTTTAATATTAACTCTTTTCAGATCTTCAGCAGCTTTCGTCACTCTGCTTTCAGCATCTGCGTTTTGAGTCAGAGCTATTTTCATCGCCCGGACTGAAGCATTCTCTTGCTTTAAAACATCATTGACTGATGCCAGTTCCCCAGCGGCTCTGCCCACATCTATTTTAATTTCTTCATTCTTTTTCAGTACGCCATCCAGCGACACGCTCTTGGTGCTCACTTTTTTTCCGGGCTCTTTCGATTTTCCTGACATGGCCACCTCTTGAGAAAACAACAGTACACTATTTGCCCGCCCTCACCCCATGACTCAGTACAGGCAAAAGTAGTTGCAATTGCAGCCAGAGCACAGCAACACCGTAGCTTTAGTCAACCAGGCCTAAACAGTTGGCAAGGTGACCACAGGAATAGCTGCGACATCCTTAATCACCTGCCGCTGCGGCAAATAAGGCAATAAAATTTCAGTTTCTTTTTTTACCACGCCGTAACATTCACAGCTCATGGCTTCTAATTTTTCCCTGTCCAGTACTTTAATCAGGCCACGTGAATACGAAATGATGCCCTGCTGCTGCAGCTTTAATGCAGCCTGTGTCACACCTTCACGGCGAACCCCCAGCATGTTGCCAATAAACTCTTGCGTCATCGTCAGCTGATTGTGTGATAAACGATCCATAGACAACAGCAACCAGCGGCACAGCTGCTGGTCAATCGAATGATGCCTGTTGCATACAGCTGTCTGTGCTACTTGCGTGATCAATGCCTGGGTGTAGCGCAGCATTAACAACAGTAATTGGCCATGCCGATTAAATTCTTCTTTCACCCTGGGCCGTGGCAGACGATATGCATGGCCAGCACTTTGCACTATTGAGCGGCTTGGAGTTCCCTGTCCTCCCATAAACAATGAGATCCCTAATAACCCTTCGTTCCCCACAACCAGAATTGCTGTAGATGCACCGTTTTCCATTATGTATTGCAACGACACTATCGAGTCTGTAGGAAAATAGACATGGCGCATAGTACGGCCAGACTCATACATCAGAGAGCGCAGCGGTAACGGCACCAACTCCAGATGCGGAAACAAGCGAGCCTGCACATCGGGCGCTAGAGCCGCCAGCAGATGATTTTGCTGTGGATGCGGTTTGAGTTTTGTTGACATAATCCCTCGGTAAATTGGAATGGTGACCAGGATCCGGCTAAAACCGGCTGAAGATACTGCTTAGCTCAAAACGACTTCTGTGCGATATCACACGCAAGATTAACTTCACTGCGCAAAACACTCTGCCCAAATACAGCGGCGGTTTTTATTACAGTAAAGGAGGAACAAGAGATGTTGGAAGTTAAGCTGTAGGTGAAAAACCCTTACAGCTTTTACACATACGCAAATAACACATTATCTGCCTACAGCACTCAGACAGGATCTGGGTTAAGAAATGAACAACTGCGGTTAACATAACACACTAACGAGCACGAGCCGCTTAAATATCAGTAAAGGCTGAAGTCTATTGCAATGACAGCCCGGCAACTTGCAAAGTCTCAACCAGACGTGTCATTCACTAAACTCCTCTTGAGTTTTTGCTGGTGACTGTAATTTTTGAAAAATATGTACCCCACAAACAAAAACATAAGCACAACAAAATAGCTAAACATCAATGAAAAATCACGTTCATCGAAAGACAAAAAGCAAAACACTGTCAGTGGCAGGCAAAAAATCGCAACATCAATCAGTGCACTCTTCCACCAGCTGGTTCCAGATAAACTCATATGCTCCTTACTCAGATGACTGCACGTCAAACGCAGCTTGACCACACTTTGGGCAATGATCTGTGGCTAATGCAATATCAGCCAGATCTCCGGTTAACAGTCCATGACAAAAAAAACAGCGCAAACCTGAGTTACTGATCTCGCGTTGTTGTAACGTTTTGATCCAGCGAATACAGATAAATAAAATGCTGCTCAGTGTCAGCAGATAAAGCACAATCCACGACTCAACAAAGGAACTGAACTGACTGACAAACAACCAGTTCAACAAAAGTACAACGACAAAAGCGATTGCGTAAAAAATGTCATGTTGCTCAAATCGTTTTTCGAATAATTTTTTCTGCTGTATAAACTCTTGTTTCGTCATTATCTGTTCTTATTTTTCAACCATCTGTGCACTGCAGCTTCACATAAAGCCAGATTGAAACAACTCAGCATAGTGAAAACTGCTGATGACCACTCTTAGCTTTTCTTCGCAATTAAAAGCGCGTTGTGCATAAGTGACTGTTACTCATCTAATTTACTGTAACGACGGATCACTGATACTTTGCCATTTTCAAGCTCCAATACATCCATTGCTGTCTTGGCATAACTAAACTCAGAGCCGTCAGCCCGCTTTCCCTTCGCTGAAAACTTATGTTTAATAGCCACTGCATTGTGGCCAAATTCGTAGCTGATCAATTCAGCTTTATAGTCAGTATGCGAGCCTAAGTAATAGGTCATACCTTTACGCATCAAGGCCTTGCCATCAGGCTGGCGTGAATCATCAGGTGCATTCGGCAAATGCTGGTTGCCCACATCGTCCGTCAAAAAAGACAGGTACTGCTCCAGATCTTCTTTGGTGGCGTCAGGTTGCTGAGTGGCCACCTCTGCCTGATAATAAGCCTTCACAAAGGCATCATAATCAAAGTCATCTGCAGCTCCATTTGCATGATACATAGCAATAAAACCAACCAGACCTAACACTAACTTTTTCATATAAGTTCCTTTTATTGATTGTTTTTAAAACGTCTACACTACTATTCACTCTGCCAGAATTGTCAACATAACTAATACATTCAGGCCTTTATATTCAACCTGAGCTACGGGTACAAAACCATGACGAGCATAAAGCCCCCCCGTTAAATCTTCAGTTTGTAAATACAGCTGTTTTATTCCGGCAGTACGGGCTCGCGCCAGTGCTTCTTTGACCAAAGCTGAAGCCACGCCATAACCGCGGGCCTGCTCAGCGACATAAACTCCTCCAAGCCAAAACTCATAATCTGGATACAACTCCATTTCACGAATTTTAAGCTCGGCTGCCCCAACCAATTCTTGATTCAGTCTGGCAAGAATAAGCATCGGAGCCTGATCTCTGTTTGTTGCAGCTAAGACTTTAGCCAGCACTTGCTCTTGAGTGTAACGGCCTGTATCGCGACACCACTGCTCAAAATACCAGGACGCGACTATATCTGCTGCAGATGGCTCATCTGCAAGTAATAAAAATTCAATCACATCTTCCCGCATCTGGCTCAGCCTCACTGCTCACTTAGTTTTCATCAGTTTTATCAATCAACAATTGCAGTTCACTCAGCACCAATTCCGGCTCATCAAACTGCACGTAGTGGCCACTTTTTTTGGTTAATAGAGCCCTGCCCTGCGGAAATTCCGTTGCCCATTGTTGCCATAGTTCACCCCACATCTTGCGGGCCTGATCGGTAAAAAACAGATGTGCTGGCTTCTCATGAGTTTTTATAGAAGCAATAACAGTCACCGGCATATCTTTGATTTGCGGGTAATCCGGCAATGGCCTTTTGCTCCAGAAATCCAGATACTGATTCGACATGCCATTGGCCATATCGTCCAGTTTAATTTGTGCTATTTCACGATTTGCCCGTTCCAAATCAATGGCACGCATAATATCCACATCATGTTCAGACGAAGGGTCAAGCATCAACAGCGCTTTGATCTGCGTTGGGTAAGCGGCCGCAAAATCCCGGGCAATACTGCCGCCATAAGAATGTGCCACCAGTATGACAGGAGTTTTGATATTCAGTTTGATCAGAAGCTCGCTGGCATAATCGGCGTAATCACGAGAGGTAAAATGGCGTTTTATCGCGGTTGAATTGCCGTTACCTACTCTGGAGTAACGGATCACTGTGGCTTGTTGTGCCATCTGCTGAAATACCGGTTCCCAGTCCGACATGGCAGCACCACCACCGGCTTCCAACAACACTATGGTGTTGCCGCTACCTGCCATTTCATATTCAAGTTCAGCATCTTTTACCTTAACAAAAGAACTCCCGGCGGCAAAAAGTGAAAAAGACAACAAGGTGCAAATGACTAGAATAAACTTCAAAATAAATCCTAACTCAAACTCACTAATCTAGTGTAAAACATTGTATTCCTTTACTTAAACTGCATTCGTTGACAGGGACATTGTAGAGTTGAAAAGCAGTTCAGATGAGCGTTTTTATCTGATGTTTAGCCACTGCGGCCTTTTGGTCGCACCAGATCCCAGCTTGCCAACACCAAAACGCCAAAAGCACTGTACAACACCATAAATACCCATTGCGGCGCTGTGTAATACAACAACTGATGTAACCAATGTTGAATAAAAGAGCCTGCATAAGTGCCTGCCCCGGCCTCTTTTCTAAGGGCCATTTCCCAAATCGTTAAAGGGCAAATCACACCCAACCAGGACTGCACAACCACTATACCAATAGCCAGCAAATGCAGTAGCCGAAATTTGAGATTTAAAACCCATGACCACTTAAGAAAATAGCCAAGATAAACAGCAAAAAGCCCAAATACCACAAAACAGACGAAGAGCACATGTACAACCAAAATCGTATCAGCCAGCAGTAAAAGCAGCATTTCTCTGGACACGGCATCTCACCTCAGAAAGGATAAACTCATTCAGACAGTGCACAGATCCCAGGCAAAACTATGAGAACTGCCTGGATCTTCTTCTGCCGAAGACTCTAAATGGCAACATGATCAGAACATTCAATAGAAGAGCAAATACCACAGCAAAAGCCAGACCACTTGCGTTCAGGGGGATGCCTGGTTTGAAATTCTGCACTACATCCTTTAACAGTTGAATTCTGTCCGGGTGCAACATAAACAGCATTTTTCCCAACAGGTTGCCGGTGGCAAAGGTATCCATGCCAGCGCTAAGATCAGCCAGCAGTTGCACTGTCGCTAGTTTTTGTTCTGCATCTGTGCGCACGCTAGGTTCAGGGTTGTTCAGATGAGCGTCAATCATTGCTTGCACGCTAGCAAACTGATGTGTTTTCGCTGTTGCTGCATAACCATCAACTTGCGATTGAGTTGCTTTATACCACCCCGACAAATACTGATGATAATAATCAACCAACAACGGCATCTGCAGCGATACAATAAGCGCTACACCAAAAACCAACTTATCTATCAGTCGTCCAATCACTGTCAATTTTCCTGTATATAGTTGCCGGGCATCGGCTAAGTATGCAGATATATACCGTAATTCAAGTGGCTGACCCGGACAGTTCCTGTCGCTCTGAACATCAAACAGCATATTAATTTACGTTTATCTTCAGCCAGTTGGTAATCGCATCAGCGCAGGCTGAGACCGGCTGAATTTCGGTCACTATCATATCACTGCGGCTACGAACCTGATTGACAGTCTCGATATAAATATCCCTTAAATGGTCCTCATACTGGCTGAGGTAACTTTGCACAGAGTTCAGGCCATCCACTGAGTTTCTGCACAGATTCCGTTTAATCACTCGGCAAAGGCATATCTCTAGCGGCGTATCAAGCAATACAACATGGCCGATCATCGAAGCAATACTCTGACGTTCCCTGCCAAAAGGTTCTTCCACAACAATATAATCAGGCTGCTGAGCTAATAAATCTCTGAGTGATGCGGCCATAGTGGGTGTGTTAATTTCAGACAGATGAGCGCCGTTTTCAAACCAGGCTTTCATATTTGTTGGGTAGCTGTTGCCATCAACATGATCATCAAAATACAGCGATGGACAGCTAAAATAATCTGACAATGCCTTCACCACGGATGTTTTCCCCGCACCTGAAGCACCGCTTATTGCTATTACTTTGGTCATCTGCTGATTTCACCCTCCCGAATTACACAGTGGCGCTGACACAATGAAAAACTGAGCGCCTCTATGTCAAGTTACAACCATCACCTAAGTACCTGAAGATATATGACTTTGTACTTTGAATCGAGTGTTAGCTTTTGTATAGATCAGCTTTATTCTTAGCGGACTACAAATATTTTCTCTGAATTGGAGCCTATCGGCTGACCTTCTACTTTTGCTCGCAGTTTAATGATCACCAACATTCGAGGCTCCCACAACGAAAGCTGGTTTTGCCTGAAGCTCAGACAACATCAAGTCACAGTTAAACTGCGGGCCTCTTTTACAAAGCTTTAATCAGACTATCAGCCACAGTAATCACTGGTTCACTAGCGAAGCCCTGATTGGCTAATACAATCAGGGTATACCCCTGATCTAAGTAAATACGCATTTCAGAGCTAACACCGATAAAAGCCCCACTATGTCCAACTACGGACCCCTTTTGACCAGAACGAACAGAAAAGCCATAGCCGTAATAAGGCGAATTTAATTCCGGTTTTGCACTGTAGGCCGCCTTTGTGAAGGCTTCGTCAAGTAACTTGTAACTGGTTAAGGCCGTTGAAAACTTGTATAAGTCGCTGACGGTAGAATAACCGCCACCCGCAGCATTGCCTTTAATAGCGTGAATAAACCAGTTGCTTTGCATCGACTGCAGCTCCTGAGAATAAAAGTATCCCATAGCCATATTCGGCGTTACGCCATCGATATCAAAGTTTCCGCTGTTCATCATGCCTGCTTTTTGATAAATATTTTTTTGTACATAGTCGTCATACGACATACCAGAAACAGCTTCTATCACCATACCTAACAGCAGCATGCCTTCATTGCTATAACCAAACTGAGTTCCGGGCTTAGAATTTAACGGTAAGTGTTTAAGAAAAGGACGGTGATCATTTAAGTTTCTTAACTTATTCTGATGGGTGTCCGGGTAGTTTGGCCAGCCAAGGCCTGAGGTATGAGTCAACAGCTGCGCTATAGTGATGTTATCAAAGTCACCTTCAGCAAACAGCGATCGGTCAACATACTTGACCAGTTTGTCATCCAGCGCCAGCTTTTTTCCTGCCACCAGTTGCAGGACACTGACTGCAGTAAACATCTTATTCATTGAGGCCAGATTAAATTTGGTATCCAGATTGTTTTTCACCTGGTACCGCAGATCAGCCATGCCTTTGGCACTTTGATAAAGTACGTCATTTTTATCTGCCAGCAACACAGCCCCGGAAAAAGCACCACGCTCTGCCAACCTGTCGACATAAGTGGATAGCTGGCTGACTAACTCCTGCTTCGTTAACTTCAGGCTATTTTCTTGTGGAGAAAGCCGGGGGGAACTGAAGTAAAGATCCACAACTTTATAGGGGGCATGCTCCGATAGCTCTAAAGTAAGGCCGTAATCAAGTTCCGTATTAAAAGATCGAAGTTTAGCCCTGAATTCATTACGCTCAGGCGCTATAGGTTCAAAGGATTGCAGGATAAAAGAGCGATGAAATAGTTTGATATCCGTTAAATAACCAATGTAGCGCTTCCGTCCGTCACCGCCGAAGCCTGCCAGAGTGTCCTGATGCAGCTGTGAATCAACAAAATCGCTCACTGATTGTGTTTCATCGCTCTGCAACATGCTTATTGCCGCGTCCATTCGGGCTTTGTAGCTCGCTTCTTTATTGTCGTCATTGGCTTGCACTACGGCACTGGGAAACAGTAGCAAAGCGATACAAATGCTCAAAGCAGCAGATATGTGTTTAAGTTTTACTAGTGAAGGTATCATAATAAAAAACCACCATGGCTAAGTGAGTCAAAATCTGTTTGTTAGATAAAACCCGGAACCCTCTGGCACCACGGAGTTAAATAACCTGCCCGAGTGTTTTTGAATTGCTCTGGTTTGACGATAAACAAAGCCTGATTTTTTTGTACGGAAATAGTTAAGAAGAATAAAAAATAAGGAAATCAGTAGTTTGTATACTTCTAAACCTATGGATTCGGCGAACAAAACTGTAGAGGCTACTGAGCTTCAGGCAGGATTTAAGTTAAACCAATATTTTATCTCGCCAACCACAGGGGAAGTATCCCTGCATGACACTGTGGTGACCTTAGAGCCAAAGGTAATGGATGTGCTGCTGGCTTTAACGGCTTCATCAGAAGAAGTGCTTAGTACTGAACTATTGTTTTCACTGGTATGGCCCAGGTCAATCTATAGCCCGGTTTCGGTAAGGCGCTCAATCAACCAGTTACGTAAGGTTTTTAATGATACAGACAAATCCCTGATCAAAACTCATCCTAAACGTGGTTATTCACTTCATGCCAGCATAGAACTGCTTAATGCTAATCCGCAGCAAGAGCAAAGTATCAAGGCTGCAGCTGACAAAGCAGTCAACAAAAAATTTCTGGCTGCATGCGGCCTAGCTGTGATCTGCACTTTATTGCTGTTTTTCTTTACCCCCTGGGCAATGCAGCAAAAGTGGTATCTATCAGATCTTCAGCCACTGACAGCAACAGCAGAGCAAGAATCTTATAGTTTATTTACACCAGACAGCCGCTCTGTCGTTTACCTCAAGCAGCGTGCAGATGAACAAGGTAACTCCAATACTGAGTTGTGGTTAACTTCGCTGGACAGAAAACAAAACAGAGTACTGTATCGCAGTAACACCCCCATCGATTTTTTCAATTGGGTTCCGGTTCATGATGCGAAAACTGCTAAATTTCAATTGCTAGTGGCATCCCAATTAACAAATTCAGTGCGTTTTTTTAGTTTAAGTTTGTCCGAAGACTATCAGGTATTAGCTACGACGCATCATTTTGAGTTATCGGGCAATCAGAGTTTAAGCCCCTTTTTCGGCAACGAAACACAGGTATTCTTTTTAGCACAGCAAGCGAATGAGCACCGGCTATACAAAGGTGATTTAACCACAGGTCAGGTAGACCTGCTGTTTTCCCCCAGTCAGCAGTTTTCCCCCTATCGCATTGCGCCTTCTGCCAAGAAAAACAGCATCACTTTGTTAGGATTTGATGAGCAACGACGTTCACAAATTAAACTGCTGTCTACCACTACGGGTGAGATCACTGATTTAAAAACTCTGGATGCCAACTGGTACTTCATTTCCTACGCCAGCTCATTTAACGGCTATTTACTGAGCGATGGCAAAGAGTTATTTCATTTAAATGAGCAGCTGCAATTCAGTGAACTGAATTTTGAAAACTATGCATTTTTACATTACCCAAGCTTATCGCCAGATGCTCAGCATCTGACGTTTACTCAGGCAAAAATGAAAGGAAATATATTCAGCTCTGATTTAGTTTCCTCTCAGCTCAGTCAGTTGACCTCTTCAACTATGCATGACTGGCAAGGCAGCTACTCAGCGGATCATTCAAAATTAGCCTATGTCTCTAACAAAAATGGTCACAGCCAGATGTTTGTGTTGGATATAAAATCGAACACTGAACGCTTAGTTTATGGCAACAGCGATCAGCACCTGGCGTTGTCGCAACCTGTTTGGACAGGCGATAACACTCAACTGGCTTTTGCCCGAAACGAGCGATTAGTCACGATCAACCTTGCAGGTAAAGACCCCCAGGTGCAGCATTTTGATCAGGTGATAGGCCAACCCAGACAATGGCTGGATCAAGCTGATTCTCTATTGATAAGCCAGAACTCGCAACCTTTTACCCGCTGGTATCAGTTTTCGGTCGCCACTGAGAAACAAAAGCAGATTACAGCCAGCAATAAGTTTCAGGTGCTGAATAAAGCTCAACGTTTTCAAATAGATCAGCAGCAAGTACAAGATGCTGAAGGCAATCCGCTGTTTGAAGTAAAAAGCAACTACCGTATAACTCAGCACTTTGCTAAATCAGCAGGTATCTATTTGCTGCTCAGTCCGCATAACTCAGAAGAAGCTGGCGAGATCTGGTTTTTTGATTACAGCACTAAAGTGTGTAAACAAGTATCCAGCATCAGCCTCAGCGGGAAAGATATATCAGATATCAGCCAACACCAGCTGCTCTACAATTCATTTGAAGTTGAAAAGGACATTCATACGCTGAAGTTAAAGCAGCGATAGCTACCTAGCTGAAGGGCTAAATTGCACATAAGACAACAAGAATCAAGTTATCAGCGGCTTGATACCAAAAGCTCAATCAAATTCAAGCACTGCAACCTTGAGCAATTGATCAGCTTTTTGACATTAAACTAAGTGGCCATATCAAACCACCACAATACATTTTTGTATTACAAACAATAAGTTGGTTCAACAAAAAACACAAAAGTGTAATGATAAATGCGCCTGCCATCCTATAAAAACTGCGAGCTGCTATTTTGTTAAAAATGAAACCCGACACTAACACTCCTGCAATCAGGCCCGGCAAGGAAAACAAATGACCTAAACCTATTAAGCCGTCTGGACGGACTGAGAATAAATTATGATAAAAATAGGGGACATAAGTGACTTGTGTTGCCAGAGCAAGCCCGGTTAAAAAATACGGTTTTGGTTGAAAAGGCAAAGTGATCAAATAGGTCACAGCTGGAATTGCGATGTAATACCAAAGACCCACATACATAGGGTCACCAACGACCAGAATGGTGGCGATGACGATCAGAGATATAGCGATAAATAGGATTCTGTCCATGATTTCCATTCTCTCTATTGAGTAGCAAGCCTTTTTGGTAACTTGCGCAAGGCTTTACTGACAAAACTGGTACCCGGCTGTTCCAGCGTTATATAGGTAAGCCCTTGTGTATCCATTAATAACCCTAACTGACTATTCACCACTTGTTCAAGCCTGAATTTATTTTCCGCCGTAAAAATGATGGGAACAGGCTCATTCCGACGTTCAGAATTAACAAGCACCACATGCTCTCCCTGTTTTTCTATTGTTACTTTTTTCGCAAAAGGAGAAAAATGATGTGGTGTTAAATTTTCATACTCCCCAACCAGGTGATCTACAAAGTCGTTTGAGATCTTTTCTTTGGTTGGAACTATCTGCTTTTTCCACCCCAAAGTGGCAATCACTCTGGCAACAATTGAATTTCATACATTCCCTGGTATTTATTGGATGCGGGGTCTTTGCTGCCAGACGGTTCTGCAGCACTCATAACAATTAATGCACAGGTGCAAACTTTTGTCGTAGCGTCCTGCTATCTAAAGATGAGTCGTCACAAGAAGCAATTTAGTTTGCTCCTCCGGCAAAAATTTGAAAAATAAGCAGCATGAAACAAAATGCTTTAATGCCTGAAGAAAGGCGGCAGCGATACTATTTAACTAACCAGGCTTTAGGCTCAGTGGTATAAGCCTACCTGAATATATCTCTGCTCTAAGTAAATACGCATTTCAAAGCTGACAGCGATCAATTGCCCATCATCCTTGGTCAGCTCAGGGCGTGTGATCATGACGCACTCTTTAGCTGATCAGTTGATCGTGGAGGCCTTAAATAAATCAGCACAAACAACATCAAGCCTTGTAAAGCCAGAGTGAATAACTTGGGATTAACTTCCTGATAATTGACAAAAAGTGCAGCGTGCATAACCAGATACAAGCCAAGTACTATAAATCCCCAGCGTTTATAGCAGAATACACCGGCAGCGCCAGCAGCTAACAAAAACCCCATCACCATAATGTAAACAGAGTATCCCGATACACTAAAGGACATTAATTCCTTGTCTGCCCGCGCTTCTGTAAAACGCTTTACTTCCGCTATTGCATCTGCCAAGTCAGTGACATGAATTAAATCAAGCGATTGAGCGAGTAACAGGCCGCCAACACCAATCCGAATCAGCCCATAGCCAAACAGTACCGCTATGATCACTAAGCCTAGTAGACGCCACATAGTTAATCCCTCAAATTGGTCCACAGAATAAGGGGCAAAAGAAAGTTGTATGCAACACAACACTACTTTCTCTGTTGCTCCAAAGCTAGCACAACGCTAAACAGAGTTCCCACTTGAAAGAGCTCTGAAAGTGTAACCAGATGCGTTAGTTGTAAGATTTGATTGGCGTAACATCTATCTATTTGGCTTAGGCAAGCAACTGTCATCCACAAACTTCATGAGCTTTGGGGCTGGATCACACTATATGCAGTGATCATAGGTCTTTACCCTATATACCCTTTTGGCTCATAGTTGCATTAAATATCAGCAGGTTAACAGTATTATTGCTATTTTCTATCTGCAGACTCAGTGGGCTTATTTGCATAATTGCTCGCATCTTCAACAGCCTGCATATCCTCGGATAAATCCAGCGCCATGCGCGAACGCTTCAATGCAAGGCCGCGATGATAGTCTGCCGCTTGCCGTATATCCGCATCGCCACTTGCTGCCAGAGATCCAAAGGCTTTTTGCAGCCTGACGGCAACCTCAACCACTCCGGCTCCATCTCTGGCTATTGCCGTGAATGCATCATCCAACATATCCCGTACCGAAAGCTCTGGTACTTCAACACGGTCATACTTAGGCGGCTGTTGTTCTTCAACAGGCTCACTCCATAGTGTAAAAAGCCGCACCAATGTTCCAACAATGCAGATAGCTGTACCAGGGTCATTCACCGCAGGTGATAAAGCACGGCCGGCGATTTCGGACAACACCACTAAACCAAATCGGGGATCATCGTCAAAAAGACGGGAACCACTAATCTGAAAAGCTCCGGCTACCGCAGTACAATCGATCTTCGTATGTTCAGCCGACTCAGCAATAACATAAGCTAATGTTTTGTCTGGAGTAGCAAAAGCGCCAGGTAAAGCAGCAATAACCACCCTCGCCTGGTTTTGTTCTGCCCAGCTCTGGAGCGCAGCCATATCTATATATTGGACATAACCTACTTTCGTTGCGCACACCAGCGGCTGGCCTGTTTTAGCTAGGGCTTGCGAACTTAGCGGAACCCCGCAGAGATTCGGTGCTTTGCTGCGCCGTTTCAGGGCAGCAGCAGTCGCTTGTTCAACTTTATCAATGGTTGTTCCCATCCGTCCAAGGCGTGCGATACGATCAACCCAGCGCACAAAGGTCACCACAACCATGCCAAATATAAACGCTGTCAAAACAAAGAGAATAAACAGACCTGCCTTCTCAAAATACTGATTCTTGACCGCAGTCAGGGCTACGATACTGAAGATAAAGGCTCCAACAAAAGTGGAAAGCGCATTTTGAGAAGCATCGTCAGCGACCACCAAAGTGAATGAACGCGGAGTTGCAGTATTGGCAGCTGAGGCATAGGCAGACACCATAGAGGACACAGAAAACGTAGCGATCACCAGCATACTGGACGCCATAATAGAGAGCAGCGCTTCTATCGAATCCAGTGAAACCGCAGGGGTAAATTTTGCCAGGTCAGTGCCATCAGCAAATTTTGCAACAAAGGCGACCGCAATAGAGAGCAAACATAGGGCCAGCGGTTTTACCCAAAGTCGGTCACGAAGTCGGTTGAGCAGAAATCTGAAGCGTTCGGTTAACACAAAGCTACTCCTTTTAGTTTCCCGTGCTGCGGCTTTTCAGTGCGGGAAAAACAAGGCTGAACAGCAACACATTTAAGTAAAAAACTCATAATATCAATAACGTGAACTTTCATTTTATAATCCATGGCAGGCCGTCTGATGGTTGTAAACCAGAGAGAAGCTGGCCGATACAGCCAGATTGCACCGAACCTTTTCAGCCACTCTCTGCTAATGAGGCTCTCGTTTTAAGTGCTCTAATTATCCCTTAACGATACAAAGCTTAAGCTGTACAACAAGATACAGCATAAGCGCCAAATTGACTGCCTTACTGCGTTTTGTGCAAACTCTGCCACTGGAGTTTTTTAAGTTCGTAGTGTTTAACATTCCGACCAGCTACAACTTCAGCTGTTAAATAGTGAAAGCCATTTTTCGTAATCACCCTGCCTGATGCCGGATTGTTGGCAAGATGCCTAGCGTAGATCTGCGACAAGCCAAATTGATTAAAACCAAACTCAAGCAGTAGTCCTGACGCTTCTGTGCAATAGCCATTTCCCCAATAAGGTAAGCCAACCCAATACCCCAGATTACCCGTCTGCTCTTCGATTTGCGTAAAACTAATAGCACCTATAAGTTCATCTGTTTGCCGGATCACCATAGCAAACACCACGGCAACCCTGTTTTGATACCAGCTTTCATGCTCGTCTATCCACGATTCTGCCATGCCATCCAGATAGGGATGAGGAATATTTTCGGTCATTTCGGCAATTATTTTTTCACCGGCAAGCTTCTGAACTATGGCTGCATCTTCTGGTTTAAAAGGCCGCAGTTTCAGCCTCTCAGACTGTAAGTTAGGTATCATATTTATCCTCGGGACCACAGATTAACAGGCAAGCCTGATACCAGTGTTTGCCACTCAATATCCATGTTGAAGTTTCGGATTTAATGCTTTTTCAGCCACACCTGTATATCGCATAGATGAAAAACATTACTGGCAAACATCAGCAGGCACAAGAGCTAAGTTCCGCATAACTAACAGCGCTGTTGAGACTACAGAAGCAGCATCAAAGATGAAAACTAGGGTTGCTGTTAAAAAGGTGGGTGTTTACGGCACAAAAAAGCCCCGATAGCGGGGCTCTGGTATAGCAGTATTAGTTAAGCGCGTTTTAAGTTAAGAGCGCTGAGGGATACGCTGAAGTACAGCCAGCAATAATTCCCAGTACTGACCAACGGTAGTGATATTCACCATTTCATCCGGTCCATGTGGAAAACGGATAGTTGGGCCTATCGACACCATATCCATATCCGGATAAGGTTTTTTAAACAAACCACATTCTAAGCCTGCATGGATCACCATAATCACAGGCTCTTTGTGGTAAATATCCTGATAGGTGTCGCGCACTATCGCCATTACAGGTGAATCCGGATTTGGTTTCCAGCCAGGATAAGCGCCGCTGAATTTCACTTCTGTGCCAGACAACTGCGCTAATGAACTTAACATGCTTTCCACCTGCTGGCGGCCGCTGTCGATTAGAGAGCGGATTAAACAAAGCACCTGAATGCTGTGTTCTTTGGTACTGATCACGCCCATGTTGAGGGAAGTTTCGGTTACGCCTTCGACTTCATCGCTCATCCGCATCACGCCGTTAGGGCATAGATTCAGTAAGTGGATCAGAGTCTGTTGTGTTGCGGCTGTTAGCACCTGTGTTGGGGTAGGCACTTCAGTCAGGCTCAGTTTTAATGCTGGCTCAACAGCTGCTAATTCAAACTTTAACAAGGCTTCGAACTCTGTTACAGCCTGTTGTAACTGCGCCAGTTTTGCCGAAGGAACCGTCAAGCTTACAGTGGCTTCACGAGGTATCGCATTACGTAATGAACCACCGCTAAAACCGGCTATAGCTAATTCCAGTGCTGTGGCATGATCAGCTAAAAAACGCGCCAGGAGTTTATTAGCATTACCACGGCCCAGGTGAATATTCACACCTGAGTGTCCGCCTTTTAAGCCCGTTAAGCTTAAATCAAAAGCTATAACGCCAGAAGCTGTGTTCTGCCATTGCACAGGTACGGTAAATTCAGCGTCTACGCCACCAGCGCAGCCCATGTAAATTTCGCCTTCCTGCTCAGAATCGGTATTGATCAGTATTTCGGCATCCAGCATGCCAGGTTCCACACCAAAGGCACCTGTCATACCGGCTTCTTCGTCTATGGTCAGCAGCACTTCTAATGGGCCATGCTGAATGTCGTCACTGCCTAAAATAGCTAAAGCCGATGCCATACCTATGCCGTTGTCGGCGCCAAGTGTTGTGCCGCGAGCTTTAACCCAGTCGCCATCGACATAAGCTTCAATAGGATCTGTGGTGAAATCATGGGTTTTGTCGGCATTTTTCTGCGGCACCATATCCAGGTGCGCCTGGATCACCACCACTTTACGGTTTTCAAAACCAGGGGTGGCTTTCTTTTTAATGATCAGGTTACCCACTTTGTCTTCAACTACTGGCAAACCTTTGTCACGTGCCCACTGCTGAATATGCTGACTTAAGGCTTGTTCATGTTTAGAAGGATGTGGAATGGCACAAATTTGACCAAACCATTGCCATAACGGCTGTGGGTATAAGGATGATAATGCGGACACAACAACTCCTGATTAAGAGGCTCAGCTAAAAAAACGCGGCATTTTAGCACAAACAGCAGCGGGCGCAGCGCTATAAGCTCTGAGCCACAGGTTCTGCAAAATCGCAGTGATGTAAAGATACAGTGTCAGTATTTGTATCCACACCGGATCAGTAGTAGGTAGTGGCTACATTGATTTTGCATAGTCAGAATGATGAAAGTTACCCAGAGCACCTGATTTACAAACCTCGCTCAGCAAAGCTATTCAGGCAACACAAAGACAGAGTGCTCATGGCAGGTGCTTTACAACAATGGCGCCAATAGCAAGCACAGCTCCTGTGGCAGTCGCCCAACTTACATTTTTGTAGGTTCCAAAAGCTAACAGTGCAAAGCCTGTAGCTCCGGCCAGATTGCGGATTTGCTGCCCGTCATAGAAAAAATCATAGACATTGATCGCCGCCAGTATCACTGCCACACTAATTAAAACCTTGTCAGTCTTCGTCATTCTGAACTTAACCCTCTCATCTTTTACTGAACTTGGCCACTTAAGCCAGACTGCTTGCCGGAGCTGCTCATCAAGTGGTACTCATCACCATCTCGCTGGTTTCCCGAGCACATGCTCTATGTCACCAGACCCTCTGGTGATAGATACAAAAGTCGCCAAAGCCTGGAGATCACTATAGTTTTACCCTATCAAGCCCCGAGCAGTGGAAGGTGTTTCAAGCTATGGTATTTCAAAGCCATCCGGAAGCAATGGCTTAACGGCCCCTCTTTGACTGCGGCATGCAATGGGATCACTATTGCTCTTTTCCCCTCGTATTCAAATTCATCCCGGTATATGTCTTTGAAGGTTTCAATCAGGCGGCTCTGACAATGAAAATAGATCTTTATCACATCAGGATCCTTTGGCTTCCAGTCTATCCGAATCGTACTGCCACCTTTTACAAGGTAGCTGGCTTCCCCCCATTTAAGCCTTTCTTCAACCGGGTTCAAACCAGCTCCTTGCGCACCATGCAGTAGCCAGCACATGCCGCACTTTGTTACATCTTTACAGCGCCATATGCAACAAAGGATAAGATTTGCCCTGACCATCAACTGCTGAGCGTCCCTTGATCGAAAAACCTATATGCTGATAAAAACCTACAGCTTGTGCATTTTGCTCATTCACGTCCACTCGGGTTGCCCCCTGAACCTTGATGGCATAAGTCGCTAATAAGGAACCCACACCTTTTCCCCGAGCCTCAGGTGCAATAAACAACATTTCGATAGTGTTTTCATGCACACCACAGAATCCCAGTATTTCACCATTGCCATTTTTAGCGCACCTTAAATCAACAGCGTCAAAGTACTGCTCCAAAATCAGCGGTTTTAACTCCTGCAAATCGTCTTCTGCCAAAAAGTCATGGGTAGCTCTGACTGAAGCTTCCCAAACATCCAACAGCTCGCGATAGTCTGTTTTGTGCACCAGCTCAATGTTCATATGGTCAGCCATGTTAAATTTAGCCACTCTTAGAGCGCGTGGTTGACTTTGACGACAGCGAAAATGCTGAGACCAAAAAACCAAGTGCAACTTCGCTGCTACCTATCACAGTGATAGTCGGATTAATAAAAAACAGTATAAGTACGATTAATAACATGCTTGCTACAAAGATCACGAAGAAGGAAACCAAAGGATAAAACTTCATTTTACTCATCTTCTTAAGAACATATGTATAAAAACCAGCGGCTAATGCAATGCCCAGCCCCCCAGAAATGATGCAGGTCAATAAATAATCAAAACTCAGATTTTTATCAGCACGGAGCAAAACTGATGTGATAAAGAAAGTGATGGGTACCACTAAAAGCAACATAAAAATATCAGCTTTGAAGCTAAGAGATTTCATTAAAAATGCATTCCTAAAAGTTCAGAGACATGAATTTAACCAATTTTTAACGCGCTGAAAAGGGGGACACCTGAGCATTGCCTGTCATTGGGTAAATCGGTTATGCACTATAGGTCAGCCATCTCTAGCCTATCCTTTTGTTAAATGCAGGCAGTTTCCCATATTTTTGAAGATGTATAGTGTGAAGAAATACTTCAATGAGTGAGACCAGTTCAGGCTTTGACACTGTAGCGACACCCAACCTTGCCGTGCCGTCTTGCACACAGCGTATTTCTTCCAGCGCCTCATCACTTCTGAATGTTTGAGCGGGAAATTGCCTTTTACCATTTTCAACAGGTCCGGGAGTATTGACATGATTCCATATTCTTCCGTGCAATTTTGCAGCTTTGCCTATATAGAACACTTCGCCACAGGGTTTAGCAAAAAAATAAACCCCACTTTTTGAACCAATGCCGTCGTTAGTAATAACAATGCCAAATGTTGAATGCTCTGACCATTGTCCAATTGGCACTGTTGAATCTTTAAATGGGAACTCTATTTCTGCTCCTTCAAACAAATGAGGCAGCGAAGATTTGAGGTTCATAATCTCTTCGTAGAGTTCGGATATTTTCATCATGATTTACGGATCGTTTTGATTACCCTACAAATATAAGGCTATTTAGTGAGCCGCGGCAACTCCGTCTCGTCTGGAATCAGACCCAGCCACATAACCCTTGTCTAATTTCATTATGCCCTGGCCGCCACCGAATATTAAACCCCGGCTGTTACCAAGAAAAACACTCTGCGCCGTAGCCATAATTGGATTTTGTGGGGCATGGCCCATTGCATACAATTTATCGACAGTGTCTTGAGGTATACCTTGCTCAAAACTGACACTGTTTTCTTCCCAGTGCCGAAACCTTGGCGCATCTATGGCTTGTTGCACATCCATGTCAAACAGCACCATATTCAGCAGCACCTGGACATGAGCTTGCGGCTGTTGCGCTCCGCCGACAATGCCATAACTTAACCAGGGTTGTTGCTTGCCTTGTGCGTTTGCCTTAGTCACAAAACCCGGAATAATGGTATGAAATGGGCGTCTGCCAGGGGCAACTGTATTGGCTCTGTCAGGCTGCACTGACAACCCTACTCCGCGGTTTTGTAACGCAAAACCTGTGCCCGGTACCACAATACCTGAGCCAAAAGAACCCGCTAAACTGTTAATAAAAGACACCATATTGCCTTGGCTATCAGCAACGCTTAAGTAAGTGGTTTCGCTGGTGGTTAACGAAGGTTCGGGATCAGCGCTTGTCATGGCTTTGTCCGCCTGAATTTGCGCACGCCGTTTTGCAATCACTTGATCTGACAATAACTGATCTGGTGTAACCTGCATAAATTCGGGGTCACCAACAAAGTTTTCCAGATCGGCATAAGCCAGTTTTTTCGCTTCAATCAGGTGATGCAAATAATCCGCCGAATTGTGCTGCATAGAAGCTAAATCAAAAGGTTCCAGTATTTTAAGCATTTCTAAAGCCGCAATACCCTGGCCATTAGGCGGTAATTCCCATAGCCGGTATTCTTTAAACGAAACCGATAAAGGCTCAACCCACTCTGCACTATAGTTCGCAAAGTCCTGTTGTGTTAAAAAGCCACCTAACTCCTGCACTCGTGCCGCAATTTTTTGCCCTAATTCGCCACCGTACAGCACTTGTGGGCCTTGCTCCGCAATCAGCTTCAGAGTGTTGGCATAATCTGGGTTCACAAACCATTCGCCGGCTTTTGGTGTTCTGCTGCCGTCTATTAAAAAAGTAGCTCTTGAACCCTTGTCCCAATTGATCTTGCTTTCGAACATGCCCCATTCAGTGGCCGTAGTGTCAGAGATCAGAAAACCCTTTTCGGCCAGTGCAATAGCCGGTGCCAATGCTTGCGCCAAGGTTAGAGTGCCATGCTGCTCTAATAGCTTTGCCCAGCCCGATAATGCACCAGGCAGGGTAATAGATTCAGGGCCTTCGTCTGGCACACGACGACGGTCAGCCATCTTTTCAAAGGTCATTAATGCGCCTGCATGTCCACTGCCATTGATGCCGACCAACCGCTGTTCTTTTTCCAGCCAAATCATGGCGAACATGTCGCCACCAATGCCTGTCATATAGGGCTCGACCACGCTTAACACCGCTGCCGCAGTCACTGCAGCGTCAATTGCATTACCGCCATTTTTCAGCACAGTAAGACCGGCCTGACTGGCTAAGGGCTGACTGGTTGCAACCACAGCATTAGGCGCATACACAGCCTTTGCCTGATAAGGTTCAACAGGTGCACCAAGACCTGCCCGAAAGGAAAAACCAGCCACAATAGCTGACACCGCAACCAGCGCTATAATGGCCAGCATCCACAGTAAAAACCTCTTGATTCCGTTCATATAATTTTAATTTCCTCAATGTTTGGCATGATCTGTTTTTTTACGCAGATACTATAACCCAATGAAATTTCTGGGATATAGTAGCTCGGTCAGCTAGTGTGTTATTGAACGATATTGCGCTTTGATGCAGAGCTAAGATCTGCTTTGCTTTGGCTGGAAATGGACAAATTCAGGAGTATCGCAAGGATGGCTAAAAACCAGAGTTTAGTAACCAGTTGGGTAAAAAGAGCTGCTGGAGAAACTGAGCGCATCGAAGCCTGTTTTAGCGGGCTTGCTTATGCGCCACATAGCCATGACACCTACACTTTGGCGTTAACAACAGCTGGCGTGCAAAGCTTTAATTATCGTGGCGAATTACGCCATTCCCTGCCAGGTGAAGTGGTGATATTGCACCCCGACGAAACTCACGACGGCCAGGCAGGAACAGATAGCCCCTTTGCGTATCGCGCTATCAGCATCAACCCTGTTGATGTGCAGAATATTTTGCAGGGTGTCAGCCTGCCCTTCTTGCAAGGTGGAGTCACCAGAGATCCGCGATTTAGCCAGATCGCCACAAAGCTGTTGGCTGAATTTGATCGTCCACTGGAGACACTGGAGCAGCAGGATCTCATCTTTGCATTTGCCAGCTGTTTGCAGCTGATAACCTGCAACAGCGTTCAACATACCAAAGCAAACTACCACGCCATAAAACGAGTCCGTGAATACATTGACGATGTCATCGCTATTGACTCCTGTATGCCCATCGACATCAGTTTGGATGAACTGGCCGCTATTTCACACTACAGCAAGTGGCAAGTAACCCGCGATTTCAGATCCCTTTACGGTACAACGCCTTACCGCTACGTCACACTCAAGCGACTGCAAAAAGCAAAAGCCTTAATTGAGCGGGGCTTGCCCTTAGTGCAGGTAGCCATCAGTAGCGGCTTTGCCGATCAAAGCCATCTGACCCGACACTTTAAAACCTGTTTTGGTACTACACCCAAAGTGTGGGCAAAACTGAATCAATGCTAAGCAAAGTAGCTTAATCAGCAGGGCATGTTCTTCAGCTTTTCATATTGCGGCTTGTTTTCATCGCTTGCTTTAAGCAACTAGTGGCGTCGAATTTTACTTTTTACCATCCAGCTGAAATTTCTCCAGCCGGTATAAAAATGCCTTGTAGTTCAGCTGCAGTAATTTGGCCGCTTTGGTTTTATTGCCATTGCTCAATTGCAAGGCTTGTTCCAGGCAACTGCGCTCCAGAGCTTCGAAGTCCAGGCCGGCTTCAGGCAGTTGAAACAGGCCTGCAGCTGGCTCTGGTTTTTGAGGCTGTAAATCGGCCAGCAATTCCTGTTCATCCTGCAACAAGACAAAACGCTCAATTTTATTGCTGAGCTCGCGCACATTGCCGGGCCACGGATAGGCCATCAGGGCTTTGAGCGCTGTTTTTGATAAGGCAGGCAAACTGGTTTGATAACGGCTTTGTTGCAGCTGAAAAAAATGTTGGATAAGACCCGGAATATCCTCAGTGCGCTCACGTAAAGCAGGCATATGCACGGGCACCACATTCAGGCGGTAAAACAGATCCTGACGAAATCGTCCCTGCTGCACTGCGGTCGCTAAATCCTGATGGCTGGCGGCAATAATTCGCAAGTCCAGTTTGATTTCATGATGGCTACCCAACCGGGTTACAGTCCCTTCCTGCAACAAGCGTAATAACTTGGCTTGCAGAGGTAATGGCAGTTCTGCAATTTCATCCAAAAAGACAGTACCACCCTGAGCAGCTTCAAACTTTCCGGCTTTGCTTTGAACAGCCCCTGTGTAGGCTCCTTTTTCAGCCCCAAAAAGCTCGGCTTCGGCCAGACTTTCCGGAATGGCACCGCAGTTGATCGCAATAAAAGGTGCATTTTTACGTGGCGATAACTGATGCAAAGCACGAGCTGCCAACTCTTTACCTGTACCACTTTCACCACTGATAAGCACAGTCACATTACTGCCTGCAACACGTTGAATGCGCTGAAACAGCAGTTGCATACATGGCGCATGGCCAATCAAATCAACCAGTTGTTGCTGCTCGGTCAATTGGGCACTCAACTGCTGGTTTTGCAGACGCAATTGCCTCGCCCGCAAACCTTTACTGATAGCCAGCAGTAGTTCCTGCCGTTTAAATGGCTTAGACAGATAATCATCAGCTCCGGCCTGAATAGCTTCAACCGCATGGCTGACTGAGCCATAAGCCGTGGCCACAACAAAACCCAAAGCAGGACATTCGGTACGTACATACTGCAACACATCAGCGCCACTGCCGGAACCAAGCTTCCAGTCACAAAGCACCAGCGCAAGCTCTGGCTGATTCTTTAACGCCACTATAGCTGATGCAGTACTGTCCGCCTGGTGCACCAGATAACCGTCAGATGTCAGTAACTGGCTTAATAAACCACGTTGTGCCTGGTCGTCTTCAACCACTAATAATTGCAATGCTTTCATGTGGTTTCCCCTTCGATGTGACAGAGCTCAATACGAGCAATGCAGCCACCTTCGACCGTATTTTCCAAAGTCACTTTCCCCTGATAATACCTGTGCAATAAACGCTGACAAAGATAAAGTCCCATCCCAGCCCCTTCGGCTTTGTTGCTAACATGAGGTTGAAACAACTGCTCAGCAATGGCTGGATCTAAGCCTGAGCCCTGATCCACGACCTCCAGCAGTACGCTGTTTTGTATAGACCTAAGGCTGATTTGTACTTCTGAGCCAGCAGGGCTCGCTTCCACTGCATTGCTAATCACCGCATGAAAGATACTGCGAAGTTCGGCCTCTGCTCCTTGCAGCTTCAACTGCTCAGGTAATGTTAAATTGAGCCGGACTGGCTGAGCGCTGAATTCCAGCGCTATATCATGCAGCAAGGTATTTAAGTTGACAGTCTGACTGCGATCCACGCCTTCGCAGCTTAAAGTTAGCAGCGCTGTTAAAGTGCGGTTGATATGCTGCATTTTGTGTTCAACCAGTTTCTGTAACTGCTGTTGCTCTGCAGATGCCTGTGGCAATTGCTCCAAAGCCAATGCCATCGTATGGATAGGGTTGCGCAGCGCATGCACCAGGCCACGGCTGATTTCACCCAGTTCCACTAATTGTTGCTGTTGTTGTAATTGCTCACGGTGTTCTGCCAGTTGATCCAATTGCAAACTGGTTTGATTAAATTGCTCCAACACATAACGATATTCTTTCAGCCTGAACTGACTGGCAAGTTGCACCTTGTGTTCACCCGCAGCAAGGCGGCGAAAGCCCTGAACCAACAACTGCAAAGGTGCAATAAAACGATACCCAAGCCAGCTGGCTAAAAAAAATGCCAGCACAGCAATGATGATAAATGCCATGATCTGGTTTTTCAGATAGTTCTGGATCAGTATCTGGCTACTGCCTTTTTGCTCCAGTTGGAATTTTTGTACCCAGTTGCCTGCAGTGGGGCTTTGTTCACGCAACTCCTTCAGGGTTTTATCCAGTTGTTGTTGCATCTCGGCAGGCAGAGCATTGTCCGACAGCTGAATGACTTTTATGCCCTCCTCTACCTGAACTATCGCCTTAGCCTTTGTTGCAACAGCTGATGTGGTAGCGGCCTCAGGCGGTTTTATCCGGCTGATGTTTTCTGCGGTACGGGCTAAAACAATGCGGCTTAACTGGCCACTTTGGGTCGTCAGCTCCTGCTGCAATTGCTGTTGAAACCACCAGAGGGTAGCAAGCTGGCTCAGGCTTAACAGCAGCAGCAAGACACTGATCCCTATTAACAAGGCTTTTTGAATACTCATGCAAGGGTCCTGTTGTTGATGGTCTTATCTGCAGTTTTGTCTTGATAATACAAGATAGATGCCAGTATCCCAGCCCAAAGGTTAATAAAAAAGCTTTTGAATAATAGCCACTTAGCTAAAAATCAGGCATCAGCAAGCTGATGTATCGCTGTTTAATTTGCCTATTTCAGCAAAACCTTATCCTTATTTCGGGATATTTGGCAGTAAACCCTGACATTATGTTTTTAAGCTATTGAATTTAAACGAATGTAATTCTGGCATTAAATTTTCAAGTCAAAGGAGCAAGCGCTTCATTGGTGAAGTGCTGTTACTTAACTGAAGGATTGATCATGAAAACATTTCAACCACTGGTTCTGCTTAGCTCACTTTTTTTACTGGTCGCGGCCTCCACTCAGCTCTCGGCAGCTGAGGCAAAAACCAGCACAAGCTCCGAACAGGTTCAAATCGAAAAATCGCCAAAAAAAACCAAACTTCTGCTGGTTCAGGATGGTGAAACTGAAGAGTTTAACTGGAGCAATGATGAGCTGAAAAATGAGGCGGAATTAGATCTGGCTTTAAGCAAGTTACCCGAAGAAAAACGTGAGAAGATCAAAAAGTTATTGATGGATCAAAAATATGGCCTGCGTGGAATGGTTTTCCATGCGCTGGATGGTTCAGACGGCGATATAAACCTCATCGATAAAAAAATCATAGTAAAAACATTGGACGGCAAAAGTGAATTCGATGTCATCAAACACTTGCTGCAAAAATCCAGCCTGACAAAAGAGCAACTGCTGGAACTACAAAAACTGTTGGACAGCAAACATTAAAATCCGCGAACCAAGCCCAGGGGAAATCGTCCCTGGGCTTGTACCAGATCATCGTTAACCCTTCTGTAGGCGCTGGCCAAAATTGCCCGCCCTTCCGGTTTGCGGTGACCGGCTCTACCGGATTGGTCTGCTCACCCTGCTGGTGATTTTGCTCACTTTGAATAAAAAAGGACACCGGGTTATGGGTGTCCTTGTATTCAACATACAGCGGCAAGAGCTCTATACCTGACGCCAAAATTCGACGTTATGTATCTAAAGCAATTTGATCCCAATTATTTTCTTTTGCAATCAACCACTCCATGGCCCGCCGCCTTTCCTCTACCGCAGCAAACTTTATACTTTTCAGTTTGCTCTCATCATCCCATATTTCAGGGTGCCTGATGGCTGCGTTTAGACAATAATAAAAGTCCAACGCCAAGAGTAACTCATCGTTTTCTCGGTATGAAAATGATTCAATCAACTCATCAAATGATATTTCAGGTGGAAGCTTTGAAAACATTTCATCGAGTTCAGATT
>Ga0247725_1000087_pt1 | contig 124399 bp, 104 predicted proteins | sample OKSTACKMCFT3sol_FD_183021 | JGI IMG/M metagenome (GOLD analysis project Ga0247725, IMG submission 183021) | Subsurface sediment microbial communities from gas well in Oklahoma, United States - OK STACK MC-FT3-sol | ecosystem: Environmental > Terrestrial > Deep subsurface > Rock core/Sediment...
TTGATAGTATAATGAGCCCATAGTTTTTTTAGATCAGGATAGTCCAGATGAAATTCGTAGATGAAGCGGAAATTCGGGTTGAAGCCGGCGATGGCGGCAACGGTATTGTCAGTTTCCGTCGCGAAAAATTTGTCGCCAAAGGTGGTCCTAATGGCGGCGATGGTGGTGATGGTGGTGATGTTTATTTAATGGCGGACACCAACCTAAACACACTGGTGGACTATCAGTTCGAAAAGTATCACCAGGCTGAGCGTGGCCAGAACGGTATGAGTACTAACTGTACAGGCAAGCGTGGTGATGACATGATTTTACGGGTGCCTGTAGGTACTCGTGCTGTGGATATAGACACAGCAGAAGTCATTGGTGATTTAACCAAAAATGGTCAGAAGCTGATGATTGCTAAAGGCGGCTGGCACGGTTTGGGTAACGCCCGCTTTACCAGCAGCACCAACAGAGCGCCACGCAAGAAAACCAATGGTACACCAGGGGAAGTGCGTAATATTCGCTTAGAATTGCTGCTGCTTGCTGATGTTGGCTTATTAGGCCTGCCTAACGCTGGTAAGTCGACTCTGATCCGAGCTGTCTCGTCTGCGAAGCCAAAAGTAGCTGATTATCCTTTTACCACACTAGTGCCTAATTTGGGTGTAGTGCGGGTTGAAAGCCACCGCTCTTTTGTCATAGCTGATATTCCTGGTTTGATTGAAGGTGCAGCCGAAGGCGCAGGCTTAGGTATTCAGTTCTTAAAGCACTTAGAGCGTTGTCGTTTGCTGTTACACGTTGTGGATGTGTTACCTGCTGACGGCTCAGATCCGGCAGAAAATGCAGTCACTATTTTAAAAGAGTTAGATAAGTACAGTGAAAAGCTGGCGAATAAACCACGTTGGTTAGTCTTTAACAAACTGGATTTAGTGCTGGAAGATGAACTGGAAGAAATCATTGAACGAGTAACTAAAGCTATAGACTGGCAAGGTGAAGTTCATAAAATTGCTGCAGCAAGTCGCACTAATACCGAGCGTTTAGCGGCAGACATTTTAAATTACATAGAATTATTGCCGGTTGAAAAACCAAGAGAGCAGGTTGAAGACGCAGTAAACTTCAAATGGGATGATTATCATCAGGACGTATTATCTGTAGAAGATGACCTGGACGATGACGATTTCGATGAAGACGACTATGACGTAGAAGTTATTTACAAGCGCTGAGGTGGTAATGCGGATTGCAATGATAGCGGCTATGGCCAATAACAGAGTCATCGGCAAAGACAACCAAATGCCTTGGCATTTGCCGGCGGATCTAAAGCACTTTAAAAAAGTTACTTTAGGCAAGCCTGTGATTATGGGGCGTAAGACTTACCAATCTATAGGTAAAGCCCTGCCAGGCCGACGCAATATAGTGATCAGCAGACAGAGCGATGCTCTGACTGCTGATGCTGATTGGGTGCAGAGCATAGAGCAGGCACTGGCCTTGGTGCAACACGAAGCAGAAGTGATGATCATAGGTGGTGCAGAGATTTATCGTCAGGTGCTGCCTTTAGCTGACACTCTGTATATTACCGATATTGACCTTAGCGTTGAAGGCGATGCTTTTTTCCCTGATTATAGTAAAGCTGCAAACTGGCTTGAAGTTGCTTCAGAGTCACATCAACCCGACCCTCAAAACCCATATTCCTATCATTTCCGCACCCTGAACAGAGAATGAACAGCTCCGCATTGCGCCTGTTGTCACATATTGCTACTATACTTTTGTCTGTTTTTTGACTGCTTCAGGAGTAATGTATGAAATTGTTGCCAGCAGTGTTCTGTGGTGTAGTGGTGGCCGGTGCAGTATTGGTGGCGCCGGTAGTGCATGCTGACGACCAGTTAGCGGCTTCGATGTGCGATTATGTCAAGGCTGACGATAAAAATAGATTGCGCAAGGTATTAAGTGATTATCGCCTGCGCCTGCGTAATATTTATGATGGTGTGACCTGTAATGGTGACAGCCTGGTTCGTTTTGCAATAAAAAACAATGCAGCTGATGTAGGTGAGTTCATTGTGAAACAGTTGCCTGCAGCACAGGTTGCAGCTTCTGGTGATGTGGCTTGGGCAGAAGGTAATGGTTTTGCTGCATCGCCATTGTTACCCGTGTTAAAAGAACGCGCTGGTGGCGGTGATTAATTTGTCTATGTATTCAATAAAAAATCCGCCTGAAGGCGGATTTTTTTTAGGCTTATAAACCAGTTCAGACTTTGAACTGGTCTACAGATTGGCGTAATTCTTCCGCTAAACGAGCGACTTCATGGCTGGACTGAGAGGTTTGTTCAGCACCTGAAGCAGTCTGTTCAGCTATAGTCACGATAGATTCCAACAGGTGACTGATTTCGTTTGAAACCTGATTCTGTTCTTTAGCAGCGTGAGAGATCTGCTCACTCATATCGTGCGCCAGGTGAACTGCGTTGGTGATAGATTCAAGCGCCTGAGCTGCAACTTCTGTTTGAGTCACACAGTTTTCCGCTTGCTTTTTACCTTTGTTCATTGCTTCTACAGCCGCATGAGCACCGGTTTGCAGTACTTGAATCATGGCCTGAATTTCCTGAGTGGAAGCCTGAGTTTTGCTCGCCAGAGAGCGAACTTCGTCAGCTACCACTGCAAAACCACGACCTTGTTCACCAGCACGTGCTGCTTCGATAGCTGCGTTTAATGCTAATAAGTTGGTCTGTTCTGCTATACCGCGGATAACGTCAAGGATACTGCCGATAGATGCGCTATCTTTGTGCAGTTTATTGATGACTGTAGAGGCCTGATCAACTTCTTTCGACAACTGCAGTATGGTCTGTTTGTTATTTTCAGATATGACTTTCACACGCTCTGCTTCACCATCAGCATTTTTAATTTCTGCTAGCGCGTCGTTTGAGCTCTGCATTACGCCTTGAGAGGTACTGCTCATCTCTGTGGTTGCTGTAGCTGCCTGAGTAACCTGAGATTTCTGCTCACGAATAGCTGCAGTAGTTTCCACAGTAATGGCTGAAGTTTGCTCCGAAGCAGCGGCTAGCTGAGTGGAACGAGAAATAATACCTTGGATCAACTGACGTAAGTTGGTAATAACCTGATTACAGTTGCGAGCCAAATCACCAAATTCGTCCTGAGCACTGTCATCCAAACGTTTAGTTAAGTCGCCTGAAGCTACCACACCTAAAATTTCGTTGACCTTAGACAGCGGCGTCGTGATGCTGCGTACCGTCACCATAGCTATACCAACAGCTAAGCCTATAGAAATTAATACCACCAGGAATATAGTAGTGATGGCGCCTGAGACGTCAGACTGAGCTTCCGATTGGATTTCGCCTGCCACAGTTCTGGCGCGTGATAACAGTTGGTTTAAACCGTCCAGCGCTGTTTTGTTGTGTGTTTCAGCCTGTGACAGTAATTTCTGCGCTTCAGCAGAGGCTGCCAACATTTGTGCTTTTAACGTCAGTATGCCTTCATCACCAGCCAATAAATCATTGATAGCAGTAATTTTTTCATCTAAATCGGCAACCATATCTACACTTGAGCCAGCTTCAGTCTTGATGGTATTCATCTGCTTAGTTACACCTTCCAGGCGAGATTTTACTTCGTTGGAAATAGTGTCTGCTGTAGTAGCTGAAGTGGTACGTGTTAAATCAACGACGACGCTAACCAGCGTATTCAAACCTGTTTCCAGCTCTGTTGCTGCTTTACTCGCTTCAGGAAAACGGCGATTTACATCTCTGACGTCACTGAAATCCAGTAACAGGGAAGCAGAGTCGTCGGCGTTAAGTTCTACGTCGGACAATTGGCTTGCGATTTGATCGCGTAGAGTAAGACTTTTGCTTAACTCAGCAAAAAGCTTTTTGCTAACAGGAGTAAACTCAGTATAAGAAGCTGAAACCTGTTTAAATGAATTCGTCAGCGTTTCTTCTTCCGAAACTACAGACTGAAGAGCTTTCGCCGCTGTGTCATATAAAGCTTGTTCAGCAACGAATTGATTTTCTAAATCTTTCACTTGCTTTACTTCAGTGGCGTAAAATGCCTGCAGACTGACTTTGCTCATTTTCACAAATTCGCTTTGCAGTACAGCACTGTTCTCGAGCGCGGGGATCGAGATCTCATTTACTTGCGTGGTTGAGGCATTGATACTATTCAAGCTCATGTACGAGGTAATACCGATCACAAGCAGAAGCAGTGAAATTACACCAAAACCGCCGATAATCCGAAGTGCTACCGTTAACTTCATAACCTTACTCCCAGTATCCAGGCTAAAAGGGCATTATTGGCCCTGTCACCACACAATAAAAATTCAAAGTACAACATTTTAAACGACGCCGCATTATAGCGTTATTTTTAGTCAGAAACACTATAACGCCGTGCCGTCTCAATACAATAGGCTGTTAAATAATTTCCCCACACACATCCGGTATCCAGAGCCTGAATTCCATCAACTGGACTATGCCCCATCAAACTGGCCCAGTGACCAAAAAAGATTTGAGGGTGAGGTCTCTGTTGCCAAAATTGATACCAGGGTGTCAGATTACTCACTTTATCCGGATGACGCTTTTCTTTGAGTTCAAGTGCACCATTTGCCAGACAAAAGCGCATTCGGGTGCAACTATTGATAGTAAAACGCCAGGATTCTTCTTCGGTCTGAACTTCCGACCACAGGGCAGGGGTGTTGCCGTACATAGCAGCGAAAAGCCGCTCAGGCTGATGCTTTAACACTGAACTGACCACAGCTGAAGCCTCCAGCGCCTGTGGCAGATCCCAAGAGGGGGCCAGACCAGCATGGACCAATAACAACTGATGTTCAGCGTCAAAATACATTAAAGGTTGTTGCTGTAACCAATGCACTAAATCGGGCAGATCAGGGGCTTGCAGTAATGCATCCAACTGATCTTTAGCATCGACCTTGGCATAGCCAAAAACGCAGGCAAGAAAATGCAAATCATGATTTCCAAGCACTAGTTTAGCATTGTTCCCTAAAGAGCGAACAAAGCGCAAAGTGGCTAATGAATCAGGACCCCGCGCAATCAAGTCGCCGCAAAACCATAATTCATCTGCCTCTGGCTCAAATTGAATTTTAGCCAGTAAAGATTGTAGCTGTGTGAAGCAACCCTGGACGTCTCCAATCACATAACGTGGCATAAGCTCAGTTCAGTATGTTAGGTATGGCCAGACGAAACAGCGGAATAGCTGCTTTAAAGCTCTGATTGCTTTGACTGGTCATTTCGTAATGTCCTTGCATAGTGCCGACAGGAGTTTCCAGCACAGCTCCACTTGTGTAGCTATAACTTGAACCCGACGCCAACTGAGGTTGTTCACCCACCACGCCATCACCATGGACTTCAGTTTCTTTGCCATTAGCGTCAGTGATTAACCAGTACCTTTTCAGCAACTGCACTGTTTCAGTACTGTGATTTTTAATAGTAATGGTGTAAGCAAACACATATCGGTTGGTGGCTGGATCGGATTGCGCTGCCACATAAAATGTCTCGACCGAGACAGGAATTTCAAAACTCAGGCTCATGACTGATTCTGCTCATGTTGGTGTAGCCAGCGGGCTATACCGATAAACTGCTCGACGCTTAATTGTTCAGGGCGCAGACTTGGGTCTATACCCATCTCAATAATCTGTTCAGCGGTGGCGAAATTGCTAAAACAATTACGCAAGGTTTTTCTGCGCTGGTTAAAGGCCTCAAGACAGACTCTGTTTAATACAGCGACTGGCACATCTTGGCGTTCTGAGGCTGGTTTTGGGATTAACCGTACAACAGCAGAATGTACTTTAGGCGCTGGTTTAAAGGCTCCAGGCCCAACTTCAACTACAGGCATGGCCTGACAAAAAAACTGCGTCATCACAGATAAACGACCATAAGTCTTAGAACCATGGCCCGCGGTCATACGCTCTACTACTTCTTTTTGCAGCATAAAATGCATGTTTTCAATGTCATCTGCATAGTCAAACAGATGAAATAATAGTGGCGTGGAAATGTTGTAAGGCAAGTTACCGAATACTTTTAATTTCTTACCCGGTTGCAGCAATTGGCGGAAATCAAATTTCATCGCGTCTGCTTGATGAATGGTCAGTTTGTCGGCGAGCACAGGGTGTTCTCTTAAGCGCTGCGCCAGATCCCTATCTAGTTCTACCACCGTCAGATGGCCAGATTTCTCTGCAACAGGTTCAGTAATAGCTCCCAGACCAGGACCTATTTCGACCAGTATGTCTGTAGGCTTTGGATTGATCGCTTTGACTATGCGTTCAATCACCACAGGATCGTGTAAAAAGTTCTGACCAAAACGTTTGCGGGCTGTATGTCCCAGATGTACTTTATCTGTCATGTGATAACTTGGCTCTTTGCGCTAAATAAATGGCTTGTTCCAGGGCATGGAATAAACTTCCGGGGTCGGCTTTTCCTGTGCTGGCTAAATCCAGCGCAGTTCCATGGTCGACAGAGGTTCTGATTAAAGGTAAACCCAGGCTAATATTGACAGAGCGGCCAAAACCTTTGTACTTGAGCACGGGTAAGCCCTGATCATGGTACATAGCCAGCACTGCGTCAGCATGGTCGAGGTATTTAGCCTGAAACAGCGTATCAGCCGGCAATGGGCCTACCAGATTCATGCCTTGCGAACGCAACTCGTCTAAAGTTGGCTTGATAATATCAATTTCTTCCCGGCCTAAATGCCCGTCTTCGCCAGCATGCGGATTTAATCCACAAACATAAATCACAGGCGAATCGATCGCGAATTTATGTTGTAAATCATGGTGTAGCACGGAGATGACTTTGTGCAGGCGTTCTTTGGTGATAGCTTTTGCAACATAGGCCAGTGGTATATGCGTAGTGGCAAGTGCAACCCTCAAGCCTTCGGTAGCCAGCATCATGACGACGTATGGCGTATTTGACTGATGGGCAAAAAATTCGGTATGGCCGCTAAAAGGAATACCCGCTTTATTGATAATACCTTTGTGCACCGGACCTGTGACTATGGCATCGAATTCACCCGCCATGGATTTTTCGCCAACATAGCGCAAGGTTTCCACTACATAACGACCATTGGCTTCATTCAGCTGACCTGCCACTACAGGGGCTTCCAGCGCAAAATCAACATAAGTCAAAGTACCGGCTTGCTGCGGTTGTGCTTGCTGATTGGGGTCGTAGGGTAAAAGCTGAAGCGGCAGTTTTAAGGCTGCCGCTCTTTGTTGCATCAGTTCTTTGTTCGCACAAACAATCAACTGCACAGGCCAGTCTTTTTGCGCCAACATCACCACCAGGTCAGGGCCTATACCGGCCGGCTCACCTGGTGTGATAGCTATCTTTAGGGTCATTCAGTATCCGCCAGTACTTCGATAAAGGCCTGGTCACGCAGTTCACGCAGGAAGTTGGCCTGTTCTTCATTGAAGCGACGGTTAAACAGCATACGATAGACTTGATCCTGTTTTTTCTCTGCTGTCATGTCGACCACACGCTTATCTAAAAGTTGTACTACGTGCCAGCCATGTTCGGTACGGAAAGGCTCACTGATCTCCTGAATGTTCAGTTTATTCAAGGTATCGCGGAAAGCTGGTACATACATGGCAGGATCTGCCCAACCCAAATCACCACCTTTTAACTTGGAGCCCGGATCTTCAGAATTTTTACCGGCGAAGTCGGCGAAGTCTACTTTTTTGGCTTTAAAATCAGCAACAAATTGCTTCAGCGTATCCCGTGCTTTCTCTTCGCTCATGATGATAGATGGCTTGATCAGAACATGGCGAGATTTCACTTCATTCAGCTCAGCGACGTTAGCACCACGAATATCAAAGATAGTCAGAATGTGGAAACCTGCGCCTGAGCGCAAAGGTCCTATCATGTCGGTCTTTTTCTTGCCGCGAATAGCGTCCGAAAACAGAGTCGGCATTTCGTTGATATTCATCCAGCCCATTTCACCACCATCCAGAGCTGTGCTGTCTGAAGAGGAGGCGATAGCAAGCTTCTTGAAGTCACTACCTTCACGTAACAACTTCATCACTTTATCTGCGCGATCTTTGGCTTCATTGATCTCTTCAGTACTCGCCTGGTTTGGAATTGAAATCAGAATATGGCCAATATTGTATTGCTCGTTAGAGGCACCTTGTTCTTCCATCACCCGCATCAGGTTTTCAATTTCCTGCGGGCTGATGTAGATACGACGTTGCACGTTGGCACGTAATACTTCACCCGTAGTAATTTCCTCACGGAAACGTTCACGGAATTGCTGATAGTCGCCTTCTTCTGTAACTATTCGCTGGCGGAATTGCTCCATAGTTAAATTTTCGCCACGAGCGACGTTCTCAAGGGCTTGGTCCAGCTGAGGGTCTGTAATTTGTAAACCCATACGTTTGGCCATCTGCATTTGTAAGCTGTTGCTGATCAAACGTTCGAGGGCTTGGGTCCGTAAAGCACGGTCTGAAGGTAAAGTCTGTCCCTGGCTTTGCGCATTACGCTTCACCTTATTGACCATATCAGTCACTTCAGAATCCAGTACTACACCGTTGTTGACGATAGCAGCGACACCGTCGATCTTTTGTTCTGCCGCCTGGCTCGAGAAGACCAGAAATGCGGCCACAGAGCTGGCAATCAAAAGTTGTAACTTCATAGGTTCCTACATTAATTATTTAGTAAATATGGGCGTCTATAACCAAAAATTCCGTTTGATAACATGTCGCTGACTGAGAAGCCTGCTCCTTCACCAAAACCTTTTAAAACAAATTGCACGGCAATACCGTTGTCAAAAGTTGGAGGTTGTGACAAATCATTGAGCGCCAATTCAAGGTTGGTATTGATTTGGCGTTTGGCGACTACACGCACTGCCCAGCAACAGGATTCATATTGCAAACCAAAGTTAGCTTCTATCATATGATGCTTGTTGATGTCACGATAATAACTGGCAATCAATTTCCATTTATCATCTATAGGTGTGGTGCCTAAAACCCCAACCTGAGCAATTTCGTAGTCTGAGACCTCACGACTATAACGGTGGTTCAATTGGATCAGGCTTTTATCATCAGCAATGTAATCCAAAGTCACATTGCTTTTTACCATACGCTCATTACTTGAATCATACTGCAATGCTGTATTTAAGTACCAGCCTTTGCTCCAGTTCCATAACAGCTCTGACGCCAGCACTGAATCTGCAGGTTGTTTGGTGTCCAGTAAGGAATTATCTATTGGTTGTGGATCATCCAAAAACACTATCTGGCCTAGACTAAAACGGAACAACTCAGTGTCCTCTGAGTCGTACAACCTGGTGGTCCAACCCAGAGTTAATTGGTTGGTATCTGCTATCCGGTCTAAACCTGAATATCTGTTTTCGCGGAACAAACCGTAATAGTCGTCCTGCAATCTGGCGGTGTCGTACAAACCTATCTTGGACTGGTCACGGTAGGGGATATAGAGATACTGCAACTGTGGTTCGAAAGTTTGCAGAGAACCAGAGTCTTCCCATGACAACTCTCTTTCCATATTTAGTTTGGCGTTAATCTGGACTTTGGGCACAGTTCTGTTGGCTTCTTCCTGCACCAGCTGTTCGCTCTGTTCAGTATTTTGCTGATATCTGGTGTGCAGCAGACTGGTTTCAGCGACCACTTCGACCGCCGGAGTGATCAAAGGCCAGCGGATACTGGGTTCCAGGTGTAAACGATCTGCGCTGTTGATCAGAGCCGCATCATTGCGAAAGTGTGCATACTGGCTATGCCAGTTAAATTCAAATCCAGCCGCGAGGTCGGTAGGCGCAGCTGAATTCAGATCAACCTGAGGTAATGCTGCGTAAGACGGGGAATAATTCCCCAATATTTCAAAACCTTGTAGACGAACTTCAGAGTGAAGGTAGTCACCGAAATAATTCAGACTGGCTTGTCTGTATAATTGAGTGTCGCTTTGGTTGCTGTAATCTGACCCTAATTCAGATAAATAAGCATCATCGCTAACATCAGTAAAATCCACACTGGCGCGCCAGCGATCTGACAAATCGCCGCTATGACTGAAATGAGTTAAATAACGACTACCAAAGTCTGCAGGTTTGTCATTGTCATCAGGCAAAATTTCTACCTGCAGCGTGCCATTGTTGTCTTGTGTCAGATAACGGAATTCAGTCGTCAACTGAGCGCCTCTTTTACTCATTAAGCGCGGGCTGATAGTGGCGTCATAGTTTTCAGCAAGATTCAGATAATAAGGCGTCGCAAGATCGACCCCTAATTTTTGTGAGCTGCCAATTTTTGGAAACAATAAGCCGCTTTTACGTTTATCGCTGACCGGGAAGGTCATGTAAGGGACATAAAAAACCGGCACGTCCTGAATTTTGATCACCGAATGCCAGGCTTCGCCCCAACCATCATCGGCGTTGATGTTAATTTTGTCTGCATGCAAGGCCCAGCTGCTGTCATTTTCCGGGCAGGTGGTGAAGCTGGCTTCAGATAAGTTGATCTGCTTTTTTAGCGCACTCATTTCTTTGGCATAGCCGCGACCAGACTGGCTGATTAGTTGATAATCTGCCTCGCTTAAAATGGCTTTGTCTTGTTTTAATTGAGCGCTAAAACGGCTGCTGCTGACTTTTAAATCCTGACTGTAGTACTGAATACCACCGCTTGCGACTAAGGTTTGGTCCTTCTGACTGACCTGCGCATTCACAGCGTTTAGCATAGTGTCGCGATAGAGTATTTCTATATTGCCGTCGAATAACGCTGTCTGATCCTGCATCATCCGAATGCGGTCAGATAAAATTTGTAGCCTGTTGTCTTTCGCTGACAGAGTGCTTAGCTTGGATGGCATTTCGACAGCGCTGTAACATTGCGCAATAGGTTGAGGTGTTTGCTCCTCTGCATGGGCAATACAAGGAATACCAAGCACCATGATTATAAGGCGATACGTCAGAGAATGAGTCATGCAACCTACTTAATACAATACCTGAACCAGGTGAAAACGACTGGAACACCAAGCCAGCTATAATAAATCAATTTTCCGGATCCTGCTAATCCGTTATAGTGCGGCTTTGACCATATGGAGAGAGTGAAGTGCCGGCCCGAATGCAGTTAATTCAAAGTTTTTTAGCGGCTTGTTTTCCTGGCGAAGCGATTCGGTTAGAACCTATCACCGGAGATGCCAGTTTCAGGCGTTACTTCCGTTTCTCCAGAATGGGACAAAGCTACATTTTGATGGATGCTCCGACTCCAACTGAAGATTGCAGTCGATTTGTTGCAACTCAGCAGGCTTTTGCTGCTGCAGGTTTACAGGTTCCGCAGATTATTGCGCAGGATATCCAGCACGGATTAGTGGTACTGAGCGATTTAGGCGATGTTTTGTTGTTATCTCAACTGACCAAGGACAGTGCCCCAGCTTTTTACCGTCAGGCTTTAGCGCAGCTCCGTCAGGTTCGCAAGGTCAGAAGCACCAGTGCCGGCCCTTTGCCCGTCTTTGACCAAGCGTTTTTACTACGAGAAATGCAGATTTTTATCGACTGGTTTGTATTAGAACACTTAAAGCTGACTCTGGAACCGCAGGAACAGGCTATGCTTCTGCGGCATTTCCAGCTGTTGGCTGATACTGCGTTGCAGCAACCTCAGGCGGGTATGCACAGAGACTACCATTCGCGCAATTTAATGCTGCAACCAGCAGGTGAACTGGCGGTGATCGATTTTCAGGACGCTGTCACAGGTCCTGTCAGCTATGACGCTGTGTCCTTACTCAAAGACTGTTATATCAAATGGCCTGCTGAGCTGGTCAAAACACTGAACCTTGAGTTTTATCATGATCTGATAGCCCAGAATGAATTAACCGCAGATGTCAGCCCACAGCAGTTTCAGTTATGGTTCGACTGGATGGGGTTGCAGCGGCATATTAAAGTCTGTGGTATTTTCTGCCGCTTGTACCACAGGGATGGAAAATCAGGTTACTTAGCTGATTTACCGAGAGTTTTTGAATATGTGCTTGATGTCACTTCTGCGTATCCTCAGCTACAGGAATTGGATTTGTGGTTAAAGCACAAAGTAAAACCAGCGCTGGAGGCAGTGGCCTGATATGAAAGCCATGATACTTGCGGCAGGTCGCGGTGAGCGTATGCGTCCTTTGACCGATGTTCTGCCCAAACCCCTCTTGCCAGTTGCCGGCAAACCATTGATTCGTTATCACCTCGAGGCGCTTTGTGCTGCTGGTATTAAGGACATTGTGATTAACCATGCCTGGCTTGGACATCTGTTGCCTTTGCACCTTGGCACTGGTCAGGAAATGGGCATGCATCTTCAGTATTCTGACGAAGGCGCTGAGGGCCTTGAAACTGCCGGCGGTATAAAAAAGGCCTTACCCTTGCTTGGCAATGCTCCTTTTATCGTAGTGAATGGTGATGTGTTCAGCGATTATCCCTATCAGCAGTTGGCTGCTAAGCTGGCTGCGGGCAGTCTGGCTCATCTGGTGTTAGTTCCCAATCCAATCCAACACCCTCAGGGAGACTTTGGTATCTCTGGTTCAGGACTGGCTCAGGCGCAAGCCAGTGAGTCCTATACCTTTAGTGGTATTGCGATTTATCGCACTGAGTTTTTTAGCGCTGTGGCTGAAGGTAAGCAAAAACTGGCGCCTTATTTGCGCCAGGCAATGCAACAGAAGCTGGTGTCGGCTGAACTTTATCAGGGCATTTGGCATGACATAGGTACAGTGCAAAGGTTGGAAGAGTTATCGGCACAATTGGAGTCGGCAGATGTGGGGTAAAATTCTTGGCGCTTTGTTTGGTATGGCGCTATTAAAAATTCCAGGCTTATTCATAGGTTTACTGGTAGGACATTGGTTTGATAAATCCTATGGCGGCACTTTTGCCCGCCGTGGTGGTTTTAATGGCTTTTCCCGCGACAGAACAGAAGCTCAGGGCATTTTCCGTTACAACACTTTTGCCGTGATGGGGCATATCGCCAAATCTAATGGTGTTGTGACCCGCTCTCATATCCAGCAAGCGACGCTGTTTATGGAGCAATTGGGTTTAAGCGCAACACAAAAACAAGAAGCTCAGGCTGCTTTTCGCGATGGCAAACAAGCGGATTTCCCACTCGTAGAGCAGTTGGCTGAATTTAAATCAGCCTACAGAACCCGACCTGAAATGTTGTTGATGTTTCTCGAAATTCAAATCAGCACAGCTTATGTTGATTTGAATTTAAGCCAGGCGGAACAGAAAATTCTGCTGCAAGTGGCTTCTGCATTAGGTATCAGTGCCATCCAACTGGAACAAATGCTGAGTCGTTATGAAGCCGAGGCCCGCTTTGCTAAAAACTCCAGCGCTGGCGCTGATGATACCAGCGATCGTTTGGCTGATGCGTACAAAATTTTAGGTGTCAGTTCAGAGAGCTCTGAAGCAACATTGAAAAAGGCCTATAAAAAATTAATGGCACAACATCACCCGGATAAGCTGATGTCACAAGGTTTGCCTCCTGAGCTAATGGATGTAGCCAAACAAAAAACTCAGGATATTCAGGCTGCTTACGAGCTTATTCGCAAGCAAAGAGGTTAATCACGGAAAAACATAAAATACACTGCGCCCATCAAACATAAGCCTGCGTATACGTAATTCCATTTAAAAGGCTCTTTCATGTAGAGCACGGCAAAAGGAATAAAGACGCTGAGGGTGATGACTTCCTGTAAAATTTTCAGCTGAGCCAGACTTAACACCTGATGACCAATACGGTTTGCAGGCACCATCAGCATGTATTCAAACAAAGCTATGCCCCATGACACAGCAATGGCTATGTAAAGAGCTGAACTTTTGAAGTGTTTTAAATGCCCGTACCAGGCAAAAGTCATAAAAATATTACTGGCAGTCAAAAGCAGTACGGTTTGGATTACAGGTGACATCTGGTTACTCCGGCTCGCAGCCAAAGGCGAATGAATGTCGCACAGTGTAATAGGTTTTTTTTATCGGAAAAGTGGTTTTTAAAATCCTTGATAACTCAGCCAGCCGTAAATTTCTTTAAATACCCTTTGTTGAGTCTCTGATTGAGCTATCAGTCCGTTGATTTGCCGCTGCCGGTATAACAATTTTTGCTGTTGTTTAGCCAACTGTTTTCTAAGTTGCCATTGAGCCGCAACTTGCTGATTTCCTTGCTCCTGCATCAGATCTAAAGTCGGAACCTGTTGTTTGGCTATGGCCATGGGCAAGCTACGTTGCTGCTCAGCAGTAGGTAAGTAAGCTTCCAGCAAGACCAGAGATTTTGGTTCCTGTAGTTTTTTATCGGCGTAGAGCTGACTGACCATAGCAGCACTGCTGCCCTGAGCCACTACTATCACTGTGCTGTTTTCTGTCAGGGCACTGGTCATGGCGACTTCTATACGTTGCTGTAGTTGATCTTTGTATTGAGTCAGGCTGGCTGAGTCATCGTTAAAAGGTGCGTCTGGTACTGCAATAGCTAAGGTATCCCAACCATAATCGTTGAACTCTTTACGCAGTAAATTTAAATACTTAGGGCTGGTGGCGTGTTGAGACCAATCAGGGATAAATAAAATGGTTCCTTTGGTTTTTGCCGTAAAGGCGGAGCGTTTAAGCGCCAGAAAGGTTTTTTCTCCAGCCGATAATTCAGTGATTTCTTCAGCTGGTAGTTGCCAGTTCAAATCAGCCTTATGTAGATCCTCCATTGATTCCGCAGCCTGCAGATGCAAAGTGAGTAGCATCAGGACGACTAGGGATTTCGATAACATGGCAAGGGCTCTGATTGAATGGCTATAGATTGATTATCGACGGGCAAAGGTAAAACTTTACCAGAAAGCTGTCCTACGTAGAGACAGGCATAAAAAAACCGCCAGACGGCGGTTTTTTATCGGACAGTAGAAATTAACGCTCTACTTTCTCTTTCACTGTTGCTGTTACTACAGCTTCAATGCGACGGTTTGCAGCATGAGCAGCTTTTGTATTACCTTCCACTTTAGGACGAGTAACACCATAGCCTTTTGCTGTTACACGACCAGCACTGATGCCATGTTCGTTTAACAGTACTTTAGCTACTGCATCAGCACGACGCTCTGATAATTTCAGGTTGTAAGCTGCGCTACCAACGTTAGAGGCATGGCCACCGATTTCAACATCAGTACCAGGGAAACGTTTTAAGAAAGCCGCTAAATCAGCGATTTCAGCGTTGTATTCTGGCTTGATCACTGAAGAGTCATTATCAAACTGAGCTTTTAAAGTGAAGTTCACTTGTTTTTCAGTAAAGATTGAACAACCAGTCGCATCTACTTTGTCAGTAACTGGAGTGCCTGGGCACAGATCGCTTGAGTCAGGTACACCGTCTTTGTCGCTATCAGCTACTACCGGAGCCGGAGCTTGAACTGGCTCTGGAGCTGGAGTAGGTTCAGCCACAACAGGAGCATCACCAAACAATACAGATAAACCTAATTTGACGTTTGCGTCAGCAAAATTTTCGCCAATGCCCTGGTAACGGTTTGCTTCACCAAACAGAGACACGCGGTCTGTCAGATACTGGCGGTAACCCACGCCCAGATTCAACGCTGTTGTATCATCCGTGTTATCTACACCAATGTGTTTCAGACCACCTAATACATAAACACCAGAGTTACCAATGCTACGTAACACATCAAGACCAATGCGTTCGCCATCCAGTTTGTCATCTGTTGTTGACTGTTCTAAACGCTGTTTTGCGTATTCCAGACGTAATGCCCAGCTTTCGTCCAGGTTATAGCCTAATTCAACGCCATAACCCCAGCCTTCATCCATAAACGCCCATTCCGCAGAATCAGTTTTATCGTTGTCTGGCAGGTAGTATTCAGTAAAGATAGAGCCAAAAGCACGATCAGTAACTAAAGGTTTTGAACTATCAGCTACTGCAGTAGTCGTAAGTAAAGTTGCCAGAACGGCAACTGCGCTAGTACTTAGTTTCATCCATATCTCCTAAGAGGTAAATTGCGGCTGCCATTCTATTTGAGTAAAAAATTTAGTCAAATCTGGCTGCTCGTTATTACGAATTTAAATCAGATATCCATCTGACTTCTTACCCTGACGCCAAGTTTACCTTAAATAACTGAACCTTAGGTTAACAAAGCCATCAACTACAGCTGTCTCTCTAATTAGAACGGACACTCAGATTCAAAATATAGCTCAGTTCCTGAACCCGGGTGTCTGAATCTCAAAGAGCCTGCATGCAACTGAAGTCGAGCCACTGAAGCTTTTCCTTGTTCAGTGCCGTAGAACTTATCACCCAATATCGGATGCCCAAGCCATAACATATGGACTCTAAGCTGATGTGAGCGTCCTGTCACTGGGGTTAGTTCTACTTTAGTGCGCTGTGCATGTCGTTCAAGCACTTTAAAATAGGTTAAAGACGGCTTGCCTGAATCAAAATGCACCATCTGCTTTGGCCTGTTTGGCCAATCGCATAACAAAGGTAAATCAACTGCGCCTGAATCTGCCGCTATTTGCCCTTCTACTAAGGCAAAGTATCTCTTGCTGGTTTGGCGTAATTCAAACTGTCTGTTTAAATCGCGTTGACTTTGCGCATGCATGGCCATCACCACCAGACCAGAAGTCGCCATGTCCAGCCGATGAACTATACGTGCCAAAGGCCAAACCAGACGTACTCTGAAATCCAGGCTGTCTTTATGTTCAGGTGCCTTGCCTGGCACAGTCAAGAGCCCACTGGGTTTATTCAGGATCAGAATATCTTCGTCCTGATAAATAATGTCCAGATAGGGCTCTGTGGGTGGGTTGTACTCAAGCAGCATCAAATTCACTTCTAGTCATGGCTGACCACTACCACCCGTAGTGCATCAAATTTTAACCGCGCTTTGCTAATATAATCAGCCAGTGCCTGCTGCTGTTGCTGTAAATGCACAATCTCTTCTGTACGCACAGAAGGGTTTAACTTTTGCAGAGCTTGCAAGCGCTCAATCTGAGCGTTCAGGCTTTGCTGCATTACCGCTTGAGCTTGTTGCTGTACTTCCATCAGGCGACCTTTGGCCAATTCCTGTGCCTTACCTATCAGTGGATGAATAAAGCTCTGTAAAGCTTTTACCATTTTGGCCGCTGGTTGTCGGCCCACAGGTTTTAACTGTTTATTAAATTGTTCAAAGCCGACGTTGGCTGCCAGGTTTTTACCGGTTTTTTCCAGTAACAAACGCACTGGAGTAACAGGTAAATAACGGCCAAGCTGTAATTCTGTTGGGGCGCTGGCTTCAACAATAAATACAAACTCAACAAAATAAGTGCCGGCAGGCAGAGCTTTGTTGGGTAATAAGGCCACTGAGCTATTGCCCATTTGCTCGTTGGTCAGAATATCCAACGTCCCCCGGACCATAGGATGGTCCCAGCTTAAAAACTGAATATCTTCCTGAGCTAAAGCTGTGGCTCTGTCAAAAGTAACACTGATACCGTCGTCGTCCAACATAGGGTAGTGACTGTGCAGATGCTCAGACATGGTCAAGACCATGCTGTTTTCGCCACGATCGTCCTGATTGACGCCTAACACGTCCCAGGCCCTCAGCATAAACATAGGTAAGCGGGTTTCATCATCTAAAGCGGCGATAGCATTGGCTAACTCGCTGGCTTTACCTCGACCTGAACTATTGATTTCCAACAGCTTATCGCGGCCTAGTTCCAGTTTTTGTTTCAGTTGCTGGTTCAGCTCAGCGCTTTTTTCGATCAAAGCATCTACAGCTTGTTGATCTACTGTAGTGGCCGCAAGCAGCTCAAAAAGCTCTGTTGAGACTTGTTCAAAAACAGAGCGTCCGGTTTGGCAGGTCTGGTCCAGGGCCTGTAAGCCTTGCTGATACCAATCCAGCAGCACTTGCTGTGGGTGCTCGGTAAAATAAGGAATATGGATTTGAATATCCTGAGTCTGGCCTATACGGTCCAGGCGACCAATACGTTGCTCCAGTAAATCCGGGTTCAAGGGTAAATCAAATAACACCAGATGATGAGCAAACTGGAAGTTGCGGCCCTCACTGCCAATTTCGGAGCAGATCAGCATCTGAGCACTGTTGTCTTCCTGAGCAAAATAAGCTGCAGCCATATCGCGTTCGACAATAGTCATGCCTTCATGGAAGACCGAAGCGCGGATACCTTCACGCACCCGCACTGCTTCTTCCAGTGCTATTGCTGTATCCGCATGAGCACAAATCAGCAAAAATTTACTGCGTTTATGTTGTTTGAGCAGCGCTATCAGATGGTCAACCCGCGGGTCAAACTGCCACCAGCTACTGGCTTTGCCTTCAAACTCTTGGAAAACCCGCTCAGGAAATAAACTGGCTTTGGCTTTTTGTTCCAGACTTTGTTGTTTATTAAAAGCCTGCTGCACTTTTAACGCATTTTTATATTGTTCCGGCAGTTCCAATGCAACAGCTTTGGGCTGACGCTGCGGGAAGCCTGAGATGGCACTGCGGCTGTTGCGGAATAAAATACGGCCTGTGCCATGACGGTCCAACAGCTGACTTAATAACTGCTGTTTTGCCGCTTCGCTGTCTTCTTCGCTGCTATCTGGCCGTTGTAAAGTCGTCAGAGCTGCTTTGATGTCGCTTTCGGCCAATAGTGCAGTTAAAGCTTGCGCCGAAGCGTCTGTTAAAGGACGTTGTTCCAGCACTGCAGCTGCTAAATCAGCGATTTGTTTGTAGCTTTGTTCTTCGGCAATAAAAGCCTGGTAGTCGTGGAAACGGTTTGGATCCAATAAACGTAAGCGGGCAAAATGGCTTTGATGGCCGAGCTGATCCGGTGTCGCTGTCAGCAGTATCAAACCTGCAGTGCCTTCGGCCAGCTCTTCAATACGCTGGTATTCGGTGCTGGCTGCTTCCTCACTCCAGTGCAAGTGATGGGCTTCATCTACGACTAGCAGATCCCAATCGGCTTCTACAGCTTTTTGGTGATGGCTGCGTTTTTTAACCAAAAACTCCAGACTGGTTAAAACCAGCTGCTCAGTTTCAAACGGATTACCGCCGTCCAACGAGGATTCGATGCAACGTTCATCATCAAAAATAGAAAACTTCAGGTTAAAGCGGCGCAACATTTCCACCAGCCACTGATGTTGCAGCGATTCAGGCACGACGATCAGCACTCTTTTGGCTAAACCCGCCAGTACCTGTTGATGAATGATCAGGCCAGCTTCTATGGTTTTACCTAAACCTACTTCGTCGGCCAGCAGTACTCGCGGAGCATGACGTTTAGCCACTTCTTCAGCTATATACAGCTGATGCGGAATCAGGCTCATCCGGCCGCCGACTAACCCCTGCAATGGGCTTTGTTGTTGCTGATGTAAATGCTGCCAGCTCTGATAACGCAGAGGGAAAGTTTCAAAACGGTCAACCTGACCGGCAAATAAGCGATCCTGCGGCTGGCTGAAACTAATAAAATGATCGAGGAATAATTCGCGTAAAGCGATAGTTTCATCCGTATCTGTGCGGGTGCCGTGATAAATAAAGCAGTCGTTTTTGCTTTCCACTTCGCTGATGAGTACTGAAAAGCCTTCAGCACTTTTAACAGTATCGCCCGGGTTAAACTGAACGCGGGTCAGCGGTGCTTCCTGAATGGAGTACAGACGGTTTTCTCCACTGGCCGGAAACAGCAAAGTCAGCATCCTGCCTTCCTGCCCAATCACAGTACCTAAACCTAAATCCGACTCACTGTCGCTGATCCAACGTTGACCCAAAGCAAATTTAATCATCTTGTCCTCACTGCAGAAAATGGCGCGCCATGGTACAGCGAAAAGCCTGCTACCGCATCAGCTCAAATGACGTATTTTTTAAGATGGATTAAAAATCGTCATCTATTGGTCATACGAAAAGCGCATTTTTGCTCTAAGCTTAGATCAAAAGTATCAAAGAGGGGTTTTGCTGCCACTGAACCAAAACAGCATCAGGCCAGTCAGATGTGTATACCTGAGTCTTTTCACTAAAAGATTTGAGCGAAGTCACAGTCACTTGGGTATAGAGGATTGTTGTATTTTTGCCATGGACATTCATGGTTTTTATTGTCGCTAAGGAGCTGCTTATGGCGCGAAGAAGAGCTAAAGATAAAAAAATATACGTTCTGGACACCAACATTCTGCTACACGAACCTTTCGCCTTCTTAAACTTTCAGGAACATGATGTCGTCATCCCGATGACAGTGCTCGAAGAACTAGACCACATCAAAGACAAACACAAAGACGTCAGTCGTGAAGCCCGTATTGCTATTCGAGCGCTGGAGGATGTGCTCAAAGACGCCTCGCCAGAGCAAATGCTGCTGGGCGTTGAATTACCAAGTCATGTCGAAGAAAAAAATGCCGGTCACTTATTTATTGTTAACGACCATCATATCAGCGATCAGATACCGGGTTTACCTGGTGGCGAAAACGACCATTTAATTATTAATACAGCATTGTTTTTACAGCGGGAAAAAGCGCCGACTAAAGTGATCTTGGTCACTAAAGATATCAATATGCGCCTCAAAGCCAAAGGGGCAGGGCTGAAACTGGTCGAAGATTATCGAACTGACCAGCTGATTGACGATGTGCGCTTTTTATACAAAGGCTACTACAAGTTTTCAGGCGATTTTTGGTCTGTGGTGAAAGATTGCCGCACACATAACGAGGGCCGTGAAACCTATCATTTTGTGCCTCGCTCCGTGTTACCTAATGCTTATATCAACGAATACCTGATCGATGAAGCAGAAACTTTTGCTGGCCGGGTGCTGGAAATCAGTGAGCAGGAAATTAAAATTCTGGATTTAGGTTTTGAACGTCTGATGCACAAACACGCCTGGGGTATTCATCCGAAGAATATTTATCAGGCGATGGCGTTAAATGCTCTGCTCGATCCAGACATGGATTTAGTGATACTGACCGGACCTGCAGGTTGCGGTAAAACCTTAATTGCTTTAGCTGCGGCTCTTGAGTTAGTGATTGAAAAGGGCATGTACGATAAAGTGATAGTCACCCGTAATACACCGGAAATTGCTGAGTCTATTGGCTTTTTACCCGGTACTGAAGAAGAAAAAATGGCGCCATGGTTGGCTGCTATTACGGACTCGCTGGAAGTGCTGCATAAAACTGACGAGCATCCGCATGCCAGCGTGCAATACATTATGGATAAAGCCAATATTCAGTTTAAGTCGGTCAATTTTATGCGTGGCCGCAGTATTCAGAATGCCATAGTACTGTTGGATGAGTGTCAGAATTTAAGTGCAGCTCAGCTGAAAACCATCATCACCCGTTGTGGTGAAGGCACCAAGCTGATTTGTTCCGGTAACCTGTCGCAAATCGACAGCAACTACCTGACGGCTGTAACTTCGGGTTTAACTTATATAGTGGAACGTTTTAAAAACTTTGAGGGCAGTACCACGATAAACCTCAACGGTGTAGTCAGAAGTCGCTTGGCATCTTTTGCTGAGGCTAATTTATAAAGTAAAACACAAAGCCCCGCTTCCAGGCGGGGCTTTGTGCTATCAGGTCGTTCTGTTTTTACGTCTGGTTAGGGCCACTGCTGCTAAAGCCAGTATACTCAACCAGCCAAGACTACCTCCTTCTTCTTCCACGACCACCACTTGTGGCTTGTCATAGGACAAATCCTCCAGTGGCAGCTCGGCTAAGGCCGGTTCATCGAAACCAGAAATCTCGGCCAGCAAATCGTTGTAATCGGCATCATAGATACGGATCACCAAATCGTAATAAGCAGGAGGCAGGCTGTGCAACAGTTCGCTGTCTATCGCAAACCAATCCTCTGCGCTGGTTCCTCTTAACGTGAAAACTGAACTGGTATGAATAATAACCTCAGGTGCTCCGGGGCGTTTTAAGGCAAAATGGGCATAAACCGGCACCGCAGTGTAATTAGTATCAGCATCAAACCGCACATAAAGGCCGTGGTAGAAGCCGTTGTTGTTCAAATCTGACTCAAAAGAAATATCTATGGTATCGAACCAGACATTGTTTTCGACACTTTGAATTAACACACCGCCGCTGCGCAGCGCCGTTTTGGCTTGAGCTGTTTTTACCACCTCGGACGGCAGCTTAAAAGACTCTTTGACGGAGGCAATTTCTGCGGGGGCAGCCTGAGTGGCAACAGCATTCAGACCACAACTTAGAACAAATAAACTGGCCAGACAAAATTTACGCATACACAGAGCCTCCTTAGCTTTGGTATCATTACAGGTCAGTGGCCATGAATACTGGCTGAACTTCTTTTAAAGTGAATAAATAATTTGAAACTGACGAAAAAACTCCAGATCACCGAAGCACAGCAGGCTATTGAGGCTTTAGTCGCCGCAGCCCCTCAACTCAGCAAAGGGCGGCTGAAAGATGCGATGAACAAAGGTGCCGTATTGTGGCGGCGCGGCAAACAAAATAAAAGGTTACGCCGGGCTCAGGCTGATGTGTTGCCAGGTGATAGTCTGGAGTTGAATTATGATGAGCAATTACTGCAGCGCAGCTGTGATCCTGCAGTGCTGATCCATGAAGCTCGAGGTTATAGCGTCTGGTTTAAACCTGCAGGAATGTTGTCGCAAGGCAATGAGTGGGGCGATCATCTATCCTTGCTGCGTTTTGCTGAGCTTCATTGGCAAGGTAAGCGTCAGGTGTTTTTGTTGCATCGGCTTGATCGGGAAGCCAGTGGTTTGGTGCTTCTCGCTCATACTAAGCAGGCTGCTGCGGCTTTTAGTCAGATGTTGCAACAGCACAAAATTGATAAAGAATACCGTATTGAAGTCAAAGGTCAGTTGTCAGACGAACTGATCGCAAAGGCTGCCTTGACTACACCACTGGATGGCAAAGCCTGTACCACAGAATTTGCACTGGAGTCTTATTCTGAACAGAGCCGCAGCAGCAGAATCAGGGTCAGGTTAATTACGGGCAGAAAACACCAAATCCGCCGGCACTTTGCAGAGGCAGGTCACCCTGTGATGGGCGACCCGGCTTATGGGTCTGGCAATAAAAATGAGCAGGGCTTAATGTTGCAGGCGGTAAAGCTGAAGTTTATTTGTCCTTTTCGCAAAACTGCAATGGAATTTGAATTACCACAGACCTTGTTGCAGCTTCAAAACTGAGCCAGTTGCTGCTGCAGTTTTTCACTCAAAGACACGCCATTGACCTTTACATTTAACAGGTTCAGGCTGATGGCGTTAAACAAGTCCTGCCGCAGGTTGTCTTTTTGCCAGGCGCAAGGGCGATTCTGATTACATTTAAACTTAAACTCCAAAGCGCCCTGAATGCCCTGCTGCTGAGCCAGAAACAGGCTGTACCAAACCAGCTCACGCAAGGCGTCCAGATCCTGCTCACAAATCCGTCTGGACAGCAAGGCATGCAGAGGTAAAACGGCTGAATGGGTCTGATATTCCGGTGGTATTGTATCCAGTAGCTGCTGTTGCAAGTCGACAGCCTCCTGCTCTGACGCACAATAGATCCAGTACTCCTGATCCTGTTCAACCCAAAACAAAGCCTGATCCAACAGAGCCCTGAATGGCACTAAATCTGCTGCGACTTGCTGCAGGCCTTTGCTTAACATGATTTGTTTTTGCATTGGCATCAGCATCAGCAGCTGACCTTGAGTTTTACCCTGATGGTGATGCAAGAGTAACTCGGTAAAACTGCGCCATTGTGTCAGCTGCATCAAGCTGCCTGAACGCTTCTTTGTCTGCTTGCTCAGCAGAAAAAGCAAAGTGAATACAGCTGCTGCCAGTAGTACCAAACTAATCAGTAGCCATTGTTTCAGCTTATGTTGTTCTGAAGTGCGCAGCTGCTGCAGCTTTTCTTGCTGCACTTGCAATTCGAGGCTGCTTTGCAGACTGTCCAGTTGTATTTTACTGGTATCGCTCAGCTGAGCTACTTCTAGCTGATTGGCAGATTTCTCTAACTGATAGGCTTGTTGCCATTGTTGTGCCAGAGCTGCCAATTCTGCGCTTAAAGCTAAATGCTTGCTTTTCAGATAAGTGGCCAGTTTTTCTGGCTCCATAGCTGCTTCATCCAGCATTTTTTGTGCAGCACTGTAATTCTGCTTTTTGATAAACACATTAGCCAGAAATAAAGCAGTCTCAGATTTAATGGATTGTGCTGAAAGCTGACTGGCTAAATGGTGAGCTTTTACCAGTAATTGCTCTGCCTGATCGAGATCTCCCTGCTCCAACACCAGCTCAGATAAACTGACGTAAGCAGAAATTAACATATGAGGATCCTGGCTTTCCGTGGCCAGTTTCAGGGCCTGATCATAGGTAGTTTTGGCTGCGGCAGTGTGTTTCAAAACCAGCTGACTGTCGCCTATATTGATCAGAGCATTAATTTGGCCGCTTTGACTGTTTAACTGCTGATAAAGCCGCTCAGCTTCTTTAAAATGCTGCAACGCCAGTTCGTGCTGAGTCAGTTTCTGATAGGCCATGCCCAGCCTCATGCTAATGGAAGCTATGGCTTGCTTATCGTCCATTTCAATAGCAAGTGGTAAAGCAGACTTAAAATGTTGGTAGGCTTTGGTCAGGTTGTTATTTTGTAAATGCAGGCGCCCTAACATGATCATTGAGTCGAGCTGACGCTGTTTATCTTTGGCTTGCATCGCCAGTTCCAGACTTTCAGCTGCAGCTTGCATGGCCAAGCCTGCATTACCTTGTTGATTGTAGGCCTGAGAAAAACTCTCGAGGATGTCCATCTTCAGAGCCAGTATGGCTTTGTCCTCTTCAACTGGCAAAATAGCCTGTGCTAGTTTTAACTTTTCTACTGCCAGAGATGTGTCGCGATAAAAGACGCCGTAGGTGAGGGCTTGCATCAATAAAATACGTGCAGCCAGCTCTGGGTCTGGTTCCTGCGTCAGGGCTTTATTGCTGAATTCCAGCGCTGCTTCTTTATTTTTCAGCACATAGTGGCTGTATGCCAACAAGAAATTCTCAGTAGCAGTGGTCGCGGGTTGCTTTAACTGAGCTGTCAGTTGGGCTTGTGGGTCGGCTTTGACTTGCTCCATTAACAGGTTCAGATCCGCTGCATAGGAATTCAGGCTAAACAGCAATAGAATGGTGCAAAAGACAAAGCGCATGCGAAGCTTCTCCGAAAAATAGACAATGCAGTGTAACTGAAAGGAAATCAGACAGCCAGATGAAAACGACGGAGTGCTTAGTGGTTGAAAATCCTGATAATTTGTGGCTAAGACAGTGGCTTTTGTATAGTCTGAAGCAGCAACGATCTGGCCACAACTTATGGAATGAACAGCTCAATGTTTTGGCGCAGTCGCAGCCCAATCAACCTTTAATTATTGCGATCAGTGGTGCTCAGGGCAGTGGTAAAACCAGCCTTGCTGCTGCGCTACAGCAGTTGTGGGCCTCACACTCTGTTCAATCTGATGTGATATCGCTTGATGATTATTACCTGGAGCCAGAGCAAAGGGCCAAGCGCTCTGAAGTCTGGCATCCGCTTTTTGCAGAACGTGGAGTGCCCGGAACTCACGATACCGAACTTTTATTGTCTCAGATAACAGAGTTCAGGCAAGGCAAAGCTCAGGCATGGCGCCGTTACGACAAAGCAATAGATAGAGTCGGCTCTTGCTCTGCGCCAAGTTCAGCGCGATTGTTAATAGTTGAAGGTTGGTGTCTGGGGCTACAAGCTCAGTCTGAGCATCATCTGGCGTCTGCTATAAATTCACTGGAGATACAGCAGGATCCGGATGCCATCTGGCGACGCAAAGTCAACCAACAGCTGGCCGAGCTGTATCAGCAGATCTGGCTGCAGTTCGACCGTCTGATTTGGTTAAATGCGCCGGATTGGCAGGCGGTATGCCGCTGGCGTGCCTGGCAGGAACAGCCGCTGCAACAGCAAGGGCTGGGGAAAAGCCCAGCTGAGCTTGAACACTTTATGCTGTATTTTCAGCGGCTGACAGAGGAAAGCTGGCGACAGTTACCAGAGCTGGCCGATTTTATTCTCACTCTGGATCAGCAGCACCAAATGACAAGCCTTACACCTGACGAATAGGCTTTTGCTGTAAAAAGGCCTGTAGATTCTCTGCCAATTGTCTGACCAGACGTTGCATGGCCTGTTGGCTGGCCCATGCCACATGAGGCGTGATTATCAGATTCGGCACTGTGCTGGCCAGTAAAGGGTGATGCTGGGGGGGAGGCTCAGTACTGAGTACATCCAAAGCTGCGCCTGCTATGCGGCCCTGGACTAAAGCTTCGGCCAGTGCTGTTTCATCTATCAGGCCACCTCTTGCTGTGTTGATCAACAGCGCCGATGGCTTCATCCAGCTTAAGGTCTGAGTGTTTACAAGCTTGGCCGTTTCGTCTGTCAAAGGGCAATGCAAAGACAGGACATCAGCGCTTCGGATCGCGCTTTCAAAAGCTATTCTACCGGGACGGATTTGTTTTGCCTGCGGTCGCTCTGCAACAATGACCTTCATACCAAAAGCTTCTGCCAGCTTTGCTGTGGCCTGGCCTAAATCGCCGTACCCCAGCAAAGTGATGGTCTTGCCCGCCAGTTCTTCAATCGGCTGTAAATGCAAACAAAACTGGGAGCTTTGGCTCCACAGGCCTTGTTGTACGGCCTGGTGATAGGAGTGAATATGGTTCGTCAGTTGCAGCAATAAAGCAAAGACTTGCTGAGGCACTGCGGTGCCTGCATAGCCCTGAGCATTACAGACGACTATACCAGCTGCTTTTGCGGCTTTGAGGTCAACCATATTAACCCCTGTTGCTGCGACCAAAATACAACGCAAGTCTGGCAAGGCTGCAATGGCTGCGGCATCCAACTGGACTTTATTGCTGATCACAACCTGAGCACCAGCAGCGTGGCTTAGTAATTGCTCGGCGCTGGTTTCCGGGTACAAAGCCAGCTGGATGCCAGCTAACTGCAAAGGCGTTAAATCAGTTTCAGCCACAGTGGCTGCGTCAAGAAATGCTACTTTAGTCATCAGCGATACACTACGTCTTTGTACATAGGAGCTAAGATAGCCAGCAATTCATTCTGGGCTTCTACCGGGACATTGTGTTGCTGCATAGCGGTAATTAAATGATTCACCAGTGCATCAAAGTGAGCCTGAGTGATCTGAAAGCCAGTGTGGCTTTCCTGCATAGATACGCCACTGTATTTGCAGGGGCCACCACTTAATTCGCAAAACTGTTCTATCAGCAGGCGACGAAACCTTGGAATATCGGTATCGGCGAAATGGTGCACTATGCTCTGATCGTGCTCTATACCGTATAAAACACCATCAACAATCTTTTCTACGCCAGGCTGTCCGCCTAAACGCTGATACAAGCTGGTTTGTGGACTCTGCTGGCAAGCCGTCACTGTTAAACATAGCGCCAGCAACAGGTACTTCACCATGTGCCCTCCAGTGATAAATAAAAGCCTGTTTGTTCTGTGAATCCTGCGATATCGCCCAGGTCGACATAACCCAGCACCAGGGATGCGTTTTTATTGATAAACCAGGCCGCGAACAGGTCGCGCCAATGCTGCTCGTCGGCAAAACCGAGCTGATTGGGTTTTTGTTTGAATTCAGCACCTAATGCCAGATTGTAATTGAGCAAGAGCACGGCTGAGCTTTCTAACATCAGCTTGCGGCTGACACCTTCACCACCAAAACCTAACAAACCGGTTTGATGTGCATCTGTGGAGCGCATAGTAGCGTTGAGTAGCAGGTTACGTCCCGCTATCGCATCAAAAAATACTTTAGTAGCGGCGACATAAACTTCGTAACCAGAGTCATCACCAGCACCTACAGCAGAGGGCAGGGCAAAATCGCGGTTTTTCTTCAACTGAGCGCCTATGCTGATTTGTGGCATAGCCGTATACAATAATTCGCCCGCTACTTTGTATTTGAGGCCCAGTACATCCTGACGCAGTTCACCCCCTATGCTATCGAGGCTAAATTTTTGTCTGGCAAAGGACAGTTCCCATTGGTTATTAAAACTGGCTCCCAGACCTAGCGTGTCCAGCGTGAAATCATCCACTCCAACCCGGCCAGCAACAGTGTTGACTGACCATTCATCGCTACTGCTGTAGCCATTGATCGTGGCCCAGGGCACTATGCCGCCCCCTGAATTTGCTTCGATAGTAGTAGCGCCCCCCGTGGCTATCACTTTGGATCCCGCCATCAGATGGGTGCTGACCATCAACAGGCCACAGGCTACTAAAACTTTTTTCATCCATTAGTCTCTGATTCAAACCACTGATCTTTGGTCGTGGCGAACTTATCCAGCCATTGACTGAACTGTTCTGAGGTTAAAGGTTTAGAGAAAAAATAGCCCTGAACTTTATCACACTTGTATTGCTGTAATTTGGCAAGGCCTGCCAGATTCTCTAAACCTTCAGCTGTCACTTTTAAACCTAAGCCATGCGCCAGCTGAGTGGTAGCGCTGACAATCAGGGCATCATCCTGATTGTGTTCAATGTCTTTAATAAAAGCTCTGTCGATTTTGACTTCATGCACAGGCAACTGCTTTAGGTACGCCAGCGAAGACTGCCCTGTGCCGAAATCATCAATAGCCAGCTCGATCCCCATATCACGCAGTTGGGTTAATATCTGGATCACTTGTTTTGGATCCTGCATCACAGCGCCTTCAGTCACTTCCAGCGCCAGCACTGAAGAAGGTAAATGATGGAACTTGAGTAAAGCTGCTATCTCCCGCGGCAGGTTTGGATTGGTTAGATCATTCGCGGATAAATTCACTGCAACTTTGACTTCTTTCCCTTGCTGGTACCAGAGCGCCAGTTGGGTTACGACAGTCTTCAACATCCATTGGGTTACTAAGGCAATATTGCCCGAGTGTTCAGCTAATTTGATAAACTCATCCGGTGGCACAAAACCCAGCTCGGGGTGGATCCAGCGAATTAATGCTTCAGCTGAACTGCACGATCTCTGACCCAATTCCACTTTCGGCTGATAGACAACAAACAACTGATTCTGCTGCAAAGCTGAAGGTAAATCACGCAGTATGGTCAATTCGCGCTGGTGGCTTTCATCCTGACCTTGTTGATAAAAAGCCAGTAAATCGGGTTGTTGTCTGGCGTGGTTTAGCGCTATATCCAGCCGCCTGATCGCATCATTGGCATGGACAGTTCCAGGGGCGATATTATAAGCCCCTACAGATACCCTCAGGCTCAAAGGTGAGTCCGCCAGCAAATAACCTGAATGCAGTTGCAGTTTTAAATCTTCTAGCTCTGTTGTCGACAAATGCTGGTTGTATAACAGCAAAAACTCATCACCCCCTAAACGCGCTGCCAACAGAGGCTGTGGATGCAGTTGTTCCAGACGTTGCGCCATTTGCTGTAACAAGGAATCGCCATTGGCAAAACCCAGCGAATCATTGATATGTCTGAAGTCTTTGATATTCAGTAGCACCAGGCCGACATCTTCAGCGGGCAGCAATTCTGCCAATGTGCGCTCAGCAGCGCCGCGGTTTTTTAAACCAGTCAGAGAATCATGCTCGGCCTGATACAAGAGTTCAGCTTCGCGGGTACGGATATCCAACTGCATTTTTTGTAGGGTATGACCCAACACGCCAATTTCACCTTTTGCTGCAGGCAAGACGGCAGCGGTCAAGCCCTGACCTATCTGACTGGCGAAGTGTGACAATAAACGCAAAGGTTGAGTGATACTGCGGGCAATCACAAAGGCCAGTATCAGTGCAAGAGTTAAACTCAAGCCAAAAATCACCAGTAATTGCTGGCGGATTTTTTGATAACTTTCCTGCCAGCGTGCGCTGGGATAATGCAAAACGGCCCAGAGCAGTTGCTGCTGATCCAAAGCTAAAGCTAAAGATAAAAATTGATCTTCGTTGCTGCTAAAAGGTTGTTGCTGGGTATCGATCAGGCGCGGTAATAAAGGCAACAAGTTTTGCTGTGTTTCTGGATCCAGAGTGGAATGCAGAGTTTGGTTAGTTTTACTGTTGTTGGTGGTGAAACTGATATCCAGATCAGTAATACCTTTGATCTGTTCAGCCAATTGTTTATTTAAACTAAAGCCCATACCAACCCAAGCTATGGTTTGTGGCGCTTTGACGGGTACCAGCACTAGCTGGTACGAATTGCCAGCCAACACCAGAATGTCATTTACAGTGCTGGACTGACTGCCCTTACTTTGCAAAAACACTGGCTTTACATCGTCATTGGTTAAATCTGAGCTGGTGCTGGCAAGTAAATCTCCGCCTGGAGATAACAACAGTACTAAGTCGGCATGCACTCTGCCGCCGTGATTTTCCAGCACAGACAATATAGTTTCTTGTTCTGCTGTGGCTACGGCACGACGAAAACCAAAGTCGCTGGCTAAAATACTGACAGAGTTTGTCAGTTGGCTGGCTCTGTTATCTAAAGCCTGCAAAAATACATTGGCAGCCACTCTTAGGACTTGTCTGGCTTGCTGCTCACTGTCTTTTTTCATGGTGTTAAGTGTTGCAAAGCCACTGGCTAATGCCAGCACAGTCAACAAACTGACCAGAGATATAACTAATCGGCTGCGTAATGAATCGAACATTTGACCTCATTGTGGTAGCAGTTATTGAAAGCTGTCATAGTAGATATGAGTCTGAGTCACAGGCAGCTTTGAACTTCACAGCATAAGTGAAAATTAAAGGTCTGGATACGTTTGCTGAAACCTTAGCAATAAGTAAGAGAGCACTCAACTCTAAAGCGTTAAAACCAAATAAAAACCCGATTATTCAAATTCTTATTGGATAGAGTTAGTGCAAAGAATAGGGGAGTTGTGAATGAAGGCGTGCTGGACCCTGAGTTTTTTCACCGTTGTTTTCAGTGGTTTTCTGTATGCAGCTCAAGGTCCTGTGGTCGAGCAGCAACCCTGCGCCAGAGCCAAAGACCGACCTTGTATCGCACTGGTACTGGGCGGCGGAGGAGCCCGTGGTGGTGCGCATTTAGGTGTGATCCGTCAGCTGGAGCAACAAGGAATACCGATAGACTTAATAGTAGGAACCAGCATAGGGGCCTTTATAGGTGGCTTGTATGCTACTGGCCACAGCCCGGATGAAATTCAGCAGATACTGGATCATTTAGAGTGGAGCACAGGCTTTAGGGATAAAGTTCATCGGGATGAAATGCCGGTACGTCGTAAACAACAGCAGGATGATTATCCGATCCGGCTTGGACTGGGATTAGACAGCTCAGGTATTAAAATTCCCAAAGGCGTGTTGTTAGGACAGGCGATGGCCGAACTAATTCTGGAGGCCTACGGGCCTGTGTTAAATCACAGCCACTTTGACCAGTTACCCATTCCTTTTCGCGCAGTAGCCACAGATTTAACCAACAGAGATACAGTGGTAATGAGCCAGGGCAGCTTATTACAGGCCGTGCAAGCCTCTATGTCGATCCCCGGCGTAGTCAGGCCTATGGAACTGAATGGTCGTGTGCTGGTGGATGGTGGTGTCGCTAATAATTTGCCTGTCAGCATTGCGAAAAATTTAGGGGCAGATCGGATCATTGCAGTGGCTATTGATGCGCCTTTACTGAACAGTGACCAGCTGGACTCAGCTTTTGCCGTGACGGATCAATTAACCAACTTTTTAGTTCGTCAGGTAGTAGACCAGCAAATTGCCATGTTAGGACCGCAAGATGTGTTGCTGAGTCCGGAAGTTACCCAGATTGGCACTCTGGATTTTGACCAGTTGCCAGAATCCATCGAGGCTGGCCGCCGTATTGCTGAGCAACAAAGCAAGGCACTGAGTAGTTTTGCTTATCCTCAGCAGTTTCCGGCCTGGTTAGCGGCACACAGAGCAAAACAGAGCAACAGCATCAAAGTGGATCATATAGAGCTGGATAACCAAAGTTTGTTGTCGGATCAGGTGTTGTTGCATCGTTTGGCGTTAAAAGCAGACAAAAAGTATGACAGCAAAAAACTCAAAGAGGGTCTGCGCCAGGTCTACGGTGTGGATACGCTGGAAAGGGTCTCACTGCAACTTGAGAAACACAAGCAACAAGAAAAAACCAGTTTAAAAGTAAGAGCTGTCGAAAAAAGCTGGGGACCAGGTTACCTGAATTTCCGTTTTACGATGGAAGATGACTTCCGTAACAACAGATACTATCAACTGGCGGGTTCGTACACTTACACCAATATCACCGACTTAGGAGCTGAGCTGCACACAGAACTGGCACTTGGCACCGACAAATTACTTAGCTCAGAACTTTATTGGCCTGTATTTACCCCTGCTACTTTTGTCAGTGCTCAGTTGCAAAGAGAGAGCACCATACTGGTACTGGAAGATACGGATGCCTTGTCTTTAGGTGATTTATCTAATAAAGAAACTGCATTGTTGGCAAAAGCGGGTTGGAATTTGTCTGACCATGCCAGGCTCAGCTCCGGCTGGACAGACAAAGATGGTTACTTCAGGATCCCAGCGTCCGGTGTTAAGGAGTTAGGCTTTAACAAGCTGGACTACAGACGTGAGGGGCCAGTGGTCGATTTTGTCTGGGACAGGCTGGATAATCCGGTATTTCCCAGCCGTGGTTTTCGCATCAGCGCAAACTGGCAATGGTTGGAGGATACCGCGCTTGGAGAGACTCACCGCAGTCGCAGTCACTCCATTGAAGTGCAGGCAGCACGCAGCTTTTTTGAACGGCATATAATGCGGACCCGCTGGCGTTTTGAAGACTACACGCCAGGAGACCCGCTGGTCGCCGTAGAGCAGTTTTCGCTTGGGGGTTTACTCAATTTGTCTGGATACCCAAAAAATTATTTGTTTGGCAGTCAGGTTCAGTTTGGCAGCCTGGTCTATCTATACAAAATGAGTGAAGACCGTTTCAGCGTATTTAATTCGCCATTTTATCTGGGAGCTTCGCTGGAAAGAGGTCAGGTGCATGGCAATATGATTCGGTTGGAAAGCCTCGCCAATGAAACGGACTGGATTTGGGCCAGCAGTCTTTTTGCCGGCTGGGACAGTCCTTTTGGACCTGTTTATCTCGGCTATGGCCGGGCTGAAGACGACATCAATGGCACAGCGTACCGCTACTATTTGTCGCTTGGACAGAACTTTTAAACCGGCAGGCTAACTGCATGCTCAGTGCTGCAGTTAGCCAGTGATCAGACAGTGCGGTGGAAGTCTCATAGGTCTGCAATAGTCCGGTGGTGGTGTCACTGAGTTAGCTCTGTTGTTCCGTCAGTTTTTTTGCGGCTTCTTTCAGTAGCTGTTCTTTTTGTTTTTGCAGTAATTCCAACTGGACTTGTTCAGCTTTTGTCAGCTCACCTTCTTTGCTGGTTAAAGCTTCTATTTTCTCTTCTATTTCTTCCAGTTTTTTCCGGTCAATACCAGTTTTGGCGTCCAGTACCTGTTGCATCATTTTACTCAGTCTGTCCGGATCCTCTTTCGTTTCTTTTGTCTCTTTGGCACTACTTTCAGTATTCGCCTTATCGCCAGAACCTGAGGTTATGCTACTTTTTGCTAAATGCTGATAGGTCAATTCCGGAGTAGTTTGGCCATCGGACAAACTGACTTTGTCGGTGTAAGAGTCGTCTGTGGAGCTTTTGTCACGGCCAAAAGTCGGGCCTTTATAAAGCTGGTCCGTCAATCCTGAGAAAGGTGTTACCGCTGAAATGCTTAACATGATAGCCTCCTGAGCTTTATACAATAGCCATCTGAAGTGGCTCTATGTCTGTCAGGGAGCAAATTTGGTGCCAAGCTTGTAGTGGCTTAAAACTCCAGCCTGTAGCGATAAATAACAGCTTTTTGCGGCAAAAGATCGCCGCAGATCATAGGATCTGACATTGTTTTTGCCGCGAGCTGCCGCAGCTATTCTTCATACCAGAGTGCAACAAAATTGGCGCTGGTATTGTCGTGGGCTGATCCCCAATTGTTTCTGGAATTGTTGCCTCATATTTAAGCTGGAACCAAAACCTGTTAAATCACTGATTTGTTCAATGGAATGCTGGCCTTGTTCCAGATAATGCTGAACCAGTTGCAGGCGCTGTTGTAACAACCACTGCAAGGGGCTTAAGCCTGTACTGGATTTAAAGTGCCTGTCAAAACTTCGTCTGGACATACCTGCTTTATCGGCCAGTTGTTCAATAGTTAAAGTTTTATTTAAGTTTAATAAGGCCCAGTCCATAGTGGAGCTGAGTAAATTGGTTTTTTTCTGCAGAGGTAAAGTTACAAATTGGGCTTGTCCGCCCTGACGATGTGCTGAAATCACCGCTCTTTTGGCCACCTGGTTGGCTATTTCAAAGCCAAAGTCCCGGCGAATGATAGCCAGACCTAAATCTAGTGCCGCTGCGCTACCCGCCGAGCAGCCAATCTGGCCGTCAAAACAATAAAGCACGTTTTGCTGGTAGCGGATATCTGCATAGCGGCGCTGAAATTCGTCGGCATAACGCCAGTGTGTCGTGGCAGCTTTACCGTGCAGAATGCCAAGTTCGGCCAGTAAAAATGCGCCAGAGCAGAAGGATATCAGCCGTGCGCCTCTGTGATAGGCCGCCAATAATTGCTGCCGCAGTTCGTCAGAGGGAGCAGGTTCAGTCACAGACCAGTTGGGGATCAGAATAGTGTCGTACTGCGTCAACTGCTGTACCTGAGGCACCAGCAACTGCAAGCCACCAGTTGCAGTCAATGGCCCGGAATGAAAGCTGATGATGTCAGTCTGATACCAGTTGGGGTATTCGGGCCTGCTTAATGCAAACAACTCAGAAGCACAACCTAACTCAAAACTAGCGACTGAGGGCCCTAATAAAATAGCGACTTTATGCACGCTGCAACTTCCCTATGACTTGATTGCTGGTGTTGGCTTGATACTATCCTAATGTGTCTTTCCAGCCAATAGGTGCAGCAGCCTGATTAAAGTACAGTAGAGCTGAACTTGATACAGTCAGACACAGAGGAGTACTACTTATGTCATCTATGGTTTCCAGACCAACAGCAGCAGGATCGGAGCAGGCTATCGCTCATTTTAGTGCTTTATTGCAGTTTGAGACCGACTGCTGGGACGTGCATCATGCTATAAGCAATCAAAGAAAGGATTTTGTATTGCTGGATGTCAGAGGCGAAGCTGCCTATCAGCAAGGCCATTTGCCGCAGGCCGCACTTTTCCCCCATAGCCGGATTAACGCAGAAAGTCTTGCATTGTATCCCTCTGACACTTTATTTGTGGTTTATTGCGCTGGTCCTCATTGCAATGGCGCAGACAAAGCGGCATTAAAACTGGCGCAGCTACAAAGGCCAGTGAAAAAAATGATAGGTGGTGTGACAGGCTGGTTAGATGAGGGTTTTAGTCTGATCGGTTAGAGCGACCACCAGTACAGCAGATGACAGACCAGCACCACAACAGTCAGATGATTTCTTAATCTGTTGTACTCTGGCGAGTAGGCCAATAGGCTGTGGTGCCAGACCTCAAATAATCTCAACGCAGCAAAAGCAGCGGCCAGCATCAGTAATTGGTCTGGCGCTGCAAGCAGGCAGCTAAACCAGCCGATCAAGGCAAAACTCACCACCCAAAGCGGAAAATAACGTCCAGGCTGCTGATAAAGCACAGGCCAAAGCACGCCAGCCATAAAAGCCAGAATAATTTGGCTATAACTCATAAACGCAGAGTAAGGCAGGGAGAGGGCCAAAAACTGAGGCCATAGTTGTAGCAAGGTCAGACCGACAAAGGGCACTAACCCCGCATATCCTAAAAGTTGTATCTGGCGCATAAAAGCTTTTCCAAAACAATGATGGATAATTACGTGGAAGGGCAATAAATGGATGAAAAAAAATAAAAAAAGAGGGAGAACCACCAGGGTTTCCCTCATCAAAAATCCAGGACAATCCAGAGAGTTAAAGCAACACTAAAACAGGGTTCGCACTTAACTTGCGCCCATTATCCGGTTACTCCATGGCAAATTTATGACAAGTTGATAAAGCTTTCGCGACACTTGCCAAGGCTGTTGCTTTGCGGTTGACTGTCAGCTTGTGCACTTGGGTCAGGTTGAGAGTACCGGATGTTAAAAAAATACCTACAGCAAATCCGTCAGGGGAAGAGCGTGCATTATGGCCGTATGCTGGAGTTGTTGCCGCCGCTGTTTTATCAGAAAAAGTCGGAGCTATTTAAAGTCCGGCAGTTAGGCTCGGGCCGATGGCAGGTCAGTATTGTCTCTGAAGCTTTGTTTCGTCAGCTTGAACAGCAAGCGCTACAACCTGCTACACGCAAGGAGGCGGCTCAAACGGGCGATTCACATCAGGTCAACACCTCTTTTGGTTATCAATTGGTCTATCACGAACTTTGTCAGAACCGACAGCCTGAAGTGGTCGTTCTGGATGGCATCGACAAATTTCAGAGCTATCCGCCTAAACCCAGGTTGTTGTTAATTGAAAACGAAGAGTGTTTTTTCCGATATTCAGAGTTGTTGCCTGTGTGTGGTCAAATGCTGGCGCTGGATTTTTCCTTGCACAATACCGACATAGGTTTTGCTTCAGGCAGTAAAGCCAGCTCCGCCTTGCTGATGCCTTTTTACCAGCAGTACTCACAGATTTATTGCGCTTTTGACTTTGACGCTGCGGCTTTAGAGTTATTTGATTTGTTAAAGCAGCGTTTAGGCGACAAGCTCAACTTTGTCACCCCCGCAGATTTTAGCCCATGGCAGGGTTTGTTTAACAATAAACCTAAGCACCCGAATCAATTGACCAAAGCGCTCGAGTTAGCTGAGAAACACCATTTTTATGGCTTATTGGCTGCGCTAGAGCAAAGGGGCTGTTTTTTAGAGCAGGAAGCGCTTTTGGAAAAGTAGCACTTTGGCTGTCGTTTTTTGTTCATCTTTTCGCGCTATAGTATTGATTTTATTTAAAAGGTGGAAAAGATGTTGCTCAGATTTTGCTTGGTCGCTGCATTGTGGTCCTGCTGTACTGCACAAGGGGCTGAACAGTTAAAATTAAATCAGTTGCAGTGGATTGGCTCACACAATAGCTACAAACAGGCTCTGCCAGATGGAGTCAGCGGCTATCTGCACCACCAAGGCCAGGATACCTCCTCTTTGCAGTATCAGCATTTAACTTTAGCCCAACAATTAGAGCTGGGGCTGCGTCATCTGGAACTGGACGTACTTGCCGATCCGAAAGGTGGCATGTACCTGCAGCCAGCGGCAGAGCAATGGTTAAATAAGTCCTTGTTATCGGCAGAATACAAAGCCAAATTGCAACAACCAGGCTTTAAGGCCTTCCATATTCCGGATATGGACTTTGCCTCACATTGCCCTGTATTTCAGGACTGTCTACGTCAATTAGTTGCTTGGTCGAATCAGCATAAAAATCACCTGCCTGTAGTGATTTTACTGAACGTAAAAGAAAGTGGTGTCAAAGGCGGCGTTCAGCCCAGAATTCTGACCCTTGAAGATTATGCTCAGCTGGATGAGGAAATTCGTGCTGTAGTGCCTGAGCAACAGCTGCTGACACCGGATTTTGTCAGAAAACCTGGCCTTAGCCTGCAACAAACAGTGCTGACCCAAGGCTGGCCTAGTGTTGCAGCGTCTCGCGGCCGTTTTGTGTTCTTATTTGATGGTCAGCCAGCTCAATTGGAGCTCTATCGTCAACAGCATCCATCTTTGGCTGGCCGGGTGATGTTTGGTAACTATCCGACAGACAGTGCTGAAGCTGCCATGGTGCTGCAGAATCAACCAGAACAGCAGTTTGACGCTATAGAAAAACTAGTAAAACAAGGCTACATAGTGCGTACCCGCAGCGATGAGTTTCATCCTAGCGCCTATTCGATCTCAAGGCGGGATACAGCGCTGCAAAGTGCTGCTCAGATTATCTCTACAGATTTTTATCCACAGGCGCCCCAACAAACTCCTGATGGTAAAGCTGTGCAATTTCCTGATCAAAGCCTATGGCGTTGTCATCCGCTGCTCACCACTAGTTCTTGTGTGGTTTCAGAGTAAGCCGCTGTAAATAAAGCTATATAGTGCATGCCACCAGATGACCTGGCGGCATGCACGGTGATTACTGCTTATGTTGTTTCAGTTCAGCTCTTAACGCCTGCAATTCCTGCTTGATATCAGCCAATTGCTGGTGCATCAGTTGTTGCTCAGCTTGTTCTGCCTTTTTATCTTCAGCCCTTTCTGACGCATGCTCCTGATCGGTAAAGGTTTGCATGGTGTTGACGATAATGGCGATAAAAAGATTCAGCATGGTAAAAGTAGCAATGAGGATAAAGGGCACAAAAAAGGCCCAGGCGTAGGGGTATTGTTCCATCACAGGACGAGAAATACCCATAGACCAGCTTTCTAATGTCATCACCTGAAACAGCGTGTAAAAAGAGGCACCAAGAGAGCCAAACCATTCAGGGAAAGCCTGACCAAACAACTTGGTTGCGATGACGGCGAAGACGTAATAAATCAGCACTAAAACCATAGCTATAGAGCCTAAACCAGGCAATGAGCCCAGCAAAGCTGAGACCACCCGGCGCATCGAAGGCACTATGGACAATAAACGCAACACCCGCAGTACTCTTAAAGCCCGAAGCACAGAAAATTGTCCCGTCGCAGGCATTAGCGCAATAGCCACCACAGCAAAATCAAATAAGCTCCAGGGGTCTTTAAAAAAGTTGATGCGATAGGCAAAAATCCGCAGTGCCAGTTCCAGCACAAACACCATCAGCAGTACCTTGTCGGCAAGCAGTATGGTCGAGCCAAAACTTTGCATCAGCGAGGCTGAGGTTTCCAGCCCCAATAAAATGGCGTTGACTAAGATAAGCACTAAGATGCTGTGACTAAACCAGTTTTTTTCCACCAGTTGTTGCACTTTATGTTGCAGCTGTTGAGCTTCCATTTTTCCCTCATCCGTTAAAAATTTGCTGAATTGTAGCGACCTTGGACAGAACTTCATAGTTGGCATTGAGGCGATGAAGCTGGATGGTCAAAATACCGTTCCCAATACTGGCTTGCATTTTGCTTAGGGTTTGGTAGCTAAGTAAGGACATTTTTTATGAAACTGGATAACAGCAATCTTTTTGAAACCTTAAGCCAACTTCGCTCAGGTCAGTATTCGGCTTTGTATGCTGCAGTGGCGAAAAAAGAGTCACAGTCTGTCACTGCTCCTTCTGACAAGCCGGTGGATAATGCTACAGGTCAGCCTGGTGATGGCAAGACACTGACCTTTGACAATATGAGTCGTAAACAATTATCGGACTGGCTGACCAAAGGCCTTGAGAGTGGGAAAATTCCGGCTGAGCAAGAACAAGCCTTTCGGGTTTTATTGTATTCAGGCAAAACAGAGAGTTCTGACGACAACAGCAGTACAGACAAAAGCGCTGTAGATTTTATGGCGAAAGCCAAAGAAGCCATTCAAAGTGCAGCCCAACGCAATGATAAAAGCTCAATCCAGTTTTGGGCTAACGCTATGGCAACTATGAATCAGTTTCAGGGCAAAGCAGTCTAAGGCAGCATAAGCTGCCCTAGCTGTTGTGCTTTAAAAAGGGGATAGCAAAGTACGAATTACCGGTTTAAGTGCCATGGTGATGGTGTCTTTTTGCAGTTCCGGATACAAAACCCGCCGCAGTGTTAAGCCACCGAACAGCGCAAACATCACATTGATGCGGGCATCAAGTTCTTTGTCGGTTGCATTTTTCACCAGGCTGCGCTCTCCAACAAGCAAACGACGCATTCGTGTGCGGGATTGGGTATCAGCTTCCTGCAACAAAAACGCCACTTTTTGATTTCGTGCTGCTTCAGCTAGCATTTCCAGCTCCAAAGCACCTTTGTCTCTGTCCATGTGACGCTCAACACCCTGATCGACGCCATCGAGCATATTAGCAAGCAGCTCACCGGGTTGATCTTCAAACTGCTGAAATACCGAAAACATTTCTTCCATATCGCGCTGAATAATGGCTTCGATAATGGCTTCTTTACTGTCGAAATAATTGTAAATATGGCCTGCGCTCATCCCTGCAGTTTTTGAGATCTCAGCCATACCAGCACCATGGTAGCCTTTACGACGGAAGCATTCAGCCGCCGCTGTCAGGACCTGATTTCTCCGCGCTTCTGCGAGCGCCGGATCTGTATGTCTTTTTGTTGTTTTTGTTGTCATAGCGAACTCCAACACCGGGTCTTTCGACCCGGTGATCAGGCATTATTCGGCTGATGTGCTACTTTGCTGCCAGCCACCGCCGAGCACTTTATACAAACTAATCTGGCTGGCAAGTAAAGCTTGCTGGCCACTGATTAATTGTTGTTGTGCGCTGTACCAGGATCGCTGCGCGTCCAGTACCTGCAGATAGCTGTCAGCCCCTTGTTTAAAGCGAGCTTCGGACAAGACAAAGCTTTGCTGGTTGCTATTGGCCAAATCCTGTTGCGCCTGCAGCTGAGCTGCATAACCTTGGCGATCCGCTAGGCTGTCAGACACTTCACGAAAGGCCTGCTGGATTTTTTGCTGGTAAGTTGCCAGTGCCACTTGCTGCTGAGCTTCAGCGACCTCTAGATTGGCTTGGGTACGGCCCATATTAAAGATAGGCAGGTTGACTGAAGGGATAAAACTCCAGCTGCCCGAGCCACCTTTAAACAGATTATCCAGCTCGCTTGATGCTGAGCCTGCATTGGCTGTTAAGCTGATGCTGGGGAAAAATGCTGCTTTGGCTATGCCAATATTAGCGTTAGCGGCCAACAAGTCATGTTCAGCGGCTTTTAGGTCTGGCCGTTGTTGCAGTAAATCTGAAGGTAAACCTGCCGGTAATTCAGGTAACTGCAGTAATTTGCTTAGTGGCTGATCCGGCAGCAGATCCTCAGATACTGTAGCGCCTGTTAGCACATCCAACGCATTTTTATCTCTGGCCAACAAGCGCTGATAACGCGCCATATCTACTTGGGCTGTGGCGACAGTACTTTTTACTTGCTGCAAGGTTAAAGCGGAAGCTGCACCTAAGTGGTAGCTTTGCTCTGTCAGTTCCAGCGTTTTTTGCTGGCTATGCAGCGTATGAGTGGCCAGCTCCAGTAACTGCTGATCGGCAGCATAGGTTAGCCAGGCATTGGCCAGTTCGGAGACCAGACTGATCTGGCTACTCAGCTGGGCCTGCTCTGTGGAATAGAGCTGCTGCAAAGCTTGTTCTGACTGATTACGCACTTTACCCCAAAAATCCAGCTCGTAGCTTGTGATGCCGACAGTAGCGCTGTATTGCTGACTGATTTGCGCATTACCTGTGCCAGTTAAATCTCCTGGTAAACGCTGACGCGTGCCTGATGCCTTTAAATCCAGAGATGGATACAAGGCAGAGTCTTCAATCTGATACAAAGCCCGCACCCGCTGCACGTTTAATGCAGCGATTTGCAGATCTTTATTGTTTGCCAGGCTGAGCTCTATCAGTTGTTGTAGCTTAGGGTGACTGAAGAATTCTTGCCAGTGCAGTTGTGACGCTGCAGTACCAGAACCCTGTGCAGTGGCTGCATAAGCTGCAGGCACTGGTAATGCAACAGCTTGCTGCTCTGGAGCCAGCTGGCAAGCAGTTAATACCAGCAGGGCCAGAGTGCTTAAACTTAAAGTTTTTAATTTCATTCGGCTTTCTCCTGTGCTGCTTGTTTGCCAGGGAATACGCGGCGAACCAGCACAAAAAACATTGGAACAAAGACCACGACCAGAATAGACGAAGCTAAGGTACCGCCTATCACTGAAATACCCAGAGCGTTCTGTGCACCAGAACCCGCACTTGAGGCTATGGCCAAAGGCAATACACCACAAATAAAAGCCATAGAAGTCATAATGATAGGGCGTAAACGTAAACGCACTGCTTCAATAGCTGCTTCGACTAAGCCTAAGCCCTGCTCCATCCGGTGTATGGCAAATTCCACAATCAGAATGGCATTTTTCGACGCCAAACCTATGGTAGTTAACAAACCCACCTGAAGATAAATATCGTTAGACAAGCTACTGAGTAGCGCAGCCAACGCAGCACCAAATACACCCAGCGGTACTATCATCATGACTGCTGCAGGGACAGACCAGCTTTCGTACAAAGCTGCCAGACAAAGGAATACCACCAACAAGGATAAGGCATACAGCAGAGGTGCCTGACCACCACTTAAACGTTCCTCGTAGGAAATACCAGTCCATTCATAGGAGATGCCTGGTGGCAGCTGTTTAATCAGCTTTTCCATTTCATCCATAGCCTGACCTGTGCTGTAACCAGGAGCTGCAGCCCCTTGAATTTCCATGGCGGAGAAACCGTTATAACGCTCTAACCGCGGCGAACCATAAGTCCAGTGCGAGCTGGCAAAAGCGGAGAAGGGAACCATCTCACCTGCGTTGTTGCGCACATACCATTTGGTTAAATCTTCCGGCACCATGCGGCTATCTGGTGTACCTTGCAGATAAACTTTTTTCACCCTGCCACGGTCAATAAAGTCGTTGACGTAGCTACTACCCCAGGCTGTTGACAGCGTGCTGTTGATATCGGCCTGACTGACACCTAAGGCTTCGGCTTTCGCTAAGTCGATATCCAACTTCAGCTCTGGCATATCTTCCTGACCATTAGGGCGTACGCCAGCTAATACCGGGCTTTGGCCAGCCATACCTAACAACTGGTTACGAGCAGCCAATAACTGGTCATGACCTAAACCAGCTCTGTCTTGCAGAAAGACGTTAAAGCCATTGGCAGTACCAAGTTCTATCACCGCTGGTGGCGGGAAGGCAAAAACAAAAGCTTCTTTAATAGTCGAGAAATAACCCATGGCTTTGCCTGCGACAGCGCCTACGGATAAGTCAGGGCGCTGGCGTTCATCCCAGTGTTTTAAATTGACAAAACCTAAGGCAGCGTTCTGACCTGAACCGGCGAAACTAAAGCCTGTAACGGTAAATATCGACTTCACCGCTTCGCTTTGGTCATTAAGGAAATGGTTTTCCATTTTCTCTACTACTTTCAGGGTTTGTTCAGTGGTAGAACCTGCTGGTAACACCACCTGGTTAAACATAATGCCCTGATCTTCATCCGGTAAAAAGGCTGAAGGTAACTGGCTGAAGATGTACACCATGCCGCCAAAAATCAGCGCGTAACACAGCAGGTAGCGTTTACTTTGCTTAATCATGCGGCTGACAAAGTTTTGCGTACCTTTGTTGGTGTTATCAAAACCACGGTTAAAACCAGAGAAAAACTTGCCTAAGACGGAGCTGTCATCGTGCACATGGCTTGGTTTTAACAAAGTGGCACACAAAGCTGGTGTCAAAATTAAAGCCACCAACACAGACAAAGCCATGGCTGATACAAGAGTGATAGAGAACTGACGGTAAATCACACCGGTCGAGCCACTGAAAAATGCCATAGGCACAAAAACAGCAGACAACACCATAGCTATACCCACCAGTGCGCCTTTGATTTCGTCCATCGACTTACGGGTGGCCTCCAGTGCAGACAAGCCTTCTTCGGTCATCACCCGTTCGACGTTTTCGACCACGACAATGGCGTCATCGACCAGCAGGCCTATAGCCAGCACCATAGCAAACATAGTCAGGGTATTAATGGAGTAACCAAAGGCCGCTAAAATGGCAAAGGTACCCAGTAACACCACTGGCACTGCGATAGTAGGAATTAACGTAGCGCGGAAGTTCTGCAGGAACAGATACATCACGACAAACACCAATACCACGGCTTCAATTAAGGTATGTACTACTTTTTCAATCGACAGCGACACAAAAGGTGTCGTGTCGTAAGGCACCACAGATTTTAGGCCCGCCGGGAAAAAAGGTTCTAATTCAGTCAGTGCTTTTTTCACGCCTGCCGCTGTTTCCAGTGCATTGGCACCACTGGCCAGTTTGATCCCTATACCTGAAGCTGGCTTGCCATTAAAACGGGCTACTACACCGTAACTTTCGCCGCCCAATTCAACTTTAGCTACATCGCCTAAACGCACCACAGAGCCGTCACTGTTAGTTTTTACCAGAATGTCACGGAATTGCTCTGCGGTCTGCAGCCGGCTTTGTGCTGTGACTGTCGCATTCAGTTGTTGACCCTGAACAGCTGGCATACCACCTAACTGACCGGCAGACACCTGAGCATTCTGTGCACTTATCGCTGCGCTGATATCGGCAGTGGTTAGTTTGTAGTTTTGTAGTTTGGCTGGGTCCAACCAGATCCGCATGGCATATTGAGAACCAAACAACTGCACTTCGCCCACGCCATTGACGCGCGAAATAATATCCTGCACGTTGGATGCGACATAGTCGGCGATGTCGATGTTGCTCATGCTGCCGTCTTCAGAGACAAAACCAGCTACTAACAAAAAGTTACGTGCAGATTTGGCCACTGTGACACCTTGTCGCTGCACTTCTTCGGGCAGCAGTGGTGTGGCCAAAGCCAGTTTATTTTGCACCTGAACCTGAGCAATATCAGGATCTGTATCCGCGGTGAAGTTTAAGGTGATGGTCATTGAACCGCTGGATTCAGAAGTCGATGACATATACATCAGACCATCCAATCCTTTCATTTTCTGTTCTATAACCTGTGTGACCGTGTCTTCCAGAGTACGGGCAGAAGCACCAGGATAGCTGGCGCTGACGCTTATTGCTGGTGGTGCTATAGATGGATATTGAGCTATTGGCAGAGCGTTGATGGCTAAAATACCTGCCAGCATCACTACTATCGCCAACACCCAGGCAAAAATCGGCCTGTCGATAAAAAATCGTGACATCAGAATTCTCCGTTGGCTTTACTGAGATTTGGCTTGAGCAGCGGCTTCGGCTGGTACTGCCTGAACCGGCGCACCAGGACGTATTTTCTGCAAGCCTTCAATGATCAGTTGATCACCGGCATTTAAACCGCTGCTGACCAGCCAGTCTGAACCTATGGTGCGGTCGGCTTGTAAAATACGGGCCTCGACTTTGCCTTCTTTGTTCACCACCATGGCTGTCGCTTCACCTTTGTTGTTGCGGCTGATGCCACGTTGTGGTGCCAGAATAGCGTTGGCTTTTACCCCTTCAACCACTTCTGCACGCACATACATACCTGGCAGCAGTAACTTTTCAGGGTTTGGAAATTGTGCTCTTAACGTGACAGAACCAGTACCAGAATCCACTGTGACCTCAGAAAACTGCAGGGTACCTTTGTGTGGATAGACAGTGCCGTCTTCCATAGTTAATTCCACTACAGTCTGAATAGCCTCGTCTGAACCTAAAGCACCTGAGGCCAGCGCTTTTTTCAGCTGCAGTAACTCGTTACTTGATTGAGTCAGATCGACATAAATAGGATCGAGCGAAGTCACTGTAGCTAAAGCCGTAGCTTGATTGGCACTGACTAAAGCGCCAGCGGTGACAGCTGATTTACTGATTTGACCGCTGATAGGAGACAAAACTTTACTGTAGTTCAGGTTAATCTGCGCTGTTTTCAGCTGAGCCTGAGCTGTTAATACATCCGCCTGTGCTTGTTTATAGGCCGCGTCTGCTTCATCAAATTCCTGCTGACTAACAGCCTTAATTTTTAACAGTTCGGTATAACGGCTGGCTTTGGCTTTGCTGCTGGCAATGCTGGCCTGAGCTCGCGCTACTGCTGCTTTAGCGCTGGAAAGCTGAGCTTCAAAAGTCGCAGGGTCTATTTGATACAAAGCCTGACCTGCTTTTACTTCACCACCTTCGGTAAATAAACGTTGCAGCACTATGCCGTCGACCTGAGGGCGAATTTCTGCAATTTGTGAAGCGGCAACACGACCCGGCAGCTGCTTGGTCAGAGTAATAGCCTGACTTTTTAGTGTAATGACGCCTACAGGCATGGCTTGAGCAGCTGGTGCTGCAGCTTGTTGAGCCTGGCCACAACCGGCCAGAGTCAAAGAGCCAGCCAGGGCGGAAAGGGCAAAAAATACGATGCGGGAACGCTGCATGTTTAAAATCTCCATTTAGAGTGAACGTTCATTCTAAGTTATTTTTTTAAAGTTTTCTAGCTTAATTTATCGCCACCTGAATGGTGTTGGTCGTTATTTGTACTGAGTTGTTGCAGTGAAGGACTTTGTTTCAGATCAACACCTGCTCAAAGTTGATGCCTTAAACTTTAGCCACCTTTGAGGGAATAACAGAGAAAAGTGCAATGTCGGTGTTATGGTCTGCTGATTTAATTCAAAAATATTCGGTAAATGGTCCGCGTTACACGTCCTACCCAACAGCCTTGTCTTTACAAAGTGATTTTCCTGCTTCAGCTGTGCAGGCTGCTCTGGCTGGCAGCGCTGCTGAACTCTGTTTGTACCTGCATATCCCCTTTTGCCAACAGCTGTGTTACTACTGCGGTTGCAACAAAATGGTGACCCGTCACAGCGAAAAAGCCGATCTGTATTTACAAAACCTGGCTATTGAAATGGCTTTGTACCAGCCGCTCATCGCAGACAAAACTATTTCTCAGCTGCATCTGGGCGGCGGCACCCCTACATTTTTAACCGAAGAGCAATTGTCTTTGCTGATGCAACTGCTCAAACAACATTTTGTGTTTAAGCCTGATGCCGAGCTTTCTATTGAAATAGACCCGCGCAGCTGCAGTCTGGAAAAACTGGCTCATTTACGCCAGTTGGGCTTTAGCCGGGTTAGCTTTGGTGTGCAGGACTTCGATGAGCAAGTTCAAATCGCCATCAATAGAGTGCAAAGCGAAGATCTGGTGCGCTCTTTGGTGCTGGAAGCCAAGCGGCTGGGGTTTAATTCTATTAATCTGGATTTAGTCTATGGCTTGCCGTACCAAAGGCCAGAGAGCTTTATTCAGACGTTGCACAGCGTGTTGCAGTTGGATCCTGACAGGGTATCGCTGTTCAGCTATGCCCACTTGCCGACCCGTTTTGCTGCTCAGCGCAAAATTCCAACTCAAAGCTTGCCGCAGGCAGAAGATAAAGTTGCGCTATTAGAGTTGGCTATCAAAGAATTTAGTGCCGCAGGTTATCAATGTATCGGCATGGATCATTTCGCCAAAGCGACCGACTCTTTAGCGATAGCACAGCAACAAGGCAAATTGCAGCGTAATTTTCAGGGCTATACCACAGCAGGCCAGGATGCATTGATTGGCTTGGGAGTATCTTCTATCAGTCAGGTCAATGGCGTGATTTGGCAAAATCAGAAAGAACTGCAAGATTATCAACGCCAGTTGAGCGAGGGGATATTGCCGCTGGAGCGCGGTTTTAGTTTAAGTCAGGATGATAAAATCCGTGCAGCATTAATCAGCCAGTTAATTTGTCATTTTGAGCTGGATATCCATGATTTTTGTCAGCGCTTTAGCATCGCCGATTTTTGGAGTTATTTTGCCGATGCTTTACCTAAACTGGACCCACTGATCGCAGATGGTTTGGTGCACTGTTCTCAAAGTCATATTCAGGTGACACCACGGGGTCGATTGCTGGTGCGTTTAGTCTGTGCCAGTTTTGATCGCTACCTGCAAAGCAACAGTAATCCAAGCTATTCCAAAGTGGTTTGATCCAACGCAAAACCAGGTTAAAAACAGGCGCTATGATGCGCCTCTTGTTTTTTTAATGCTCTGTGGATTACCCCATGAATGCTCCTGAACTTTTATCCCCTGCTGGCAGTTTAAAAGCCATGCGTATGGCTTTTGCTTATGGCGCTGATGCTGTCTATGCCGGTCAGCCGCGTTTTAGTTTGCGGGTGCGCAATAACGAATTTGATTTAGCTACTTTAGCTATGGGTATTCAGGAAGCGCATCAGCTGGGTAAAAAGTTTTATCTGGTGGTCAATATTGCACCCCATAACAGCAAGTTAGAGCGTTTTGTCGAAGATATGGCGCCCGCTGTAGCTTTGGGTCCTGATGCGCTCATTGTGTCTGATCCTGGCGTGGTATTTTTGCTGCGTCAGCATTTTCCAAAGGTTCCACTGCATTTGTCAGTTCAAGCCAATACGGTCAATTGGGCTGCTGTGTTGTTCTGGCAACAGCAAGGTATAGAGCGGGTGATTTTATCCCGCGAGCTGGCGCTGGAGGAAATAGCCCAAATCCGTGAAAAAGTGCCAGAAATGGAGCTGGAGGTTTTTGTGCACGGCGCTTTGTGTATGGCCTACTCAGGCCGCTGTTTATTGTCAGGTTATATCAATAAACGCGACCCAAATCAGGGCGCTTGTACCAACGCCTGTCGTTGGTCTTATCAAGCTCATAACGCAGTGGCCGATGAGGTAGGGCAGTATCAGCCTGCTGCAAATGAATTGGCTGCACCTGTATTGGTCGAAGAGCAAGGTCGGCCAGGCGAGCTGATGCTGCTGGATGAAGATGAACATGGTAGTTATATCTTTAATTCCAAAGATCTGCGTGCAGTGCAACATGTTGCTGCATTTAGCGCTATGGGCGTGCATTCGCTGAAAATAGAAGGTCGTACCAAGTCACCTTATTATGTAGCCCGCACAGCTCAGGTGTATCGTAAAGCTATAGATGATGCGATGGCTGGCAAGAGTTTTGATCCTGATTTACTGCAGCAGTTAAACGGCATGGCCAACCGGGGTTTTACCGAAGGATTTTTACGCCGCCATGTCAGCACCGAATTGCAAAATTACCAGACCAGCCATAGCGAAGGTGAGCAGTTGTTGGTGGGAGAATTTAGTGGTGAGATTAACGCCCAAGGTCAGGCTTTGCTGCTGGTAAAAAATCGTTTTACCGCACAAGACTCATTGCTGCTGATGACTCCTCAGGGCGTCACCAAATTGGCAGCTGTTTTTTATGCCCAGGATGGAGAAGAGTTACTGGTTGCTCCTGGTTCAGGCTATCAGGTCTGGTTTCAGTTGCCTGATGGCGCCAGTCCGCACTATGGCTTTTTATTAAAACAGCAAGGAATGCAAGTCGAGTCAGGCTGTGGAGCATCATCATGTCAGTGTGGATAGAGCCGCTGTGCATTAATTGCGATATGTGTGTGCCGGAATGCCCCAATACAGCCATTTTTCGTGCAGAGCAGCATTATCAGGTTGACCCAGACTTATGCACTGAATGTGTTGGTTTTTATGACAAACCTGCCTGTATCGAAGTGTGCCCGCTGGATTGTATTAAGTACCTGCCTGCTAAGCCGGAATAGACTTTAATTTAATTTACTATTCTGGTCTTCTATTTCTGTTTTTCTCACTAAACTCTTGATACATAGCCACAAGCTGAAACCAGCCTGTGGCTGCTTTCAGATGATTGACAGGATAGAGCGAATGACAGACCCTTTTATGTTAGCTGCGATAGAACAAGCAAAAAAAAGTTTAGCCGAAGGCGGTATTCCTATTGGTTCAGTGCTGGTGATCAACGGAGAAATAGTGGGCCGTGGTCATAATCAAAGGGTACAAAAAGGCAGCTGTGTGTTGCATGCAGAAATGGACTGTCTGGAAAATGCCGGTCGTTTAACAGCAAAAGACTATCAACAGGCTGTGTTGTATTCCACTTTATCCCCTTGTGATATGTGCAGTGGCACTGTGCTGCTGTATGGCATTCCAAAAGTGGTCGTAGGTGAAAACCGCACTTTTCAGGGGCCAGAGGACTATGTCAGAAGCCGTGGCGTCGAGCTGGTGATCCAGGACAATGCGCAGTGTGTGCAGCTGATGCAAGACTTTATTGCCGCTAAACCAGAGTTATGGAATGAAGATATAGGGGAATAACGTGAAGTTATGGCATGTGTTGGTACAAGGATTGTTGACCACAGCCCCGGTTTTCGCAGATGGCTCTTTCTGGCAACAGAGTGAAACAAGTTGGATGGTGTTGGCGGCTGCCAGCTTTTGTATTATTCCAGCGGCTTTTGCATTTTTAATTTTTGTTTATCGTATAAATCGTAAGCTTAAAGCTATAGTGGCGGAGGGGCAGCGCTCTGCCGTCATGCAACAAAACCGCAGTCGGATCCTCGCTATGATAGTGGACCAGGCTCCTTTAGAGCAGGTGTTGGACGCATTGGTAGAGGGGGCTGAACAAATGGACCCTTCAGCCAGTTGCACCGTATTGCTACTGGATGATCAAAGTATCTTGCATGTCGCTTCGGCCCCTCATTTACCTGACCAATACAACAGGGCTATTGATGGCGTCAAAGCTGGTTACGGCGTAGGGTCCTGTGGCACTGCGGCTTTTTTGGGACAGCGGGTCATAGTAGAAGATGTGCGGGTTCATCCGTACTGGCAACCTTATCAGGCTTTGGTCGATATGGCTGGTATCCGCTCCTGCTGGTCTGAACCTATTAAAAACCGGCAAGGCAAAGTGCTGGGAACTTTTGCTATTTATCATAAAGAAGTCACAACCCCTTCTGAGCAGGATATTCAACTGATCAGCGAAAGCGCAGCCCTAGCAGAAATTGTTATTGAGCGCAGTAATGCGATAGAAGCTTTAAAACGCAGTGAAGAGCGGCACAGGTTATTAGCTGATCATGCGACTGATGTGATTTGGACTATGGATTTGAGCGGGCATTTTACCTATATCAGCCCCTCGGCCCAAAAGTTGACAGGTTTTACTGTCGCTGAGCTGATGCAGCAACAGATGCGGCAATTGGTCACTCCAGGGTCCTATGCTCAGGTCAAGCTACAAATGAGAAAGGCAGCCAAAGCCTTACAAGCGGGAGGGCTTTATCCAGACTATGTGGGTGAAGTCGAGCAGGTGTGCAAGGATGGTCGTCATGTTTGGAGTGAAGTAAAAATGTCCGGTATGTATGATGCCGCTGGTGTTTTTGTTGGTATTTTAGGCGTGAGCAGGGATTTAACAGAACGACGCAAAATTGAAGAACGTATGCGTTATATGGCGCAGCACGATACCTTAACCGCCTTGCCAAACCGTACTTTGTTTTCTGACCGCTTACAAAAAGCCTTGCAGTACGCAGTGCGGCATCAAAAAGCTTTAGCGCTGATGTTGTTGGATTTAAATAAGTTCAAGCCAGTTAATGATACCCATGGTCATGCAGTAGGGGATTTATTGTTACAACAGGTGGCTGAACGACTACGGCAGGCTGTCCGCTGTTCCGATACGGTAGCCCGTATTGGAGGGGATGAGTTTATTATTCTTTTACCGCAAATCGATGAGTTGCAGCATGCGTATCTGGTGGCTGATAAAATCCGGCATGCCATAGCCCAACCTTTTGATATTCATGGTTTAGAGGTTCAGATCAGTTGCAGCATAGGATTGGCTTGTTACCCACAAGATGGCGACACTGATATGGCGCTGAGCAAAGTAGCGGATCAGCGCATGTATCAGCAAAAAGCTGAACTTAATTAAGTATGCCCAAGCAAAGGTTGCAAACTAACTTCCAATTGTTGTGCCGTGAGTTCATCGGTAATAAAAACGAGTTTGCTTTGCCTGTCGTCACTAGGCCACTTCGTTAACACTGCAGTGGGATGCAATAGCTGCTGTACGCCATGGATCACCATAGGCCCCGGAAATCCTTCGACATTTAAGATAGCCTTTAACCGCAGCAACTGATGACCCAAATGAGGTAACAAGGCATCCAGCCAGAGCTCAATAGAGCGCAAGCTGACCGGCTTTTCGAGTTGATAACAAAAGGCCTGAATACTGTCCTGATGTGGATTAAGTTCCTGTGTCGTTGAACGTAATAAGGTTTTTGACTGTGTTGTATGCTGTGGCTCAAATTGCACCGCACTAAAACTTAGCCAGTTTGCCAGAGGGGTACTGGAGTGGACAGGCTCTATATGGTCCAATTCCAGCAGCGAGCGCAAGGCAGTGACACCATTGATCGCTTGTTGTAGTGGTGCAGTGGGGTTGAGCTGGCGGACCCTCAGCTGCACCTGCTGTAGCACTTCAGTGCTGACCAGATCCTGCTTGGTCAGCAGAATTAAATCTGCAACCGCAACCTGACGTTTAGCTTCACTGTACTTTTCGATGCTGTGCAAAGCATTGGCGACATCTACCGTAGTCACAGTGCCTTGTAATCTGTACTGTTGGAATAGTTTCTCATTGGAAATCAGAGTGTTTAATATTGGGCTTGGGTCAGCTAGCCCTGTAGTTTCGATAATGACTTTATCAAAACTTTTGATGCCATTGCGGCTAAAGCGCCAGCCTATATCACCTAAGGTTTTTGCCAGATCACCTCTGATGGTGCAGCAGATGCAGCCGTTGGATAGCTCAACAATTTGCTCTTCTGTGCTGCGGCTGACCAGTAAATGATCCAGACTGGTTTCGCCAAACTCATTAATAATCACCAAAGCTTTACTAAAAGCCTGATCCTGAACCCATTGATTCAGTAAGGTGGTTTTGCCACTGCCTAAAAAACCTGTCAGCAGATACAACGGGATTCGCTGGGATTGACTCACTTCTTATCCTTTTGGCAAGCCTGGCAAATACCATGAAATTCAACCGGCTGCTGATTTAATTTAAAACCTGAGGCTGCAATTTTACGTCTTTGCTGTTGCAGTGGGTTTGAACTGGCAGAAAAAGTTACCGCCTGACAGTGTTCACAGATCAGGCATTGCCCGGGTTCAGTCATCCTTTCAGGTAATGCGATAAATTTATTGACGGAGACCAGCTTCAGGATCAGCTGTTTGGCTACTAAAAAATCCAGACAACGATACACCAACATAGGATGAATGATCCTGCCTATTTGCGGCCGCAGCAAATCAATAATTTCGTATGCAGACAGAGCCCTTTGTTCCGTCTGCATCAGAAGCAATACAGCTTTACGATTGCCGGTGAGCTGATTTCTGGCTGGCTTTGGCTCAGTGGTGCTCGTTTGCATAGCTCAGTTCAGCGATAGCTGGCTTTCGTTGACGCTAAGAGTAGCGGCGGATTGACCACGTTCAGTGATCCAACTGCTGTTGATTGTTTGCAACTGTGGAAACAGGTTGAAAAGATTCACCTTCACTGTCACAGGCCCTGTTGTTGCTGTGCAGTTGAAATGGTAGCTAGCTTCTATATCACTATGTCCTGAATGCTCATGCAGATGATCATGCTGATGTTCATCTGCAGAAGCAGCATGTTGTTGCTGCTCAGCCAGATTAGATTGATGTTGTGTCAATCTGCACTCTGCGCCTTCAATCTGAAACAATTGCTCTGGTGCAGCCAGCAAAGCTATGGCTTTTTTTACTGTGTCAGCTTGCGCCTGGTTGTGTGGCCGATGCTCAAAACCTAGTATATCTGTGCCTGTGGCGTAAAAAGCTATCTGTAATTCTGTTGCCTGTTTAAACAGTTCGAGTCTGGCGACACCGTGTTGGTGGGCTCTGGTATCAGGCTGCCCTGCCAGAACATCCATACTTTGGCTAAGCAGCAGTGTGCCGGTAGCCAGTAAAAAAGCGAAACGCATAAAAATTCTCCTGTTACAGGTTATTCGCCCACTGGATCCAGACTCAGTAGCAATCGAGGTTCAGTGGTGTGTGGGGAACGATGCCAGATGGCGCTCTCTTTACTATCATTCCAGGCTGAACCTTTGAGGAGCGCCACATCTCCAGTGCCGATTTGTTGATGCTGCAAAGCGCTGGCTTCGCTTTGCCATTCAGTACCAGCGCCTGCATAAGTCACCAACAATCGCAGTGCGACATGGTCGGTGTGAAAACGTGGACACATGGCTTTTTCCAGCAGCTTTAACCTGAACCCTACCGCAGTGCAATCCATTAAACAGGCTAACATCTGACTTAATAACTCTAGATCGGCGATAAAGTCGGCTTTCCCTTCAGCTTCGGGCAAGCGTGGCTCTAGCAGGCTTGCCAGCTCTTTAGGCTCTGCTACAAATTGCAATGCCTGAGCGTTGGACAGGCTTTGCGCATAGGTACTGATGCGGTCGTTGCTGTCGCGCTGCCATATCGCCAGATTCACATCGGGCTGAAAGATCTGCGTCAGCACTTCGGCAGAATGGCTTTGCACTTGTCGCATCCTGGGTAAGAGTTGGAAGGCGGCTGACATCAGGCAAACTCCGCCTGAAATGGGCTAGGCAGTGCTTTCCACTCGTTGACAGACAAAGCCAGCTCTTGTTCTGTCAGCAGGCACAGCTCTAATTGTCTGAGCATCTGCTGTTGATCCAACTGTTGGCCAATAAACACCAGTTCTTGCCGGCAATCCCCAAAGGGCGCAACAAAACTACTTTGGATCTGATGCACTGTTTCTGCATCCTCTGGCCACTGATCCTCTGGCACTGCATGCCAGAATAATCCCGCCATGCCGTAACGGGCTATGCCACCGGCCTGATGCCATTGCCAGGCATAATCAGGCTCACTGGCCAGCCAGAAATAACCTTTAGATCGCAGCAGCTTGCCTTGCGGCCAGTCCTGATGCAAAAAGTCATAAAACCGCTCTGGATGAAAAGGGATACGAGCCTGAAAAGCAAAACTGCTGATACCGTATTCTTCAGTTTCAGGTTGATGTTCGCCACGTAACTCTTGTAACCAACCCGGCGCTTGCTGGGCTTTTTCAAAGTCAAACAAGCCAGTGCCCAGCACTTTGTCTATATCAATTTTGCCGTGACTGGCCTGATGGATGAGCGCTGTGCTATTGAGTTTGCGCAGTATGGCTTTAAGCTCGAGTAAATCCTCTTCACTAACCAAATCTGCTTTACTGATGACCAGCACGTCGCAAAACTCGACTTGTTCGATCAATAGATCCGCCACACTGCGCTCGTCTTCTTCACCTAAGCTTTCGCCTTTGTCCTGCAATGAGCTGGCTTCGCGATAATCTTTTAAGAAGTTCGCCGCATCCACTACTGTCACCATGGTATCGAGCCTGGCTATATCGGATAAACTCTGACCATCTTCATGCTCGAAAGTGAAAGTTTCAGCTATAGGCAGAGGTTCTGAAATGCCTGTAGATTCAATGACTAAATAATCGAAACGCCCTTCACGGGCTAAACGGCCTACTTCCAGTAATAAGTCTTCGCGCAAGGTGCAGCAGATACAGCCATTGCTCATTTCCACCAGCTTTTCTTCAGCGCGGTTCAGGCTGATTTCGTTTTTTACTATAGCGGCATCAATGTTCAGCTCACTCATATCATTGACGATCACAGCCACTTTACGGCCTGCTCTGTTGTTCAGGATTTGATTCAGTAAGGTGGTTTTACCCGCGCCTAAAAAACCTGAGAGTACAGTGACGGGTAATCTTTTATCTTCAAAGTTCAGCATTAATCAGCTCGCTAATGAGTGAGGAGTATGAGTATTCAGCAGACGTCTGTTCAGAAGATGGGCTGCGATAAGAATCAAACCAGCGAACACAGCTATAACAGGCTCAGCTGATTCAGGTACAAAAAGGGATATCAGCAATAAGCTAAAACCCAAACCACCAATCAGTAATGGCTTGGTATTGCGATGTTTAATCCAGGACAAAGGCAGGCTCCAAACTAAGATCAGACTAATAGGGGCGAGCAATAAATAATGCACCCACTCTGAACCCATCCAGCTTCCAATCATCCCAACACCACCTAATGCCAACAGCACAGGGGTAAACAGGCAATGCAGGACGCAAAGTCCTGATAAACACACTCCTAACAGATCTTTCATGATGTTCGCCTTATTTGATGCAACAGAGACTTGCCAACAAACCTTGCTTTCGTGATATGTTATATTATCACAAAATGTGAAAGCAACCGAAACTGAATTTGTTTTTTGGGGAAGTGCATGCGTAGAAAAACTATAGTGGCCAGCCTTATCGCGGCCAGCCTGAGCGGTCAGCTTTGGGCTCAGTCTGTGCAAGGGACTGTGGTAGACGAGCAAGGTCAAGCTGTGGCGGAAGCCTGGGTGACAGTGGTTGGACAAAACAAAAAAGTGAAAACTGATGCCTCAGGTCGTTTTGAATTCACTGATTTGCAGAGCAAGCAAGCCGAACTGCATATTGAAGCCAGCAGCTTTGCCCATCGTAATTTCCGTCTGGATTTACCAGCTCAGGGTGTACAAGCTATTCAGTTGGCGTTGAGCTCTACAGCGCTTGAAGTCATCGATGTCAAAGCTAGTCCATTTCATGCGTCTGCAACTGAGTCTGCGTTACCTGTCAGTGTATTGGCTGGTGAACGTTTGAAAATGAATCAGCAGTCTACTTTGGGCGACACACTGAAAAACGAAGTTGGGGTACACAGTAACTTTTATGGCTCCGTGGCCAGTAGTCCCATTATTCGTGGTTTAGATGGTCCGAGAGTTTTGATCACGCAAAATGGCCTGGATGCTGGAGATGCCTCCCGTGTTGGCCCTGATCACAGTGTGTCTGCTGAAGCCAGCACCGCCAGTCAGATTGAAGTACTGCGTGGCCCAGCCACTTTGTTCTATGGCAGTGGCGCCATTGGTGGTGTGGTGAACGTGGTAGACAACCGAATTCCAACTGAGCAAGTCACTCAAGGTGAGTGGATGCTGCAGCGTGAGTCGGTCAATAACGAAAAACTGGCTTCAGGTTCGGCCCAGACTTTTATTGGTCAAACCGGTTTATATGCCGACGTATTTTGGCGTGATAACGATGATTACAGTATTCCGGGCCAGGCTGAAATTCATCAGGGCGAAGATGAAGATCACGAAGAAAGTGCTTCAGGCAAAGTGGCCAATACAGCAGCAACAGCTAAAGGTTTTAGCTTAGGCAGCAGCTATCTGCTGGAAAATGGCTTTGTGGGTTTATCTTTTGGCCAGTTAAAACGTGAATACGGTATTCCTGGACATAGCCATGGCGGTCACGAAGACGAAGGTGAAGAGCATGCTGAAGAGTCTGTATATGCCGATCTGAAGCAGGACAGAGTGCAGTTTTTAAGTGAACTGGATTTAGGTTTGCCCTGGTTACAGCAGCTTAATAGCCGCATTGCTTACACTGACTACCAACATATGGAAATTGAAGAGGGCCTGGTCGGCACTACCTTCAAAAACCAAAGCGAAGAAGCCCGTTTTGAATTGTTGCATCCTGTGTTTGCCGATTGGCGCGGTGGTGTCAGCCTGCATTACAAACACAGCGATTTTGCCGCAGTGGGAGATGAAGCTTTTACTCCTCCTTCGAGCAGCGAGATGCTGGCTGTAGCTCTGATGGAAGAGCGACATTTTGGCCCTGTATTACTGCAATTAGGTGCTCGTACAGAACAGCTAACCATTAATGCCAGCGATGTGTTGCTGCCTCAGCTTGCAGCCCATTCTCATGATGAGGCTGCAGATGATCACGACCATGATCATGGCGCAGAATTTATTCGTGTGTTTGACGTAGAACATAAATTTAAACCTTACAGTCTGTCTGCTGGTGCTGTGTGGGATTTTACTGAAGGCTACAACTTAGGGCTGTCGTTATCCCGCTCTGAGCGCGCTCCTTCTGCGTCCGAATTATTGTCCTTTGGTCCACACATTGGTACTGGCTCTTATGAAGTTGGCGCTTTGTTTAGCCTGAACTCTGATCCAGAAGCAGAACAAGCTCTGGTGCTGAATCGCCAGCCCATTGAAATGGAAGTAGCCAATAACCTGGACCTGACGCTGCGCAAAATCAGCGGTGATATTGGTTTGGTCGTGAATGCCTTCTACAACAAAGTAGACAACTACTACTACCAGCAAAACACTGGTTTATTCGCAGAAAGCGGCCACAGCCATGATCATGCCGAAGAAGAAGGCCATGATCACAGTGGCGAGTTGCCGGTTTACCTTTTTGTTGCTGAAGACGTGATTTTACATGGCTTTGAATCTCAACTGGCATGGCAAATAGCGCAGCCTTATCGCTTCACCATACAGGCGGATTACATCCGGGCCCGTCTGGACAGAGGCGGTGATTTACCGCGCACACCACCACTGCGTTTATCCAGCGAACTGGCTTATGAAGGCGATCAAATCTCTGCTGATTTGCGTCTGACCCGCTATTTCAAACAAGACAAAGTCTCGGAGCTGGAAAGCGCCACTGCGGGCTACAGCTTACTGGACGCTTCCGTCAGTTATCACCTGAGTGGTTCCTTACAGGACATGGTGCTTTATCTAAAAGGTGAAAACCTGACAGATGAAGAAGCCCGTGTTCATACCTCTTTCCTGAAGGATAAAACCCCCTTACCTGGCCGTTCTCTGGGCTTAGGTATTCGTGGTCAATTTTAAGTTTTGTCGCGGTTGTGCTGTTCCTGGTTTTCCTGCTTAGCCGCGATCTTTTTATTTTTATGGAGTTTATATGTTGAAATCAAAACTAAATCTGCTGGCATTGCTGGTCAGTGCCTCTTTACTGGCCGCTTGTGGTGACAGCACAACCAACATAGTCGAAAAGGATCCTATTCCTGTCGAAGACGATCATGATCATGAAGCTGGCGCTGGCCGTCTGGTTATTTCTGATAAAGACAGCACTATGCTCAGAGTCTACAACCTGGAGGATGGTGACTTGCTGGGCCAATTCAGCTCGCTGAGTAACGCCTCGGCTTTATACGCTTCAGCCAGTCAGCGTTTTGCTATGGTGGTGCAACGCGAAAGCGATAAAGTGGAATTTATCGACGGTGGTTTGTATCAGGAAGATCATGGCGATCACCTGCACCCTTACGAAGAAGATCCCCGTTTAATGAGCCTGCAGTTAGGCGAAAGCCGTCCTACTCATGTCACCACAACGGATGAGCAAATTGCCATCTTTTTTGACGGTAATGTGGCCACGTCCACTGTGGCTAAAGTTGCGGTGCTGAATGACGGTCAAATCAATAAAGGCAGCAATGATTATCCGGTGTTAACCTACAGCACTCATATGCATGGCGCCGCTCAGGCCCGTGGTGAAATGTTGGTATCCACTATACGTGATGCGGCAACCGCTAGTACTTTACCGGATCAGGTGGGTATTTATCATGCGCATGGCGACCACTTTCATCTGGAGCAGGAATTTGACAGCCGTTGCCCTGGTTTACATGGCAGTGCACAAAATAAAGATTACGTCGGTTTTGGCTGCACTGATGGCGTGATGCTGTTAAAACAAAACGGTGAAAGCTTTACCGCCAGCAAAGTGGCCAATACGGCAGATTTCACCGGTACCATGCGTATCGGCACTCTGGAAGGACATGAAGATGCCGCTCATTTTATCGGTTTTGCCGGCGCAACTGTGTTTTCGGTCAATCCGGTTGCTGGAACTATTAATAAAGTCGAATGGCAGGCCACTACAGGTGCCAGCATCATAGGTTATGGTTTTGCCGATCATGGCGAAAAGTTTGTGTTGCTGGATTCAAAAGGTGCTCTGAGTATTCTGAATTACAAAGGCGCTGCTGCAACTGGCGCTGCATTTGACCTCGCGGGCAAAGTTCAGATCACTACTGCAGATTTGACTACTATGCCAACTGGCAGCCAACTGCAGCTGGCTATCTCGGCGGCAGACGACAAAGTTTATGTCTCTGATCCATTGAGCAAAACGGTCAGCACAGTAGATTTGGCCGAAGCTAAAGTAACGGAGAAACAGGAACTGGGCTTTACCCCGCATAAAATAGTGTGGGTTGGTATTCCGGCCGCACATCAGGCGCACTAAGTCGAACCAAAAAAGCCACAGCGTTTTATGTGCTGTGGCTTTTATTTTTAGCTGCGTACTGTCTTTTCAACTTTAATACCCAAACGTTTGGCAAGGCGAGCCAGATTGGCTCGGTCCAGATCCAATTGCTTCGCCGCCAGACTCCAGTTGCCGCCGGTTTGGCTTAAGATTTGAATAATCTGCTGCTTCTGAAATTCTTCAGTAGCAGCTTTCAGGCTTAAACCTTTGTTGTAGATCACAGGCAAAGCTGCTTGCGGGTTGTTATCGGCCGAAACTGCGTGCTCTGCCAGTTCCAGATGCTGCGGCAACAGCGCAATAATATCCTGAGCTTTGGCTTCTTTTCTGGCTTTAAGTGCCGCACGGCTAATCACATGTTCCAGCTCCCGCACATTGCCAGGCCAGTTGTACTGCAACAATACAGACTGAGCTGCGGTGCTGAGTTTTAGCTGACGTATGCCCAGTTTGCGGGCAGTCAATTCCAGAAAATAGCCGGCCAGTAACAACACATCCTGTTGCCGTTCTTTGAGTGCTGGCACAGTAATAGGATAGACAGATAAACGATGGTACAAGTCGGCACGAAAATGACCTGCAGCCACTTCAGCAGCTAAATCTCTGTTGGTGGCCGCTATCACCCGCACATTGACGGTTTTTACTTCATCTTTGCCGACTGGCTGAATTTCGCCGCTTTGCAGCACCCGTAACAATTTGCTTTGTACGCTAAGTGGTAGTTCCCCGACTTCATCAAGGAAGATAGTACCGCCATCGGCCAATAAAAATTTACCCGGTCTTTCCCGCTCTGCGCCGGTAAAAGCACCTTTGGCATGACCAAATAACTCAGATTCAGCCAGGGTTTCAGGCAAAGACGCACAGTTTAAATGTACCAGTTGTCGTTTAGCTCTTCTGGATAACTGATGCAGAGTTCTGGCGACCAGCTCTTTACCTACACCAGTCTGGCCCTGAATAAGCACTGTGTAATCCTAACCCGCCACCAGTTGAATATCACTTTTTAGCGCCAGCATGGCCTGGCTTTGCCCTATCAGCTCGCCACCATCGCGGATCAGGGCTTCGTGGGTCAATTCTTCCACTAAATGTTGCGCCTGCAGCGCTTGTTGTTCGAGTTTTTTCAGCTGAATAGCGGTTTTTAACGTAGCGGCCGACATAGCTGCAATCAAGTCTAAGGTCCGTTCAGCTATGGCAGAAAAAGCATCAGGTTTCAGGCTGTCCAGCGTCAGCACCCCTATCAGTTGGCCATCTGAATACAAAGGTAAACCCATACAGGAATGCACAGGCAAGTCACCTGCCTGCGCCAGTAACAAGCCATCGTAAGGATCGGCCAATTCAGTATCGGATGGAAAACGCACCGGGCTGCTGCTTTGGCAAATGATCGCAAGACGCGGATGGTCCTTCAGAGCGAAACGACGGCCTAAGGTATCAGCCGTTAAGCCCTGAATGGCCAGCGGCATCAGTAGCTCCCCCTGAAAAGAGAGCAGCACCACGGCATCGCAGTTAATGGCTTTACGCACAGAGCCCAGCAAACGGTCAAAGCGATCTGTGGTGGTGATGCTGTTCGCCAGATCCAGCGCCACTTCCAGCAGCAAAGTTGAATTGAGTTCGGCCATTGCAGCTCCTGCTGACAACTAGAGTGCTTAGATTGTGTCACAAAGATTCTTGTTTGTCATTTTGACTCTTTTTTTGTTGTCATTTTGACATGGATTGAATGTAGTTTTATTTTAAATTATTGATATTTATAAGATAAATGGTTGGCATTAGAGCTGCCCTACATAAGCGAACCAAACCCGAACCTGGTGATTCCATAGGAGCTTATGATGTTTCATATTGTCCAATATTTTAGTAAGAAAAAGTTGTCCACTTCTGACAAATTCAAAATCTTATTGCTAGGAGCCAATATTTTATTAGCTTTGGCTTTTATTCTGCTGCTGGCCACTATAGTGGTTTGTTATCCGCTTGCTCACTTGTTTTCGTTTGAGCTGCAACTGGCGGGTCACATCACTATGATTTTCAGCGCGACAATGGTGAAAATAGCCTATGTCTGCCGCTGCGTCGCTCAATACGAACTGCACAAAGAAGTGCGCTAAAGCATGAAAAAAGTCATGAGCCAGCGTCCTTCTTTGATCAATATCCACTGGCCTGAAGAGGTGCAAGAGGGCAAGCGAAAAGCTCTATCTGCTTATCCGCTGTTTGCTTTGGCATTCAGGCCTTTTTTTCTGTTTGGTGCCTGTTGGGCTTTAGTGGCGATCAGCATTTGGGCCTTGTGGTTTAGCGGCTTGATGTCGTTTCAGTTTGGTTTTCCTGCAGCCCTCTGGCACGCCCATGAGATGCTCTTTGGCTTTGGTGCTGTAGTTGCTGTGGGATTTTTACTGACTGCAGCACAAAACTGGACAGGCTTGCCGAGCCTTTCTGGTAAACCACTGTTGTTACTAACTCTGCTTTGGCTGACGGCTCGTTTTAGCTTGTTATTCGGACAATACACTGCGCTGTTATGGCTTTTTATCGCCTCTCAACTGCTGTGGTGGACTGGTGCTATTTACAGTCTGTCGGCTTTACTCTTCAGGGCAAAAAGTAAAAATAACTATCTGTTTATCCCACTGTTGTCTGTAATGGCTTTGCTCAATACAGCTTTTATTTATGCAGCTGCAACAGCGCAGTTCGCCGTCGCTTCGCATTTAAGCCACAGCATGATCCTGCTGTTTGGCATCCTGATGGGCATAGTAGGTGGACGGGTGATCCCATTTTTTACCGCCAGAGCTTTAGGGCTGCAGCAAGTCAAAACCCCATTGCTGGATAAGTTGTTATTGCCTGTATCCGTGTTTGGCACCGCTTTGTTTATCACAGGTTTTTTTATCCAACTGCCACTGAAAGCTGGCTGGTTGATGCTGCTGGTCGGGTTTTTACATCTGCTGCGTTTATCGTTTTGGACGCCTTGGAAAATCTGGGCAGCCCCTTTGCTTTGGTCCTTACAGCTGGCTTATCTGGCCCTGGCTTTAGGCTTAATCCTGCTCGGCATCAGCGATTTAACTCAGTTACTAGTATATAAAGACGTGCTGCATCTGCTCAGTATCAGCGCTATGGCGGGTTTGATCCTCGCCATGATGGCACGGGTGTCTTTAGGTCATACAGGGCGGGTACTGCAAGTTGGCAAAACCATAAGTTTAGCTTTTGGCTTGTTGTTACTGGCAGGCCCAGTGCGGATGCTGGCCAGCTTAGCAGGCTTTTCTTTGTTGTTCTGGCAAGTCAGCGCTGTGTTATGGCTCTGCGCCTTTGCAATCTTCCTTTGGTTTTATTGGCCTGTTCTGACTCAGCCCCGTGCTGACGGCAGACCGGGTTAGTTTCTGCTGTTCTAAGTTATTTAATTAAATGAGGTTTTTTATGTTATCTGCTCAAACTATTGCCATCGTTAAAAGCACTGTGCCCTTACTGGAAGGTGCAGGTGTGGCCATCACTAACCATTTCTATCAGCGTATGTTTCAGGTGAACCCGGAGCTGAAAGATATTTTTAATATGACCAACCAGCACAGTGGCCGCCAGCAATTTGCTTTGTTTAGTGCTATTGCAGCTTACGCCAAAAATATCGATAACTTGTCTGTGCTGACTGAAACTGTGGAGCGCGTGGCGCATAAACATACCAGCTTTTTTATTCAGCCTGAGCACTACGACATAGTGGGTCATCACCTGATTGAAACCTTACGTGAACTGGCGCCGGATGCTTTTACACCAGAAGTTGAACAGGCATGGGTGGAAGCTTATGGCGTGCTGGCGAATATTTTTACTGGCCGCGAGCGTCAGCTGTATAACCAGACTGAACAAAAGCCGGGTGGCTGGTACGGTCCACGTCGTTTTATCGTCAAAGAAAAAATCCGTGAGTCTGAATTGGTATCCAGTTTTGTACTGGTACCAAAAGATGGCGAGGCGGTGGTGGATTATCTGCCAGGTCAGTATCTGGGCGTCAAAGTAAAGCCTGCCCATTGTGACTATCATGAAATCCGGCAGTATTCCTTGTCTGACAAAGCCAATGGCCATAGTTACCGCATCAGTGTCAAACGTGAATTGGGTGAAGTGGCGGGTTTAGTGTCAAATTATCTGCATGACGAAATTCAGGCTGGAGATGAGCTGGATATTCTGCCGCCCGCTGGTGATTTCTTCCTGCAATCTGCGCATTTACCTACAGTACTGATCTCAGCTGGTGTGGGTTTAACCCCTATGATGTCGATGCTGGAAAGCATTGTGGCTTCAAAACAACAAAGCCCGGTGTTTTTCCTGCACGCTTGTGAAAATGCAGAGCAGCATTCTTTTGCACAGCGTATTTCGCAACTGGAACAAGACTACCCATTACTGCACAACTTGACCTGGTACAACAACGCTGAGCAGAACATAAGCTCAAATCAATTTGTTGGTTTGATGGATCTGAAAGCTATTGCTGCTCAGTTGCCGCTACAAAGTGCCAACTTCTACCTCTGTGGCCCTACAGGTTTTATGAAGTTTGCCAAAGATCAGTTACTGGCTTTGGGTGTGGCTTCGGCACAAATTCACTATGAAGTGTTTGGTCCGCATAGCGATCTATAAGCAACAATGAACTCTGCCGAGAAAAAAGAAGTAGATAGGATAGCTTTGAAGTAAATGGTGGCCCCACCTGGACTTGAACCAGGGACCTGCCGATTATGAGTCGGATGCTCTAACCAACTGAGCTATAGGGCCATTTGAGAAACGTCTTTAGGTTTTGCGATCGCAACCCTGAAGAGCGCAGGCAGTATAAGAAGTTTTTCCGCTGTTGTCACCGCTTGATAACACAGAGTTTGTATCGATTGCTTACTTTTTATCCGCTTCTGATTTGTTTCAATAAAAAAGGCACCTCGCGGTGCCTTTTATGTCTTCAGTTCTACTCGTCGAGGAAGCTTTTTAATACTTCTGAACGGGAAGGGTGGCGCAGTTTACGCAGCGCTTTGGCTTCGATTTGACGGATACGTTCCCGTGTTACGTCAAACTGTTTACCCACTTCTTCCAGTGTATGGTCGGTATTCATATCGATACCAAAACGCATACGCAGTACTTTTGCTTCACGGGCTGTTAAACCAGCCAAGACTTCGTTAGTGGCGGCTTTTAAGCTTTCCATGGTCGCTGAGTCCAGCGGCGATTCCGAAGTACTGTCTTCGATAAAATCTCCCAGATGCGAATCTTCATCATCACCTATTGGTGTTTCCATGGAGATTGGCTCTTTAGCGATTTTCAGCACTTTACGGATCTTATCTTCCGGCATGCCCATACGTTCGGACAATTCTTCCGGAGACGGCTCACGACCCATTTCCTGCAACATCTGACGTGAAATACGGTTCAGTTTGTTGATGGTTTCGATCATATGCACAGGGATCCGGATAGTACGGGCCTGGTCAGCGATAGAACGGGTAATGGCCTGACGGATCCACCATGTAGCATAAGTTGAAAACTTATAACCACGACGGTATTCGAACTTGTCGACAGCCTTCATCAAGCCGATGTTACCTTCCTGAATTAAATCAAGGAATTGTAAACCACGGTTGGTGTATTTTTTCGCGATAGAAATAACCAGACGTAAGTTCGCCTCAACCATTTCTTTTTTCGCACGACGGGCCTTAGCTTCACCAATCGACATGCGACGGTTGATATCTTTAATTTTAAAGATCGAAAGACCAGTTTCTTCTTCAATTTTTTTCAGCTTCTCAACGCTGCGGTATAAATCTTCACGCATCTCACCCAGCTTGGCTGAATAAGGTTTACCTGCGGCGATTTCGGCGTCGATCCAGCTCGTTGAGTTTTCGTTGCCACTGAAAGACTTCATAAAGTTTTTCTTCGGCATTTTTGCGTACTCAACGCAGTTCTTCATCACAATACGTTCCTGGACGCGCACGCGGTCCATCATTTCACGCATGTTTTTGACCAGACGGTCGAACTGTTTTGGTACTAAACGGAAGCAACGGAAAACTTCACTCAGTTTTTCAATTTCTTCTTTGGTCGTTGGGTGCTCACGGCCATTTTTTACGATAGAAGCACGTGTCACTTCGTATTGAGTACGAAGCTCACCAAACTTCTCACGCGCCATTTCTGGATCCGGACCAGTGTCTGCTTCTTCGTCCGAGTCTTCTGACTCTTCGTCATCGCCAGTGATGTCGGCATCTTCATCGGCCAGCTCATCTTCCGGCACATCAGAACCTATGTGGGTTGCTGTTGGCGGTAAGTCATCGGCTTCGTTTGGATCGATAAAAGCAGTAACAATGTCACTTAAGCGAATTTCTTCGGCTTCGAATTTATCCCACTGTTCTAACAGGTAGGTGATGGCCTCAGGGTATTCAGCCACAGAGGTCTGAACCTGATTGATACCATCTTCAATCCGTTTGGCGATGTCGATTTCGCCTTCACGGGTTAACAGCTCTACAGTGCCCATTTCGCGCATATACATGCGGACCGGATCTGTAGTGCGACCTAACTCTTTATCCACACTGACTAAAGCCTGAGCAGCTTCTTCTGCGGCGTCTTCATCCGGCGCAGCGTCAGACATGATCAGATCATCGGCATCTGGTGCTGTTTCAAACACCTGAATACCCATGTCATTGATCATACGGATAATGTCTTCGATCTGATCGGAGTCAATAATATCTTGTGGAAGATGATCATTCACTTCAGCAAAGGTCAAATAACCTTGCTCTTTACCCTTTAAGATCAGGAGTTTTAGTTGCGACTGAGGATTATGCTCCATAGAGGCTGTTCTTCCACCCAAATAGTTAGTTCAAAAATGCGAATTAGCGATTATAACAAAGCGCGGCTTTTCTAGCCACCGCACAATGACGGCTTACTCACGGTTATTTGCTTTTAAAAGCTTTTAACAGCAACACAAATTCGTGTTTTTCCGCCGTGGTCAGTTGCTGCAAAGTATCTTTGCGTTGCAACTCTTCAAGGCGTTGACCCAGATACTGATCCTCTATAGAGCGGAAGGTATCCAGAAATTCTTTAGTTAACTGTTCTTCTGCGACCTGATGGTCCCATAACGCCAGCTTCACTAATATGTTGTATTCAGGCGTATCCCGCCAATGTTCCAGCAATTGCGCTGTGGTCAATTCAGGCTGAGCTAACAAGGTTTCCTGTACTGTCAGCAGTAACTGAATACCAGGTAAATTCGCCTGAGCCAGCTCAGGAGCCAAAGGCATGACTTTGGCCAGAGTTGGGTATTGCAACAACAGAGCTATAGCCCGGCGCATCGGTGTAATTTTTGTCGCTACAGGTACTTTGCTCTGCACCTTGTTTTGGCTTCTGGCCGCACTATTTTGCTGCGACGACTTACCGACCAGCGACCCCAGAGTTTCAAACAAGGCGTCGCGGTAAAATTCACTGGGAATTTGTTTAATCAGTTCATTGCCTTTAACCCATAAAGCGGATTTTCCGGCATCGCTGTTTAAATCTAACTCTTTGGCCAGATGGTCAAATAAATACTGACCTAAAGGCATGGCCTGTTCCAGACGGTTTAAAAAGGCCTCTTTGCCTTCTTTTTGCACCAGCGAATCCGGGTCTTCGCCGTCTGGTAAAAATACAAAATTTAGCTCTACGCCGTCTTTTAAATGCGGTAAAGCGCTTTGTAAAGCGCGCCATGCGGCGTCTCGTCCCGCTCTGTCACCGTCATAACAGCAGGTCACAGTACCGGTCAGACGGAATAACGTATGCATGTGATCTGGGGTCGTAGCGGTGCCTAAACAAGCCACGGCAAAAGATATTCCTTGCTCAGCCAGTCCAACCACATCCATATAACCTTCGACAATGACCACACGACTTAATCTGTCCTGGCTTTGTCTGGCTTCAAATAAGCCATAAAGTTCACGGCCTTTATGGAAAAGTCTGGTCTCAGGTGAGTTTAGATATTTAGGTGTTCCTTCACCTATCACCCTGCCGCCAAAACCTATCACTCTGCCGCGTTTATCCCGAATGGGAAACATCAGCCGGTCGCGGAAAAAATCATACTCGCGGCCCTGATCGTTACGGCTAATCAATTTAATTTCAAACAGCTGATCACGAGCTGAACGTGAAGGGCCTAATTGCTTTAAGACAAAATCCCAGCTGTCAGGCGCGTAGCCTATGCCGTATTTTGTTGCTGTGGCCTCTGAAATTCCACGCTTCTGTAAATAGGCTGCAGCATGCTCTTGTTGTTTCAGCTGTTGCTGATACAAATCTGCTGCTTTTTGCATCTGGCTGTAATCGTCGGCCTGAGCCTGCGGATACTGCTTACCACTGCCTTGTTCGCGTGGTATCTCTAAATGATGCTGTTTGGCCAGTTCTTCAATGGCCTCTACAAATTCAAGCTGTTCATAGGCCATCATAAAACTGATGGCATTGCCGTGAGCGCCACAACCAAAGCAATGGTAAAACTGTTTGTCGCTACTTACGGTAAAAGAAGGGGATTTTTCGTTATGGAAAGGACAACAAGCCTGGTAATTCTTACCGGCCTTTTTTAACGGAACTCTGTGATCAATCAGTTCCACTATATCCGTACGAGCTAATAAGTCGTCGATAAAGTGTCTGGGGATTTGTCCTGCCACCTTTTTCCTCATCTACTGATATAGACCCAAGCAACTTGACGTTGCAGGGAGGCGACAAGCTCGTGTGACCCAGGAGCATAGACGCACTATGTGACCGGGGCGAATGAGCGCAGTCAACAAAGCTGCAGCTTCAAGTACGACGGGTATACAGAAAAAGACAAGCCGTGCTTAGGGCACGGCGTGCAGTAGTTCAGCTAGAAGCTTAACTCAAACGAGCTTTAATAACCTGACTTAAAACGGCCATATCAGTACGGCCTTGAACCTGTGGTTTTAAGTGGGCCATGACTTTCGCCATGTCCTGCATTCCAGAGGCTGCAACAGCAGTAATAGCGTGTTGCACTAAATCATCCAGCTCAGCCTGAGATAAGGCTTGTGGCAAAAACTGTTCTACGATTACGATTTCTGCTAATTCAATATCAGCTAAATCTTGCCGACCTGCTGCACTGTATTGACTGGCAGATTCTTTACGCTGTTTTACCATTTTGGTAAGCACAGGAAGAATATTGGTGTCATCAGGCACCATCTGCGAGTCAATTTGACGTTGTTTGATTTCAGCTAAAGCTAAACGAATAGTGCCCAGACGCAATTTGTCTTTGGCACGCATTGCGTCTTTTTGTGCTTCTTGTAGCTGTTCTAACAATGCCATAGGTCAGGCAATAATCTTAGTAAAGCTTGATGCGACGAGCGTTTTCGCGAGAAAGCTTTTTCATGTGACGCTTAACAGCGGCAGCTTTCTTACGCTTACGAACCCAAGTTGGCTTCTCGAAAAACTCTTTAGAGCGTACATCTGCTAATACGCCAGCTTTTTCACAAGAGCGCTTGAAACGACGTAAAGCTACGTCAAATGGTTCGTTTTCTTTTACTTTAACAACAGGCATTAAATTCTCACCTCGGTCAACTCTGGTTAGTGTCTAACCAATACGATTAAAAATGGTGCGGCATTTTACTCAAAAGCCAGCCCCAATGTAAAGCAATAAGTGTTGTACTGGTGATGATGCTCGGATCCCAGTACAATTCGCCGCGTAGCATATAGGTAAGGGGAGAAAAATGCGAGTACTTGGCATAGAAACATCGTGTGATGAAACCGGCATCGCTGTGTACGACGAAGAGCGGGGTCTGTTAAGTCATGTGTTATACAGCCAGATCCCATTGCATGCAGATTATGGTGGCGTAGTGCCGGAGCTGGCCTCCCGCGACCACATACGTAAAACATTACCTTTAATTCAACAAGCGTTAAAAGAAGCAGGCTGTAAAGCCTCTGACATAGATGGCGTGGCTTATACAGCTGGCCCAGGTTTAGCAGGCGCCTTGCTGGTCGGTTCTGCAATAGGCCGTAGTTTAGCTTTTGCCTGGGGCAAACCAGCCCTTGCTGTGCATCATATGGAAGGCCATTTACTGGCGCCTATGCTGGAAGAAAACCCTCCGGAGTTCCCTTTTATCGCCTTATTAGTCTCTGGCGGTCATACCCAGCTAGTTCGGGTGGATGGCATAGGCCAGTATCAGTTATTGGGCGAATCTGTCGACGATGCGGCAGGTGAAGCTTTTGATAAAACAGCCAAATTAATGGGTTTAGATTATCCTGGTGGGCCTTTGCTGGCGAAATTAGCCACTCAAGGTCAAGCTGATAAATATGCCTTTCCACGCCCAATGACAGACAGACCCGGCCTTAATTTCAGCTTCAGTGGTTTAAAAACTGCAGCTGCTAATGTGATCGCAGCAGAAGGCAAAAGTCCTGAAGTGCAGGCCGATATAGCAGCGTCATTTCAACAGGCTGTAGTGGATACGCTGGTTTTAAAGTGTCGACGGGCGTTAAAAGAGCAGCGCTTGAAACGTTTAGTGGTGGCCGGTGGTGTCAGTGCCAATACCTCATTGCGTGAACAGTTAGAAGTACTGCTGAAAAGTTTAAAAGGTCAGGTTTATTACCCACGCAAAGAGTTTTGCACCGACAACGGCGCTATGATTGCTTTCGCAGGATTTCAGCGTTTAAAAGCAGGGCAGCAGCAGGACTTAACTATAGGTGTAACACCACGCTGGCCTATGGAGCAACTGCCAGCGATTTAACCAGTTAGTCTTGTTCGGGATTTTTTGCTTTGGTTTTGCGGTTTTTATGCCAGACCTTAGTTTCCTGATTATTCCAGAGCCTGATGATATTGTCTTTATGACGGATGATGATCAAAAGGCTCAGCATAGATACAGGGATAGTGTACAAAGGTTTGATAAACCAGGTGAAAATAGGCGCTAGGCTCACAGTAACAATAGCGGCTAACGACGAATAGCCTGTGGCGCCTATTAACATCATCCAGGTAGAAATCAGTAACCCTGCTAAGTCCAGCCCTATAGGCATCATACTGCCAAAAGCCGTAGCCACGGCTTTACCGCCTTTAAAACCAAAAAATATCGGGAATATATGACCTAAACAGGCACAAACCGCAATCATACCCAGATAAAAAGCTTCAATGCCTAAAAAGTACGAGCCCCAGACCGGAATGGTGCCTTTGAGCACATCAAACACCAGTACCAAAGAGGCGGGGAAAGCTCCACCTAAACGTAATACGTTGGTTGCGCCCGGATTACCTGAACCATGACTGCGCGGATCGGGTAGCCTGAAAATGCGACTGACCAGAATGGCAGACGAGATTGAGCCGCTTAAATAAGCGAGCAGCATCAATATCGCTATGGTAAGGGTCATGGATTAAGGTTCCTCAGTCCGGCAAAGTGCGCTAAAATTGCGTTCTGTTTAATAAGGTGTTCAGAGTATAGGCTTTTTTACTGTTTGCCTATCCGACCAGCCTACCTGAAACAAGTCTTTAACAAAAGCGGAAATCTATGACGGATATAGTTTTTATCAAGCAACTCAAGGTTCAGACCGTAATAGGCGTGTATGACTGGGAAAAAGCCATACAGCAAACACTGGAGTTTGATTTGGAGCTGGCCACAGATATCCGCCAGGCCGCTGCGACAGACGATTTGCAATACACTTTGGATTACAGCGCTGTCTGTGACGCTATTGTTGAGCTTTGTCAGCAACCTCATGAACTCATTGAAACTGTGGCTGAAAAAGTTGCAGCTATGGTACTGGAAAAATTTCAAACCAAAGCAGTGAAAGTCACTATAGCTAAGCCAGCAGCGGTACCTGCTGCGGCCTGTGTCGGTGTGTCTATTTCGCGTGGCAGCTGGTAATGGCACTGATTTATATCAGTATTGGCAGCAATATAGAGCGGGATCTGCATATCAGCGCTGCTTATCTGGAGCTGTCCGCCTTGTTCGGTGAAATTCGCTGCTCTGCCGTTTATGAAAGTGAAGCCGTGGGTTTTGACGGTGATGCGTTTTACAATTTGGTGGCTGAAGCGCACACAGATTTGTCCGTAGCTGAATGTATAGTGGCTTTTAAGGCGATAGAGCAAAAATATGGTCGTCCTGTGAAGTCCCCCAAATTTTGTGGCAAACGGCTGGATTTGGATTTATTAACCTACGACCAACTGGTGTGCAAAGAACCTGTTGAATTGCCGAGGGACGAAATCACTAAAAATGCGTTTGTGCTCTTGCCTTTATCCGAACTGGCGCCAGCGCAACTTCATCCGCTGACAGGTCAAAACTATCAGCAGATGTGGCATAGCTACAATGAGCCACAAAAGTTGTGGCAAGTAGAGTTCAACTGGCCGGATGCAGCTCCTGCCACTGCTGTTTAGCTGCGCTAATAGCCTCGAGCCGTGCTTTAGCGACCTCCAGTTTAATAGCTTCACCTTTTAATCCCAGCGCCACTATAGCTTTGATATCAATGGCGCGAGCTGCATTGGCAAGCTGACGTAAATAGTCAGCTTGCGGATAAGCAGCTTGTTCAAAGCCAGTACGACCGCGTAAATCTGCTATGGCACAGAGCAGTAATAAATCCAGGCGTTCGGGTTTACGCCATAGATCTATGCCATCAAATAACTTTTGCACTGTGGCAGGTCTAAGCTCAAACGCTTTGTGCAGTACTTGATGATATTCACAGGCCAACAGCGCTAAATCACGACAGTCATTGGGCACACGAATACGGCTACAAAGTTCCTGCACTAAAGGCAAACCGCTCTGTTCATGACCATGATGTTTGGGCCAGAACGCCGGATCTGTGATGCCTTTCCCTACATCATGACAAAGCGCGGCAAAACGCACATCCACCCGCTCAGAAAATAAAGCCGCTTGTTTCAGCACGAGCATGCAGTGGATGCCTGTGTCTATTTCCGGATGCCACTGCGGCGGGTTTGGCACACCCCAGAGCTGATCCAGTTCTGGCATCAAGACCTTTAAAGCGCCACAGCTGTGCAGCAACTCAAAATAAGCTTGAGGGTCTTGCTCTGTTAAAGCGCGAGCTGTTTCCTGCCACACCCGCTCTGCAGTTAAATGCTGTAGCTCACCGCTATGGCTCAGTTCTGTCATTAACTGCAAAGTTTCAGCTGCAACAGTAAAACCTTTATGGAAATAACGCGCATAAAAACGCGCAACCCGCAGCACCCTTAGCGGATCTTCACTAAAAGCAGGGGAGACATGACGTAGAATTTTTGCGTTGATATCAGCCACACCGCCATAAGGGTCGTGCAGCTGTCCTGCATCATCTTTGGCTATCGCATTGATGGTAAGGTCACGGCGCTGTAAATCCTGCTCAAGAGTGACGTCTTGTGCAAAATAACAGGCAAAACCTGTGTAGCCCTGGCCTTGTTTGCGCTCTGTGCGGGCCAAAGCGTATTCCTGTTTAGTTTTGGGATGCAAAAACACCGGGAAATCTTTGCCTACAGCCTGATAACCCAACCCTAGTAATTGTTCAGGTGTAGCACCAACCACTAGCCAGTCTTGGTCCAAAGCCGGGTAGCCCAACAGCTCGTCGCGAACAGCTCCGCCTACAAGATAAATCTTCAATCTATTTCTACTCCGCCTGTAAGATAAGTGTTCAACGCTTTCCTACCTACCTATTTTTTGCCATTATAACGCCTTGCTTACTATTGTCGCCCTAACTCAGCAGCGGGAACCTTATGTACACCGGATTTTTCGGTTTAACCAGTCAGCCTTTTTCGATAGCACCTAACCCTGACTTTATGTATTTAAGCGCCCGTCATGCCGAGGCTTTAGCGCATTTGCGTTATGGTTTAGGTGAGGCGGGTGGTTTTGTGCTGCTGACAGGGGAAGTAGGCACTGGCAAAACCACAGTGTCCCGTTGTTTATTGCAGGAATTGACAGATAAAACCGAAGTGGCTTTTATTTTAAATCCTACTTTAAACGAATTGGAATTGCTGGCCGCTATTTGCGACCAGTTGAAAATCCGTTATAAAAAATCTGAAGCCAGCTTAAAAATGCTGACTGACAAAATTACTAACCGACTGATGAAAAACCATCAGGCCGGGAAAAATACTATTCTGATCATCGATGAAGCTCAGCATTTACAGCCAGCTGTGCTGGAACAACTGCGCTTATTGACCAATTTAGAAACCAATACCAAAAAGCTGCTGCAGGTGATTTTAATAGGTCAGCCTGAATTACAGCAGTTGTTGCAAAGGCAGGATTTACGCCAGTTGGCACAGCGTATTACGGCCCGCTATCACTTAATGCCGCTGACCGAACATGAAGTGCAGCAATACATCAGTTATAGATTGCAGGTGGCAGGTTGCAGCCGACCTGTGTTTACAGCTTCAGCGGTCAAAAAATTATTTCACTTATCTGGTGGTATTCCTCGCTTACTCAATTTAATCTGCGACCGCGCTTTGCTTGGGGGTTATAGTCAGCAAAAGGCGTTAATTGATGCTGGTCTGGTTAATCAGGCTGCATCTGAGGTGCTGGCGATAAAACCTCAAGCAGAAAAAGCGACCTGGCCTGTCTGGGTATGGCCTGTGTTGACGCTGCTGGCCTTAGCTGCTGGTGCAGGGCTGTCTGCATTTATTTGGTAGGAACCCCGTCATGTCTTTATTAATGGATGCGTTAAAGCAACAACAGCAAGTACCAGTGTCTGTGGAAAAAGCGACCACAGGCCATGGCTGGCGTATAGCTGCTTTAACTTTACTCGTAGTGTTGGGCTTAGTACTGGGCTTTGTCATTGGCCAGCACCAGTTTGCTGAAAAACCAGCTGCCACAGAAGTAATAGCAGCTCCCTTGGTGCAGGCCGCTCCAGCTGTTGCCAATGCAGCTGAGATTGCGATGGAGCTGCAGCTGGCTGCAGATTTATTAAAGCCCACAGAACCAGTAGAGTTGGCAGAAGTGCCTTCAGACGACAATCAATTGGTCGTCTCTGCGAAAGCTGGCGAAAAAGTGCTGGGCTCAAGGTTGAGCGAAAATCCTGAGCAGGATTTTGTGGATTTTGAGCAGATGCAAGAAGCGGATACTGCAGAAGAGCTGACCCCAGTCGACGAATTGTTGCCTGCAGCAGAGCTGGAGCAGTCTGATGTTTCAGCTGAGCTGAGGGGGAAGTTTGAATCTGCTTTGGCTGCGGCCGATAGCCAGGGGCAACGCAGGCAAGAAATTAACTATCACGACGCCCCTGCTGTAGACATTAATCAGCTGGACGATATGCTGCAGCGTCAGTTACCTGCCTTACGTTTTGAAGCTCATGTGTATGCCAGTGATGCGAAGCAGCGCTGGATCAAAGTGAACGGCAAAGACTTGCAGCAAGGCCAGTGGGTGACTGCTGATATTCAGGTGAAAGAAATTTTGCCACAGTACGTGATACTGCAATTTAACCAGGCACAGTTTAGTGTAGAGGCTTTGGCAGATTGGAGTTATCAAGGCCGCTAAAGCCTTGATTACTGCAACACGGACTGGCGGAAAAAACGAGTCATATCAATGCCAAAGTCTGCTGGCATCACAGCGCCTTCAATCTCCAGGTCGACTTTATTACTGCCAAGATCAACAACTGATACTTCGGTGTAGTGGCGGAATTTACAGTGATAAAACACTTTCACCACTGGACGCAGTGGGTCCTGTTCATTGGCTTTGAGCACTATGGCTAGTTTTTCGTTGTTGAGCTTAACCAGACTGCCAACAGGGTGTATGCCAATAGCTTTAATAAACTGAGCCAACAGCACAGGATCAAAGCTTTGTGGCGACTCACGTTTTAATATCTTCAAGGCTGAAATACCCGTCTGACCGTCTTTGTAGCAACGTTGTGCTGTGATGGCATCATAGGTATCCACTATCGAAATCATCCGGCCGTAGACAGAGATTTGTTGATCAGCCAAGCCATGAGGATAACCTCTACCATCCAGCCGTTCGTGGTGCACAGCTGCCACATCAATACTGATAGGGCTTAGCCCTGGTATTTGCTCGAGGATCTCCTTGCTGTACTGCACATGACGGCGCATTTCTGCAAATTCTTCCGGAGTCAGTTTGCCTGGTTTATTCAGTATGCTGTCCGGCACCAGAATTTTACCTATATCGTGCAGCAGAGCACCTGTGGCCAGTTGCTCGATAAGCTCTTCGTCAAACTTCATTTGTTTGGCAAAAATGGTCATCAAAATAGACACATTGACCGAGTGCTCCAGCAGATAGGCGTCTTTTTCACGAATACGACTGATGCACAGCAGCGCATCCTGATTACGAAATACCGAGTCGATAAAACTTGTGGCGCAGTCCTGAAACTGCTGCAGGTTGAGTTCTCTGCCGGCTTTAATATCGGCAAAAGCTTTTTTTTGTAGACCTTTGGCTTGCTGGTACAACACATTGGCTTGCCCGAGCTCTTGCTCAAAACTGACTTTTTCGCGATTTCTGCTTGTGGATGTGACAGAGACTGGCGCAGTTGGAGTCACAGCTTCTACTTTAGGCTGTTCCAGGGTTTTACTTAAGTCGACCACCAGTTCAAGGACACCTTTGTTCTTTAGCTGTTCTATCACAGCCGCAGTTCTGGCCCAACCCTGGGTTTTGATTTCGATAACACCTTTTTGCTTGTGCACAGACACGACATACATGCCTGGCTGCAATTCAGAAATAGACAAAACTTTAAGCTGAGCTGGGGCAGTCATAGGCATACTCTGGAATTGCCGATTTTCGGTAAGTCACTAATAAGTGTAAATATGAAAAAAATGATATCTTGTTTTCAGGTAAAAAAAAAGCCCGCAATAAGGCGGGCTTTCTAATTAAGGTGTTTTTGCTGGAGTTTTAACCCAGATTATCTGTCATTGTCATCAACGAAGCGTTACCACCAGCAGCTGTCGTATTGATAGTGACAGTTTTTTCTGTCACTAAACGGTGCAGCAACTGATGATCAGCAGGACTGGTGACCAAAGCACTGATAGCGCCATCTCGGGCCGCCATCCACTGCGCAGATAAAGCTTTCAGTGGGTTGGTGCCTTCAATCACAGCTGTCGCCAGCGCTGGATGAGCTAACACTGCTTTTAAGGCCGGCAGCTTGACCCAATGGAACAAGTTGGCTGGTAAACCGGCTTGCAGTAATAACTTACGGCAGGTATCCATTTCTGCATGCTGAGCCTCAGCTGCAGTGCTGACTACGGCATTACCAGACACCAGAGCCGTGATTAACGCCAACATCCAGTGTTGGAAGCTGCTGTGTTCGCTACGAACCAGCGCCACTACACCTTTGGCCTCCAGGTGCAATTGGTTAGATTCACCTGTAGGTCCTGGCAGAGTGATAGGCTGAGCCAGTTCTTTTTCGATAAACTGCAGCTGTTCACGGGCTGCTGTGATCACCTCGTTTAAGTCGTGTTCTTGCTCTGACACCAGCTTGTTACCAGCCAGCTGAGCGATAAAACGACGTAACACAGAGCCGCGATTCGTCACGTTTTGATTCAGCCATGCCACCTGAGCCACAGCCATTTGCTGCAGCTGAGTATTCAGCTGAGCATCAAAACCGCTGGCTGCTTCTAACTGTTGTTGTACAGTTGCATCTAAAGCAGGAGCCTGTAATTCATGTTCTTTGACCAGACGGCTTAAGTAGAAAGGGCCACCGGCTTTAGGGCCAGTACCAGATAAACCACGACCACCAAATGGCTGCACGCCGACCACAGCACCTATCATATTGCGGTTCACATAGATGTTACCTGCTTTGATTTCGCTGGCGACTTTCATAGTAGTTTGTGCAATACGGCTATGGATACCCATAGTCAGGCCATAGCCTGTAGCGTTGATTTGCTGAATGACTTTATCCAGCTCTTCCGCTTTGAAGCGGATGATATGTACTACAGGGCCAAAAACTTCACGTTCCAGCAGATTCAGGCTGCTGATTTCATATAAACGTGGTGCGAAGAAGTAGTGATCGCCTGCAGCTGGTGCATCACAAACATAATGCAAGGTGGCTTTGCCTTCCAGATACTGCACATGCTGGTTTAAACGCTCTAAAGCTTTGCTATCAATCACAGGACCTAAGTCAGTGCTTAACCAGGCCGGATCGCCGACATGCAACTCTTTCATAGCGCCTTTGATCATCGTAATGATCTTATCGGCCACATCTTCTTGCAGGAACAGCACACGAAGCGCAGAGCAACGTTGACCAGCGCTCTGGAAACCAGAAGAAATCACATCGTCCACCACTTGCTCAGGCAGAGCGGTAGAATCAACAATCATACAGTTCTGACCACCGGTTTCGGCTATTAGAGGCACTGGCTCGCCACCACGTTCGGCCAGTTTACGGGCAATCCAGGCACCAGTTTCAGTCGAACCTGTAAACATCACGGCCTGAATACGGCTATCCGGTACTACGACTTCGCCAACCTGACGACCTGGCGCTATCACCAGTTGCACCACGTTTTCAGGGAAGCCAGCAGCTTTCATCAGCTCTAGCGTACGCACAGCAATTAAACTGGTTTGTTCGGCAGGCTTAGCTACTACTGTATTGCCGGCCACTAAAGCGGCGCTGACCTGACCTAAGAAAATAGCTAATGGGAAGTTCCACGGGCTGATACAAAGCACTACACCACGGGCTTGAGCAGCTTGCAGGTTCTTGGTTGCTTCAGCAGCATAATAACGGCAGAAGTCCACAGCTTCGCGTACTTCGGCCATGCTGTCGCCCACTGTTTTACCCGCTTCTTTAATACATAAAGCCAGTAATTCGTCGCGGTGTAATTCCAGCTGATCCGCCAGTTTATTTAAAAGCGCTGCGCGTTCAGTCACAGCTGTCGCAGACCATGCAGGGAATGCAGCTTCAGCATTGGTTACTGTCTGCTCCATCTGAGCACTGTTGCTGTGATGATGGAAACCTATCACTTCTTTGGTGTTGGCCGGGTTCGTCACAGCAACAGCACCTGCTGGTACTTCAATCTGGCTGACAGACGCTAGCCATGTATCCATAGCTGCACGCATAGCCGTCACTTGGTCGATATCGGTAAAGTCCTGACCTTTAGAGTTCAGGCGGGCCGCACCGTACAGCTGGTCTGGTAACGGAATTGAGTTATTACGTTTTTTGCTCCAGGCACGCACTGTTTCTACCGGATCTTTCAGTAACGACTCAACCGGGATAGTTTCATCCACAATGTTGTTTACAAAAGAGCTGTTAGCCCCGTTTTCTAATAAACGACGCACTAAATAAGCCAGTAAGTCTGAGTGTTCACCGACAGGGGCGTAAATACGGCAAGGTACTTTGTCATCAGCCACAACCTGATCGTACAGCGCATCACCCATACCATGTAAACGCTGGAACTCATACCCAGTGCGATCCGGCGCCATTTCTAAAATAGTGGCAACTGTGTAGGCGTTGTGGGTAGCGAACATAGGGTACATGCTGTCGCGGTATTCCAGCATCTTTTTGGCACAGGCCTGATAAGACACGTCAGTCGACGGCTTGCGGCTAAACACCGGGAAGTCGCTTAAACCTTCGGTCTGGCTGACTTTTACTTCAGTATCCCAGTAGGCGCCTTTGACCAGACGCACCATCATTTTACGGCCCACTTTGACCGTCAGCTCGCGCAGCCATTCAATGACAAACAAACCACGTTTGGAGTAGGCCTGAACTGCTAAACCAAAACCTTCCCAGCCGTTTAATTCCGGATCTGAGAATACAGCTTCGATAATATCCAAAGATAAATCTAAGCGGTCAGCTTCTTCTGCATCGACAGTAAAACTGATGTCATAAGCTTTAGCAGCAATAGCCAGTTGTTTTAAGCGCGGCACTAATTCGCTGATCACACGGTCGCGATGGGTAAATTCGTAGCGTGGGTGAATGGCTGATAATTTCACTGAAATGCCAGGGCTTTTTAATGGGCCACGTTTTTTCGCTGCAGTGCCTATGACTTTAATCGCCATCATGTAGCTGTCGAAATAACGGTTGGCGTCGTCCATAGTGCGGGCGCCTTCACCCAGCATATCGTAGGAGTAAGTAAAACCTTTGCTTTCCAGCTCTACGGCACGTTCGACCGCTTTTTCAATGCTGGTGCCCATCACAAACTGGGTGCCCATAATTTGCATTGCATAACGCACAGCCTGACGGATCACCGGCTCGCCCATACGGCCGCAAGTACGTTTTAATAAACCAAACTGAGCTTTTTTCTGATCGTCGCTGTAATTCACCAGCTTGCCAGTCAGCAATAAACCCCAGGCCGAGATATTCACAAATAAAGATTCGCTATTGCCTAAATGCGAGCTCCAATCGCCGTTGGATAACTTGTCGCGGATCAGCAGGTCGGCTGTATGTTTGTCCGGCACACGCAATAAGGCTTCGGCTAAACACATCAGCACTAAACCTTCTTCGGTCGACAAAGAGAATTCGTTCAGCAGGGCGTCCACACCGCCTTTACCAACCTGAGCTTCGCGGATATTCACCACCAACTGACGGGCTTTTTCCCAGGCACGGCTGCGTGCTGCAGGGCCAATATCAGCAATAGGTAATAAGTTGTTGAGTACCTGATCTTCATCAGCACGGTAATGGTCGCGCATCGTCTGACGAATAGCGTGACTTGTGGTCAGTTGGCCTTGGAATAACATAGGGTTTTAATCCAGTGAATTGAAAAAAATTATGCTGCATTTTAGTGAAAGCGCAGCCCTATTTGGTGGTTTCTTTTTCAAGGTAACCTTATATAATTCGGTTTATTAACCCTAAAACCAGAAAAAATACTGCCATGACTCAAAGCGCCAAAGGCCGGTTACCAGACCGTATCGACATGACAATTCTAGACACGCTACAAAAAGATGGACGTATTTCGAATGTCGAACTGGCAAAAAAGGTCAACTTAAGCCCAAGCCCTTGCATAGACAGGGTTCGCAAGCTGGAACAAGATGGTTTTATTGAAGGTTATGGTGCCCGTTTAAACGCCAGCAAGTTGGGTTTTGGTACTGCCGCTTTTATTCAGGTGACGCTGGACAGAACCACTGGTGCAGTTTTTGATCAGTTTCGCGATGCTGTGGTGAAAATCCCCCAAGTGGCGGAATGCCATATGGTAGCCGGTGGTTTTGATTATCTGCTGAAACTGCGGTTATCCAGTATGGAGGCCTATCGCGGTGTATTGGGCTTGATTGTCGATTTGCCGGGCGTGCTGCAGACTCATACTTATGTGGTGATAGAGCAGGTAAAGCAGGATGCGGGTTTACCGCTTAAGTTGGCTGCGGCGCCTGAGGTTAAAACCGACTAATTGTTGTTATCCGGCATGGTATGGTGAGGTCTACATCGGTCAATCACACCCGCGGGTAAATTGTAGGGGCGGGTCTTGTACCCGCCCGTTGTGTCAGAGAGGTAAACAACGTTCGTTTACAACTGATTGCCTGACTGTGTAGTTGTAACTGTGTTTGATTGCTAGATTTCTTGGTTTAAAGCTTTCGCCTTTGGCGAGCCGCTTTCTTTTGCGTCGCCAAAAGAAAGTATCCAAAGCAAGAAAGTGCAGGAAGCACTTTCTAACAGCCGAAGGCTGGCCCGTAGGGTGAATTGCATGGATGTAATTCATAAAAGGCGACCCCAGGTCGCAGCGACAACGCTTGCGTTGAACAGCATTAGCTGGCCCCGAAGGGGTACGAACGAAGTGAGTATAAAGCCCGGCCCAAAATCGTGCGTCCAAGGCGGCTGGGTAACTCGCTCGTCGCTACCGGCTCCTTACTCAAACAGTCCCAGCCTTAAAACCTTGACTACCCAATTTTGTCTGGGTCCATTCGGCGGTAAGCCAACAGTTTGGCTTGCCGCCGAATGGACGTACTGAGCTCAGCGAAGTACCAGAACCACGCCCAATGATGGATTGGTGCCAGTAGTTGGTATTACTTTTTAGATTGCCGTGCAAAGATCAGAAGAAATAAAGGGGCAGATCGCAAGACCTGACCCCAGACAGTTCGAAACTGTATTTCGATACGATATGACTTGGATTAATCTGTTAATCGCTATCCGCCGAATCTTTTTTGTAAGGAGCCACAAGATCTGTGTGCGCTTTTCTTAAGCGATTCAATAAATTGATAATAGATTCAGAACGTTTTGCAAGTTCGTTTGCCAACTGGCTAAGCTCTTCCGAGCTGCAAGGCTTGCGCTTATAAGGAACTAGCAGAGCTTGGTGGGCAACATGGTCCCTGTGAGTAATCTCGGCTCGAAGGTCCTTTAATAGCTCAGAGTCTGCACATGTTTTCGAAAAGACTTTGAGCAGTGTTCCCAATGCCGCATTGCTGTAATCTTGGCCTTCAAATCCGAAGTGTAAGTCATTGCCAATCCGATATTTCACTATTTCAAAGTAGTCGTGAAGATATGTTTTAATACGAGCCTCGATCAACTGGTAGCCGCTAAGCGTTATAGTGACTATTTCTTTGTAACTCGATTCTTGGGTAACTTTATCCATAGAAATTTCACCTAACAATCCAGCTTCTAAGCCTGCCCGCAAATCGAACATATTTTGGCCGCACGTTGATAATTTCTGGTAATACCAAGCTAGTGCTGATGTAACTCTATTTCAATATATTTTTCTGAAACCACAAAAATTAATGGCGAGAAATTTTGCGTAGGTAGTACAGAAGTTGTTCAGATTTTTACGGTACTAATTGAAGTAATTTAAGTCACTATTGCTCTGTATATTTATGGCTAACAAAAGCGAAAGCAGAAAAAATTTAAACCAGACGCTGAGCCTTTACAACAAACTCAGCACCTGATTTTTCAACAATAAATAGCGGTATTTCAGAAGGTAAGGCTAATAGCCCTAAATCACATCCAGCGTTCTTTGCGGCGGCGTGATGGGATTATAGCTGGCAGTACTAAGCCGAAGATTAAACCAGCGAAACCCAGGATTGAACCTAGTACCATTTTGTCTTGCCAGAAGGCGGATGGTTTTTCTTGCAGTTGGGTGGTCAGCAGCGCAATAGTTTGTTGTGCTGTGGCCGTGTCTTTTTCTGCCTGTTGTACCGCAGCTTCAGTTTCGTTTAATTGTTGTTCTAACTGCTCTTTTTCTTGCTGTAATTGCGACACCAGGCTTTGTTGCTGTTGTAATTGCTGCTGCAGCTGGTCTGTTTCACCACCAAATACCGGAGTGAGGCTGACGTATTGCTTTAAAATCCAGCCAGTACGGCCTTTGCTGTCCGTCAGTTGCCAGTAGCTTGAGGTGCTGTCTTCTGCCAACAGTTTAATTTCTTCGCCCGCAGCTATGCTGCCAATAATTTTAAAGTCACGGCCAGGGCCGTTGTAAATATAAGTGATGAGTTTATCGCTGATATAAGCGTTTTGTGGGCTGACCGGAGTGCTTGTTGTTTCTTGTTGTGCAGTGACGCTTGTGCTCAGCAACACTGTGGCCAGGAGTAAACCTGCTTGCCATTGTCTTGAAGTGATCAACATAAAAATCCTAAAAAAACCGACCAACATCTGGTCAAAATATAAAATTGAGCCGATCATAGGCCAGATGGTCACCTATTGACAACTTCTTCTTGCAGAACAGGAAATAAGCCGCTATGGCGATGGAAGCTGAACTTAAATTTTTACTTATTCAAAGCGACACACCAGCCCTTGATTTGCTATGGCCTAAGCTGGCTCCGACAGTACAAACACAGGAAACAGTGCAGTTACTTAATGCTTATTATGAAACGGACGATCTGTGGTTTCGCCGTTTTGATGCAGGCCTTCGCACCCGACTCAAAAGAGGTCAGTTTGAGCAAACTATCAAATTGGCAGGTCAGCAACATGGTGGTTTGCACTTGCGGCCTGAATACAATCTGCCTTGTACCAGTGTCTGGCCAGAACTGAAGGCTTTTCCTGCTGAAATATGGCCGCAAGGTACAGATTTAACGCTGCTGCAAAGTCAGTTGAAACAACTATTTCGCACCGACTTTTTCCGTCAGAGCTGGCTGTTAACGCTCTCTGATGGCAGCACAGTAGAGGCAGTGTTGGATCAGGGCGAAGTGGTATCAGGCGATCAACGCGAAGCCATCTTTGAGCTGGAACTGGAGTTGCTGCAAGGTGATGTGAAAGCCTTGTTTGTACTGTCGCGCCAGCTGGTACAGTTGTTACCACTACGTCTGGGCTGGCAGTCAAAAGCGGAGCGGGGTTATCGGCTGGTGCAAAATAAGCCTCTGACTTTTATTGCACCAGACCATAACAGCACAGCGGCTTTATTAAAGTCTCTGCAGTATCATGAGAGCTATTATTTACGAAGTCAGGATCCTGCGTCATGGCAAGTCATAACAGAGTGCCACAGTGCTTTAGCTGCAGTCTCGCCAGATTTCGCTGCCTTAGCTTTGCCTGAAGCCACCCAAGCCTTGAGTTATTTCAGCAGTGCCGCTTATAACTGTGCACTGTTAAATTGTTCTGAATCTTTGTTTTCTGCCTGAGGTACTGATGAGCCCATTGCCCGCCCTGTTAGAGTCTGAGTTGCCCTCTGCATTGCAGCATGAGGTGGATCTGATCTTGCCCACCTTGTCGCTACCGGATTTCAGTGCTGAACAGCTGCAGCATCTCAGGCTCTTGCTGGCTGTCAGTCCGTTTTTAAGCCGGGTGATGCAACAGCAACCAGAGCTTATCCCTGCGCTACTTGATAAAGAGCGACTGGCTTTGCCTTTGGCTCATCCCAACCCTTTGCTTGCTGTGAGTGAGCAGACCGAAGCTGCTGTGTTTAAAGCGCTGCGTCGTTGTCGTAATGCACAATTGGCTCAAATTCTGGCGGCCGACATTTTTGCGGTCAAATCTACCGAGCAGTGCCTGCTGGATATCTCAGCTATGGCAGATAACCTGATTAACAGCGCTTATCAGTGGGCTTATCAGGATGTGGCTACTCAGTGGGGCCAGCCTTTGGATCAGGCTGGCCAGCCTATGCCTTTGCTGATTTTAGGTATGGGTAAACTCGGTGGCGGTGAGCTGAACTTCTCGTCTGATATAGACCTGATTTTTACCTATCCACAAAATGGTGAAACCAGCGGTGGGCGCAGAGCTGTTGAAAATCAGCAGTTTTTTACCAAGTTAGGCCAGAAGCTGATATCAGCTTTGCATCAGGTCACGGCCGATGGTTTTGTATTTCGGGTTGATATGCGCTTGCGGCCTTTTGGTGATAGCGGCCCGCTGGTGCTGAGTTTTGCCGCTATGGAAGATTATTATCAGGCGCAAGGCCGGGAGTGGGAGCGCTACGCCATGCTCAAAGCCCGTATTCTGAACCCTGACCCTGTGCATGCTGCTGAGCTGAATCAGTTGCTGAAACCTTTTGTCTATCGTCGTTATATCGACTACTCAGCGCTGGAATCGCTGCGGCGGATGAAACAGTTGATTGAGCAGGAAAACCGCCGTCGTAACAGAGTGGACAATATCAAGCTCGGCGCTGGCGGTATTCGTGAAGTCGAGTTTGTGGTGCAAACTCTGCAGCTTATTCGTGGTGGTCGTATACCAGAGTTGCAGCAAGTTTCTATTTTTAAAGCGCTGAGCGCCCTGCAGCAACAAGAATTATTGGCGGCGGATCAGCAGCAACAACTACGACAGGATTATTTGTGGTTGCGTAAAGTCGAGCAGTTGTTACAAGGGCTTGACGATCAGCAAACTCAAACTTTACCGGCCGATGAGCTGAACCGGCAACGAATGGTGCTGGGTTTAGGCTTTGAAAGCTGGCAGCAACTGATTGATACCACAGAGCAGGCGATGGGCCGTATCCACCAGCACTTTAAATTGGTGATTGATCAAGGCGATAACCCTGAGCCTGAAGAAATGGTGTTAGGCCGTTTGTGCTGGGACAGTGAACTATCGTCGGAGGATTTAGCTGAGCATCTGGAGTGGTTAGCTGCTGATGAAGCTGTGCAGCTGCTGGATCATCTGAAGCAATTTAAACAAGACTGCCAAAAGCGCAGTGTGGGGCCTCGTGGTCGGGAATTACTGGAAAAACTTATTCCGGTGTTATTGCATCAACTGGCGAAACAACAAGGTTCGGCTCTGGTCTTGCAAAGGGTGCTTGGGGTGTTCCGGCAGATTGTCAGCCGTACTGCCTACCTGGAGCTGTTAGCCGAAAACCCGCCAGCGCTGCAGCAACTGGTGATGTTATGTCATAAAAGTGGCTGGCTGGCAGAACATCTGGCGCGTTATCCCCTGCTATTGGATGAACTGATTGACCCTGCTCAGCTGTATCAGGTGCCGGATTCGACGGACTATCAGGACAAATTGCGCCAGGTGATGCTCAGGGTACCTACTGATGATTTAGAGCTGCAAATGGAAGTGTTGCGTCAGTTTAAACAGGCACAACAACTGCGTATTGCAGCTGCTGATATCACGGGTATTCTGCCTTTGATGAAAGTCAGCGACCATTTAACCTTTTTAGCTGAAGCTATTATTGCTGCTGTAGTGGAATTGTCCTGGCAACAAATGGCAGAAAAATATGGTTTACCAGCAGGTTTAACACAAGAAGATGCCAAAGCTTTTGCTGTGCTGGCTTATGGCAAACTGGGTGGGCTGGAGCTGGGTTATGGCTCAGATTTAGACCTGGTGTTTGTGCATCAGTGCGATAACCTTGCGCCGACTCAGGGCGACAAAGCCATTGATTCCCGACAGTTTTACATCAAGTTGGTGCAGCGCATAGTGCATATGTTTACCACCAGAACACCAAGTGGCGTTTTGTACGATATAGACACCCGTTTACGTCCTGCAGGTAATGCCGGGCTATTGGCTGTGCATATTGATACCTACGCTGATTATCTGGAGAAGGAAGCCTGGACCTGGGAACATCAGGCTTTAGTGCGCAGTCGTCTGGTGTATGGCGATGACAAAATTGCCCAGCGTTTTAATCAAATCCGTAATGATATTTTAGCAAAACCCAGGGATTTAGCCCTGCTTAGAACTGAAGTTGCAGACATGCGGCAAAAGCTGCGGCAGCATCATGGCGAGCAGTCGACTGAAGTGAAACATGCCTCTGGTGGCATAGTGGATCTGGAGTTTATTAGTCAGTATCTGGTGTTGGGCTATGGCCATCAGCATGCGGATTTGTATTTCTACAGCGACAATATTCGTATTCTGGACGCGGCTGCAGATGCTGCGTTACTGTCGCACCAACAAACCCAAGATTTGCAGCAGGCCTATCAGCTGCTGCGGGGCGTGAGCCACAGACAAACTCTGGATCCTGCCACAGAAACTGCACAGCAGTTAGAGCAGGCTATGCAGCAGGTGCGCCAGGTCTGGGATCAGTTATTCGGTTAAGATTCAGACTCTACCCTGGTTACTTGAAGATGCAGTCAACACAGCTGCAGCTTCAAGGACGACGGGCAGATAGTCCGCAGAGTTAACTATTGACTCTGCGGCGTGGTGCATTGATGTTGATACAATTTTGCTGCAGGAAGGGAATGATTTTATCTGTCAGTACTACGGCTCTGGACTGATTGCAAAAGTACGCCTGCACAGGTTGCTCAAAATCTGAAGAGATGGCTTGTGACGCTTCTTTAATTGCACTGATGTAACTGAAGTCAGTTTGAAAGTAGTGTTTTACTTTGTAGTCTCTGGACAAGACCCAAAATAACTCCACGCCTTCTTTACGGCCTTGCATAGTCAGCACTGTTTTTAAGGTCTCGCCGGCACGAAAGCGTCTGTCGGTTTCATTGCCTTTCCAGTTTTCAGGCAAAGCCACCATCCTATTGGCTCTGTCTGTTAACAGCGGAACCAGATTGCTGTGATCTTCTGTTAATTCAATCACAAAGTCGGTGGATTCATCGTCTTTGTTGCTGAAAGAATTATGGATATTCCTGTAAAAGGTAGAGAAGCCTTTTACTGCATCTGAGCTTTTCTCAGAAAATGTTTCCGGCTTGAAATACAGCAATTCCGGCTTAAACATTACAATAGCGGCGAATATGAATAACAAAACCGCAAGTAATAAGTGCCTGATCCAAAACCACATAGCTTTTATCCCTGGTCAGCGTCATCGCATCATATCCTGCCTTGATACTGCGCTGCAACTTCAGTTCTTCTGCTGACGCTGAGCTACTGTAGTTTAATACAGACTTGGATCGTCAGGGTTAGGCCTGGTTTTAAAACGGCGATGCAGCCACATGTACTGCTCAGGATGAGCTAATACACCTTGCTCCAACCATTGATTGACGCGGGTCACGTCGGCTTTGTCATCACCGCTTGGGAAGTTTTCAAAAGCAGGTAAAGCCGCCACTTGATAGCCCTGATGCTGAGGTAAGCGATAACAGTGGATAGGGACTGTTTCACAGTTTGCACTACCGGCAAATAACAAAGTACCAGTGGTCGTTGCAGTTTCTTTTACAGCGAAAAAGGGCACAAACTCAGCTTTGTTGCGGCCATAGTCCTGGTCCGGCAGATAAAAACAGACTTCTTTTTCGTTTAAGGCATTGATCAGAGCTCTGACTTCTCTTTTACCTATCAGGTATTTATTGGAGCGGACGCGGCCATGGTACTGGAAATATTCCAGAATTTCGTTGTCATTTGGCCGGTAAAAGCCAACGGATGGATGAGTTAAACCAAAAGCACGGCCAATCATCTCTAAAGATAAAAAGTGCCCACTAAGCAGCAATACACCTTTACCTTGGTCCAGTACGGCTTGTATATGCTCGTATCCGCTAAAATGACATAAAGAACGCACACGCCATTCTGGCCACCACCAGGCCATAAAGGTTTCAAATGCAGCTTTACCTGTTTCTTTGAAGTTTTGTTTAACCAGCGCTTCACGCTCTGCCACTGGCATATCCGGGAAACAGAGCTCCAGGTTGCGGCGTGTTACTTTTACGCGGGATTTCATCGCTTTCATCAGCAACCAGCCTAAGCCTTCGCCCATTTTCATCAGCACAGGGTAGGGTAACCACAGCAGGATCCACATCAAGCCTAAACCACACCACAAAGGCCAGTGTTTTGGGTGTAAAAAACCAATAGTAAAACGTGGAACATGAACCACAGCAGATCCTCGGGCAAAAAAAGTGCGGCTATTGTAACGAAAAAAAACGGGGAAAAAAGCGCTAACTGGTAGGAACAGGCCGGACTGAAACTACAATGGCAGTTTCAGCCCGGCCGCTGTGAAAAGAGTATTAGTTACCTAAAGCTCTGTTTACAGTGAATAAATCTTCTTCAGTTAAAGTACCTGCTGCTTGTTTTAAGGCTAAAACAGACAGAATGTAGTCGTAACGTGCTTTAGACAGGTTACGGCGTGCATCAAACAGGTTACGGGTGCTTTGCAGTACGTCAACAATAGTACGGGTACCTACTTCAAAACCTGCTTCAGTGGCTTTTAACGCACTTTCAGCAGAAATCACAGCTTGCTCCAAGGCTTTGGTACTGGAGATCAGCGCGCCCACATTGTTGTAGTTGCTGCGAACCTGACGAATAACGCTGCGGTGGCTCAGTTCTAAGTCTTCGGCAGCTTCGACGTAGTTAGCACGAACTACTTCTTCATTGGCGACAGTAGCGCCACCAGAGTAAAGTGGTACTACTAAGTTAATGCCAATAGAGCTGCTGTCTGTACGAGGTGAGTTCGAACCTTCACCTGTATCTTTGTTTCTGCCGTTACTGTTCTGAAGGCCTGTTGAGGCTTCCAGATCTAAAGTTGGGTAGTGACCTGACTGAGCTATCTGGATATTGTGCTCAGCTATATCTAACGATAGCTTCCGGATTTTCAGCTCCAGGTTATTGTCCTGCGCTGTTTGCACCCAATCCTGTGCGTTATTAGGTGTTGGCTGGCTGGTACTAAAGCGAGCTGTATTTAATGAATCCAGTTGCGGGTGGTATTCACCGGTAATTTCACGCAAGAACTCACGGGCTGTTTCCAGTGCGTTTTGAGCGCTGATTTCACGTGCTACAGCACTGTCGTACTGAGCCTGAGCTTCATGTACGTCGGTAATAGCTGTTAAACCTACAGCAAAACGTTGTTTCGTTTGCTCTAACTGACGTTCAATGGCGCGTTTTTCTGCCACAACAAAACTTAAGTTATCGTCAGCCGTTAATACATCGAAGTAGGCTTGTGATACCCGAATTATTAAGGTTTGTACTGCGGCATCGTAAGCAGTCTGACCTTGTACTGCTGCTTTTTCAGCAATAGACAGGTTTTCATAACGACTCCAGTCAAACAATGACTGAGTTAAGTTGATGCTTGCAGAGGTACTATTGTTTTCTGAATCGTTGATAGCACCAGTATTATTGTTGAAGCTGTCGCCAAAAGAGTGTCCTGCTCCGGCTCTAAAATTCACTTGTGGCAATAAACGTGCTTTTGATACGTCGATCCCTGCTTTGGCTGCATCGCGGGTCGCTGCAGCTTTTAACACTTGTGGGTCTTTTTTGGTAGCTAGCTGATAAATGGTTTGCAAATTTTCGGCGTTCGCCTGCACACTCAGAAGAGCCAGTGCTGAGCCTACCAACGTGCCTAACAAGGTTTTTTTCATAACCGAAAGTCCATAGTTTGCGAAAGTGAACCAATAATACCTTGTTGGTATTAACTAAGTAATGATTAAAGCGTAAACAACCTAGCTTCAAGTGTAACAGAATGTGAGTCTTCAAATGTCTGATTTCAAGCCAGAAAATTATCCATCCTTTCACTCTCCTGATGTAACAATACTCGACCAGAGCACAGTTTTTCAGGGTTTTTTTCGGATCGACAGCTACAAAGTGAAGCATAAATTATTTAACGGGGGTTGGAGTGCTGAAGTCAAGCGTGAGTTGTTTGAACGGGGACACGCCGTTATCGTACTGCCTTATGATGTAAAAAATGACAGTGTAGTTTTAATAGAGCAGTTTCGGATTGGCGCATTACAGAATCCAAATGGTCCCTGGTTGCTCGAGGCCATAGCCGGCATGATTGAGCAGGGCGAGACGGTCGAGCAGGTGGCTCAACGCGAATCCGAAGAAGAAGCTGGCCTGAAGCTGACCGAATTCTGGCCTATGCTTAGCTATCAAAGTAGTCCTGGTGGCAGTACTGAGCGTATTTATTTAGTGCTGGCACGGCTACAGCATCAGGTAGAAAGCGGGGTTTATGGCTTGGCATCTGAGCAGGAAGATATTAAAGTTCACAGCCTGCCGCGCGCTATGGCGATGCAGCTCTTGCAGCAAGGAAAAATTGATAATGCGGCTACTGTCATAGCCCTGCAATGGTTAGCCTTGAATCTGGAACAAGTGAAAACGCGCTGGGCAGACTAAATGTTCATCACCACCATAAGAGTTAAAGAGGTTAAGTAGCTGGTATGCCAAATCTGGCCAGAAAACGTTATGTGCCTTATCTGCCTGATTTTCTCAGTTTATGTGAGAGAAATTATGCGCAGCTGCGTTTTTTCCTGCCGGGTAATCAGCGTCAGGGCCAACGTTGCCTTATTCATATCAACGCCAGCGAAAGTTATCAGGTGGAGTTACTGGAGCTGTGTAAATACACCACAACTGTCAGTATTGAGCTGATTAGCCAGTCGATGACGGGCTGGATTAAACCGCGTTTTGAAGTGCGTTTGTACCACGACGCTCGTCTGGCTGAGGTGTTGGCTTGTCAGCAAGTGCGACAGTTTAAAGCTGTTTACAGTTACCCCAATGTAGATATGTTGCTGCCTGATGAAAAGCGGCAGATTAACTTGCTGCTGCGTGACTGGTTGAATTTGTGTTCACGCCGAGGGTATCAGAATACCGGGCTTATGGCCTGATGGCGCTGATGTTTAAACCACAAGACGTCTATCGTCTGGTGCATATTTCTGATTGTCACTTAGTGGCCGAACCGGACGGCTGGTTTTGTGGTGTGCAGCCTTATCGTCAACTTGAGCTGTTGTTTGCTGCAGTGCTATCTAATCCACCTGATGCAGTGATCCTGACCGGCGATTTAACTCAGGATCATAGTCTGGCTTCTTATCAGCTGATCGCCGGCTTGTTCAGTGAGCTGCCTTGTCCGGTGTTTTATCTGCCCGGCAATCATGATGATATAGACCTGATGCAGCAGGCTTTTGCGGCCAGACCTTTTTGTGCTGAGACTGAATTACATCTTGGCGACTGGCGTTTGTGTTTGCTGAATAGTAAAGGGCCAACACCTGCTGGTTATTTTGATCAACTCAGACAACAGCAATTACAGCAGCAGTTGTCGTCTTATCCGGCTGATGCAGCTGTCTGGTTGTTTTGTCATCATCATATCAGCCCTATGGGCAGTTTTATTGATGAGCATATTCAGCTTGATGCGGATCCATTGTGGCAGATCATCGATTCAGACCAACGCATCAAAGGTTTTGCCCATGGTCATTGCCATTATGCTTATGCCAAAATGCAACAAGGCATCCAGTTGGTCGGTTGCCCTGCCAGTTCAGTACAGTTTTTATTAACACCAGACTATCAGCCAGTAGCTGAGCGTCCTGGTTATATCGAATGGATTTTTCATGCCAATGCCAAGGCGGATAGTGCAGTGCGCTGGCAATTTATGGAAGGGTAAATGTCTAAACTTGTTGTTTATTTGCATGGCTTTGCCAGCTCATCTTTATCTGAAAAAGCCCTGATTACTAGAGAATTTTTCCAAAAGCATTTGCCTGCAGTTGAACTCTTGATGCCGGATTTACCTTACACTCCTCTGGAGGCGGTATCTGCTATTGATAAGGCGCTGAATGGCCGTCGACCTGATGCTGTGATAGGGAGTTCGTTGGGTGGCTTTCTAGGCACCTATCTGGCCGAAACAACAGGTTGTTATGCCGCACTGATTAACCCTGCAGTGGCACCTTATGAGCTGTTAAGTCAGCATTTTGGGACTTACCATCATCCGGTGCTGAGACAGGATTTTACAGTGGAACCGCAGCATATGCCGCTGCTGGCCGAACTTGAGCGTCAACCTTCAGCTTTGGATCGTTATCTGGTGCTGTTGCAGCAAGGCGACGAAGTACTGGATTATCGCAAAGCGCTGCAGTTTTACGCAGGTTGTTCAGTGGATGTGCAGCCAGGCGGGGATCATAGTTATCAGGGCTATGCCAATTGCCTGCCCGCTATTGTCAAGTTTTGCCAATTAGCGTAAAACACTGGTTGTTAATACAGTTATATCCTGCGTACCAGATGCAACTGCAAAGCTGCAGCTTCAAGTACAGCGGATACACTAAAACGAGTTATTCAGAGAAGTGATGTTTGCCTTATGACAGACCAGCAATATAACGCCGATTCCATTGAGGTGCTGACAGGCCTAGAGCCGGTACAGCGCCGTCCAGGTATGTATACAGATACCACCCGTCCTAACCACTTGGGCCAGGAAGTTATAGATAATAGCGTCGATGAAGCTTTGGCTGGTCATGCCGATTTAGTGCATGTGATTTTGCATGAAGATCAATCGCTGGAAGTCATAGACAACGGCCGTGGTATGCCGGTGGATATTCACCCTGAAGAAGGGGTATCAGGTGTTGAGCTGATCCTATGCCGTCTGCATGCTGGTGGTAAATTCTCCAATAAAAACTATCAGTTCTCCGGTGGTTTACACGGTGTGGGTATTTCTGTCGTCAACGCCTTGTCAAGCCGGGTCGATGTAGCAGTGCGCCGTGATGGTAACGTCTATGAAATAGCTTTTGAGCATGGCAATAAAGTGTCTGAGCTGGCTATTACCGGCACAGTAGGTAAACGTAATACAGGCACAAGAGTACGTTTCTGGCCAGCGCCAGACTATTTTGACTCGCCCAAGTTTTCTGTCAGCCGCATGCTGCATGTACTCAAAGCCAAAGCGGTATTGTGCCCTGGCCTGACTATTAAATTTGACGACAAGGTGAACAACCAGAGTTATCAGTGGTGTTATCAGGCCGGTATCCGTGATTATTTAATGGATGCGGTCAAAGACATGATAGCTTTGCCCGAGCAGCCTTTTGTCGGCAGCTTAAGCGCCAGCCACGAAGCTGTCGAATGGGCTGTGCTTTGGTTACCAGAAGGTGGCGAGTTGGTCACTGAAAGTTATGTCAACCTGATCCCAACGGCTCAGGGCGGTACCCATGTCAATGGTTTACGTCAGGGCTTGTTAGAAGCGCTGCGCGATTTTTGTGAATTCCGTAATTTGTTGCCACGAGGCATTAAATTAACGCCTGAAGATGTCTGGGATCGTTGTAGTTATATCCTGTCGTTAAAAATGCAGGAACCACAGTTTGCCGGTCAGACTAAAGAGAAACTGTCATCCCGTCAGGCCGTGGCTTTTATCAGCGGTGTGGTGAAGGACGCCTTTAGTTTATGGCTGAACGAACATACGGATATTGCTGAGCAACTGGCTGAGTTTTGTATCAACAACGCGCAAAAACGTTTGCGTGCTGCCAAAAAAATTATCCGTAAGAAAGTCACAGCAGGCCCGGCTTTGCCAGGCAAGTTGTCCGACTGTTCATCACAGGATCTGAATCGCACTGAATTGTTTTTTGTCGAAGGGGATTCTGCAGGTGGTTCAGCTAAGCAAGCGCGGGACAGAGAGTTTCAGGCCGTCATGCCGCTGCGCGGTAAAATTCTCAATACCTGGGAAGTGGAATCTGAACAAATTCTTGGCTCACAGGAAGTGCACGATATTTCTGTTGCCATAGGTATGGACCCGAACTCTGCCGATTTAAGCCAGCTGCGCTATGGCAAAATTTGTATTCTGGCCGACGCCGATTCGGACGGTTTACACATTGCCACTTTGCTTTGTGCTTTGTTTATGCGCCACTTCCGCCCGCTGGTGGAAGCAGGTCATATCTATGTGGCTATGCCACCTTTGTACCGTATCGACTGCGGCAAAGAAGTATTTTATGCGCTGGATGAGGACGAGAAAAAGGGTATTCTTGACCGCTTAGAAGCGGAGAAAAAACGCAGCAAGATCAACGTGCAACGTTTTAAAGGTTTGGGTGAAATGAACCCGCTGCAACTACGCGAAACCACTATAGACCCAAACACCAGACGTTTAGTGCAACTGACTATAGATGATTTGGTGCAGACCATGGAAATGATGGATATGTTGCTGGCGAAGAAGCGGGCAACGGACAGAAAGGATTGGCTGGAGATGAAAGGCGACCGCGCTATAGTGGCGGTATAGCTTCTGGCCTGTTTCAGCAAAGGATTACAGATGAAACAACTTTACCTGCGAGCTTTGGTCCTTGTTTGCGGCCTTAGCTTTTGCTTTGCTGCTCAAGTGCAGGCAGAAGAACTGGTGCTGCCGGATTGGCTGCTGCAGGTCAAGCAACAAAAAGCTCAACAGCCAGAGAAAATGCTGCAGGTATTAGAACAGCAGCAGGCCGCTTATGGCGACTGGTCGACACAAGTGCAGGTGCAGTATTTACTGCAGCTGGCCGATGTGTATGAAAGCCTTGGCAAACATCAGCAACAACAGGAAGTGGCTGAACGAGGTCTGGCCTTGTTGGGTGAGCGCCGTGATTTAACCACCATAGATTTCTGGAATAATTTAGGTTTTGCGCTGGAAATGCAAACTCAGTACCAGCAAGCCTTGCATTATTATCAGCAGGCCTCTGCTTTGGCTGCAAAATTAAAAGCGCAGAAGCTGCATATAGAAGCGGACATAAACATAGCCGCTATCTACAGCATAGAAGATAAATTTCAGGAAGCTTTGGTGTTGCTCAAAAGTAGCTACGACAGAGCTGTGCTGCTGAAGGATCCGGAAATTCTGGCTTATGTAAATGCAGAACTTGGCTTGCTTTATGTTGGTTTGGGTTTTGACAAAGAAGCCATAGATTTTATGGAAAAAGCGATAGCTGGCTATGACGCCTTAGGCTGGCAAAAAGATAAAATGGATGTGTTGTTCAATTTAGCCAGAAGTTACAGCTACTTAGAACAATACGACAAAGCGATGCAACGTTATGATCAGTTGCTGCAACTGGCAGTAGCTCAGCAGGATCAGGCCAATTTGTATTTTGCCTATCTGGGCCTGGCGTCGACCAGTAAAGACAGCGAAAAACTGGACGCGGCTTTGGCTTATATCGAAAAAGCAGAGCAGTATTTGCCCGGTTTGCAGTCGACCTACCAAAACTCGATGCATCACTATGAAAAAGCGCTGATTTACCGTGAGTTAGGACAGATTTCTTTAGCCAGCCAGGAATTGGCTCAGGCTGAGCAAAGCTTAAGCAAAGAGGACAACAGCAGCAATCAGTCCAGTCAGCTGTGGATCCTGAAATTAAAAGCCAGATTGGAAGCGGATTCGGGTCGCTATCAAAGGGCCTATGAAGATCTGAATCAGTTTTTTAATGGTTATCACAAATTACGCAATAAAGAACATGAGCTGTCAGTAGAAAAACTGCGTTTAGGTTTTGATGCACAGCGTCAGCAAGCTCAAAACGAACTGCTGGCCAAAGACAATGAATTACAGGCGCTGCGCCTGCAGGAAGCCGAACGCAAAAGACAAAACCAATGGTTATGGATTGGGCTCTTTGGCTGCACCAGTTTAGTGTTACTGGTATTACTGCTGTGGCAACTGGCGCGCCGCAAAGTGCAAATGCAGGCCCAGTTGCAGGCAAAAGCGCTTGAAAAACAACAGAATCAAGCGGGTTAACGGAAGCTAAAAATGACAGATATTATGATTTCCAATGAGGGGACAGAGCAGCTGCCGCTGCGGCGTTTTACCGAAGAAGCCTACCTGAATTACTCGATGTACGTCATTATGGATCGGGCTTTGCCCTTTATTGGCGACGGTTTAAAACCAGTTCAGCGTCGTATTATTTATGCAATGTCAGAGCTGGGTTTATCGCATCTGGCAAAATATAAAAAATCGGCCCGTACTGTCGGTGACGTATTAGGTAAGTTCCATCCGCACGGTGACAGCGCTTGTTACGAAGCTATGGTGTTGATGGCTCAGCCTTTTTCTTACCGTTATCCTTTGGTTGACGGTCAGGGTAACTGGGGTGCGCCGGACGATCCAAAGTCTTTTGCGGCTATGCGTTACACCGAAGCCAAGTTATCACGTTTTAGCGAAGTTTTACTGAATGAGCTGGGGCAGGGTACTGTGGATTGGGTGCCAAACTTTGACGGCACTATGGAAGAGCCCCGCACTTTACCTGCGCGTTTACCGCATATTTTGCTCAATGGCGTCACTGGTATAGCTGTAGGTATGGCGACAGATATACCGCCGCACAACGCCCGTGAAGTGGCCAATGCCACAGCTTATTTACTGGATAACCCCAAAGCCACTGTGCCTGATTTAATGCAGTATATTCAGGGGCCTGATTATCCGACTGACGCTGAAATTATCAGCCCGGCGCATGAGCTGCAGGCCATTTATGAAACAGGCCGTGGCAGCATTAAAATGCGTGCTTTGTACCAGATGGAAGACGGCGACATTATTATCACTGCGCTGCCACACCAGACCTCAGGTTCTAAAGTACTGGAGCAGATAGCTGCTCAGATGAACGCGAAAAAACTGCCTATGGTCAGTGACTTGCGTGATGAATCTGATCACGAAAACCCAACCCGTATCGTCATAGTGCCCCGTTCAAACCGCATTGATGTGGAACAGCTGATGGCGCACTTATTTGCCACTACGGATTTGGAAAAAAGCTATAGAGTGAATTTAAACATTCTGGGCCTGGATCAGCGGCCACGAGTGAAGAACTTACTGGAAGTATTGTCTGAATGGCTGGTATTCCGCCGCGATACAGTGCGTCGTCGCCTGCAGTTCCGTTTAGATAAAGTCCTGGACCGTTTGCACGTATTAGAAGGTTTATTAATTGCCTTTCTGAACATTGATGAAGTCATCAAAATCATCCGTGAAAATGACCAGCCTAAGCCAGTCTTAATGGCGCATTTTGGTATTTCAGAGCGCCAGGCTGAAGCCATACTGGAATTAAAATTACGTCACTTAGCTAAGCTTGAAGAGATGAAAATCCGCGGCGAACAAGCCGAGCTGGAAAAAGAGCGTGATTACTTAGAAGGCGTTTTAGGTTCAGAGAAAAAGCTGACTAAGCTGATCCGTGAAGAGCTGATGGCTGATGCAGAAAAATATGGCGATAACCGCAGAAGCCCAATAGTGATGCGTGAAGAAGCCAAAGCCTTAAGTGAAAAAGAATTACTGCCAAGCGAAGCTGTGACTGTAGTTCTGTCGGAGAAAGGCTGGGTACGCTGTGCCAAGGGCCATGATGTCGACGGCAATAGCCTGCAATACAAAGCAGGGGATGGCTTTAAAGCTGCCGCTATGGGCCGCAGCAACAGATACGCCGCCTTTATCGACTCATCAGGGCGCAGCTTTGCTGCCGAAGCCCATGATCTGCCTTCAGCCCGTGGTCAGGGCGAGCCTCTGACAGGCCGCTTTACGCTGGTGGCGGGGGAAACTTTTGAGCATGTACTGATGGCCGAAGATAACCAGAAGTTATTATTGGCCAGCGATGCAGGTTATGGTTTTGTCGGTACTTTTGCCGATTTAGTCAGCCGTAACAAAGCAGGTAAAGCTGTATTAAGTTTGCCGACCGGTGCCAAAGTATTACCTCCTATCCCTATTAAAAATCCGGAAACGGATTTAGTGGTCGCCATCAGTACCGAAGGCCGGATGCTGGTATTCCCTGTGGCGGATTTACCACAGCTGAGTAAAGGTAAAGGCAATAAGATTTTGTCTATTCCGTCAGCCCGTGCCGCCAGTCGCGAAGAGTACCTGAAACTACTGACTGTTGTGCCTGCCGCTACCGCTGTGACTTTAGTGGCTGGTAAACGCAAAATGACTATTAAGGTGGACGACTTAGCCCATTACATAGGTGAGCGCGGTCGCCGTGGTAACAAATTGCCCCGTGGTTTACAGCGTATCGATGAGCTGGTCACAGGTGAAGTAGCTGGCGATACCTCGGAATAGAACCTTGGCCTTGCTGTAGGGTTGACCATTGTAGGGGCGGGGTTTATCCCCGCCCGTCTATTTTAAACGTCAAACACAACCTATTTCCCCTATGTAATTGAGGCGGGAAGGCGCAGTCAACAAAGCTGCAGCGTCAAGTACGACGGGGGAAACAGATCAAACCAGACAAAAACACTAATACCGTTATACTCTGGCCCTTGTAAATTGCAGGGGCCTTTGTGTGTTAGCCATTATACGTCTGGTGCTGGTCGCCATTTTTATTGTGTTCAGTGCCATAGTGGGTTTGCTGATCTGTCTGGTTCGTCCTTTTTATGTCCCTAATGTGGCGTTATTTTCAGCCTGGTATGGCTGGGCTTCCTGGATCTTTGGTTTAAAAGTCGAAGTACGTCAGTCTGCTGAAGTGACAGCTGCTATGCCTTGTGTGTTTTTAGCCAACCACCAGAATAACTATGATTTATTCACCATCAGCAAAGCTTTGTTGCCAGGCACTGTCACCATAGGTAAAAAAAGCCTGAAATGGATCCCGTTTTTTGGCCAGCTGTATTGGCTCAGTGGCAACATTTTGATCGACAGAGCCAACAAATCCAAAGCTGTGGGCACTATGCAGGGCGCAGTGGATCGTATAGTGCAGGACAAAGTCTCGGTCTGGGTCTTCCCTGAAGGCACTCGTAGTTATGGCCGTGGTTTATTACCTTTTAAAACCGGCGCTTTTCATATTGCCCAGCAAGCCAAAGTGCCGCTGGTGCCTATCTGCATGAGTAACACCAGCAAAGTACGGTTAAACAAATGGAATAACGGCAGAGTGATTATTGAGATTTTGCCGCCTGTATACCCTGATGCCGGAATTCCGGCCCGTGAACTGGCTGAAACAATACGGCAACAGATGGCGGATAAGATTAAGCTGCTTGATAGCGAAGTGGCAACCGACTACACTGCCGACTCATTGACTGTCACGGGGTAATATCATGGAAAACTGGCAAGAATTTACTGAAGACACCATAGCTGCACTGATGGAAGACGGCAGCGATCCGGATGCGGAATACACCATAGAACACCATTTTTACCATGAAGATTTTGCCCGCTTAGAAAAACTGGCTGTTGAAGTCTTTAAATTAGGCTACGAAGTTACAGACGCTGAAGAAGTTGAGTTTGAAGAAGGCGGCACTGCCTGGGTCTTCGACGCTATTCGTGAACAATCGCTGGACGGCGCCAGCATCACTGCTGATGCGATCAAGCTGGAAGCTTTAGCGCAGAAATTTGGTGTGGAATACGACGGCTGGGGCACCTATTTTGAAGGTGGCGAAGACGAAGACGGCGATGACTTCGATGATGACGAAGACGACGGCGACGAAGCTCCACGTCATTAGGGTCAGAGTCTTGACTCTGAGCCTGTAGTCAAACGTCAACTTTGTATTCTTAGTTAGCTATTCATTCGGTACCAGATAAAGGGTCAGAGCCCAAGCTCTGACCCTTTTTTTATTTCCTTTTCGTATAATCTTGCTACTTTAAAGTATTTTAAGTTATTAGTTGGCTCTGCTTTAATGCTTAAAGACGTAGAAATGTCCTTAAGGAGAACACAAATGGCGGCAAAAGAAGTAGTGCATTGGTTAGAGTTGTGGCTGGATAAGCTTGAATTGCTCGTTAACAAAATTGAACTGGGCGAGCAAGACCCTTCACGAGCTGAAATCAATCAAAACCAACCTTAATCTGCATTTTCGACATACCGTCCTTCCATGGACATAAAAAAGGCAGCCGAAGCTGCCTTAGAGATACGGATATAAACCCGCTTAGAAGCGATAACTCAGGTCGGCATAATAAGAGCCGCCGTTAAAGCCAAAAGGCGCATTGGTGTTCGGGTAAATAAAGATCCCATTGAAGCTGTTGATCTCAGGCTGTTTGTCCGGATAGGTATCAAACAGATTATTCGCGCCAAAACCAAAACGTAAGTCATGGGTCAGCTCATAGTGGAAGCTAATATCTACCGTGGTTTTGCCGCTATAGGTCTTATCTCCTGTAGCGTACCCAATAGTGTAAGGACCAAAGTAGTTCAGTCGCAGGTTGGTTTGCAGCTGCTTATAATCCTGCGTCAGGCTCCAGACAGCACCTTTATTTGGGTTAGCTTTGGTTAAGCGAACTTGTTCAACTCGGTCAAAGAGTTTGTTCTCCAGACTATCGAGCAAGGTTGGAACACGAATAGCATCTATGCTGGTATCGTTGTACTGTGCGCTCAGTGAAGTTTTCCATTCCCCCCATAAACCCGCATCCCATTGATAGGCAACGACGGCTTCGACCCCTTGGGTTGTAGTATCTACTGCATTTGTGAAGAAACGGACTGAGTTTGCGCCTGAGTTACCTAAAATAGCAGCTAAAGCAGCACTGTCGGCACGACTGACACTGCCTGTCAGTATGATGCGATCTTCCAGTTCTATGCGGTAAGTGTCCAGTGTAAAGCTAAAGCCTTCATCCCCCTGAAAAGTGATACCACCGCTAAAGCTCAAGGCCGATTCGGCTTCTAAATCGCCCTGACCAATAGCTCGGGTGACATTTGATATATTGTTAAAGGTACCGGATTCAGTAGGTGTCAGCACACCAGTTTGTGGATTAGCGACAAAAAGTGTCGACAGGTTAGAGAAATATAACTGCTGTACGCTCGGAGCTCTGAACGCGTCGTTTGCTGTAGCACGCACCGCCCACTTCTCAGTCAACTGATAGCGGCCTGATAGTTTCCAACTGGTGTCGCTGCCAAAGTCGGAATAATCTTCCTGACGTAAGGCTGCACCCCAGGTGAAATCATCAGTCAGTGCATTTTCCAGCTCGACATAAAGCGCCGTGTTGTGACGAGACTCGTCCACTTCGGATTCAGGTGTAAAACCGCCGAAACCCTGAATACCACCGGCTTTATTTTGATACCCATAATTGCGCCATGACAACTCTTCGCCTGCATTAATCTGATAGCTGTTGTGACGACGGCTTAAGCCTGTGGATACCACCAGTTCAGAATTATTGATAAAGCTGTATCTTTTGCTGGCATCAAGATTAAAGTTTTGCTCTGCGTTGACCAGCTCACCGGCATAAGCGCTGGTTGGACTTTGTGGACCAAAAGAGGCATTCAGCGAGTTGTTGACGTAATATTTGAAGCTACTTTGTCCTGTGCCTGCTGACAAGTCCAGACGCCAGTCGGCGACATCAAATTTAACACCAGTAGTGATTGAGTAGTCGTTTGATTCTGGCGCTATTTCCGGCAGATAGCCGTCAGGGTAGATCTCCTGAATATTACGCGCATCTTTTGCTATACGGTAAAAGGCGCCTGAAGCTGATTCTCTTTTGCTAAAGCCACCAAAAGCGTACCACTGGGTATCACCATGCTCGTAGCCTGCATTGATAAACACAGCTTGTTGTTCAAAAGCAGCATCGCCCACTTTATGGCTTAAGCGATTAAAGCTTGCTTCGCGTGGATCTGGCGCACCATTGATTGGTGCGTATTGCTCACGTGGATCTAAACCTGCTCTGTTGGTGCCATTTTTGTGCTGTTGTTCAATGCTTAAGTTAACATAACCTGTATCTGCAAACTGAAACCCTGAGTTAACCCCAGTCTTGTAATACTCGCCATCGCCTTCATAGGTTTGGCCCGTGCTGGCGCTCACTTCACCTGAGCCTGTCTGGTCTTTTAAAACTATGTTGATCACACCTGCTATAGCGTCTGAACCATACTGAGCTGCAGCACCGTCACGCAGTACTTCAATACGTTTTATCGCAGAGACTGGGATAGCGTTGAGATCGACGTTTGAGCTGCCGCGGCCCATAGTGCCGTTCAAATGAACTAAAGCTGTGCCATGACGTCTTTTGCCGTTGACCAGAACCAAAGTATGGTCAGGCGATAAGCCTCTTAAACTGGCTGGTTTTACCGCATCTGAGCCATCAGTAATGGATGAGGTCGGGAAGTTAAAACTGGGCACCAGCATTTGTAAGGCTTTGGCTGTCTCCAATGCGCCCGTGCCTGCAAGCTGAGCTTCATCAATAATATCTATAGGTGAGCTGGTTTCAGTCGCTGAGCGCACAGATAAACGACTGCCAATCACTGAAATTTTTTCTACGTCGGCCTGCGCCTGCTGCGCCAGAGTGATAGTGCTGTAAGTGCTGCTAATCAGCGCCAGTGTGATAGCGGATGCCAGTGGAGTTTTTATCTTCATGAAAAGTCCCTTAGATGAGAGTGCTGTATTCGAATAATACCCAATCTTGTATATAAATATTTCAATAAATTGTGATTTTATATTTCAAAAGGGTATAAGAATTTCAGTAGTTACGCCGCCTTGCTCCTTTTGGTTCTTGCTTAGAACAGAACTGAATTAGTTTAACGCGACTTAGCACCTATACTGCCGCCTTTTGCTATGTTCTGGATTTGAGATGAAAAACATCAATTTAAAATTTGCTCTTTGGCAGCAGGTTTTACTTGCCATGGTGCTGGGTGTGATAGCAGGTTTAGTCTTAGGTGCTGATGCTTCAGTGCTAAAACCCTTAGGCACTGCTTATATCAATGCCATTAAAATGTTAGTGATACCGCTGGTGTTTTTTAGTCTGATTTTGAGCATCACTTCGTTAGGTCAGGGGCAAGGATTAGGCCGGGTTGCGGGCAAAACCATAGGCTTGTTTTTACTGACAGCATTGATTGCCAGCCTGATAGGTATTGCAGTGGGCACAGCCTTCCAATTTGAAACAGGCCAGAATTTAGTAGCAGCACAAGTCACTGAAAAAGTCATACCTCCTGTCAGTCAGGTGCTGGTGGATTTAATACCGGCCAATCCAATAGCCGCCATGGCGCAGGGCCAGGTTTTACCTGTGATGTTGTTTGCCATTTTGTTGGGGCTTGCTCTGCGCAATATTGGCGAAAAGGGCGCAGCTATGCTTGCAGTGGTGCGTTCTGGTGCCGATATGATGTTTGAGGTCACCCGTCTGGTATTGTTGTTTACCCCTATAGGCGTATTTGGTTTGATGGCCTGGGTGATAGGCACTTATGGTCTGGAAATGTTGCTGCCGCTGGGCAAATTTATTCTGGCTATTTATGTTGGCTGTTTACTGCATATAGGTCTGACCTACGGCGGTTTTGTGCATTTTTTCAGTTCAATGAAAGTCACTGATTACTTCAAAGCTATTTTCCCTGTGCAGCTAGTCGCTTTTAGTACCTGCTCCAGTTATGCCTCTTTGCCAGCCAGTTACAAAGCTGTGACTGAAGATCTGAAAGTCTCCAAAGACTACGCTGGTTTTGTGTTGCCTTTGGGCTCAACCATCAATATGGATGGTTGTGGAGGTATTTATCCGGCTATCGCTGCTATTTTTATCGCTAACTTGTATGGCATTGACCTGCAGTTCATTGATTATCTGCTGATTGTAGGCACTGCAACTTTAGCTTCTTTGGGCACTGCTGGTGTACCTGGTACAGCTTTGGTGATGCTGACTGTCACTTTAACAGTGGTAGGTTTACCGCTGGAAGGTATAGCTTTTATCGCCGCTATCGACCGTATTGTGGACATGGCACGCACTACCACTAATGTCACTGGCGATACCATGGTGGCTTTAGTGATTGCAGAGCAGGAAGGCTTGCTGACAAAAGATCCGGTGACGGAAGATGGAAAAGACGACAGCGTTTTTGCAAAAGCGCTGTCGGAAACTCCTGTTAGCTGCGAAATCCGCAGCTAACTTTTACAGTTTGCCCAGAGCCTGAGCTAAGTCCGCTATGAGATCATCGGCATCTTCCACACCTATGCTCAGGCGAACCAGATTTTCGGTGACGCCTGCTCTTTGCCGGTCTTCTGCTGTCATAGCCGCATGAGTGGTGCTGGCAGGATGGCAAGCTAAGCTTTCCACATCACCCAGACTTACGGCCTGAGCGAAGAGCTGCAGATTATTTAAAAACACTGCAGCCTTGGCAAAACCACCTTCGATATCCACAGCCACCATGCCACCAAAACCAGTGGCTGTTTCTGCCACAGCCTGATGGCCAGGATGAGTGGTATGGCCTGGGTAATAGACTTTGGCCACTTTAGGATGAGCCGCTAAAAAGTCAGCCACTTTGCGGGCATTTTCGATATGAGCATCCATCCGCAAGGTCAGAGTTTTTACGCCACGTTGCAGTAAATAGGCTTCCAGCGGGCCTATAGGTGAACCTATATGCTTCAGTGCCACAGTACGGATTTTCTGCATCAGTTCGCTGCGACCTGCCACTATGCCAGCAATAATATCGCCATGGCCAGACAGGTACTTAGTGCCGCTGTGCATCACAATATCAGCGCCAGTTTCCAGCGGGCGGAATAAGTAAGGGGTTAAAAAGGTATTGTCACAAATCACCAGAGCACCGACTTTACGGGCTGCTTCCGCCACAATACGGCTGTCTATGACTTTTAAGGTCGGGTTGGTGATAGGTTCAAATAACACCACTTTGGTGTTGGGTTTCACCCGTTCGGCAAAATCTTTATCGCTGCTATAACGGCTTAAAGTGACGCCAGCGCGGGTTAAAGTATTACGTAAAAAGGCATCAGTACCGCCGTAGACCGGGTCGATAAAAGCCACTTCATCACCGGCATTGGTCAGCGCATACATAATGGCGCTAACAGCTGCCATACCGCTGGCGACGACTAAAGCTTCGTCTGCACCTTCTAATGCTGCCAGTTTTTGCTCTAAAGCTGCGGTCGTTGGGTTGGCAAATCGGCTGTAGATATAACCCGGATTCTGACCGGAAAAACGTGCCTGACCTTCTTCGGCTGTACCGTAACTAAAGGTGCTGGTGAAGTACACCGGAGTGGCTAAAGCGCCGGTACTTGGGTCTGGTTGTTGCCCGGCATGAATACTTAAAGTGCGGAATTTCATAATAAACCTTGGTTATGTTTTTTATTTGTAGTGGGTTTTGTGCCGAGCTTATGTTACATGAAGCACATAGGTCTCGATGAGCAAAAATTCATACAGGCCATTTGCGGCGTCAGATGAACCTGTTGACGCAGATAGCAGAAAGCGAGCGTATTCTAGGCCTGAGTAGACAGTTAAATAACTAATGGATTGGTCTTGTATAGATCAATTAGAAATAACCGGATGTCTGGAAAGTTAGCGGTCTTGAGCTATAAAAGTCTTACTATCTAAAACTATGTGGAATAACACTGTGAACAAAGTGCCAATGCTTATCAGCTGGATAAATATGGTCTGTTGCTGAAATAAAGAAGGCACCTATAAGGTGCCTTCTTTCACGCAAATGAAACTACTTAAGCAATCAGGATAAAACCGATAAATGCCAAAGTTGCAGCTATCAAGGTGTAGGGCAGCTGAGTTACGGCATGTGATACCAGATTACAACCAGAGCCCTGAGCTGCTAATACAGTAGAGTCACTGTAGAAACAGGCCTGGCTACCAAAAGAGCTGGCTGATAACAGGGCACCTATCACTAGTGGAATATCTGCTTCTACTGCGTAAGCCAAAGGCATCACGATAGGAATTGAGACGGCAAAAATCCCCCAGGATGAACCTGTAGCGAAAGACAAAATAGCCATAGCTAAAAATACGATAGCTGGCAGCATTTGTGCTGTCATATAAGGCGTCAGGTTTTCAATTACATACTGAGGCAGCAATAACTTGTCACAGACATCTTTGAAAACAAAGGCGGCTATCACAGTACAGATGGCTGGCAACATAGTTTTAAAGCCGTTCATCATCACTTCCATCATCTCGCCCAGCGGCATCAGACGTTGGTAAGAGTAAAAGGCTAACGTCAGCACTAAAGTGACCAGCAGACCTTTGAGGACATCGATATCAAAATAGATGGTAAAGCCAATCAGCATCAACATAGGCACGATAAAGTTACGCAGTTTGCCCTGTTTATTGCTGTCTTCAAATTCCTGCTCCATGGCGTGCACAGCGTATTGATCACCAGCTGGTACATCCTGGCCCTGAATAGGATGATGGCTGGCGCTGGCTTCCACACCTACATCTGGCAGCATATCCATAGGAGTACCATTTTGTGCTGCCAGTTCAGCTTTTTTCATTGGGCCTATCGCAGGCATAATTTTTAAGGTGACTAACAGCACCATCAATACAGCCAGCCATGGATACAACATATAAGGAATGGCTTGCATATACACATCCACACCTTGCCCAGCTTCAGCTACTTTATTGTTCTCCAGCAAACCGCCAAAAAAGATAGCCCAGGTAGAAATAGGAATAATGACGCAAATTGGCGCTGCGGTGGAGTCCACTATATAAGCCAGCATTTGGCGTGATATTTTGTATTTGTCCGTCACACGTTTCATCGCCTCACCTACGCTTAGAGCGTTCAGGTAGTCATCGATAAAAATAATGCAGCCCAAAACAAAGGTCATAAACATGGAGGAGCGTGGTCCTGTTGCCAGTTTAGAGGCTGAACGGCCAAAAGCCACAGCACCTCCGGTGTGGATCAACAAACCAATCAAAGAGCCAAAACCACCACAGACCAGAATCAACCAACCTATGGTTTCATCCTGCATCACACTGGTCGAGATCTCAGCAAAGGTATTCAGCAACTCAAAAGGTTGAGTTGGAAACAGCATCAGCAAACCTGCAACTGCGCCCACAACAAGCGACAAAATTGGTCGCTTCAGCCAAATGGCTACGGCCATGACGACAACGGGTGGGATCAAACTAATGGCACTTGGTGAATCCATTAAAGGGTTCCTTCACAAAGCCTGGCTATGCCAGAAAAATAAAAGCCAACCGTTGCATGAACTGCATACGGAGTGTTTGGGGTTTTAGCTGCCAGAGCCCTGCACTGAGTTCAATTGCTTTTAGTGTAATTTTTTCAGCTTTGGGTCTACAACAAAATGAATTTACACGGGTTAAATTCAGGCGCGCAATAATATCAAAAAAAATGTTTTGTACAATCTCCCTTAGGCGCGGGGCTTTACTATCGTCAGCTTCGTGACAGGCTGTCGTAAAAGGCTGGACAAAATCCTTTTCGACTTCAGATTGGACGGGAAAAGGGCAAGCCCAGCCCCTACAATTTTGCCGCGCTGCAACTCCAATGACTGAGAGACGATATAGGTGTAAGTAAAGAACTGTGGAATTGAGAGGAAAGTGTCGGGGAAAAATCACTGCCGCTGACTGCGGCAGTGAGCAAAGAATTACTTGGCTTTGTTGATCAGCTCTACTTTAGCTAATACGTCAGCATTAAAGCTCAATTGCACTGATTTTTGTGCAGCTTCCTGAGTTTTTACCAGTTCAGTTAAAGTCGGGTAACTGGCAGATAATGCAGTCACGTCATACAACCACAGAGTAGTGCCATCTTTTTCTGTTTTGCTTACTGGCTCACCCAGTTTTTCGGCAATAGCAGCCTGAGTAGATTTACCTTCAGTTAAACCTAAAGCCGTACGCACTGAGGTATTTAAAGCAGCAGTTTTTGCGCTGTCTTTGGTGTCTTTCAGTGTACTGCCCACACTATCTTTTACCGCGTTTAACCAGTCAGCCTGAGCTGGAGCTGTAGTCACTACCAAGGCAATCAATAAGGCGCTTAACTTTAATTTCATACTATCTCTTCCATTTGAGAATGAATCAGGGAACCTGCAACGCTCTGTGTCACAGGCGGCGCGGATGGTATAGCAGATTGTGATTCAGGCCAAGTTTTTTACCAGAACTTTACAATTACCTGCGACGAACTAAGGACAATACAGCTGACACAAAAGTATAAACACAAAAACTAAAGAATTAGTTGCAGTGTGAAAATTGTTCAGCTAGATTAAAACTAATTATTTAGTAGTTGGTTTTTAAAGGTAACAGGCATGGCCAGAACAAAGTCCACCGAGCTTACGAGTGCTGAACAAAAAATCATGCAGGTGTTATGGCAACATGGCCCTTGTTCAGTCAAAGACATTACAGCAGAGCTAAGCAAAGAGTCTGCTGTGGCTTACACCACAGTGCAAACCTTATGTCGTATCTTGTTTGATAAGGGCCATGTCGACTGTGAAAAACAAGGCAAAGCTTTTATTTATCAAGCCACTACAGTGCAGCAGGAAGCCCGCAGTCAGGCTTTAACTACGCTATTGCAACGTTTCTTTGGTGGCTCCCCGGCTTTACTGGCACAACATCTGATAGAGCAACAACAACTAACGCCAGAGCTTGCTGATGAGTTACAGGCGCAAATTGATGCTCACTCAGCGAAGGCGACACAGGGAGACTGATCATGCTGGAATTAAGCTGGTTGTTGTTTTATCTGGTTTTACATCTGCTAGTGGCTCTGGTGACAGTGCCCTGGTTGTATTGGCTAGGCCAAAGCGCATGGCGGCCTGCGCCACACTGGATGTTGCGCTTGTGGACAACATGGGCAGTACTGGTTTTTGTGTTACCTGCTGTTGTATTAAATGGCGACACTGAACAAATTGCGCCACAGCATTGGTTTAGCGCTGACATCTCTGTTTTACAGCAACAGCTTCAGTTACCGGAAGCCACAGCAGCCGCAGAGACTGAACCAGCCTTAACTCAGCGCTGGGCTTTGGCGCCACAGCTGTTTTATTTGTTTGTTCCTCCAGCCTGGTGGTTATTGCTGGTGCCTTTGGGCTGCTGCTGGCAACTAGGGCGCTTCAGTCACAGTTATTATGCAAGCCGCCGGTTATGGTTAGCGGCACAACAGGTGAACTTGCCTCAGCTAGCCAAGAACGGGCCTGCACTGTATCAGCACGCTGCTATTGATAGCGCTATGCTGGTTGGTTTGCGTCAGCCTCGTATCATACTTCCTGCTTTGTGGTTGCAGCATTTATCGGCAGAGCAGTTACAGCATGTCATAGCGCATGAGCGTATGCATTGGCAACGAGGCGATCTGGCTGCGTTTTATCTGCAACAGTTATTTACTGTGTTGTGCTGGTGGAGCCCGATTTGGAATTTAGTCTGTCGAAGATTAAATACATACCGTGAGTTAAGTTGTGATGCCGCTGTCTCAGCACAATTAACACAGCCTCATCGTTATGCTCAAACTCTGCTCGATTGCAGCAAAGCGCACTACAGCAAAGTCCATCAGTCGGCACAGCCTGCCTTACTTGCAATGCCATGGCAGCAGCAACCTTTGTTAGCGCAGCGGATCCATCTGGTGTTGCAAGGTACAGCAGGCAAAATCACACCACAAAGTTGTGCTGTGTTGATTGGGTTGTCTTTGTCAGTAGCCGCCACTTTGGTGCTGGCAGAGCGCGCTCAGGTCGCCCGGTTGCCTGCGGAATATGCCCAGGTCAGCCTGACTGAACTGAATCAGCTGGAACAATTGCTGGAGAAGGTACGGCAGCGGGATTTGACCGCAGTTCGCCAACTTCTGGCATTAGGGTACCCGTTAAACGCCGCTATGCCGGGCGAGGGCACAGCGTTAATGCTGGCTGTCAAAGCCAGAGACAAAGCTATGGTGGAATTATTACTCTCTGCTGGTGCTGATGTGAACCAAAGCAGCAGACGTGACGGCAACCCGCTGATTATCGCTGCTCAGCTTGGTGATCTGGAGTTGGCTAAGTTGCTGGTTCAGGCCGGGGCTGACGTGAATGCCATAGTACTGGCTGACGAAACACCACTGATTAACGCCAGTTTAGTTGGCGATTTGGCTATGGTGCAGTATCTGGTGCAGCAAGGCGCTCACGTCAATCTGAAAGTCGAAGCCACTCTGATGGATGGCAGTGAGCTGCGATCTCCACTCAGTAGAGCATCTACTGCTCAAGTCAGAGCTTATCTGTTACAGCAGGGGGCAACCCCCTAAAGCAAAACAGCTGTTTTTTAGTATTTAACTTTTTTTGAACTTCGGATCCGGGCTTTTCAGCCTGCGGGCGAAGCTTTGCCTGAAATCATGGAAAACGACATAACCAAAGGACAATACCAATGAAAAAACGAGTAGTCAGTGTGGCGGTGCTTCTGTTGGCAGGAGCTGTGGTGGCTTGGGACATGTTATCTGGCTGGATACCTCTTGCTGCAGAGACTCCGCAACAAAGCAAAGTCTATCAAGCACAATTTCAAGCCACGGCAGAACAAGCTATGGCTGCATTGAAGCAAAGTCAAAAGCAAGGCCAGTTTCCGGCTCTGACCGCTGCTGTGGCCTGGCGTGGCCAGTTGTTATGGGCAGGAGCTGCGGGTTATGCCGACCTTAAAAGCCAAAAACCCGCCAGTATTAACAGCCAGTTTCGGATTGGCAGCACCTCAAAGGCGGTGACTGCTACTGCATTGGCCAGAGCAGTAGCTGCCGGTGCTATAGATTTGGATGCGCCCATCAGTCGCTACAAAACCGATTTACCCAATCCGCTGTGGCAGGATTTAACCTTGCGGCAACTGATGTCACACACAGCAGGTTTGCCTGGTTATGATGAAAACACCGACTGGATTGGTGCGGTACAAACTTTATTAAAGCAAGCTGAGTTTCACGATGTGCATGACGCTCTGGACTTATTTGACGGAAGCAAACTGCTGTATCCGGCAGGTAGTAATTTTCATTACAGCTCTTTTGACGTCAACTTAGCCAGTGCTGTACTACAAAGTGCTGTAAAAACGCCGTTTTTACAGTATCTGGCAAGCCAGGTTAGTCAGCCACTGGGCCTGGCATCGCTCTCTGCTGCTGAACAGCATTACCCGGAGCAGGTCAGTTTTTATCAGACCTATGATGGCTACGCCAAACTGCACCGCGCCGTGAATTTAAGTCAGAAGTGGGCAGGTGGTGGTTTAGCGGCCAGTTCAGCGGATTTAGCCTTGTTAGGTTCGGCCTGGTTTAACCCAGACTTTATTCCTGCCGCAGTGCAGCAGCAATTCTGGACACCACAAAAGCTCAGCAATGGCGAAGTAAACGAGCAATTTTATGCCTTAGGCTGGCGCCATTTTTCGCAAAGCCATCTGTCTTGTGACAAAGACAATCCGCTGAGCCGCACCGTCAATTTTGTCCATCATGGTGGCGTGTCCAGCGGCGCACAAAGCTGGTTAGTTATTTATCCACAATTACAGCTGGTGGTGGCGATGAATACCAACACAGTGAAAGAAAACTACTGCGATTTTGCCAAACATGCTGCTGTTATCACCCGACCATTTTTACAGCAGATAGCGCCTGACTGGCTATCGCTTGCCAAGCTATAAAAGATAGAGAAGAACTTGCCCTCAAGTTTCACTTTAACTGCTTAATCCTCACTGTTTTGCCCTAAATCAAAGAACTTTGCTGAAAAGAAGCATAGAGTGGTTTAGGGCTAAAGAGCTTCTGGCACCTTTACAGGCCAGGCGGGAAATAACAGCAAAGGTGAAATGGACTATGACTGGACTACAAACAAAGGTACTAGTGGCCGCAGGGGCTGTCAGCGCGGCTCTGCTGTTGTATTACCTGAACTTTACCGGTGCTGACACTGATAATTTACTGAAAAGTAATGGCCGTATTGAAGCCACTGAAATTGCAGTGGCCAGCAAAACTGCAGGACGGATCAAAGAGCTGCTGGTCGACGAAGGCGATTTTGTTGAAGCTGGCCAATTAGTTGCGACCGTAGAGTCTGAATCTTTAGTAGCACAGTTGCATCAGGCTGAAGCTCAATTACGTCAGGCGCAAAGTGCCACTGTGACAGCTGACAGTCAGTTGCTACAGCGCAAAAGTGAGAAAGCCGCGCTGGAGGCTTTGTTAGTTCAGCGTAACGCTGAGCTGATTTCCGCCAGAAGCAGAGCGAGTCGCACCGGCACCTTGGCTGAAACGGGATCTGTGTCTAAGCAACTGGCTGAAGATAACGATACCTTGGTCACCAGCGCCAAAACCGCTGTCAGCTCAGCTAAGGCTCAAATTGACGCCGCTGTGGCTGGTATTGCTTCAGCCGAAGCGCAAATTAATTCAGCAGCATCTGCTGTGGACGCTGCCCGCGCTACTGTAGCGCGGGTGCAATCTGAGCTGACCGACAACCAGCTCAAAGCGCCCAGAGCTGGCCGTATTCAGTACCGTATAGCTCAAACCGGTGAAATAGTCGCAGCGGGCGGCAAAGTGTTAAGCCTGATTGATGTGACAGACGTGCATATGACCTTCTTTTTGCCTTCAGCTTTAGCCGGCCGTATTGAAGTAGGCACAGAGGTGCGGGTGGTACTGGACGCTTTGCCACATTTGTCGATCCCAGCCGAAGTATCTTATGTCGCCGACGTGGCGCAGTTCACGCCAAAAACAGTAGAAACGACCAGTGAACGCGAAAAACTGATGTTCAGAGTCAAAGCCAGAATTAATCCTGATTTGCTGCTCAAACACAAAACCAAAGTGAAAACTGGTTTGCCTAGTGTGGCTTATCTGAGGTTGGATAGCAGCAAACCCTGGCCTGATTCTGTGCCGGAGCTGGTGCAGTGAGTAGCAGTGCAGGGCAGGCAACTCTGGTTGCAAAGCTGCAGCAAGTACAACTTAACTACGGCAAAACCAAAGCTCTGGACAGTATCTCACTGGATATTCCAGCTGGTGTGATGGTGGGGCTGATTGGGCCTGATGGTGTAGGAAAGTCCAGCTTATTATCTTTACTATCCGGTGCCCGGGCTATTCAGCAAGGCAGTGTGATGGTGCTGGGCGGTGATATGGCCAGCAGTGCACACCGCGATGCCGTCTGTGCCGATATTGCTTATATGCCACAGGGCTTGGGCAAGAACCTGTATCTGACCTTGTCGGTGGAAGAAAACCTACAGTTTTTCGCCCGCTTATTTGGTCATAATGCCAAAGAGCGCCGTCGCCGTATTGATGAGCTGACCAAAGCCACGGGTTTGTATAAATTCTTGCAGCGTCCGGCAGGCAAGTTATCTGGTGGCATGAAGCAAAAACTCGGCTTGTGCTGTGCATTAATTCACGACCCTAAATTACTGATCCTCGACGAACCTACCACAGGGGTGGACCCGCTGGCGCGCAGTCAGTTCTGGCAGTTAATCCAGAAAATCCGCCGAAACTCGCCGCAAATGAGCGTGATAGTGGCCACAGCCTATATGGACGAAGCTGAAGGTTTTAACTGGCTGATTGCGATGAATGCAGGTCAGGTACTGGCTAACGGCAGCCCTGCTGAATTGCATCAGCAAACTGGTACTTCCACTTTAGAGGCTGCTTTTATTCAGTTGCTGCCCGAATCGGCGAAACAAGGCTATCAGGCTGTAGTAGTGCCGCCTCTTGTCGATGGCGACAACAGCATAGCCATTGAGGCCGCTGGTTTAAGCATGCAGTTTGGCGATTTTAAAGCGGTAGACAATGTCAGTTTTCAAATCAAAAAAGGCGAGATTTTTGGTTTTCTCGGCTCCAATGGCTGTGGTAAATCCACCACCATGAAAATGCTGACGGGCTTGCTGCCTGCCACTTCAGGTCAGGCCTTATTATTTGGCCAAAGCTTAAACCCGGATGATATTTCTACCCGCAAAAGAGTGGGTTATATGTCGCAGGCGTTTTCCTTGTACTCTGAACTGACGGTGCAGCAAAACCTGGAATTACACGCCAGATTGTTTCATGTGCCAACAGAGCAGATCGAAGATCGGGTAGCAGAGATGTCCCGACGTTTTGGTCTACAGCAGGTATCTGCCGTATTGCCAGACCATTTACCGCTCGGGATGAGGCAGCGTTTATCGCTGGCTGTGGCTATGGTGCATAAGCCTGAGCTGCTTATCCTGGATGAACCTACGTCCGGTGTTGACCCTATAGCCCGTGACAACTTCTGGCAGCTGATGATTGATTTGGCCAGACAGGATCAGGTGACCATTTTTATCTCCACTCATTTTATGAATGAAGCCGAGCGCTGCGACCGCATATCTCTGATGCATGCGGGTAAAGTGCTGGTGAGTGACACGCCGGCGCAAATTGTGGCGAATCAGCAGGCTGACAATCTCGAGCAGGCTTTTATTCGTTATCTGGAGCAGGCGGGCGCCAGAGACGATAGCTCAGAAGGCGCTATTGATTTAGCTTCAGCCAAGACTGAAGCAGCAGTGATCAGTGATTTTAGCTGGCAACGGCTTTGGAGTTTTACCCAGCGCGAAACTTTAGAGCTGCGACGTGATCCCATCCGCTCGGCCCTGGCGTTGCTGGGCAGTCTGGTGCTGATGCTGTTTATTGGCTACGGCATTACCATGGACGTGGAAGATTTAACTTTTGCTGTGCTGGATCAGGACCAGTCGGTGCTAAGCCAAAACTATGTACTGAATTTATCCGGCTCGCGTTACTTTATTGAAAAGCCGCCACTCAAAAGCCAGCAGGACATTGACCAGCGTATGCGCAGCGGCGACATCAGTCTGGCGATAGAAATTCCGCCTGGTTTTGGCCGCGATTTATCCCGTGGCCAGCAGGTTTCAGTGGCAGCCTGGGTTGATGGCTCTATGCCCAACAGGGCTGAAACCATTAAAGGTTATGTGCAGGGCATGCATCTGCATTGGCTGAGAGTGCAGGCGACTGAAGCGCTGGGCACAGATGCCAGCAGCCTGAGCTCTGCCCTGGAAACCCGTTTTCGCTATAACCCTGATGTCAAAAGTCTGGTGGCTATGGTGCCCGCTGTGATCCCTATGTTATTGCTGATGATCCCGGCTGTGCTGACTGCTCTGTCGGTGGTGCGGGAAAAAGAACTGGGATCCATTATTAATTTATACGTTACCCCAGTCAGCAGACTGGAGTTTTTGCTGGGTAAACAACTGCCTTATATAGCCCTGGCTTTTATTAACTTTTTACTGATGTTAGTTACAGCCATACTGCTATTTAAAGTGCCGCTGACCGGCAGTTTTTGGGCCCTGAGTTTAAGCGCTTTGGTCTTTGTGTTGTTTTCCACCGGCTTTGGCTTGTTCGCTTCAACCTTTACCAAAAGCCAGATAGCCGCCATTTTGGTGGCTGTGCTTGGCACTATTATTCCCGCTGTACAGTTTGCCGGCATGATCACCCCAGTGTCGGCTTTAGAAGGGGCGGGCCGCCTTATCGGTGAAATTCATCCGGCCAGCTTTTTTCTGACCATCAGCAGAGGAGTATTTAGCAAAGCTTTGCAGCTATCAGATATTTATCCTGCTGTGCTGCAGATGGCGCTTGCTGTGCCTGTGATTATTGTCGCTGCAGCCCTGCTGCTGAATAAACAGGAGCGCTGAAGATGAGACATAAACTGGCCAATGTGTATCGCCTGGGGGTAAAGGAGCTGTGGAGTTTGTGGCGCGATCCTATGATGTTGCTGCTGATTTTGTATTCCTTCAGCGCCAGCATTTATATAGCTGGTACTTCAATGCCTGAAACGTTGCACAAAGCACCTATAGCAGTAGTGGATGAGGATCAGTCTGGTTTATCCGGCCGCATTATCTCGGCTTTTTATCTGCCTTATTTTATGCAGCCTGAACTTATTAGCCTGTCAGAAGTGGATGCGGCACTGGATGCCGGAGTCTACAGCTTTGTGCTGACTATTCCACCTGGTTTTGAACAGGACTTACTGGCGGGCCGTGCGCCAAAAATTCAATTGAGTGTGGATGCGACCCGTATCAGTCAGGCTTTTAGCGGCAGTGGTTATATAGAGCAGATTGTCAGCAGCGAAATTAGTGAATTTAGCCAAAGGCACAGGCTGACCACAGTGTTGCCGGTGGATTTAGTGCTTAGAGCCAGCTTCAACCCTAATTTAACTGCCAGCTGGTTTGGCTCTTTGATGGAGGTGATTAATAGCGTCACCATGATTTCCATTATTCTGACCGGCGCTGCGCTTATTCGCGAACGTGAACATGGCACTATCGAACATTTGCTGGTGATGCCGGTGACGCCTGGCGAGATTATGTTATCGAAAATTTTGTCTATGGGACTGGTGGTACTAGTGGCTACAGGCTTTTCGTTAACTGTGATGATTAAAACTGTGTTGGCTGTGCCTGTGGAGGGTTCGGTGCTGCTGTTTTTACTGATCACAGCCTTGCAGCTGTTTGCCACTACCTCTATGGGTATTTTTATGGCGACAGTAGCGCGCTCTATGCCGCAGTTTGGCTTGTTGCTGATCCTGGTGTTATTACCGCTGCAACTCTTATCCGGTGGTATGACGCCCAGAGAAAGTATGCCTGAAGCTATTCAGACTATTATGTTAGCCGCTCCTAATACCCACTTTGTGGCTGCTTCACAGGCTATTTTATACCGCGGTGCCGGTTTGGATGTAGTGTGGCCACAGATGTTGGCGCTGCTGCTGATAGGTGGACTATTGTTTCGGTTTTCATTACGGCGATTCAGAAAATCATTAAGTACTATGTAAAGAGCAAGCTAAAAGGCTAAGTAAGGAGTGATGTTATGGGCTGGATAGTGCGGGCTTTATTCTTTGTCAGCGGTGTAATTGCCAGCTGGTTTGTTTCAGTAGAGGCCAGTAACTACATTGTCTATCAACTTGTGATAGCTATCTGTCTGGTGTCTCTGTGCGCTGCAGCTTTGGTGTACGTACCTCTGTGGTGGCGACGCTTCAGGATAGCAGCTAAGGAGAAGTAAAGAGATTCCCTGGCTGAGCTACTTCTGTTTTTGCTGGTATTTCATTTACATTTACTGCATATTTGCAACCAAAAATAGCAGACTGCACTGTACTGTCTGCCTTGTTGTCAAAAGGTTGTATTGCTAATGATGTTGTTAGGCCCATGGACTATTGACGCCGCCAGATTTGCACTAGTTGATGTGCAGCAAGAGCGCGAACTTGAACCTTTGTTATTTCGCTTACTGCAGTATTTTTTAGCCCACCCGCAGCGGGTTATTGCCAGACAGGAGTTAGCCGATCAGGTTTGGCAACAAGCTTATGTCGACGACAATGCCATTAACAGAGCCATCTCCGACCTGCGAAAAGCGCTGCAGCATCCATTGCTTGATGCCGCTGTGCTAAAAACTCATCACCGTAAGGGCTATAGCCTGCAGTGGAATACTGCTTTGCAACAGCAGTTTGCGTTAAGCCAGGCTAAAGCTGCTACTGAAGCTGGACCTGACTCTGTAACTGAAGATGCGACCAGCCTGCAGCAGGCAGAACCTGAGCTTCAGCCCCTTGTCGGGCAAGCTCAGTCAACACCACACTCTGCTGTGGCTGAAGCTGTAGTAAATGCCCCAGCCAAAACCAGCTTATGGTCGCGCCGCTTTTTGTGGCTGCTGATCCTGCCTTGTCTGGCGTTTGTTGCTTATCTGCTGCTGACTGTGGCGAAACCCTCTGCGGATAAAACCGAGCCTGTTGTCCCCACTGCAATCTCAACTACAACCTCAACTGCTCAGGCCTCTGATTGGCAGAAGCCGCAACAACTGAGTTGGGCTCAGGGCATGGCATCTACGCCTTTACTCAGCTCAGATAAAAGGTTATTAGCCTATTCGCAACTCAATTCGCCACAACAAGCCAAAGTCATAGTGCAGTTGTTCAGCAACACGCTGAAGGCAACAGCTGACCATTCAGCTTCTGAGGCTGTCAGTCTGGAACTGGCCGATCACCACTTGCAGGTGCAAAACTGGCAACCGGGTCGCGCTGTGCTGTTGGTGCAGGCTCAGCACAGACAAAGCGGAAACTGTAGCTACAGGCTGTACGACTTCAGCGCTTATCCTGCTTATCAGCAACAGCAGCTGGACGCAAAATGTAGCTCAGGCTCTAAAGTGCGTGCTGTGCTGGCGGCAGATGGACAGATGTTGTATCGCCCTGAGCTGGAATCGCAGCAAAACTCAGTGCATCTGGTTCAGGAAGAGCTGGCGACAGGCCAGCAGCAGGTGCTGGTGAATAGTCGCGGTACTGCCATGGGCTTATTGGACTTCACTTTGTCACCTGATGGCCGTCAGCTGGCTTATGCCCGGCTGGATAGCAGTAAAACTGGTCTTCTGTACCTGTACGATTTGACGACTCATGAACAACGGCAACTGGCTAGCTTTGGGCAGACTGGCATGGTATTGCAGCTTGCCTTTAACCCAGCAGGCGATTATTTGTATGGGCTGAATGGGCTGGAATTGGTCCGTATCCGGCTGGCGGATTTACGGGTGCAAAAACAGCCGCTTCCTGCAGGCTTTGAAGCTGGTGAGTTGAATTTTCTGGATGACCAGAGTGCTGTGGTGTCTGAAGTCAGCGTCAGGCTGGCTGGGCGCAGTGGCTCTATGCAAGTGGTACAGCTGGATCATCTGTTTGACGAGCAGCAGCGCAAGCTCAGCTGGTTTTGGCGGGGCAAAGGTTCAGTCGCGGCTGTAACGCCTAACCCGGCTCAGCCTGACAGTTTTGCTTTTGCTTTATTGCAGGACCGGGGCTGGCAAATCTGGTTGCGTGAAGCGGGTCAGGACAAGCAACTGACTGAACTGCAGTCCTCTGTTGACCCTATCAACCATATCAGCTGGTCACCGGACGGAAAGCAGCTGGTGTTCAGTCATAAAAAAATCCTCTGGTTGTATCAGTTGGAGCAACAAAAGCTCACTCAACTCTTGCCGCAGGCTGAGTTTTTATTTCCGGTCTTTGATCCCAGCGGCGATAGTCTGGTGGTGCAACGGGATTTGAATAAACAGCAGCAAATCTGGCGGGTGGAATTGCCTTCTGGCCGGCTGCAGCGCCTGGGCTTAAACCAGGGCTCAGTGCCGCAGTTTGATCAGGGCCAGCTGTATTATTATCGCGGCAACCAGTTAATGCATTATGTCGATGGTGGCAAAGGCGATCAGGTGCTGAGCAGAGATGCCGGCAGTCTGTTAAGCAGCTACAGACTGAGTCAGGGCTGGGTCTATTATTATCTGCATGATAAAGCGGAGTTTCGCCGTTTTCCGCTGCACCAGCCTGATGCTGTGGAAAAAGTCACGTTGCAGCAGCTGCAATTGCAGGGCAAAGGCATGCCCATGACCTTTACCATGCAGCCCAGCGCGCCGCAGCAACTCTTCGTCAATATGATGATATATCCCCAGCTACATTTATACCTGCTGCGCTGGCCTGCTTTTGCGGATTAGCGCGGCTTAGCTCTTAGCTCTGTATCAAGTTTTCGATACGGAGCTAAGATGGGCTTTGATGCTCGATTTAGAACAAAGGCACACGAAGACCCAGACCAAAGTGATGTTGGTCTTCCTGGCGCTGATAATGGGTATACAGACTGATCCTACTGCTTAATTGATAGTTCAGTTGTACTTCGTAGTACCAGCCACGGCGTGAAAACTCGTCCTGAGCGTTATCATACTGATAGCCCAGGTTGGATATCAGCGAAAAGTCCTGTGCTGGTGTCCATTCTGATTTGTAGCCAAAGGCATAAAACTGGTGCGACTGTGCAAAAACGCCCTGATACTTTTCCTCGCCCACTCTGAGCTCCAGACCTCCCAGATAATCACATTGGCAAAGATCTAAGTGAACAAACTGATAGTGTGCTGCCAGTTGCAGTCGACGGTATTCTTGTTGCTGGTTATTGCTTTGGGCGTCAGCATGTTTGGACATCAGCGCAAATTGCCAGGACGATGAATACTGAGTCAGGGCCTGCACAGCATAGCCATTTAAATCCCTAGGTAAGTTGTCATCTGTCATTCGAAAAGCGCCAAAGTCCAGTTTGCTGTGATGAAATCCGCTTTGACTATCCTCTGCGGCCAGAGCAGGAGTTGTGACAGCAAAAGCCAATGTGGTGGCAATAACCAGGGGTAATAAACGCATGATGTTTTCCTTTTTTTAAATGTAAAGTGCTCGCAGTTGGGCTGCGTCTGTGTGTTGGAATGCACTTTAAAGAGCGTCCTGCAAAAAGTCTCTTATCAGCATCTGAGGAAGTTGTAATCTAAGGATTTCATGGTTAAGTTATTGATATTAATGGGTTATGTGAATTCTTATTTAGTTGTGAGCTTAAGGTTTTTCCGAAGTGTTGTGTCAAGGCAGCGAACAAGAGCCAATAAAAAAGGCGACTGTGAAGTCGCCTTTGAAGTGGTGTTGCAGTGAGCAGTTAAATAGCCGCTATTTGTTCCTGCTGGGCTTTTAACTTGGTGATAGCTTCTAAAGCTTCAGAGAGTTTTTCACGCTCTTTTGCCAGTACTGCTTCAGGTGCTTTAGCGACAAAACCTTCGTTCGCCAGTTTACCTGCTACGCGGTCATGTTCCTGCTGAGCTTTTTCCAGTTGCTTGGCAATACGGGCCAGTTCAGCTTCTTTGTCAATCAGGCCTGCCATAGGGATCAGAATATCCATCTTACCCAAAAGCTGAGCTGCACAAGCTGGTGCTGTGTCGCCATCGGCCAGTACAGTAATGGCTTCCAACTTCGCCATATTCTGCAGGAAGGCCATATTGCTTTGTAAACGGCGGCTATCATCTGCTGTCAGGTTACGCACCAGTACAGACAACGGCTTGCTTGGTGCTATATCCATTTCGCCACGCACGTTACGGATAGCAACGATAAAGCTCTTCACCCATTCCAGATCGGCAGTGGCGGTTTCATTGACCAGCGCTTGGTTAAATTCAGGGTAAGCCTGCAGCATTATGCTGTCGCCAGGGTTCAGATCTGTACGCACCATTGGCGCCACCAGCTGCCAAATTTCTTCAGTGATAAATGGCATAATGGGGTGCATTAAACGCAGCAAAGATTCCAGCACTGTTAGTAAGGTATGACGGGTGCCACGTTGCTGGGCTTCGGTGCCTTTAAAGAGTACAGGCTTAGTCAGCTCTAAGTACCAGTCACAGAACTGGTTCCAGGTGAATTCGTACAGCGTATTGGCTGCCATATCAAAACGGTAGCTGTCTAAATAACCACGGAACTGACTGATCGTTTGCTGGTACTGGCTGATGATCCACTGATCGGCTAAGGACAGCTCCATTTCGCCAGCTTTACCATCAACAGCCAGTCCACAATCTTTTTCTTCGGTCATCATGGTGACGTAACGGCTGGCGTTCCACAGCTTGTTACAGAAGTTACGGTAACCGTCTAACCGTTTCATATCCCAGTTGATATCACGGCCAGTTGAAGCTAAAGCCGCTAAGGTGAAACGCAGAGCGTCAGTACCGCTGGCTTCAATACCTTCAGGGAATTGCTTTTTGGTCTGGTTGCCAATTTTTTCTGCCAGCTGCGGTTGCATCATATTGCTGGTGCGTTTAGCCAGCAGGTCGTCCAGACTAATACCGTCAATCATATCCAGCGGGTCAATCACGTTGCCCTTGGATTTTGACATCTTGTCGCCGTTTTCATCACGAATAAGACCAGTCACATACACAGTCTTAAACGGCACTTGCGGCTTGCCGTTTTCATCTTTGATGAAATGCATAGTCATCATAATCATCCGGGCTACCCAGAAGAAAATAATGTCAAAACCAGTGACTAATACGTCAGTTGGGTGGAAGGTTTTTAAATCTTCCGTATTATCAGGCCAGCCTAACGTAGAAAAGGTCCACAGCGCTGAGCTGAACCAGGTGTCCAGTACATCGTTGTCCTGACGTAATTTCACGTCATCGGCTAAAGCGTGCTTAGCACGTACTTCAGCTTCATCACGCCCTACATAGACTTTACCTGCTTCGTCGTACCAGGCTGGAATACGGTGACCCCACCACAGCTGACGGCTGATACACCAGTCCTGAATGTCACGCATCCAGCTGTAGTACATGTTTTCGTACTGCTTAGGTACAAACTGAATGTCGCCGTTTTCCACAGCTTCAATGGCCGTTTTCGCCATAGGTGCTACACGCACATACCATTGGTCAGTTAATAAAGGCTCAATCACCACACCAGAACGGTCGCCGTACGGCAGGGTGTTGTTGTGATCTTCTACTTTGTCTAAAAGGCCAGCTGCATCAAAAGCTGCCACTATGGCTTTACGGGCGGCGTACCGCTCCAGGCCCTGGAATTCAGCCGGGATCATGGCGTTATGTGCAGGGTTTGCTTCGCCATTAGTGAAGAAACACTCGCCTTCAGTGCGGATAGTAGCGTCAGCTGTCATCACGTTAATCATGGGCAACTGATGACGTTTACCTACTTCGTAGTCGTTAAAGTCATGAGCTGGCGTGATTTTTACGCAGCCTGTGCCTTTGTCTTTATCTGCATGTTCGTCGGCCAGAATTGGAATACGACGGTTCACCAGCGGCAGTAGCACTTCTTTACCAATCAGGGACTGGTAGCGCTCATCGTCCGGGTTGACTGCAACACCTGTATCGCCCAGCATAGTTTCTGGACGGGTAGTGGCCACTACTATGTAGTTTTTGCCATCCGCTGTAGTCACACCATCAGCCAGCGGGTAACGTAAGTTCCACAGGTGGCCTTTTTGTTCTTTGTTTTCTACTTCCAAATCAGAAATAGCCGTATGCAGCTTCGGATCCCAGTTCACCAGGCGTTTGCCACGGTAAATCAGGTCGTCCTGATACAGGCGCACAAAAACTTCCTGCACAGCATTCGACAGACCGGCGTCCATAGTGAAACGCTCTTTGTCCCAGTCGACTGAGTTGCCTAAACGGCGCATTTGTTCGGTGATGGTGCCACCTGACTCGGCTTTCCATTCCCATACTTTTTCAATAAAAGCGTCGCGGCCCATGGCATGGCGGTCTGGTTTGCCTTCGGCTGCCAGTTTACGTTCCACTACCATTTGTGTGGCTATACCAGCGTGGTCAGTACCAACCTGCCATAAGGTGTTTTTGCCCTGCATACGCTTGTAGCGGGTTAAGGCATCCATAATGGTTTGCTGGAAAGCGTGGCCCATATGCAGGCTACCGGTCACGTTTGGTGGTGGGATCATGATGCAATAGGCACCATTGCTGTTATCACCACTTGGCTTGAAATAGCCTTTGCTTTCCCATGCCTGATACATGGCTTGTTCAACTTGACTCGGGTTAAATGTCTTTTCCATCTTCGTTACCTGAAACTCTCACTAAAAACGCAGGCCGGCCATCAGAGCTGCACTGTTTGCGGGGTTAACCCCGACTGGCGATACAATTTAAATCGTTCCCGCGCCTGAACCTTTAACTGTTCTTCGGCTGGAACAAATTCGATAATTTGTTGAAAACGCTGACTAAAAGGCGGCACTGTCGCCGACAGATTAATTAAAACCGGTCTGGCATTGCCTGGCGGCAGCCAGCTGATTTCCACCGGAGCGCCTCGTGCCGGGCCTTCGCCCGCCAGATTGTGTGGTACAAATCGCTCTGGATCAAAACGCCATAATACCTCATCCAGCAGTTCGGCGTCCGCCTGATTTTGGCAGAACACAAAAACCCGCTGTCCGGCCTGATACAAATCGGCGCAGAGTTTGGCGGCAACATGAAAAAAAGCTGGCTCTGACGCCAGCTGTGATTCAGCTTCTGCTGCCTGGTCCGGCAGCAGATAAAAACTGACTTGAGGCACTGTTATCCCTCGATGTCGGTTCCGACACGGTTAATTAAAAACTGGGTCAACATAGCCACAGGGCGGCCTGTTGCACCTTTGTCTTTACCACCACTGCGCCATGCAGTGCCGGCAATATCCAAATGCGCCCAGTTGTATTTACGGGTGAAGCGCGACAGGAAACAAGCTGCGGTAATAGTACCGGCGGCACGGCCACCTAAGTTACTAAAATCCGCAAACGGGCTTTCCAGCTGATCCTGATAGTCATCCCACAACGGCAAACGCCAGGCTCTGTCACCACTTTGATCCGAGGCATTTAAAATTTCATGCGCCAGCGGGTTATGATTACTTAATAAACCTGAAGCGTGTTTACCTAAAGCAATAACACAAGCGCCTGTTAAGGTGGCGACGTCAATCACCACGTCCGGGTCAAACCGCTCGACATAAGTTAAGGCGTCACAGAGTACTAAACGGCCTTCAGCGTCAGTGTTTAATACTTCAACCGTCTGGCCCGACATGGTGGTTAAAATATCACCAGGGCGATAAGCGCGGCCATCCGGCATGTTTTCAGCGCCAGCCAGCACAGCCACCATATTAATAGGCAAACCTAAGCTAACCACTGCATGCATAGTACCCAACACTGAAGCGGCGCCACACATGTCGTATTTCATTTCGTCCATCGCATCGCTTGGCTTGATGCTGATACCGCCTGTATCAAAGGTTAAACCTTTGCCGACCAATACCACTGGCGCGCTGTTATCCATAGCGCCGTTGTATTTAATCACCGCCATTTTGGCTTCGTTTTCCGAGCCACGGCCAACAGCTACGTACGAATGCATACCCAAAGCTGTCATTTCAGCTATGCCCAGCACTTCCACCGACACTTTGTCGTGTTGCGCTAAGGCCACTGCCTGATCGGCCAGATAAGCCGGAGTACAGATGTTGGGCGGCATATTCGACACGTCTTTACAGACCTTGATACCAGCCGCTACAGCTAAACCATGTTCAACCGCTTTTTCGCCTATGGTTAAGTCGCGACGGGTTGGTACGTTAAAGACAATTTTACGCAGCGGGCGACGGGTTTCGTCTTTGCGGCTTTTTAATTTGTCGAACACGTACAGGCAGTCTTGGGTGGTTTCCACCGCATGACGGACTTTCCAATAGGTATCACGGCCTTTGACATGCAGCTCAGATAAGAAACACACGGCTTCCATTGAGCCAGTTTCATTCAGGGTGCTGATGGTTTTTGCAATGATCTGGCGATACTGACGTTCGTCTAATTCACGCTCTTTACCACAGCCGACCAATAACACTCGTTCACTCAAGACGTTTGGTACATGGTGCAATAACAACATCTGACCGGGCTTGCCTTCTAAATCGCCCCGGCGTAATAAATTGCTGATGTAGCCTTCGCTGATTTTATCCAGCTGTTCGGCAACCGCTGACAAGCGGCGCGGCTCATAAACGCCGACAACGATACATGCACTTCGTT
>Ga0247725_1000088_pt1 | contig 122727 bp, 103 predicted proteins | sample OKSTACKMCFT3sol_FD_183021 | JGI IMG/M metagenome (GOLD analysis project Ga0247725, IMG submission 183021) | Subsurface sediment microbial communities from gas well in Oklahoma, United States - OK STACK MC-FT3-sol | ecosystem: Environmental > Terrestrial > Deep subsurface > Rock core/Sediment...
AAGCTCGCCATCAGGATCGCCGTCGCCCGAAAGCTCCTCGTCCGCCTCAACGCCAAGGCCAGGGACGCGCGAAACGCAATGGCCAACGCTTGACCATCCAGACAGTCGCTCTCTCTAAGAGAGAGGGTTTCCCGCTATCCCATCCACCCACGCCGGCAGCTCGCTGATGCTGCCCAGCTCAACATACCGTTCGTGCCCGACCGGCGCCTCGGCGGCCTCGTGCGACCAGACCAGCGGATACGGGATCAAGGCGCCCCAGCAGCCGGCCTCCAGGGCCGGCAGGATGTCCGAGCGCATCGAGTTGCCGGCCATCACCGCCTGCTCGGCGCCCGTGCCGTAACGGTCGAACACCCGGCGGTAGGTGGTGGCGTCCTTCTCCGACACGATCTCGACGGCCACGAAGTAGTCGCCCAGGCCCGACGAGGCCAGCTTCTGCTCCTGGTGCAGCAGATCGCCCTTGGTGATCAGGATCAGGCGATAGCGCTCCGACAGCGCGGACAGGGCGTTCTCGACGCCGGGCAGCGGCTCGATCGGCTCGGTCAGCATCTCGCGGCCCACGGCCAGGATCTCGCGGATCACGCGGGTGTCGACCGCGCCGTCGGTGACCTCCAGCGCCGTCTCGATCATCGACAGGGTGAAGCCCTTGGCCCCGTAGCCATAGACCCGCAGGTTGCGCTTCTCGACGGCCGTCAGCTGGGCCTCGATCTTCTCGGGGTCGCCGTGCTCGGACAGCAAATCGAGGAAGCGCTGGTGCGAGAGGCGAAACAGGCTCTCGCAGTGCCAGAGGGTGTCGTCGGCGTCGACGCCGACGGTAGTTATTGTATTCATTAATTTTTTATCGTTCTCGCCGCGCCGACTTGGCGGAAAAATCAGGCAACTTGCCTGACTTCGCTTCTCGCGCCGATAGACGGCCTTTTCTCGGTCGTAGAATTAGCAGGATCGGACGCGGTCAGCGAGATGCATCGTCGATCGAAAGGGGCAGAATTAGATTCCGATGGGCGACAAGTCGAAGAAGGGATGCCCTCCCTCACCGGCCTCCGCGCGGCTTAGAATTTTATCCTCGTAATTTCTCGCCACGTTCATCCTCACGCCTCGATAGCGAATGCCATGCAGGATGTTTGTGCAGGCCACGGGACTTCCGTGCGGGATGCGACAATAGCTATCGACCGAAAGCATGACAGCGCCAGGGAGCAGACCGTCATCATCCTTTTCCGTCGCCTCGGCAGCCATAATCGCGAACAGGTGGTCGATGTCTTCAAGCGTCATGGCGCTCGGCTAAGGCGATTCTCGCGGTCGCTTCCTCAGCTTCGCGCCTCATGCACAACTATCGATCTTGGCGCCAACCGCGGTTCAATGCCGCCCCTCTTTGCAGGCGCCATGTCATTCAACTTAGATGGCGGTCGCGAACAGCTGCCGGATCTGGTGAACTGCGCCCCTGCGACAGCCGAGACACGTTCAGGTCGCCGGGCCCGTGCGGACAATCCTGGTCCGCACGGGCCCGGCGCATCTGAGATCGCTGCCAGATCATCACCGCCGTCTCGCCGTCCTCGTCGGGCAGGAGGACCATCGAGATAGGCGCGGGAAAGAGAGGATCGTCTAGGTCCACTCGAACCATCGGGCGTGACGGCCGAGAGCGCGAATTGGCCTCCCAGGCGTCGCCGACATGCGACCACCCCACCATGACGCGAAAGGCCGGCGCGTTGGGGTGCGTCCGATCATCGTTAGGTTTTAGCCGCAGGCGAACATCGAGCGTCAGGGTCCGTAGGTCACCTTCCCATCCGCCTGAGCGGCTGCGCCGAAAATGGCCGATCAGCGACATGTCAGCCTGCCTTGGCCTTCGAGGCCTTCAAAACCCTGGCGAACTCGCGATCGCCCTCGATGTAGTCGGCCAGTATGTGCGGCGCGATGTCCGCGGCGCTGACCACCTGGCCGGTCTGGGCCGAGTGCCGTTCGGCATAGAGCCTCAGACGCTCGTCCAGTTCGGGCCAGAGGCTCAGGGTAAGCTTGCTGGGCGTGCGGTTGGGCAGCTTGCCCAGGCGAAGATCGGGCATTGGGTATCTCCTCTAGGACGGGCGCCAGGGGCGCAGCACGAGATCCTTGTGAACGATGACCTTCAGCGGCCACCCCGGTCGGACCCTCAGGGTCGGCTGGACGTCGAGCCGCCGGCTGACGATCTGCTGGCCAGCCTGGCTGATCGATTGTTGGGTCGAACGCTGAAGCGCGCGAACAAGGTCGCCGTCGTCATCCAACGAGAGCTCCGATCCAATGCCCAGCAATGTCGACATCCCCACGCCTTGCAAAAGCCGCCAGGTGTGGAAGTCGACCCGGTCTCGAAGCCCCGCATAGCCGCGGATGTCACTAGCCGGCAGGTTGTCGAGCGGCATCGACCAGCCATCGGGCAGAACAAGCCGCCGCCACACGACGAGGGCGCGCTTCTGCCCAAAGGCGACCACGCTGTCGTAGGACCCGATCAGCCGCGCGCCCTGAGGGATCAGCAGGAAGCGTCCTGTCACCGTGTCGTAGACGTTTTGCGTGACCTGGGCGATCACCACCCCCGGCAAGTCGGAATCCAGGCCCGTCACTAGCGCGGCCGAGATCACATCGCCGGCCATGACCTCGTAAGGCGACGTCGGCGGCGCGAGGTCGTGGGCGTTTCGCACGACGCCAGCCCCCTGCCCTTCGAGGAAGCCAAGCTTGCCGGCTTGCCTGGCCGTGGTCGTTGTGGCGGTGTTAGCCTCCGCCATCGGCGCCGCCGGCCCGCCTGCAAGTTCCAAAGCCTGGACGGGTGGCTCGCCCCGCGCCGAGGTCTGGATGAGCAAACCGGACGCGCGCGCCTCAAGAGCCTCGGCGGCCAAACGCCCCCGCGCCTGCTCGGCCGCCTGCTGTGCGGGCGTCAAGGTTCGCGACGGCGTCGTGGGCGTCTCGCCGCGCCCCTGCTGATCGACGATGGCCCGACCAAGATCGCCTGGCAGGGGCGGCCCGAGCTTGGGCGCTCCAGACTGCGCATAGTCCTTTGGCAGCATCGAGAGCGTCTCCTCGCCGCCGGTGGCGGCCAGGGTCGGTTGCGGCTCGCGCGCGTTGGGCAGCGCGGGCGAAGCCGACAGCGCCACCCAGACCAACACCGACAAGCTCGCCGCCCCCAGGCCGATGCCGCCGATCAACAGCCAGCGGCGAAAACGCGCGATCGGTCGAGGGCGCGCGCGCAACACCAGGGGCTCGGCCGGCGCCTTGCCGCCATCCCCGACCTCGTCTTCGGCCCCGGCGCTCATCGCCCATCTCGCGTGGCGGCCGCGTCGTTGCGGGTTATGCGCACGACCTGCTGGGGCTTTTCGCCCATTCGCAACTCCGCCGCCGCGAAAAGACGGTCGACCACGTAGCGGGCGCCCTGGACGCGATAGTTGACGAGCTGGTGGTCGCCCAGCGGCCCCACCACGAACAACGGCGGCGCCTCGCCTTGATCGAGGCGAGCGGGAAACTCAACATAGACCTTCTGGCCGTCGTCGAAGACGCGGATGGGCCGCCAGGGCGGATTGTCGCCTGAAAGGACGTAGCGAAACCTGAGCTGGTCGACGTCCACGACTGGGCCCGCGGCGTGCTCGGCGCTTGCGGCCGCCTGGCGTCGCAGCGCCAGCAACTGGTCCCGCGGGTAGGTCCAGGACAAGGCCGCCATCGCCGTCGCCTCGGTGCTGACAAGGGATAGGTGATAGGCTCGGCGATCGGTCGTGATCACCATGTTCGTGGACAGGCCCGCCGAGAAGGGCTTGACCAGCACATGCGCGCGGCGGGCCTCGCCGGCGCCGCTGGCGGTGTCACCGATCACCCAACGCGCCGTGTCGCCAGCCGAGACGGCCAGCAGTTGCTCGCCCGGCTCCAAGCCAATGTCGCTGACATGCTCGGGCGCGGTGAACAGGCGATAGAGGGCCCCTTCGCTCCAGGGATAGACTTGGACCGCGTTGACGTAGCCGGCGCTGGTCGGCTCGCGGATGGCCGCGCGGTTGGCCGCATCGACTCTCGCGATCGGCTTGGCCGCCTCTGGGCGGGTCGAGGGCGGCGCCAGCAACTGCCCTGGCAGGGGCAGCGGCTTGGGCGTTTCGACCACAACGATCCGAGGCGGCGGCTCCTCGACGATCCGGGCCGGTTGGAAGGCGGCCGCGTCGAGGGGGATGGCCGGCGGCGGGCGATGATGGGCGCAGGCGCAGAGGCTGGTCCCAACGAGCAGGATGAGCATACGGGTCATGGCTGGACGGCTCCTTGCGAGGTGAAACCAGAAGCTGGCGGTGATGTTGGGCCCGGCGCGGCCAGGCGAGCCGTCGACTGTTCGGACCAGTCGATGGCGTCGACGAACAGACCGATTGGATTGCGCTTTAGGTCGGCCTTTGACTTGGGCTTGACCCGCCGCAGCGAGATCATCGCGGTCCAGTGGCGGGTATCGGCCAGGGCGCCGCGCTCGAAGGTCTGCTCGATCCAGTCGATGCGGAAGGAATGGTCGGAGGCGCGCACCACGCTGGTCGGCTGGACCGAGACGGTGCGATCGCCGATGGCCGCGAAGGGGTTTGCGCCGCGCGCATAGCCGTCAAGGAAGACCCGCCCCTGCGCGGTGACCATGTCGTAGGCGTCGAGCCAGCGCTCGCGCACGACCACCGGATCGGAGGACAAGGATCGGACGTCGACGATGAAGCGCTGGAGCGCGCTGGCCACCACGGCGTCACCGGGCTCCCAAGCCTGCTCGGCCGGCCCCATCGCCCTGACGTCGCCGAGACGATCGACCTCGACGACATAGGGCTCGATACGGCTTTGCCCCGACTGCCAGAGATTGCCGCCCACCGAAGCGCCCGCGAGGACGAGACAGCCGAAGAAGGCCAGCCGCCAATTGTGGGCCGCGGCGCGGGCCGTGCCGATCCGCTCGTCCCAGAGCTGCCCGGCGCGCTGGTATGGCGTCTCGGCGGGCGGCGTGACGCCGTAGCGCTGCGGTGATCGCGAGAAGCGCATGGATCATGTCTCCTTGGTGCTGAGATCGGGATTGGCCGCCCCGCCTTGGCGGTCGCCCTCCTTGAGGGCCTGGATCGCGGCGTGACGGCTGATGTCGGACGCGGGCCGGGCGCGCAGGCGTTGCGCCCAGGCTGGCGCCGCGTCAGACGCCGCGCCGGCCGTGAGCGGCGTAGTTGCGGGTCCGCCGCCTGAAACCGCGCTTGTGCCGCCGCTCGCGCGCCAAGCCGCGACCCGGCCTTGCGCGGCGCTTTGGCCCAGCGCGGTTCTAGCGCGGTCGGCCATGTCGCCGGCGCCCTGGATCGCCGCGCCCCCGGCGGCTCGGGCCACGCCGCCAAGGCCCGCGCCGACCCCCGCCGCGCCGCTCGCCCCGCTCGTCGCTTGCGCCAAGCGGTAGGCGGCGCCCGCCCCAGCCCCCATCGCCGTTCCGGCTCGCATCGCGGCCATGCCGCCCGTGGCGGCCGCGCCGAGCGCGCGCGCGCCCAAGGCCGCGCCGCCACCCAGCATCAACGCCGCGCCGGCCGCGGTTCCGACCGCCGCGCCCGCCCCCAGTTGCGGCGCGCCCGAGACAAGTCCCGAGGCGATACTGGGGCCGAAGATCGACAGGGCCGCCAGTGTCAGAGCCGCCAGGACCAGGGTCATGGCCGCGGCGAGATCGGGGTCTTCGCCCAGCGAGGCGACCAGCGGATCGAAGAAGTTGGCGCCGATGCCCACGATGATGGCCAGGACCATGACCTTGACGCCGCTGCTGACGACATTGCCCAGCACCCGCTCGGCCAGGAAGCTCGACTTGTTCCAGAAGGCGAACGGCACCAGCGTAAAGCCCGCAAGGCTCGTCAGCTTGAACTCCAGGATCGTGACCAGGAGCTGGATGGACATCACGAAGAAGGCCAGCACCACCAGGAGCCAGGCGACCATAAGCAGCACGATGGTCAGCAGGTTGACGAAGATCTCCGGAAAGCCGGTCAGCTGGCTGGCCTTGTCGATCAGGGGATGCGCGGCCGAGAACCCGACCCCGGCGATGCGGCCTGGCCGCATCAGATCCTCGGCCGAAAGCCCGCCGCCGCCCGCCGTCAGCCCCAGGGACGAGAACGACATGAAGACGGTCTCGCTGAGGGTCTGGAAATTGGTGAGGATGAAGGCGAAGGCGCCGACATAGAGCACCTTCTTGATCAGACGCCCCAGGACATTGTCATCGCCCTCGCTTAGCCACCACAGCGCCGCGAGCGTCACGTCGAGCGCGATGAGGATGTTGCTCAGCGCTCCAACCTTCGGCTGAACCAGCCCAAAGCCGCTGTCGATATAGGCGCCGTAGGCCGCCAGCAGTCGGTCGATGATGTTGAGGTCGGGAGCGGCGTCCACGGGCGTGGCCCTTTGCGAGCTTGAGAGGGTTGGCGGCTTAGTCGGGCGTGTAGGCCTGGCGAGCGCCGACGAAGGCCCGCGCCGAAAGCTTGCCCGCCTCGAGGATCTGCGACTGACGGGCGCGCTCCAGCGCGTCGGCGCGGGACTGGGCGGCGATCAGCGCCTGCAGCTGCTGGTCCTGCTTGATCGCCAGGGCCTGCAGCTGATTGGCCGCCTGCTGGGCCTGAAGGCCGCCCTGCGCGCCCTGGCTTTGGGCCACGAGCTCGGCGATCAGCGGCGCGTCGGCCTGGAGGTTCTCGACGATCTGGGCCTGCACTTTGAGGCTTTGGCGATAGCCATCCATGGCGGCTCTGGCCTGGGCGCGGGCGCGCGCGATCAGTTGTCCGGTCGAGGACGTCCCCTCGACCGAACCAAAGAGCTGGTCCAGCGCCGCCTGCGTCGAGCGGACATCCATCGCCACGCCCTCGGCGTCGGCGATCGCCCGATCGATCTTGGCCAGGGCCTCGCGCATCGGCGCCAGGGCGCTGTAGTCCAGGGACTTCAGTTGCAAGGCCTGGTTCCGCAGCATGCGGGCCTGGTTCTGCAGGGCCGCGATCTGGTTGTTGACCTGCTGCAGAGTGCGCGCGGCGGTGAGCAGGTTCTGGCTGTAGTTGCTGGGATCGAACACCGTGAACTGGGCGGCCGCCGGAGCAGAGCCGAGAGAGGTCGCCACAAGGGCGGCGCAGGCGCCGAGCGCGACGAGGCGATAACCGACGGTCATGACGTTTCTCCAGAGGGTTGGGGGAAGTCGACCGCCAGGTCGGCGGCCCAAGGCAGGCCGCGAGCGGCCAGGAAACGGACGAGGAAGGAAAGGTCCGAGGGCTTAGCCAAAAGCTGGTCGATGAGCGTCTGGCTCGCCGGATCGGAGGATCCGCACAGGGCCAGGGCCACGGGCCCCAACTGGAGTTCGAACAGGCGGTTGCCGCGCCGCGACTGCAGGTAGTAGTCGCGTTTGGGCATGGCCCTGGCGACCAGTTCGATCTGGCGATCGTTCAGCCCGAAGGCCTCATAGGCTTGCCGCGACAGAGGCTCGACCGCCCGGTCGTTGGGGAGAAAAAGCCTCTGGGGACAGCTCTCGATCAAGGTCGGCGCGATGGCGCTGGCCTCGATGTCGGCCAGCGACTGGGTGGCGAAGACCACGGCCACGTTGCGCTTGCGCAGTTCCTTGAGCCATTCGCGGATGCGGGCGGCGAAAACGGGATTGTCCAGGAAGGTCCAGGCTTCGTCGAGCACCAGGAGGCTGGGCCGCCCGTCGAAGCGCGCCTCCAGCCGATGGAAGAGATAGGTCAGGACAGGGCCCACGACCGAGGGCGCGGCGACCAGGGCGTTGGTCTCGAAGCAGAGGATGTCGGCGAGCGCCAAATCGTCCTGCGACGCATCGAGCAGCCGGCCAAAGGGGCCATCGAGGGTGTAGGCTAGGAGCGCGGTCTTGAGCGCGCGCGACGGCACAAGCATGGAAAGCCCGGTCAGGGTCCGTTCCTCGGCCGGCGCGCCCGCGAGGTTGGCCAGGGCCGACCAGAGCGCGTCCTTGGCCTCTGGCGTCACGCTGACGCCTTGCTGGACCAGCAGGTCGGTCAGCCACTCCGCGGCCCAGGCGCGTTCGGCGGGCTCGTCGATCTGGCGCAGCGGCTGGAAGGCCAGGCCGCTATCGACGGCGAGCGGGAAATGTTGGCCGCCCATGGCCAGCACCGCCGCGCGGGCCGACAAGCGCTTGTCGAAAACATAGACCTGGGCGCCAGGGTAGCGCCGAAACTGCAGGGCCAGGAGGCTGAGCAGCACGGACTTGCCCGCGCCGGTTGGCCCCACCACCATCAGGTGGCCGACATCGTCCACATGGGTCGAGAAGCGAAAGGGCGTCGCGCCGCTGGACTCAGCCAACAGCAGCGGCGGCCCCTCCAGATGGGCGTTGGCCGTCGGGCCAGCCCACACCGCCGACAACGGCGTCAGGTGGGCCAGATTCAGCGTATGGACCAGCGGCTGGCGGACATTAGCGTAGACTTGGCCTGGCAAGGCGCCAAGCCAGGCTTCCACCGCGTTGACCCGCTCGCGAATGCAGGTCAGGCCAAGGCCGCCCAGGACGCGCTCGACCGCCCGCGCCTTCTCCTCGGCAACCGCCGGCTCGCGATCGACGACGGTGATCGTCGCGGTCAGATGGCCAAAGGCGACCAAGTCCGCGCCAAGCGCCTGTAGGGCGAGGTCGGCGTCGATGAGCTTGTTGTCGGCGTCGCTGTCGGTCAGCGGCGCGGGCTCGTTGCTGAGCACTTCGCGCAGGATTTGGACGACGGACTTTCGCTTGTTGAACCATTGGCGCCGGATACGTCCCAGCGCCTTCTCGGCGTCGGCCTTGTCCAGGGCGATAAAGCGCGTCGTCCAGCGATAGGCGAACGGCAGGTGGTTGAGGGTGTCGAGCAACCCCGGCCGCGTGGTGTTGGGAAAGCCCAGGACCGTCAGGGTCCTTAGGTGCAGCTCGCCAAGCATCGGTTCGATGCCGCTGCTCAGCGGCGTGTCGACCAGCAGACCATCCAGATACATGGGCGTCGGCGGGACGGCGACCCGATGTCGACGATCCGACACCGTCCCGTGCAGGAAGGTCAGGGTCTCCTCGTCGTCGAGGGGACGCGCCTCGGGCATGAAGCTCGCCAGCAGGTCCAGCACGCGGTCGCTGGCCGCGACGAAACCGTCCAGTTCCTGCCGCCAGTCGCGGCCGCCCGTGGGACGGACGCGCTCGATCAGCGCGTCCTCGGCCCTGCGAACCTGATCGGGCGGTGGCAGGAAGTAGAACGTGAGGTGCGCCAAGCTCTCGAAGTGCTCGCCGCGGCGCCCGTCGAAGGCGGCCCGGCGCTCTTCGTCGAGCAGCCAGGAGGCCGCGTCGGGAAAAGCGCTGACCGGATAGTCCAGGGCGGGCGCACGCTCGCAGTCGAAGAAGAGCGCCCAGCCAGAGCCCAGCCGACGCAGGGCGTTGTTGGCGCGCGCGCAGAAGGCCACCAGCTGCGCCTCGGTGGCGCTTTCCAGGTCGGGCCCGCGGATGCGGGCGGTGCGCTGGAAGCCGCCATCCTTGTTGAGCACCACGCCGGGGGCGACGAGCGCGGCCCAGGGAACGTGGTCGGCGAGGCGGTCGGCCTTGTTGCGGTACTCCCGAAGGTTCAGCATGACAGCCAAGCCTTCTGACGGAGGTGGCGCAACAGAATGGGCAGGAAGTCGGGGTCACGCTTGGCGGCGAACACCGCCAGGGTGTGGCCCACCAGCCAGAGCCCCAGGCCGGCCGCCCATTGCTGGAGGCCAAGCCCGAGGGCCGCCGCCAGCGTGCCATTGAGGATGGCCACTCCGCGCGGGGCGCCGCCGAGCAGGATCGGCGTCGTCAGGGCCCGATGCAGCGGCGCTTCGAACCCCTCGACCGGGCCTGGCGTTCTAATCGGCCCGCTCATGCCACCAGCGCTCCGCCGCCAAACGAGAAGAAACTGAGGAAGAAGCTCGAGGCGGCGAACGCGATCGACAGCCCAAAGACGATCTGGATCAGCTTGCGAAAGCCGCCCGAGGTCTCGCCGAACGCCAGGGCCAGGCCCGTGCTGATGATGACCAGCACCGCCACGATCTTGGCCACCGGTCCCTCGACCGACTCCAGGACTTGCTGGAGCGGCGCCTCCCAGGGCATGCCCGAGCCGGCCGCACGGGCCGAGATCGGGGCCAGGAAGACGCCGGCGCCCAGGGCCGCGAGGGCGCCGTTCAGCGCCGTGGATGCAGACAGGCGCGCGTGCGCAATGGGTGACATCAGCTGTCTCCTCTGAGGACTTTCAGTTGCGGGGGGTCGAGGTCGGCGAGCAGGTAGTCGCCGTTGGCGTCGAGACCGGTGACCCGAACGAGGGTCTCCAGGCGGCGGCTGGTTCCCCGGCCGCTCAGATAGACGACGAGATCGATGGCCTCGGCGATCAGGCGGCGCGGCGCGACGGCGACCACTTCCTGCACCAACTGTTCGAGGCGATAGAGCGCCGAGCGCGCCGAATTGGCGTGGACAGTGGCTAGGCCCCCGGGGTGTCCGGTGTTCCAGGCCTTCAGGAGATCGAGAGCCTCGCCGCCGCGAACCTCGCCCACCACGATGCGGTCAGGCCGCAGGCGAAGGGTCGAGCGCACAAGGTCGGCGAGACTGACCAGGCCGCTCCGCGTGCGCAGGGATACGCAGTCACGCGCCGCGCACTGGAGTTCGAGGGTGTCTTGCAGGATGACCACGCGCTCTTGGAGCCGACCGATCTCGGCGAGCAGCGCGTTGGCTAGGGTGGTCTTGCCCGAGGCGGTGGCCCCGGCGATCAGGATGTTGTCGCGCTCGGCGATCGCGCGGCGCAGCGTCTGGGCCTGGACCGGCGCCATCACCCCGCTTTGCACGTAGTCGTCGAGGGTGTGGATGCGGCTGGCGGGCTTGCGGATCGAAAAGCAGGGGGCGGGCGCCACCGGCGGCAAGATGCCCTCGAAGCGCTCGCCGGTCAGGCCGGGCGCCCTGGCCGGCAGCTCGCCGCTGATGATCGGCGCGTCGGCGTGGACCTCGGCGCGCGCGTGGCTGGCCACCAGACGGATGATGCGTTCGACATCGGCCGCGCCCAGCACCACGCCGGTCTCGGCGCGACCTTCGCCCAGACGATCGATCCAGAGCCGTCCGTCCGGATTGACCATCACCTCGATGACGGCCGGGTCGCCCAGGGCCTGGGCGATGGCCACGCCCAGGGCGGTGCGCAGCATGGTGGCGCGACGGCTCTCGGTCTCGTTGCGCATCAGGCTCATCCCTCGCCTCCCGAAGGGTCTGGGAAGGTCGCGCGGCCGGCGGCCAGTTGGCGGCCGACCTGATCGACGAAGCGCTGGAAGCGCTCGCGGCCGATCGCCTGGGCGGCCTTGTCGGCCTCGGGAAGCGGCGCGGTGACCGTCAGCTGGTAGCGCACGAAGAGGGCCAGGCTCTCCAGGAGCACCTGCTGGTTGCGCTCCAGCCGTCCAAGCGCCCGCGTCATGCGGTCAAGGCGCAAGCGCAGCAGATCATCGACGGCGGCGGAGGCCTGGCGCTCGAAGAAGGCGCGCAAGGCCGCCGCGACGATGGCTGACTTGGACGCGCCGGGCTTGGCGCCGAGGCGGTCGAGTTCGCCGCCCAGCGCCGTCTCGAGCCAGATCTGATGGCGATCCTTCATGACCGCCCCCTCAGAAATTGGGGAGAAGATCGTCGTGGTCGCGACCCTCCCCCTGGTTCATAGCGTGGGCTCGGACCACCGACCGCCGCGACGCGGCCTGATCGAAGGCGCGCTTGTCGGCGACCGCATCGCCGGCGCCGTCGTCAAAGGCCGATGTCCCATCGCCGGGATCGGAAGCGACGTCGCTGACCGTCGCGTCGAACCCGGGGTGACGCTGCTGCTGCAGGCCGCCCTCGGCCTCCAAGCCGTGCTCGTCGTCGATCGCCGCCGCGAGGCCCGCATGGAGATCGCGCACCTGACCGCCCCAATCGTTGGGTCGCGGTGGCGGCCGATCAGCATAGACGCTTTCGGCCAGGGTCGGCGGCGGCGCGACACGGCGGGTGAAGTTGGCGTCCTCGAAGTAGCGCAGCTTCTTGGCGCGGATCGGCGCCAGACCCGAGACCAGCACCAAGGCGTCACTGGCCGGCAGTTGCATGACCTCGCCGGGCGTCAGCAACGCCCGGGCCGTCTCCTGGCGGCTGACCATGACGTGGCTGAGCCAGGGCGCCAGGCGATGGCCGGCGTAGTTGCGCTGGGCGCGCAGCTCGGTCGCCGTGCCCAAGGCGTCGGAAATCCGTTTGGCGGTGCGCTCGTCGTTCGAGGAGAAGGCGATCCGGACGTGGCAGTTGTCGAGAATGGCGTTGTTTTCGCCATAGGCCTTGGAAATCTGGTTGAGGCTCTGGGCGATCAGGTAGGCGCGGATGCCGTAGCCGGCCATGAACGCCAGCTGGGTCTCGAAGAAGTCGAGCCGCCCCAGAGCCGGGAACTCGTCGAGCATCAGGAGAAGCTTGTGCTTGCGCTGCTTGGCCGGATCGCCTTCCAACCGCTCGGTCAACCGCCGGCCGATCTGGTTGAGCACGAGACGCACCAGGGGCTTGGTGCGCGAGATGTCCGACGGCGGGATCACCAGGTAGAGGGTCACCGGGGCGGGGGCGTCGACGAGATCGGCGATGCGCCAGTCGCAGGCGGCCGTCACCGCGGCCACGGTTGGGTCGCGGTAGAGGCCCAGGAACGACATCGCCGTGGAGAGCACGCCGCTGCGTTCATTCTCCGACTTGTTGAGGACCTCGCGGGCCGCGCTGGCCACGACCGGGTGGACGCGCGGCGCGTCCTTGGTTCCCAGATGGTTGGTGGCCATCATCCGCCGCAGGGTGTGGGCGAACGAGCGCTGCGGGTCGGACAAGAAGGTCGCCACCCGGGCGAGGGTCTTTTCCTCCTCGGCGTAAAGCACATGGAGGATCGCGCCGACCAAGAGGCTATGGCTGGTCTTTTCCCAATGCGATCGACGCTCGAGCGCCCCGTCCGGATCGACCAGCACGTCGGCGATGTTCTGAACGTCGCGGACCTCGCTCGGGCCCTTGCGCACTTCGAGCAGCGGATTGTAGCGGGCCGAGCGCGGATCGGTCGGATTGAACAGCAGGCAGTGCGAGAAGCGGGCCCGCCAACCAGCGGTTAGGGTCCAGTTCTCGCCCTTGATGTCATGGACCACGCAGCTGCCGGTCCAGGACAGCAGCGTCGGCGACACCAGCCCCACGCCCTTGCCGGAGCGGGTCGGGGCGAAGGCCATGACATGCTCGGGCCCGTCGTGACGCAGATAGCGCTCACCTAGGCGGCCGAGAAACACGCCCGCCCCCTTGAAGAGACCGGCGGCGGAGACCTCCCCCGCCGTGGCCCAGCGTGACGAGCCGAAAGTCGTGGCCCGCGCGCTTTGGCGGGCGCGCCAGAGGGATCCGGCGATCGCGCAGGCGCAACCCAGGAACCCACTGGCGCCCGCGATCAGCCCGGCCCGGTCGAAGACCCGCGGCGCATAGGCCTCGTAGTGGAACCACCAGTCGAAGAGCTGCCAGGGGCGATAGACGGGCAGCCCACCCAGCCGCGTCCAAGGCGGGCCAAGCTCGGGCTGATAGCCGAGATGGGCGGCGGCCCACTGAGTGGCGAACCAGACACCCAGGATCACGGCCGCGAAGACCGCGGCGATCTGGCCGATGAGGAGTTTTGTGGGCGTCACGGGGAAGGCTCCGTCGCCCGCCGCGACATGCGGCTGGGTCGGACGGAGACTCGGTCCGGCGCCTATTTTCCCTTAGATCGGCCAGGCCCCGCCAAGGCGCCCTCTGGGCGCAACGGGGCCCAACGGCAAACCTCGCGGCGGGCTAAGGCGCGCCGCGCTCGACGACTCGCAGGTCCAGACCCGCCGCCAGGAGGACGGCCAGGACCTTGCCGCACTGGACGGTCGGCTTGCCGCGCCTTTTTGCGCAACAAAATTTGCGCAAAGGCCTGCCACCCTTGCGCATAAAACAACACGAGTTGCGCAAACGCCCATTGCGCAACTATATTTGCGCAATGTCACGCCCCGCCTCAAACGATCTAATCCCAGCGATCCTGGCGGCCGTCGCCGCGGCGCCCGCCGGGTTGACCTTCGGCGAGATCACCACGGCGCTTGGTGAGAAGACGGTGCGGCGGACGCTGCAATATCGACTGCAGCGCCTCGTCGAAACCGGCGAGCTCAGGATGAGCGGCAACAGGCGCTCGGCGCGCTATACCATCGCCGCCCCGCGCCAGGACGGCCCCGCGCCGCCTGCCGAGGTCGTGCCGATCTCGCCTACGGGTCGCGCGGCCCTAGACTACGTGCGCCAGCCCGTGGCGGCCCGCACGCCCGTCGGCTACGACCGCGCCTTTCTCGAAGCCTATCGCCCCAACGAGACCTTCTACCTTGCCGCCGGCGAGCGCGAACGGCTGGCCCGGATCGGCGCCCACGAAGGCGACGCCGCGCCGGCGGGAACCTACGCCAAGCGGATCCTCGACCGACTACTGATCGATCTGGCCTGGAACTCCAGCCGCCTGGAAGGCAACACCTACTCGCTGCTGGACACGCGCCGCCTTATCGACTTTGGCCAAGAAGCCGAAGGCCGGGCTCATCGCGAAGCCCAGATGATCCTGAACCACAAGGACGCCATCGAGTTTCTTGTCCAGTCGGCCGACGACATCGGCTTCAACCGCTACACGATCCTCAACCTGCACGCCCTTTTGGCCAACAACCTTCTGGCCGATCCGCGGGCGGTCGGGCGGCTGCGCCATATCGCCGTGGGCATCGAGCGCTCGGTCTTCCATCCTCTTGAGACGCCGCAGTTGATCGAGGAATGCTTCGACCAACTGCTGGCCAGCGCCGAGGCGATCACCGACCCATTCGAGCAAGCCTTCTTCGTCATGGCGCAGTTGCCCTACCTGCAGCCTTTTGACGACGTGAACAAACGCGTCTCGCGCCTGGCCGCCAATATCCCCCTAGTCCGGGCCAACCTCGCCCCGCTGTCATTCACCGACGTGCCGGACGATCTCTACGCCCAAGCCATGCTGGCGGTTTACGAGCGCCAGGAGACCGACCTGCTGAAGGACGTCTTCCTTTGGGCCTATGAGCGCTCGGCCGCGCGCTACGCGGCCGTTCGCCAATCGGTCGGCGAGCCCGATCCTTTCCGGCTGCGCCATCGCCAAGCGCTCCGCGACCTGATTAGCCAGGTCGTCCGCCGCGGCCTCGGCCGCGTCGAGGCCGCCGACTATATCCGGGCGCAGGCCCAGGTCCTGGTCGAACCGGAGACGCGCGAGCAGCTGGTGGAGGTCGCCGAAACCGAACTTCTGGCGCTGCACGAGGGCAACTTCGCACGCTACCAGATCCGCCCGAGCCAGTACGTGGCCTGGCGCAAGATCTGGGATGCGTGACGGCGCTTTCTGGATTGGCAACAGGCCGCTGCACAATCGCCTGTTGAGCCCGCCTTTCGCTTCTGATCGCACAGCCGATTTTAATTATAGTCGCGGCAACAACTCAAATCGGTTGTCGCTACGATACCGACGGCCCTCGCTCGCGTCCGAAGCTCCAGCTGATCGAAGCGCCGCGCACCACGCCCGTCACCACCCGCCCTTCCCGCCCCTCCAACACCGGTCGCCACGGGACCAGCGTGAACTCCCGGCTCTTCTCGACCAGGGCCATCGGCCCGCTATTGAGGTCGATCCGCCGCCGCAACACGCCCTCGACCCGCTCGCCCTGCCGCGCCGCCGCGTAGGGAAGTCCCGTCTCGGCCGCGATGGCCTGGGCGATGTCGGCGCGCTCCATCCCCTCCAGCCGCCGCATCAGCCCGGCCCGCAATAGGATCCGCTCGCCGTCTTGCTCGGCCAGGTCCTGCTGCAGCAACCATTGACGCCGCTGGGCCAGGGCCTGGCGCGCCGCGCGGCCAAAGCCCGCGTCGCGCAACGGCTCGGGCGCCCGCGCCAACAGCTCGCGGTCGAGCCAGGTCGGCCCCGAGGCGCTAGCCTGGCGCTCGACCGACAACGGCGAAAGCACCTCCACCACCACCGGCGCGTCCAAGGCCTTGCGGCGCTCGAAGGCGACGGCGCGCTCGAGATGGTCGGCGGGGATGGTCCAGGTCCCATCCGCGCCGCGCTCGACGCCGGCCCCGCCGCGCCGAAGCGCTTCGAGCCGTCGCAGATGCGCCTGCGCGAACGCCGCGGTCGCGGCGGGGTCGTGGGCGAGATGAAGGTCAAGGTTATAGCGGCCTTCATGCGCGCCAGCGACCGCCACCACCGCGTGGTCGGCGGCCCTGGCCTCCAGCGAGCGCGGCGAGACGCGGACCACCGCGTCGTCCGGGATCGTCTCGGTGGCCGCGCCCTTGCCGATGTCGATATAGTGCGCCCGGCCATCGCACCCATCGACGACCAGGAAGTGGCGGTCGTCGGCTTCGTCGGCGAGGCCGCGTCGAACCAGGCGTCCCACCAGTGGACGCTGACCCGGCGCGCTGGGCTCGAACACCACTTGATCGTCCGCCGCCCGCTCGACCCCGGTCTCCATCAGCGCGCGATAGAGCGTCCTCTGGATGTCGCCGCGCTCGCCCAGGGTCCGCAGCGTCGCCTCCAGCTCGTCGTCCAATCGCCAGAGGGTCGGCGCGACCTCGCGCGCCAGGCCCAGCCGCGCCAGGGTCCGCAGCCGGCCAGCGCGCGCGGCGTATTGCAGCGGATCGCCATGGCGCGGCGAGACCACCCCATCCTCGTCGACGGCGGCGAGCAGGCCGCGATCGAGGCTGGTCAGGCGCTCCTGCGTCGTCTCGCGCGCGAAGCGCGCGGCGATCTCCTGGTCGCTCGCCGGTCCAAGGTCCAGGGACACCAGTTCGCTGGCGCGTTCCCGAAAGCCGCGGGTCAGATAGTCCTTGGCGACGATCAGGTCTCGCCCAGCCTCGTCGCGTCCCCGCACGATGATGTGGGTGTGAGGATGGCCGGTGTTGAAGTGATCGACCGCCACCCAGTCCAGCCGGGTTCCAAGGTCCTTCTCGACCTGGGCCATCAGCCGCCGTGTCAGGGGCTTGAGGTCGTCGTAGCGCACCCCGTCCTCGGCCGAGACGATCAGGCGAAACTGCCGTGCGTCGCCGCCTTGCTCGGCGCGGTCGATGAAGGCGCGGCCATCGGCGTGGTCGGTGTCGGCGGCGTAGAGCTCGCCGGGCGTTCCCTCGCGCGTGACGCCGTCGCGCTGGATGTAGCGCAGGTGCGCGCGCGCCGCCCCCAGGCCCTTTCCCGAGAGGCGCGGCGTGGAGATCTTCACGACGACCCGCCGGCTCCGGAAACCCGCGCGGACATCGCCCTGCGCGATCACCCCGGCCACGCCCGCGCCGCGTCCGATCCGCGCGCCGGTAAAGGTCTTGCGCCCCGCCAGGCGCCCGAAGCGTCCGCCGCTAGCCAACATGGCGGTGCGCAGCACGCGGGAGAGATAGGACTTGGCCCGTCCGCCAGCCGCCCGCGGCTTGCCCAGCCGCGGTTCGAAATCGTCGTCGCCGCTCATGACCGCCGGCCACCCAGCCCCAGGCCTTGGCGCCGAAAATTCGTCAATCGCCTCAGCGGCTTGACGCCCATCCGGCGCCAAATGGCCGCGAACGGCGCCAAGGCTTCGCTTCGAAAAACGATGTGCAGACAAGACCTTACCGAGCCAGGCCAAGGGACTGGCGCCGGTGCTTCATCTTGCCTTCCCGGACTCCACAGCCAAGCTTGCCCCATCAGATCTCTATCGCCCCTCATCGCCGCGCCTCCCCGCCCCGCGCGATAAGGGCGCGAACAGCGGCGAGACCGGCGGCGGCGCATCGCCGGGCCTTGCCTGGGAGGTCGCGCCCAAGGGAAAGAAAAGCCGCGTCCCAGCCAGGCTCGCGGGCGGAGTGTCGCGGGTTGGCGCAAGGCCTGAAAGCGTGCGGATATAGGCCCGTGTCTCGGCCGGAAGCGCCCGCCCCTCGCGCAGGAACGCGGCGTAGCGGGTGGGACCGGCGTTGTAGGCGGCGAAGGCGCCGGGGTATCCGAACCGCGCGCGCATCTGCGCCAAATAGGCCGCGCCCGCCAGGATATTGTCGCGCGGATCATGCGGATCAGGACCCAGTCCGTGGCGCGCGGCGAGCATCCGGTAGGTCCCTGGCATCACCTGCATCAGCCCCATGGCCCCGGCCTTGGAGGTGATCGGCGCGCCGCCGATGTGGGTGCGTCCGCCGCTTTCGGCGGTCATCACCGCGACGATCCAGGCCTGCGGAACGTCAAAGCGGGCGGCGGCCTCGGCGATCCAGACGCGCCATCGCTCGACGCGCGGCGACGCCGTCGCGGCGTCCGCCACGACCACGGGCGGGGCGATCAGGGCAGCCATAGGGGTCTTGCCCGACCGATGATCGCCGCCCCCGAAACCGGCCCGAAATAGCGGCTGTCGAACGAGTCCGGGGCGGGATTGATCAACAGCGCCGCGCCCTTGGCCAGACGCGCGCAGCCGCGCCAGCTTGGCAGCGGCCGGCCCTGTGCGTCGCGCGGGCGGCGGATGGCGACCACCGCGCCATTGACCCGGATCACGCGCCCATTCGCGCAAACGGTGTCGCCCGCGATCGCCGCCACGGTCTTGAGCAGCGGGACGTTGAACGGCAGGTAACCGCGCGCCGCCGCCAGGCGCCGCGCGGGTTCGGGGGCCTGGGCCACGACCGTGTCGCCGACCGCGATCGGCGCGCCGGGCGTGATCGCCCAGAGCCCGACCGGCGCGCTCGCCGTGGCGTTCCACACCAGGCGCGGCGCTGGATCAAGGCGCATCGGCGCGGCCAGGGCGACGAGCGCCAGGCCGCCGGCGACCATCACGCGGTCCCGGCTAGACATGGCGCGTCTCGGCCGCGACCGTGCGCGGCTGGCCGCTGGACCTGGACCAGGCGTCGAGGTCGTCGATGTGGTAGCGGATGAAGCGGCCGTGGCGGCGAAAGGCCGGTCCCTCGCCTTGGCCGCGCATGCTTTCGAGCGTGCGCTCGGCCAGGCCCACATAGTGCGCCGCCTGGGCGGTGTTGAGGAACGGGCTGCCCTTGCGCGCGCGGGCGGCCCGATTGATCGCATCCTCTTGGTCCATCATCGCCGTGCTCCTTCGTGTTCCTGGACGCGGCGGGTCGAAGGGCTTTGGCCGCGCCGGAGCGAGCAAACCGGGACGACGGCGCGGGCGGGACGTACGCAAACGCCCCTCGGGAAAATCGTTCCCCCTCTTGCCTTGCGGTCTTGGCGGGCGAGCAAGCCCCCGCGCCGGGTGGCGCGGGGGCGGGGTCGGCGTCAGCCTTCGGGGTTCCAGATCATGGCGTAGACGTTGTCGTCGTCCTGACCGGCGGCGCGGCCGAGATTGACCTTGTAGGCGCGCGGGCCAAGGTCGGGATGGGCCAGGGTCAGGCTGACATACTTCTCGCCGGAGACCTGGCCGATGTTGTCCCAGCCGGCTCCGATCTCGACGCCCGAGGCGCTCACCCGGTAGTCGGGATGGGCGGGCGAGAGCTTGGCGCGGACGGGCACGACGTCGATCTCGGCGCGGATATTGAGGGTGTGGAGCGGGCCCTTATAGGCGCCGGTTTCGGGGTTGAGGGTGAGGTAGCCCATGACGGTGGACATGGCGGAGTTCCTTCAAGGTCTTGGCGTCGGGGCCGATCCCCGGCGACCGGCGCCCCTGATGGACGGGCCGGACCGCCAGGACCCGGAGGCCTTGGCCGGAGGGCCGCAGCGCGGCGGAGGACCCGAGCGCGGGGCTTTTTTGAAAGCGAAGCGGCCGCGAGGAGCCGCGTCCCCTTGGGGGGCGCGGCGGGGAAAAAAGCCCCGCGCGACGGTTCTTGGCGGGCCGGGCCGTCCATAGGGTTCAAGCCATCGTCGTGGGTTCGTCGGCGACGTGGAGGCCGCGAAGGGACCCGCCATGGCCGCTGTCGTGGGCTGCCCCGCCCTCAACCCCGAAACCGGCGCCTACAGGGGCCCGCGCCGCGCGCGCGGCGGCCGCTTCAAATCCTGGGCCCCATCGGCGCCGAGCCCTCGCCCGCCCATCCTGGCGACCGGGTGAGCGCGTCGGCGCCGAGATCGGGACCGGCTGGGATGACATCGGCCAGGTCTCCGGCGAGACGTATGTCAGTCTGAGCCTGGCGCATCCCGACCTTGGCCCGCGCGCCTACAAGGTCAATCTCGGCCGCGCCGCCGGCCAGGACGACGACAACGTCCACGCCATGATCTGGAACTCTGCGGGCCGGCGGCGACCCGTCCCGGCGGAGCCCGGCGCGGGGCCTTGCTCGCCCGCCCCTTCGCCACGCAAAGCCGCCCCCGCGCTTGGCGCGGGGGCGGGCTAGGCGGAGCGGGCCGTGCGGCCCGCTCCAAGGTCACCAGGTTCATTCGGCCGCGAGAATGGCCGGGTTGGGATCGCACGTCAGGGCGACGTCCGGGACCGGGGCGGGCTCGACCGGGGGGCGGATGCGACGCAGCAGCGGCGCGACGGCCTTGCCACGCTCAGCCGTCGGACAGGGCCGGCCGGTGTAGGCTCCGGCCGGGAAGGTCAGCCACTTGGGCGTCCAGCGCTGAACCTTGGGCCGGTCGTTGGTCCCCTCCAGGAAGTCGCGGAGGATGGCCTTCTGGGTCTTGATCTTCTCGCCGACATTGCCGTCGGCGACCTTCTTGCCGCCGACCTCGGCGAGCATGGCGTTGATCGCCTCGCGGTCGCGGATCAGGTCGAAGAACGCCTGGTCGGGACTCCAGAAGGCGCCCATGTCCACCTTCAGGCAGAGTCCCGCCGCCTCGGCTTCCGCGCTTCCGGCGGCCAAGGTTTCGCCCATGACCACGGCGGCGAACGCCAGGACGTCGGCGTCGGGCAAGGACAGCAGCTTGGCGAAGAGCCCCGTCGCGCCGTCTGGACGCCGCGCGCCGACGATGTCGCCGTCGCCGGAGAGCCCGACGCGGGCGGCGACCGCCGCGCGCCTAGCGCGAAAAGCCGCCTCGCCGGGCGACGCCGCGAGGCTGGCGGCGATGGCCTCCGACGCGGCTTTGCGCGGATCGACCTTGGCCTGGACGTGGCGCGCCCCGGCCACGACGTGGGCGAGGAGCAGGCGCAGAGCCACGCCCGGATGGTCGGCGAGCACGGCCCGGACAGCGGCGTGGCGGTGCAGGTCGATATAGTTTTGCTGGGCGCTGGTGACCTCGGCCCGCTCCGAACCCGCGCTCGTCTCCCCCGCCTCGCCGCGCGCGGCCTTGGCGGCGGCGGCCTGGGCGCGCCTCACCTCCTTGGTCGACAGCCAGCCTTCATGCACGGTGACATCGCCGCGCGAATGGATGGCGATATAGACCTTGCCGCCCTCGGTTTTCGACGCGCGGACATGGTTGTAGGCGTCGAAGGGCTTGCCGATCTCCAGCACCTCGACCCCGCTCCAGCCGTCGGCCAAAAGCGCGTCGCGGCGGGCGGCCACCGCCGCGTTCTGATGGCGCCAGAAGAGGTCTGGCTCGGTGAAGTAGCTGTCCTCGCCAAAGAGGTCGCCCCGGATTTGACCCGGATAGTCATTGAGCGAAAAGAGCGCGCTCTTGGTCGCGATCGGCGCGCCGCCAAACAGCCAGGCCTTGAGCTGGGCGCCGGTGGGCGCGCGCTGGTCGGGATCGTCGAACAGCGCCAGCCATTCGCGCTGCTGGGCCTTGGTGGCCAGGGTCATCAGCCGCACGGTGGCGACCTCGATGGCCTCCTGGCGGTGGAGCGTGCGCAGGCGCGGCAGGAGATTGCCCAGCGCCAGGGTGCGCCGCACGACCGCGTCGCTCATGTGGAAGGTGGCGGCGATCTCCTCGGGCGTTCGGCCTTTCTTGATCAGCTTGGCGAAGGTCTCCCAGCAGGTGACCTCGTCGGGCGGCAGGTGCTGCAGGTTCTCGATTAGCGAGGCCTCGATGGCGGCGGCGTCATCGCCCGGCTCCAGGATGCCGATCGGCACTGGGTCGATATCGACGCCGGCCTTGATCGCGGCCATGGCGGCGAACCAGCGCCGCCGCCCGGCGACGATCTCGAAACGGCCAGGAACGACAGCGCCGTTTTCGACCTTCTCCAGGACGAGGAGGGCCAGGAGAACGCCGCGCTGGCGGATCGAGGCGTCGATGTCGCTCGTATCGGGCGCGGGGCGACCATGGCGCATGTTGAGCGGCGAGATGGTCATGTTGCGGGGGTCGGCGAAGGCGAGTTTCATGACAAAGGCTCCGGTCGGTAAGGAAAGCCGACCCCGCCGATGACGTCGCCCAAGGGCTTTTGAAGCCAGGGGCGAGGTCGGCGTTGCGCCGGGATTGGCGCGATCGACCAGCGCCGGGTGGACCCGACGCTGGAAGGGCGGGGTCAGGCGGCCTGGGACACAGCGAGGGGCGCGGCCAGCGCTTCTGTTTGGGCGGGCGGTGGCCCGGGGTCGGCCTGGAAGCTCAAGAGAAGGTCGGCGGCCTTGGAGGCCTGGGAAGCGGCGCGAAAGATGGCGCGATTATCCTCGCGCAGGGTCTCCAGCCACGCGCCCAGATAGTCGGCGTGGCGCACGGTGGGCGTGATCCCAAGGCTGGCGCAAACAAAGGCCGCGCCCAGTTCGGCGACCAACTCCTCGCGCCCATAGGCCTTGCCGCCATGGGGGCCGGACTGATCACGGGCCAGCCGCGAGGGATGCCCCGTCCAGTGCGTCAGCTCGTGGAAGGCGGTGCGGTAATAGTTGATCTGGTCGGTGAAGGCTGGTTGCGGCGGGACCCGCACATAGTCGAGGGCCGGGGCGTAGTAGGCCCGCGCCCCGCCGACGCGGAAGTCCGCGCCGGTGGCGGCGATCAGCGCCTCGGCGACGGGAACGACCTGGCGTTCCGGGAGCGGCGCGGGGTCCCCGCCCAGCCCCTCCAGCCCTTCGCATTGGGCGAGGTTGAAAACCTTGAAGCGCTTGAGGAAGGTGACTTGGCCGGGCTCATCGCCATCGCGGGCGGCGCGTTCCTGCTCGGCCTTGGGCGTGAAGCGGTCGGCGAAGACGACGGTGGTTCCATGCTCGCCGCGTCGCACCGCGCCCCCGGCGGCCAGGGCTTGGCGGAAGGTCACCCAGCCTTGCGAGGGATGGCCCTGCTCGATGACCGCGCCCCAGAGCAGCAGGATATTGACCCCCGAATAGCGGCGGCCCGTGAGCCCGTTGCGGGGCAAGGCCAGGGCCGGGCCTCGCGGCCGCCCCCAAGGCTGGACCCAGGGAAACCGGCCGGCCTCCAGCTGGGCGATGATCTTGCCGGTGACCTCGTCATAGAGACTGACGTCCGACCGGGCGGCGGAAGGCCGCCGAGACGGCGCGGCCTTGGTCGCGGACCGGCGGGAGGGAGCGGACGAGCGCATGAGCGAGCCTCCATCACCGCCCCAAAACCCCACGTCCTTTCCCCGGAAAGGGGGGTGGGCGGCGACGAAAGCCGGCTAGGCCCGCCGCAAGGCGGGGCGTCACCCGAAGGGCCGCAACGTGAGTGGAGGAGCCGGCCAAAGGCCGGCTTGGCGCCCCGTCGGGCAGGCCTAGACCGGCTCGCCGCCCACCCCGCTTGGAGGGGAAAGGAAAAGCAAGAGAGTCATCGCGCGCAGCGCGATGGCCTTATGCGGCGCCTCAGGTTGTCGCCCCCTCGCGCCCCCGGAAACACAGAGGCTGGAAGGGCCCGTCCCCCCGACGCCGTTTCCAATCTAGATCTTGGGTAATAGCCAATCGGCGCCAGCACGATCACCAGCGCTAACTCTGTGATCGATAGCGGCGCGATCGCGACGCCCAGACCTATCGGACCATCGTCAGCATCGCGGCGATACCACGATCGCCATTCGCGAATGGCGACGAACGCTTACAGGCGACGGACTGTTCGGCCGGCGACGTGGAGTCGCCAGCCGCCCAGGCCTACCAGCTGTAACGCAGCGTCGCCGTGACCGTCCGCGCCGCGCCGAAGTAGCAGCTGTTGTTGAACGGGCAGGCCGAGACATAGGTCTTGTCGAACAGGTTGGCCGCGTTCAGCGCGCCCTCCCAGCCCTTGAGACGCGCCGAGACCTGGCCCAGGTCATAGCCGATCAGCGCGTCCACCAGCACGAAGCCGTCCGTGCGGAAGCGCCGGAACGTCGTGACGTTATTGATCACGGCGTAGGTCGTCGTGCCGTCCGAGCCGCCGACATAGCGAACGCCGGCGCCCAGCCGCAGGCCGGCCAGCGCCCCCGTCGCCCATCCGCCGCGACCGAAATCATACGAGACGAAGCTCGAGGCGCCCCACTCGGGAACGCCCAGTTGACGCGTGCCGGTCGTCCTGGGCGTGCCGCTATTGGTGGCGGTCGCCGCCACGGCGGGCGCGCCCTGGGTGATGATCGCGTCCGTATAGCTGACCGCGCCAACCACGCTAAGGCCGCGCGCGACCTCGCCGCGACCTTCCAGTTCGACGCCGCGCACCCGGACCTCGCCGATCTGCACCTGCGAGGTGCTGGGAATCCCATTCGTGCCGGCGAGCGGATCGGCGACCGGGACCTTCTGGCGCTCCAGTTCATAGGCGGCCAGGGTGAAGAGGGCGGACGTCCCCTTGGGCTGGTACTTCACGCCGCCCTCGATCTGTCGGCCGGTCACCGGTACGAAGGCCTCACCCTGCCAGGTGGTCCCCGCCTGCGGCTCGAAAGATTCCGAATAGCTGACATAGGGCGCGAGGCCTTGACCCAGCTCATAGAGCGCGCCCAGCCGCATGGTGAAGGCGTTCTGCTTGAGCGTGCTGCTGGTGGCGGTCTTCTTGTTGTCGGTGACTTGCTCGTACCAGTCGTAGCGGCCGCTGGCGATCAGTTGCAGCCGACCGATCGACATCTGGTCCTGAGCGTAGAGGCCCTTCTGCTCGCGCCGAGTGTAGGTGTTCACATAGGCCGACGACAGTGTCTTCAGATCGAAGCTAGGCAGGGTCCCGCCATAGGTCGGGGCGAACAGGCTCAGGTTCGGGATGCTGGTCAGCGGGTTGCTGGTCTGGCCCGTGTTGAACTGCTGGAAGTTCTCGCCGGTGATCCGTTGATAGTCGAAACCGGCCAGCACCTGGTGCTTGACGACGCCAGTCGAGAATTGGCCGCTCAGCTGGTTGTCCAGCGTCAGGGTGTTGAAGTCCTCGTCCGCGCCGCCGCCGCCGCGGATGATGGTCGAATAGTCGGTGTTGCGGTTCGCGCCCGTCCCGGTCGTGGCGAAACCGGCGACATACAGCTGGCGATACGACAGCGTGTTGTTCTGGAAGCGGGCGTTGGAGCGGAATGTCAGGTGCTCGTTGAGGTCGTGGCGGAAGAAGGCCGCCAGCGACTTGGCCTTGTGGTCGTATCGCTCATAGCCCGGATCGCCGGTGTTGATGTCGCGCGGCAGCTTGCCGAACGGATTGGCCAACACCGAGCCATAGGCCGGGACGCCGGAATAGCCGCCGCCGCTGGGCGATTCCTGATAGGCCGCGACCAGGGTCAGGCTAGTGTCGGCGGTGGGCTCGAAGGTCACCATCGGACTGACGTGGAAGCGTTCGCTGAACGTCCCCTGGGTCAGGCCGTCGCCCTTTTGCCAGCCCGCGACCAGGCGGCCCAGCCACTTGCCCTGGCTGTCCAGCGGCGTGTTGACGTCCGCCGCCACGCGCCGCGTATCGTAGTTGCCCAGCTGGCCCTCCACGCGGCCAAACCGGCCCTCCTCGGGCATCTTACTGGCCAAGTTGACCAGGCCGCCCGGCGTGGCGTTGCCGTAGAGCACCGAGGCGGGGCCCTTGACGATGTCGATATGGTCGATGCGATTGAAGTCGATCTGCGGCGTCGAGTACGGCCCAGCGATCAGACGCATGCCATCCAGGAAGACGCCCGGCGCGAAGCCCCGGATCACCAACTGGTCATAGCGGGTGACCATGCCGCCGCGCTGATTGGGGGCGACGCCGGCGACAAAACCCAGCGCCTGGTTGATCGACTGCACGTTGCGGCGCGACAACTCCGCGCCGTCGATCACGGTGATGCTCTGGGGCGTCTCGATCAGCGGCGTCTCGGTCTTGGTCCCGGCGGCGGCGCGACGCGCCTTCAGGCCGGTGATCTCAACCCTCTCGACGGCATTTGGATCGCCGTCGGCCTCATCCGCCCTGGCCGCGCCGACGCACAGCCCCTGCAACGCGGCGGCGGCGGCCAACGTCATGGCCAGCCCTTTCCAGGCCTCACTGCCGGCGATCGCGCCGCGCGCGGACTTTGAACGGATGATCATGAACGCCCCTCACAGAGTATATTAAGATTGCGAATTAGTTGCAATTACAGAGGCGAGCCGTTAAACGCAAGCCAGCTTCTGGAGGGCGCGTGAGTCACGATCGACAGCCGAGAAAGACCATTGCCTGGCCTGGCGCGGCGCGGATGACCGCGCGTGGACTCACCGCCTTGGTGGGCGGGTACGCGGCCGCCGCGGCCTTATCCTCGCTGCTGGCCAGGCTGTTGCCCGGACCGCCCGCCGAGGCCTCGGCCTGGGGCATGATCGTGTCGTTCCCGCTTCTGGCCGGGCTCGGGCTGTGGGCTTTCCACGCGCGTCGGCTGGTCCATGTGGCGGCCGTGCTTTGGGGGGCGGCGCTGCTGGCCGGCGGCGCGGTTCTGCAGCTCGGAGTCAGGCCTTGAACATCCGGTCGAACCCGAATGAGAGCTCCCCGACCGTCCGGGGTCTTCGCCAGTCGATGGCCTGGATTCACGCTTGGCTCGGCTTGCTGGCGGGCTGGATCCTGTTCGCCATGTTCCTGACCGGCACGGCCAGCTACTTCCGGCCGGAGATCACCCGCTGGATGCAGCCCGAGTTGCGCTCGACCCACGCCGGCGCCGAGCAGGCCGCCCAGGCGGCCATCAACCACCTACAGGCGACCTCGCCGGACGACCAGCAGTGGTTCCTCTATCTGCCCGACGAGCGCACCGGGGTGACCCGGGTGTTCGCCCGCGCCAAGCCCAACCCCGCCAAGCCCGCGCCGCGTCGTCCCGAACTGAAGCTAGACCCGGTCACTGGTCAGCCGTTGACGGCCCGCGACACTAAGGGCGGCGAGCACTTCTACCGGTTCCACTTCCAACTCCAGTTACCCCATCCGTGGGGGCGTTGGCTCGCCGGGGCCTGCGCGATCTTCATGCTCGCGGCGATCATCTCCGGCGTGATCACCCACAAGCGCATCTTCGCGGACTTCTTCACCCTGCGCTGGCGCAAGGGCCAACGCAGCTGGCTTGACGCCCACAACGCCTCGGCGGTGCTTGCCCTGCCGTTCCACGCTATGATCACCTACACAGGCCTGATCACGTTGGTGGCGATGTACATGCCCTGGCCCGCGCAGGCGAACTTCAAGCGGTTCGAGGACTTTACGGCCGCGGCCTATGGCGCGCCGGCGGAAGGCAAGGCGTCGGGACAGGCCGCGCCGCTGCGACCGGTGGGCCCGATGATCCAGGCCGCCGAGCGCGCTTGGGGCGGCGATCGGCCCCGCACCATCGTGATCCGCAATCCAAACGACGCGGCCGCCACCGTCACGGTTCTACGCACCACGGCCAGCCGTCTTAACGCGCGGCCGGACTCGATCACCTTCTCAGGCGCGAGCGGCCAACAGCTCTCAAAATCGCCTCCGCCCGGCCCGGCCATATCCACCGCCGGCGTCATGCTGGGTCTGCATCTTGGCCACTTCGCCGACCCCGCCCTGCGGTGGATCTGCTTCCTTCTGGGCTTGACCGGCGCGGCGATGGTCGGGACCGGCCAGGTCCTATGGGTGGTCAAGCGCCGTAAGGCGAACACTTCGCCCTTCTTCGGCCTGCGCCTGGTCGAGCGCCTGAACATCGCCGCCATCGCCTGCCTGCCGGCGGGCATGGCCGCCTTCCTGCTGGCCAACCGCCTGATCCCCGCCGACTTGCCGGGTCGAGCGAACCTTGAAGTCTCGGCCATGTTCTGGACCTGGTTCGGCCTGGCGGCGCTTTCGCTGCTACGCCCCGCCCGTCGCGCCTGGATCGAGACCCTGGGGCTGGCGGCCGTCGCCTTCGCCGCGATTCCGGTCGTCAACGCCATGACCACCGATCGCGGACTGGTCGCCAGCCTGGCCGCCGCCGACTGGCTGTTCGTCGGCTTCGACCTGGCCATGCTGGCCGTCGCCGCGCTCTGCGGCTTCGGCGCGCTGAAGGCCGCCCGCAAACAGGAGCCGCGCTCCTTCGCGCCCGCTCGCCAGGTCCGAGCCGCGACGCCCAAGCCCGCGCCCGTTCGGGAGAACGCCGATGCCGTATGAGAGCGGCCTGATCAGCTACGCCGCCTTCGCCAGCCTGGCCCTGGCTATGAAGAAGCACGGGAGCAGCCTGGGCTGGAGCGCCCTGCCCCCGCCGCGGGTTCTCCGGATGCTGGGCTGGGCGCTGCTGGCGCTGTCGGCCATGGCCGCCGTCGCGCGCTTGGGCCTGGCCTTGGGCGTCACCGCCTGGTTCGCCCAGATGTGCGTGGCCGCGCCCCTGCTGGTGCTGGTGCTGTCATGGCGGCCGAAGCTGTCGGCGATCCTGGCCGGCGTTGGCCTCGTCTGCGCCGTCCTCATCGTGATGCTCTGATCCCGACGTCCTAATCGCCAGCTTGGCGGCAAACCTCGCCATCACAAGCCTATCTGATCAACGCCTCCGGCGAGACCGACGGGCGGGAGATCAATCTGGACCTTGCGGTGGGGTCCGAGCCGATCGAGCGGCTGTCGGTCGGGGTGGCCGTCGCCAATGTCCAGATCGCTCCGGCCCTGCTTCTTGTCGCCCAGATTTCGATAAGGGCGGCGCGCCATTGAACAGACATTGTCCCGGTCAAGAATGAGACGTTCCACTCTGGTCACAGCTCCCGCGGATCTCGGTCGCTTCCAACGCGGCCGGCTTCTAGCCGGCTTGCGCGCCCTTGCGTTGATCCTCGATCGTGAACCTCGCTAGGCCTTTTGCGGCGCCCCGCGGATCGCCTTGGTCGGCGACGGCGCGAAGATCGACGCTGAGGGCATCTGGAGTCGCTTCGATCAGGGTGTAGCCGGATCGCTCGATATCGGCGAAGCGGACGTCGGGGTTGCGGGCTCGAACCTGTCCGTAGCGGGAGGATGGCGCGTGACTGGCGGCCAGGCAGGTGGTCACCAGTTCGGTCGCCGCTACCCCCTCCCCCGCGCCTGTGCGCAGATCGTTGACCATGAAGGCGTGGATGTCGCCGCTGAGCACGACGGCGTTGCGCACCGACGGCCGGGTCAGTCCTGCAAGGAGGCGATCCCGCGCCGCGGCGTAGCCGTCCCACTGGTCCGACATGACGCCCTCGGGCGTGTCGATCGGCGCGACCACCGTCTGCTGGGCCAGCAAGGTCCAGCGGCCACGCTCGGCCTTCAAGGTCTCGTCCAGCCAAGCCTCCTGCGCCGCGCCCAGCATGGTGCGCTTAGGATCGGCTAGCGCGGGGCAGTCACGGCGCGGACGGTTGCCGCTCTGCCGCTCGGGGTTGCAGGCCTGGGCGGAGCGATATTGCCGTCCGTCCAGCACGGGTAGGCTGACGAGATCACCCCAGGCCAGATGACGATAAAGCCGCGGGCCGCCAACCCGCGCCCACAGGCTGGGCCTAACGGGCAGGTGCTCGAAATAGGCTTGGTAGGCGGCGGCGCGGCGGCGCGCGAAGACCGCCGGATCCAGTCCTTTCAGATTGGCCAGGTCGGCATAGTCGTTCTCGACCTCATGGTCGTCCCAGGTGACCACCCAGGGCGCCTGGCGATGAGCCTCTCGCAAGTCGGGGTCGGACTTATAGATGGCGTGCCGGCGCCGATAACCCTCCAGGTCGACCGGTTCTGGCCCATCGAATTGGCGAACCTTTGGAAACTGGGCGTAGCTGTTCTCATAGATGTAATCGCCCAGCTGAACGACCAGGTCGGGTTGAGCGGCGACCATGTCGCGGTAGGCGCGAAACCACCCCAGCTCGAAGTGCTGGCAGCTGCTGACCGCGATCCGCGCCCCTGTCGCGTGTTCAGGCGCGGTGGCGGTGCGACCGACCGGGCTGACCGCGCCCAGCGCGTGGAAGCGATACCAGTAGGTCCGTCCGGGGCGCAGGCCCTCGATCTCGACATGCACGGCGTGGCCAAGAGCCGGGCTCGCCGCGCGCCGGCCGCGCCGCGCGATCCGACGGAAGCCCTCGTCCTCCGCGACCTCATAGGCCACGGGAACGGCCGGGGCGTCCAGCAACGCGCCGCCGGCGCTGAGACGGGTCCAAAGCACAAAACCGTCGGTCGAGGGATCGCCGCTGGCCACGCCCAAGGCGAAGGGTTGGGCGGGCGCGGCGCGGCGGATCTCCAGCCCCTGCGCCGCGGTCGCGCGGGCCAGGAAAAGGCCGGTCGAGGCGGCCATCACGGCGCGGCGCGAAAGCAGGGTCATCGGGGGCCGTTGCTGGAAGCGAAACGAAGGCGACCCGGTCAGACACCGGGTCGCCTCCGCGGGGTCAGAAGTCGAACCGCGCGCCGACGCCGTAGGTGGCCGGCGCGCCGACCAGGCGGGCCGCGCCGTTCAGCTCGGGGAAATAGACCTCATCGGTGATGTTGCGCCCGTAGGCGTAGAGGGTCCAGTTCTTCGGTGTCGCCAAGTCCAGGCGGGCGTTGACCAGGGTGTAGGCCTTGGCTGTGTTCCCTGCCGTGGCGTTCAGGCGATTGGACTCTTCGCCGTGATGGGTGACGCCCAGGCGGCTGCGCAGCGTCCAGCCGTCTTGGAGGGTGATGCTATGGCTCAGGCTCGCCGTCGCCGAGACGTCCGGCGCGCCCGGCAACGGATCGCCGACCGTCTGCAGCACCTCGGCCACGCGGTTGGAGCTGAACGACAGCACCTCGGTGTCCAGCCAGGCGGAGCTGACGTCAAAGGCCAGGCTCTGGCGCGGGGTGCGCAGAAGCTGGGCGCTCAGCGCGATCTCGATCCCCTTGCTGCTGGCCTTGCCGACATTGGCCCGGCCGTTGGTGTCGTTGGCCAGGCGCGTGGTGGCCTGCAGCTCGCTGAAGCGGTAGTCGAAGGCGTCCAGCGACAGGCGCAGGCGCGGCCCGCTCCAGCGCAGGCCGGCCTCGTAGGCGCGCACCGTCTCGGAGGCGAACGGCTTGGTTTCGGCGACGGTGAAGATCGAGGTGCCGTCAAAGCCGCCGCCGCGATAGCCGGTGCCGCCCGAAACGAAGACGTTCAGGTTAGAGGTGACGTCGTACTTGACTGTCAGGCGGCCCGAGACGTTGTCGTCCTTGAACTTCTCGTCCCAAGAAAACGGGTTCGTCGTGGCGAAGGTGGTCGTGAAGGTGCTGATGCCCCACGGATTGTGGTCGACGTTGCGGCCGACATAGTGAGCGTTGTCGCGGGTGTAGCGCAGGCCCGCCGACACCTGCAGGCGCTCGACCAGGCGATAGTCGACCTGGCCGAACAGGGCGAAGCTCTTGCGGTCCTGGTGGTGCAGGTTGTCGTACTGGGTCAGCGCCGAATAGCTGGTCCAGGCGGTGTTGAACTTGACGTCGTCGGCGACGTAGAAAGCGCCGGCGATCCAGTCGAGCTTGCCGCCGGTGTCGTCGGCCAGGCGCAGCTCCAGCGACGACTGGCTCAGCTTCTCGTCGGCGTCGAAATATGAGGCCGGATAGGGCGAGCCGTCGCCGTTGCCTTGCACCGAGCGCTTGCTGCCCTGCCAGCCGCCGACGGCGGTGAAGTTGAGGTTCTCCCGGACCTTGTGGCTCAGCGTGGCCGAGCCGCCATAGATGTCGATGCGTTGCGTCGGATAGCCCGCCGAATAGAACTCGTAGGGATCGCTATTCTCGCCGGCGTTGGCGATGGTGGCGTCCTGGGCGCGCGCGATCCGATCGTACTGGCGGGTGTCGCCCCGGTCGCGGCTGCCGAACAGTTTGAGAACCAGATCGCTTTCCGGCGCCAGCTTGACGTCGAAGGTCGCGCGACCGGCCACGAGGTCCTTGTCGCCGAAGCCTTCCCGGCGGCCTGGATCGACAAGGGCCGGAACCTGGGTCTGTACGACGCCCTTCACCGATGGACGATAGCCGGCCAGCAGACCAGCGCCCGCGCCCGTCATGAAGCCGCCGCCGTTCTGGGCGAGGACGGCCAGGCGCACGCCAAGCGTGTCGCTGACCGGACCGCCGATCGAGGCCTCGGCTTCGGTGTAGCCGTAGCTGCCGCGTTCCAGCCGGGCCGAACCTTCGGTCACCGGGCCGGGTCCCCGCGTGATGGCGTTGATGACCCCGGCGGTCGTGTTGCGACCGTAAAGCGTACCCTGCGGTCCTTTAAGGACCTCGACCCGGTCCAGATCGAACAGCGGCACGCCCAGATAGCCGTTCGAGGTCTGGTAGACGCCGTCGACATGCAGGGCGACCGAGGGGTTGCCGTTAGGCTTGTAGTCGTCGGCCCCACCGATGCCGCGGATGCTGATCAGGCCGTAATTGGTGCCGCCGAAGGCGTAGTTGACCGACACGCCCGCGATCTGGTCGACGAGGTCGACAACATTGGTGACGCCGCGCCGCTGAGCCTCGCCGCCGTCGAGCACGGTCACCGCGATCGGGACATCCTCGATCCGCGCCGAGCGCTTTTGCGCGGTGACGACGACTTCTTCGAGTTCGGCGACGACCGGATTTTCCTCCGCCGAAATCAGGAAGGTGCGGGGCCCGGTAGCCGTCGCCTTCAGGCCCGTCCCGGCCAGGAGGTCACGTAGCGCCTCGGCCGGCGGACGGGTCCCGACCACCGCATTGGCCCGCTTACCCTTGACCAGGTTCGAGGCGTAAAGCACCTGAACGTCGGCCTGGCGAGCGAAAGCCGGCAGGGCCAGTTCAAGGGGTTGGGCCTGCAACGAGAAGGCGGCGGGCGGCGCGCCGCCCTCTTGGGCTAGGGCCGGCGCGGCGGCGCCCAGAACGGCGATGGCGCAGCAGGCCATCAGGCCGCGCCGAAGGTTGGCGGCGTGGAAAACTCGGTTCGTCATCGTGCTGTCCTAGGCAATCCGGCCCCCGTCGACCGATCACCCCCAGGAACTTCGACGTGGCCGAAAGCCTCACTCTGTCTTGAAAATTTCATCGACCGCGAACATTCGGGCCGTCAGTCGCCGATTTCCCAGGTCGTCTCGTCCAGCTGGCGCATGCGCACCCCAAAGCCCGCCACCAGCGCCTGAGCGAACTCGCGCGTCCCGTCGTAGCGGAACGAGCCGGAGATCCGGATGGCGTCCAGCCGCGTGTCGGCGGCCAGGGCCAGGCGGTCGCTGGAATAGCGGTTGAAGGCGGCGACGACCTGCGGCAATGGCGCGTCGTTGAACACCAGCCGGCCGTCGCGCCAGGCGGTCAGCTGGTCCAGATCGGCCGGCGCCACGCGTCGCGCGCGCGCCGCGCCAGAGGCCATCTGCCCCGTCGTCAACCGCAGCCGCTGGCCGCCGCGGGCCGCCACCTCGAGGAGGCCGTCCTCAAGCAGGATCTGCGCCGTCTGACCTTGCTTGGTCACCTGGAAGCGGCCGCCGCTGCCCTCGGCGCGCTGGTCGCCGACGACGACCTCGAACGGCCGTCCGGGAACCGAGCGCGCGTCGAAATAGGCCTGCCCCTCGACCAGCCGCACGCGGCGGCGAGCCTTGTCGTATTGGACGCGGACGGTCGACAGCGGCGCCAGGGTCACGCTCGAGCCATCGGGCAAGGGCGCGGTCAGGCGCTCGCCAGCCTTGGTGCGGATCGTCGCCCCGGCCGCCCCGGCGATCAGCAGCGCCGCGCCCCCCGCTCCCGCCGCCGCGAGCCCGCCGCCGAGGCCAAGGATCGTCCGCCGCCGGCTAACGCCAGAGGCCTCGCGCAGGGCGGCCGCGCGCATCGCCATCAGGCTGTCGGCGCCCTTGGCCGCGCCCAGGGTCGACCAGGCGTCGGCCGTCTCCTGGTAGGCGTCGGCGTTGCCAGGCGCCTCCAGCCATTCGAGGAACGCCTTGCGATCCTCGCCGGTCAGCTGCCCGCGGTCGGTCTTGGCGAACCAGCGGGCGGCTTCATCCTCGCGGGACAGACCGCGCGCCATCAGCCCTGCTCCCGCAGCGCGTCTCGCAGCACGGCCATCGCCCGCACCAGATGCTTTTCGACAGCGCTGACCGAGATGTTCAGCCGGGCGGCGATCTGGGCGTGGCTCATGTCCTCGAAGCGGCGAAGGATGACGATGGCGCGCGCGCGCGGCGACAGCGCCTTGAGGGCGACGTGGATACGCTGAAGGCTTTGCCGCCCCCCGACGACATCCTCCGCGCCGGGAAGATCATCGGCGAGATTGATTCGGTCCAGATCCACCGCGCTGAGCATCGGACGCGTCCGCTCCCGTTTGACCTTGTCGCGAAGAAGGTTGGCCGCCGCCTCGAACACGTAGCCGTCGACGCTCTCCAGGCTCATTAGGCCGGGGCGGCGCAGCAGGCGCAGGAACAGGTCCTGGACCAGTTCCTCGCTGTCCGGCTGGGAGCCCGTGCGGCGCGTGAAATAGCGCATCAGCGGGATCCGCAGCCGTCGGGTCAGGGCTTCGAAACGCTCGGCGCCCGTGGCGCCGTCCGGCTCGCGCGCCGCCGCGGGATCAAAAGCAGGCAGGGACATGAGAGGGCCGCATGCCAGCGGCCGACGACAATCGTGTGAACCCCAGAGCCCCGCCCCCCGCTTTCGGCGGTGGTCGCGACCGAGACGCGCTGCTCTCACCGCATCCTTGCCCGCCTGCGTGTCGGCCGGACCCAGCGCGCCGTCTGGCTGGACCTGTACAACATGCTGGGCGCGCTGATCGTGGCCTGGATCCTATTGGTCGGTGCCACGGGCCTGATCAATACCTGGGGCGCCTCGATCATCCAGTTCTGGCAGATGAGCGAGCTTTCGACCTTTGCCGCGCAGGGCACGCCGCCGACGGGCAGGACCGCCCCGATCGATAGAATCGTCGACGCCGCCCGCGCCCGCTACCCCGCGTTCCAGCCCTATTTCGTGGCCTATCCTGGCTCGATCATGGCCGGCGAGCGGTTCCATGCCGTCTATTTGCGTGGCCCGGACGGGTTGAAGGAGCACATCTTCCAGCCGGTGCTGGTCGACAGCGTCACCGGCCAAGTTATCGCCGCGCCGACGCCACCCTGGCCGGCTTGGTCCTGACGCTGTTCAGCGCCGGCGGCTGGGATCTCATCGCTTACGCCCTGCTCTCCCCGGCTTTGATCCTGGCGGCCTCGTCCTGGCTCGGGCCGTCGGAGCCCTGAAGGCCTGAGCCCATCATCAAGAACTCGATATTGTTGCGAGTCATTCTCAACACGGCTATCTAGACCGCTATCGACGCGGTAGCGGACGACAGAGGAGCAGCCCATGGCCAGCCGGCAGACCCGATCGATGTCCTCCAGCCTGGCCGCCGTCGTGACGATGGCGATCGGCGTGGGCCTGCTGGGACTGGCGGTGCTGCGATGGCGCCAGAACGGTCCGGGCGCGCTGGTCTGGTTGGCGGCCCTGCTCGTCATGTTGGCGATCCGCACGCCCCACACGCTGCGCAACCGACGCAACGTCGTGGTGGATGCGCGCAAGGACGTCGCCGAGGCCGCGCTGCTGGCGGCCATGTTCCTAACCATGATGGTGCTGCCGCTCCTGCAACTGGCGACCGGCGTCTTCGGCTTCGCCGACTATCGGCTGCCTTCGGGCGCGATCGTCGCCGGCGCGCTACTCCAGGTTCCATGCCTCTGGCTGTTCTGGCGCTCGCACGCCGACCTCGGTCGCAATTGGAGTCCGGGGCTGGAGGTCCGCGAGGACCACAGCTTGATCACGCGTGGCGTCTATGCGCGCGTCCGCCATCCGATGTACGCGGCGATCTGGATCTCGGTCCTAGCCCAGCCCTTGCTGATCCAGAATTGGATCGCCGGCTTCCTCGTCGCGCCGGCCTTTGCAGCCATGTGGTTCATCAGGGTTCCCAAGGAGGAAGCCATGATGCGCCTCCAGTTCGGCCAGGCCTGGGAAGCCTATTGCGTCCGCGCCGGACGTCTGCTGCCACGGTGGACGGCATGATCGATTTGCTGACCACGGCCACGCGGTGTTGGCGCCTGGCCCGCGACCAGCACGCGCCAACCCAGCAGCGCCTTCACGCGGTCCTTGCGACGCGGCGCGAGGAGATGCTGGCGCCCGTGTTCGACAGCATCATTCGCCTGCTGGAAGCGGTCTTGGGACGCCCGATCGCGGTCGGCGATTTGGCGCCCTCGGAGGACGAGCGTTTGCTGGCGGGACTGCTAGACGGCTCCCGCACCTACGACGCCAACATCCACTGCTCCGCAGGCCTGGCTGCCGCGCTGGACGGAGCGGTTAAGTCGATGCGGATCATGATGGCCATGAGCCCGTCCCCCTCGGCCGCGGCGTCGGCATGACGCCCGCCCCCTTCAAGGAGACCGCCGCGTGACGCCCCTAGAAAAGCTCTGCCTGGAACGCGGCGTCCGCATGACCGAACAACGGCGGGTCATCGTGCGGGTGCTTTCGGCGGCCGATGACCATCCCGACGTGGAAGAGCTTTACCGCCGAGCCCACGCCATAGACCGGCATATCTCGATCGCCACCGTGTACCGGACGATGCGCCTCTTCGAGGAGATCGGCGTGATCGAGCGGCGCGACTTCCGCGACGGGCGCGCCCGCTACGAGGAGGCGACCGACCAGCATCACGACCACCTGATCGACATGAAGACCGGCAAGATCGTCGAGTTCGTGGACGCGGAAATCGAGGCGCGGCAACAGGCCATAGCCCATAGGCTGGGATACAGGCTGGTCGACCACCGACTCGAGCTCTACGGCGTCCCTTCCGGTACTGCAGACTAGATGGCGTTGGGACCTCGGTCGACGCGCCGAGGACCTTGCCCGCCCGACGTCCCGTGCTCTCCGCGGACCCGGACCGTCCTGGCCAAATTGTCAGCGCCCGGCGTCGCGTCGCAAGGCGACGATTCCAGACAGAAGAAAGGCGACAATTCCGAGAAGCGGCGGCTTTGGTGATCGAGCCTAGCCAGGGGCTTTTCAACCCGCACCTTGGCCGACCGGTAGGCCGCCCTCGGCGCGTCGTCGGCTTGGACGAAATCCGGCGCGTCCACGGCTCTCCTCTTAGGTCGCCCTTAAGTAATGCGACTCATTTGCATTTGCAAATATGAGCCGATAGAAGCCCCGCCACTCAACAAGCTCAAAGGGGTTAGAAGCGATGATCGGGATCAAAAGCCGCGTGATGCTGATGGTGGGCGCCAGCAGCGCGCTGTTGGTCGGCGCCAGCCCGGCCCACGCCGATGAGGGCAAGACCGACATCAATCAGGTCGAACAGGTAGTGGTAACCGCCGCCGCCACCCAGCAGAAACTGACGGACGCGCCAGCCAGCATTTCGGTGGTCACCGAGGAGGACCTGCACCTTCGTCCGATCCGGGACCTGACCGACATCCTCGACCGGGTCGAGGGCGTGACCATCAACCGCTCAGGCAACCAGCGCACGATCCAATTGCGAGGCCTTGGCAGCGCCTACACGCTCTTCCTGATCGACGGCAAGCGCGTCAACTCCACCAGCGCCATGTTCCGCGGCAACGACTTCGACGCCGGCTGGGTGCCGGTCGAGGCGATCTCACGGGTCGAGGTGGTGCGGGGTCCAATGTCGTCGCTCTATGGTTCCGACGCCATCGGAGGCGTCGTCAACATCATCACCAAGCCGGTCGGCAAGCATTGGACGGGCTCGGCCAGCCTCGACTACGTGCTGCAGGAGGACGGCGACGCTGGGGACGCCTACAAGGCTGGCTTCTTCGCCAGCGGCCCCCTGAAGGATGACGTCCTGGGCCTGAAAATCTACGGGGGTTACAACCGCCGCCTCAGCGACGCCAATACCGTCAACCCACCCACGGCGGCCGCCGGCGCGCCGCTGTCCGGCATTCGTGACAAGCACGAGGGGTATGTCGATGGCACCCTCGCCTGGACGCCCGACGCGGCCAACACCGTGCTGGCTAACCTCGGCTGGAACCGCCTGACCCACGACAGCTTCCCGATGGAGCGTCGCGACTGGTCGCTCACCCACAAGGGCAAGTATGGCTTCGGGACGACTCAGCTGCGCGCCTATGGCGACCGCATCGAGAACGAGGTTGGCAACGTCACCGGTCAGAAGAACCCGAACAAGGCGACCAACGCCGCTGTCGACGGCCGCGTCACCCTGCCTTGGGACGCCGCGCGCCAGACCGTCACCCTGGGAGCGGAGTGGCGACGCCAGGAGCTGAAGGATCCCGCCAACCTGCGGGGCCTGCCGGGCACGCCAACCTACAACCAGAACCCGGTGACCCAAGTTGATCAGAAGGCCATCTTCATCGAAGACGAGGTTCGTTTCACCGACGACCTGCGCCTGACGGTCGGGGACCGCTATGACGATCACGAGAACTTCGGCGGTCACCACAGCCCGCGCGCCTATCTCGTCTTCCACGCCACGCCGAACATCACGTTCAAGGGCGGCGCGGCCAAGGCGTTCCGCGCGCCGACCCTGCTGCAGAACAGCCCAAACTGGGGTTCGGTCTCCTGCGGCAGCGCCACGACAGGCTGCTACATCATCGGCTCGACCGAACTGAAGCCCGAAACAGCCACCAGCCGCGAACTGGGCGTGCGCGCCGAGTTCGACCGGTTCAGCGGCGGGATCACCGTTTTCCGCAACGACTTGAAGAACATGATCGACATCACCAGCCGCACGCGCGACGTGACGCTGGCGCCGACCTATTCCAACTTCGTGGGCTTCCTGCCCGATGGTCGGCCGATCTTCCGCTATCAGAATATCGCCAAGGTCCGCTCGCAAGGCGTCGAGACGAACGCCCGTTTCCAAGTCGGCGACAAGATCGATGTGACCGCCAACTACACCTACCTCGACAGCAAGAACCGCAGCAATCCGGTCGAATTGGCGATGATCTATCAGCCCAAGCACTCGGCCAACGCCACGGTCAACGTGCGCCCGACCGACGCCTGGTCGCTGTTCGCCACCTGGAACTATGTCGGCGAGCAGTTCCTGGCCGTCTATACGAACGCGGCCTACAACGTGAAGCGTCAGGGCTATGGCACGGTCGATATCGGCGCGGCCTACGCTTTGAATCCCGAGACCACGGTGCGGTTCGGCGTGCTGAACACCGCGGACAAGGCGATCAAGCGCCAGACATCGGACGAGTATAACGAGGAGGGACGGCGCTTCTTCGCCGCCGTGACGCGGCGGTTCTGATGACCTCGCGCTCCTGGTCAATCCTTGCTGGCCTGGCGACGGGCGCCCTGACGACGGGCGCCCTGGCCGCGCCGCTGGAAAGCCAACGGCTTGAGGCCCTGCGCCAGACGCTGTCGGCTCCCGGAGCTGCATCGGAGTTCTGGGCTGGCGTGAAGGTCAGCGGTGCGCCTCTGATCGAGTCCAGGCCTGACGGCTCGGCGCTGGTCACATTCCTCTGGCGCGGCGAGTCCAATCGCGAGGTCGAGCTCGGTTGGCCGGTATGGACCGCAGACCGCCGCGAGAACCATCTCCAACGGCTGGCCGGCAGCGACGTCTGGTTCAAGACCGTGCGCCTGCCCGCCGGAACGCGGCTGTCATATCAGCTCGCGGCGGATCCCAAGCGCGGCGCCCCGGGCGATCGCGCCGCCTACCGCGCGGGGCTGGTCGCGGCGCTGGCGCCCGATCCGCTGAACCCGCATCGCTGGGAAAGGTCCTCGGTTGTCGAGCTGCCCGATGCGCCTCCCCAGCCTTGGGTCGCGCCGCGCGCTGTCGCCAAGGGCCGGCTGGCGACCAACGTGTTCGAGAGCAAGGCCCTAGGCAACCGGCGCGAGGTGACAATCTATTCGCCGCCAGGCGCGGCCAAGGCCACGCCCCTGGTCATTGTCTTCGACGCTGATCGCTACCTGTCCTCGATCCCGACGCCGACCATCCTGGACAACCTGATCGCCGCCGGCGCCATCCCGCCGGTTACGGCGGTGTTCGTGGCCAATCCCACGCGAGAGTCGAGAGGAGTCGAACTGGCCTGCAACCCCGCCTTCGCCGACATGCTGGCCCACGAACTGCTGCCCTGGATCCGCGCGAGAGCCTCGGTCTCTGATGATCCGGACAAGACCGTGCTGGTCGGCTCCAGCTTCGGGGGGCTGATCAGCGCCTGCGCGGCCCTGCGCCATCCCGAACGGTTCGGCGCCGCGCTCAGCCAATCCGGCTCCTTCTGGTGGGAGCCCGACAACGGCAAGACCCCCCCAGACGCCGCCGGTTGGGTGGCCCGACAGGTCCAGGCGCAGGACCGCAAGCCCATCCGCTTCTATCTCGACGCTGGACTGCTGGAGTCGAACGGCGGATCGGAGAGCATCCTCTCGACCACCCGCAAGCTGGCCGACGCGCTGCGGGCCAAAGGCTACGCGGTCCGCCAGGCGGAGTTCGCCGGCGGTCACGACGACCTGGCCTGGCGCGGCACGCTTTCCGACGGATTGATCCATCTGCTTGGAGACTCGCGATGATCTCCCGACGTCATGCGCTGGCCCTGCTGGCCAGCCTGCCCGCCGCGCCGGCGCTCGCTCAGCCCGGAACAGGTCCCGCCGGCCCCGGCCTGTTTGAGACGGGCGCCACGACACACGCCATAACGCGCCACGCCTTCCTCTCGGCCGACGGCCAGCGCCGCTATCGGGTCGATATGGCGACGCCCAAGGAAAAGCCGCCCGGGCGGGGCTGGCCATCATTGTACCTTCTGGACGGCAACGCCGCCTTCGCGATCCTGACGCCCGCGGATCTGGCGAGCGTTCCCAATCTGGCGCTCGTCGCCATCGGTTACGAGACCGAGCAACGGTTCGACAATCTGGCGCGGACCTTCGACTATACGCCATCCTGGCCCGGCCCGCCCGAAACGCCGGGCCGTCCAGAGGGGGGATCGGCCGCGTTCCGCGAACTGCTGCTGGGCGATATCCGGCCGCGCCTCGAACGTCTCGGTCGCCTGAATCCCAAAAAGGCGACGATCTGGGGGCATTCCTACGGCGCGCTCTTCGTACTGGACACCTTGCGGATGGACCCGGACGCCTTCCGAACCTATGTCCCGGTCAGCCCCTCGCTGTGGTGGCGCGACGGCGCGATCGCCGCCGCGCCGTTCCGCTCGCCGCGCCAATCCGTCCGCGTCGCCTTGATGGTTGGCGACCGGGAAGCGCGCAGGGCCGGCGGCGGCGCGCCGCCCTCGCTGGATGACTTCGCCGGCTCTATCGCCCGCGTACGCGCCCTCGGCGAAAGCCTGGCCGCCACGCCCCGACTGAACGTCGACGTCACCGTATTGCCCGGCCAGTCCCATGGCGGCGCCCTGACAACGTCCCTTCCCCTGGCCCTGCGCCTAGCCGCCGAGGATCGCCCATGAAGTCCGCTTTCGTCGCAAGCCTCGCCCTCGCCGCCGCCCTGGCCTTCCCGGCAGCGGCCCACACGCCCTATCTGCAACCCACCACTTTCGAACCCGATGGCGACCACGTGACCGTGATGACGGCCTTGACCAACGGCCGGTTCTTCGTCCCGGAGTTCCCGATCAAGGGCGACGACTTCCTGATCACCGACAACGCGGGCAAGACGATCGCGGGCAAGGGACTGACCCTGCGCGACTTCGGGGTTTTCGAGGCCGCCCTGTGGGGCCCTGGGACCTATCGTATCTCGACCGGCGAGCGGAATGTTCGCACGCTGAACCTGGGTCAGGTCGGCGACAAGTGGCGGCCGGTAAAGGACGCCAAGGACGGCCCGGTTCAGCCGCCGTTCGTCGATCGCGCCACCCTCCCCGCCGACGCGCGGATCGTTGCCGTGGCCACCATCGTCCGGTCCGACGCCTATGTGACTAAGGGCGCGCCCTCTTCGACGATTCCGCCGGCCACGGGTAAGGGGCTGGAGATCGCGCCGCGGACCGCGCCCAACAGCGTGTTCGCCAGCACGGGATTCGACTTCGACCTGCTGTTTGATGGCAAGCTGATGCCGGCCGCTCTCTACACGGTATTCCGCGCCAACGACGCCTACGCCGCCAAGACCTTCGTCTTCAATGGCAAGACCGACACCAAGGGCCGCGGCCGGGTCACCTTTGACGGCCCCGGGGTTTACGTTGTCGAAGCGCAGCGCTCGTGGCTTCAGGGAAATGATGTCGACGCCAAGACCTACCTCTACAGCCTGACCTTGGAGGTGACCCCTTAGGGCGCGCAGCCTGCGGGGGGCTCTTCAACTCCCTAGTCAAGCCGGCCCAAGGCTCCAAGGCACCGGCAGACCAACTTGCGCGCGCGCCCGCCCCCCCCCCCCCCCCCGAAAACGGACACCTCCGCCAGAAGCGTCCATCGTAGACAGCACGCCCGGTCAAGACAGGCCCGTAAGCTCGATATCGCCAGTCAGCGCCCGGCGATGATCCTTAGCGGCGCGCGAGCGGCGCTGGGCGCCTGCGGCGCCGTGCTTTGGGGCGTGGTCGGCGTCGTGGCGGCTGTCCTGAAGCGGCCGATCAGGTCCTGCAGTTGCGACATTTCCCTAGCCAGGCTGTGACTGGCGGCGGTGGTCTGTTCGACCATCGCCGCATTTTGCTGCGTGGTGTGGTCCATCTGTCCCACGGCCACGTTGACTTCGGCGAGACCGGCCGCCTCCTGCTGGGCGGACGCGGAGATGGAGAGCACCACCGCGTCGATCTCGGCGACCTGGCTGGCGATGCGCTCGAGCGCCTCACCGGCCCGCCCGACTAGCGCCACGCCAGTCTCCACCTGTCCCGTCGAGGCGGTGATCAGACTCTTGATGTCGCGCGCGGCCTCGGCGGACCGTTGCGCCAAGGCCCGGACTTCTTGAGCGACGACCGCAAAGCCCTTGCCGCTATCGCCCGCCCGGGCCGCCTCGACGCCGGCGTTCAGGGCCAGAAGGTTGGTCTGGAAGGCGATCTCGTCGATCACCCCGATGATCTGGCCGATCTCGCCCGCCGATCGTTCGATCCGTTCCATGGCGGCGATGGCGTCAGCGACGACCTTCTCGAACTGGCTGGCCTCGGCCCTAGCCGCCGACACGGCCTGGGTCGCGCGCCCTGCTCCTTCGGCGGTGCTGCGCACCGTGGCGGTGATCTGGTCGAGCGCCGCGGCGGTCTCCTCCAGGCTCGCCGCCTGCTGCTCGGTACGCCGCGACAGATCGTCCGCGGCCTGGCTGATGTCGGCCGCGCCGGCCCGAATGTTCGAGGTCACGCCGGTGATCACGCCGATCATGCGGTCTAGCCCATCGATGGCTTTGTTGAAATCCGCTCGCAAGCTCTCGTATTCCGGCGGGAACGGGCGGCCCAGCCGATGCGAAAGGTCACCTTCCGATAGCCTTCGCAAGGCGTCGGCCAGTGCGGCGACGACGAGGCGCTGGTTCTCCGCGGTCGCCGCCTGGCTTTCTTCGTAGAGCCTGCGCGCCGTCTCCGCCTCGTGGGCCTGCTCGGCCGTAAGGCTTTCCAGCCGTAATTTCTCGATCGCCGCGTCGCGAAACGCGCCTACGGCGGCGGCCATTTCGCCGACTTCGTCCTTCCATCCGAGCGCCGGGACGTCCACGGTGTTGTCGCCGCCCGCCAGGCGCCGCATGACCGCCGTCATCGCCGTCACGGGTTTGGCCACCAGCCGGGTCACCAGGATCGCCGCGCCCACGGCGCCGGCAAGCACCAAGGCCGCCCCTGCGGCCAGGGCCAGCTTGGCGGTGTTAGACGCGCGCATCTGGCGGGACAGCCGCTGACCGGCGATGCGATGATGGTTCTGTTCTAGGTCGTCGAGCAGCGCGCTAAGCGGCGCGGAGGGGCTTCGCCCGACGAGGGCCAGGGCCGCGCCCTGGCCATCAGGCCGCGCCGCGGCCGCCATGGCGGGGGCGACCTGCGAGGCGCGCCACTCCGCCACCAGAGTCTGCAGCCGCCGCGCCCGAGCCCGCTGCGCCGGGTCCTTGTGCATACGCGCGAAGCTGGCCAGAGCCGCATCTGTGTCGGTGACCTGACGGCGGTAGCGCGCCTCGACCTCGCTATCGCCGCTTATCACATAGCCCTTCGCGAGCGCCTCCTCGTTGGCAAGGCCAGCGCGAGCGGCCTGAAGCTCCGCCGTACGGCCCTTGCTATATTCATTGATGACGGTGAGCTGATCCAGGCGCGTCAATTGCCACGCCACGACGACATTGCTGATGAGCACCACGCCGATCAACAATGCAAAGACCACCACTAGCTTACGTGAAATGCTCAGGTCTCTAAAGCGCATGGGACCTCCGTGGCGAAGAGGGCCGTGTGCCACACAGCCGAGCTTCCCGACGTTGCGCGCGAGCAAGCTTGGCAGACCGTCGGCATCGGAAAGGGCGAGCGCTGAAGCCCTGCGATCGCCTCTCCCTCGTCGGGGATTCGACCATGAACTCAGACTGGCGCCTGTAAGCCGCTTCCAGCTACTTGAATTGGAACCAGATCTCGAACTCGACGTCCGGCCGCAGACCAGCCGGCGGCTTCGGGAAGGGTCCGGCGCGCTGCACCGTGACAATGGCCAGACGATCCAGCATCGGGTCACCGCTGGTGCGGGCGATGCGCAGGTCGCACGGCGCGCCGTTGGGCATCACGTGGAAGGCGATCTTGGCGGCGCCGCGCAGGTGGGCGGTCGGCGGCCGCCGAGCCATGATCATCCGCCAGACCAGGTCCTGGTAGCGCTGCAGGGCGTCGTCGGCCCGGAGCGGCGGCTCGGCGACCGCCGTCGTCTGGATCGGCGCCGGCGCGGCCGAGGACGGCGCGGGCGAGGTCCCCTCGACCGGGGCGGCGGCCGGCGTCACCGAGTTCGGCATCCTGCGCGCCCTGGCCGCCGCGCCCAGCAAGGTTTTTACGCGCGACGCCATCATCGACCGCCTGCGCGGCCCCGGCTTCGCGATCACCGACCGCACCGTCGACAGCCACGTGCGGAACCTGCGCGGCAAGTTCGCCCAGGTCGGGGCCCACGACGTTGTCGAGACCCGGCCCGGCGTCGGCTATCGCCTGGGCGCGTGCCAGGGCGGCGCGGCTTGATCGATCGGATCAAGACCTTCGTCAAGCGCCGCTGGCCGCGCCTTCGGCTGAGGCTGATCCTGTTCGCGGTGCTGTTCTTCGCCGCCGCAATGCCGGGGATCAGCGCGATCTTCCTGCGCGTCTACGAGAACACCCTGGTGCGCCAGACCGAGGCCGAACTGGTCGCCCAGGGCGCGGCCCTGGCGGCGATGGCGGCGGTGAGCTGGCCCGGCGCGCCGCCGCCCGATCCGAACCCCGACCGCATGGCGGCCGGCTATTACGCGCCCGAACCCACGACCCTGGACCTGCGCACCGCCGCCGTGTTGCCCGAACGCCCGGCGCCCAGCCACAGCCCCAGCGGCAAGGCGGCGGACCCGGCCGCCGCCAGCGTCGCCCAGACGCTTGACCCGGTGATCGAGCGTACGGCCCGCACGACCCTGGCCTCGGTGCTGATCCTGGACCGCCATGGCATCGTCGCGCGCGGCTATGGCCTGGGCGGCGACCTCTCCGCCCTGCCCGAGGTCCGGACGGCCCTGGCCGGACACTCGAGGACAGTCGTGCGCCGCAACGGCGACTATCGCCCAAGCTACGCCTTCGAATGGCTGAGCCGCGCCTCGGGCGTTCGCCTGCACCATGCTCGGCCGATCGCGGTCGGCGACCGCGTCGTCGGCGTCATCCTGCTCTCGCGCTCACCCCGCGCGCTGTTCCGCGGGCTCTATGAGGATCGCGGCAAGATCATCCTGGGTGTGGCGGGGATCTTCGCCATCCTGGTGCTGCTGTCGGGCCTGGTCTCGCGCGGCGTGACCCGACCGATCGAAGCGCTGAGCGCGGCTTCGCGGGACATGGCGACCGGACACGGCGCGCCGCCCGAGACGCCGACCACGGCGGCCGTGGAGATCCAGACGCTCTATGACGACTTCCGCGTCATGGCACAGGCCATCGATCGGCGGTCGAGCTATCTGCGCGACTTCGCCGCCGCCGTCAGCCACGAGTTCAAGACGCCCCTGGCGGGCATCGCCGGCGCCGTGGAGCTGCTCCAGGATCACGGCGAGACCATGCGTCCGGAGGATCGCCGGCGCTTCCTGGACAATGCCGCGGCCGACACGACCCGGCTGTCCCTGCTGGTGACACGCCTGCTGGACCTGGCCCGCGCCGACATGGCCCGGCCGGAGGCGGACGTCGCTGCCGACGTCATCGGCCCCCTTCGCCGCGCCGCCGACGCCGTCGTTGGCGAAAGCTTCCGGGTCGAGCTGCGCCTACCTGACGCCCCGCCCCGGGCCGCGGTTCCGGAGCCGACCCTCGACACCGTGCTGAACGTGCTGTTCCAGAACAGCCGTCAGGCCGGCGCGGGTCTGGTCGTCGTCACCTTGAGCGAGGCTCCGGAGAAGATCACGCTGCGGATCAGCGACGACGGCCCCGGCGTTCCCGCCGCTGACCGCGATCGGCTGTTCGAGCCCTTCTTCACCAGTCGCCGCACCGAAGGCGGCACGGGCCTGGGCCTTTCCATCGCCCGCTCGCTGCTGTCCACCAGCCAGGGCGTGATCCAGCTGGTTGAGAGCGATACCGGGGCGGCGTTCGAGGTGATCCTGCCCCGCGCGAACTAGGCTCTGCACACGCTCTTCACCGGATCTCGACATCGGCCCCGGCCTGACCTGCACCGCCGCCCGCCAAGCTGGCGGTTCAAGGAGGACGGGGCATGGACGGAAACGAACTCAGATCGGCCTATAGGCTGGCGGTGCGCGAGGAGCGCGGAGCCTGGCGCTGGACGCTCCTGCAGGGCGAGACGGTGGCCATGACGGGCGAGGCCCCCGGCCTGGAGGACGCCGTCCGGCGCGCCGAATTCGCGGCTGGCGCCCACGCCGCGTTCCAGAAGATCGGCCGACGTCGGTTCTAGAAGAAAGTCGTTGGGTCAGTCGCAGCTGGATCGCGCCAGAACCGGACATTGGAATACCTCTGGGTAGCCTACGTCAGGCGCTGGAAGCGCCGGTACCGTTCTCCGACTGTCCGTCGTCAAGGTCGCGGGCGACCGTCACCGGATTGAGGTGGGCAACTGCGCCGGCTTTTCCGCCAACGAACGAAAGAGGAAGCTCACGCTGGATCGGATCCGGTTTGTAGGTCTTCTGCGTACGCTTAAGGGGCGTCGAGAACGCAGCGTAAGGTAGATGTTCCGTTGGTGGCAGGTTAGGCCGCTGACCTCGAAACCAATCGCTAATGCTGACAATTTGAAGACGCGGGATTTTCCCGTGCACGGTGACTGCGAGACCTGCAGTCGCGGCCTCGCGCACCATCGCTGCACTAGGCGGATCAAGGCATATGAAAAGGCCCATTTCTGCCCCCTCCCGTTCTAGTACGCCGCGAAACTCTCGAACCATCGCCGGCGTAACAACCTTGCCTCCTTTGACGTAGGTGAGAAGCCGGCCATAGGGTCGTCCCGGCCCATTAGGAAAAAAGAGTTCTCCGTCGATCCCGCGGTCAGGTCCCCGCTTGACCTCGTGCAGGCGATGAACTCCGACAAGATAGTTGGCCCACCATTGGAATTGGAATGGCAAGGTTCGAGCGAGCCTTTCAGCAGCATCATAGTCAGCCGGGATACCCTCCGCTCGAGGAACACGTGCTTGACCGAAGGCCTCGGCCAAGCGCCGCTCGATGACGTGAACAGCATGGATCGACACATCGATGCCGATCCAATTGCGACCGAGTGCTTCGGCGGCATGCACAGTGGTTCCGCATCCGCAGAACGGGTCAAGCACGGTGCTCTCCGCAGTCGTTGTCAGCTCCAGAATTCGGGTCAGGAGCGCTAGAGGCTTCTGTGTTGGATACCCTAAGCGCTCGCGTGCCTGCGAATTCAGGGGCGGGATGTCGGGCCATACATCGCTGAGGGCGACGCCCTTCTGCTCATCGAGATACCGCTTGAGTCGAGGTACACGCCCTGGTGCCGTCTGGACGACAAGTCCGGCCTCGTAAGCCTCCTGCATTCTCTCACGCGTCCAGCGCCAGACCCGCGTAACACCCAGGAACTCGTAGGTCAGGTTGGGGCGATCAGCAGCCGGGTTGATGAGACTTGTCAGCTGAAACTGACGCCCCTCACGATCTCTCGAGGAATACTTTTCAGCCGTCTTTGCTGACAGCAAATCCTGCTGATAAGGCATAAAGGCGCTTCGCTCGTTCCAAACAGATTCCGGCCCGGCATAGTAAAGAATAATGTCGTGATTAGAAGGCAATCTCCTTTTCATGAGAGATTTGCTCAACGAGCGCTGCCAGACGATCTCGTTCTTAAAGTGCACAGCCCCGAATATTCCATCAAGCAGTATTTTAAGGTAATGGCTAGCCGTCGGGTCGCAATGCAACATCAAGCCGCCGCTAGGCTTGAGCACACGCCGCAACTCGTGCAGCCTCACCGCCATCATGACCAGATAGGCCATCATGTCGCTCTCGCCCAAAGCGCTGCGCAGAGCTTGTACGAAGACGCCGGTGGGGCCGCCGACCTTTGTAAGCAGGTCGTGGTAGGCGAGTTCAGATTCTACGCCCCAGGACCAAAAATCCACAAATGCCGAGGCTTGGGCCGAAGCCACATCCTCTTTTGGGCTTTTGAAAAGCACGTTGTAACGTGCCTGGCTATTGAACGGCGGATCCAGGTAGACAAAGTCGACGCTATGGGCACTCACATCTCGAAGGATCTCGAGATTGTCTCCAAAATAGAGTCTCCGCATTCCGCCCTCCCCCAAAGGAAGGGAAATTATACACACTTATCCACAGGATGTGTTAACCGCGATAGCTGTTCACATTATGCAATTTAAAAGGGTTCTCGGGTCACTTACTTAGAACCGCTTACACCAGAAGCCGACCTTAGACCTCCGAGCGGATCGGCCGCCGCCCTAGGCGCGGGACGCTCATTTTTTTAAAGGCGCGTCGCCTCGATGATGGCCTGGCCATACGGGCCGAAAATGCGCTCGACCTCGTCGTAGTCGTCATCGCGGAGAACCTGGCGCTTCTTCTCACCGAAGGTCTTCACCTCTACTCCCTTGGGCTTGTCATCGCCAACCTCTTCTATCGCGACGATGACTTGGCTGTTTGGAGGCGGATAGTCGAAAATGAAGCGCAGCATCTGGGGCAGGTGCTGCGCGTCCTGCCCCTGTTGATTGGGCGCATCGATGACGAGGGGGAACTCCACCCCGCCAGCGTAGCGGATCTTTGCTCTCAAGAATGCGTAGTAGTAGGCGAGCAGTTCACGTGGCCCTTCGCTGCCCCGGGCCGAGCGTACGGCGGTGATAGGTTGCCTGCTCGGATCGTCGATCTGGACGTCGAGATCCTCGGCGTACGCCGCCAAGTTGGCCCGGAAGTATCGCATGATCTCTGCTGTCCGCGCCTTGTCCATAAAGCTGTCCATCGTTGCTTTTTGGAGTTCGATCTCGGTGCGCACTTCGTCGGCCTCGACGATTTTCGCGTTCAGCGAGGCCCTGAGCATCTTGGCCGCCTCGGTCTTCCCGGCGGCGACGATCACGTCGTTGAGCGACATTGATGCGCGCTGGACGTCCAGAATCTTCCGGATGCGGTCGAGGCAAGTTTCGACGGTCGACAACTGGGCGCGCTCACGGCCCTCGCGCTCCGTGATCTGTGTGAGTTTGGCGTTCGCGCGGGCAAACGCCTCCCTCAAGACTTGCTCGTCAGCGATCAAGGCGAACCGATCGACAAGCTCGTTCTGGTACCCGTGGCCACACGTGGGACATTCAATTTCCGCCGGCAAACCCGCGGCCAATTCAAACTCCCCCCGCATCTCCGACAGCGCCTTCTGCAGGATGGTCATTTCAGACCGCAGCAGATGGGCCTCCTCGTGGAGGTCGGAGATCGAACGCCGGTACTCGACCTGTCGCTGATAGAGCACCTTGCTTTCGGCTACGAGGTCGTCGACGTCGCTGGCGAATTCGGCCAGATCGTAGGTCGGCCCCGCGACATCATCAATTTCCTGAACCTGCGAAATGGTGTCGCGAAGCGCTCGCACGGCAACCTCCAGCCCACCGAGCGCCAGACGTTCCTTGGCCAAACTCGCCTTCGACGAATAGTACGCGTCGGGCCGGATGCCCGAATGATAGTCCGCCAAGGTCCTGGTGCTGTCCTTCAGGTAGAAGTCCTCGAACGAATTCCACGCCTTCGACCAGCCGGTGTCCTGGTCGACGTAGAACGGCGCGAACATGTAAGACGGCGGCGGAGTGACTACCTCCCCGTCGTGATCGGTCATTTCCAGCTTGAACCCGAAGAACTCGGCCAGGCGTGGCCCCCAGTCCTTCACCAACCGTGCGCCAGAGAACAGCAGCCGGCCATTCGCATCGAAGAGCGCATGGAGACCGAGCATCTTGACGGCCGCATACCGGCGGCCGTCGAATTCGAACTCGAGGCAGCTCCAGACGCCAGCGCGCTTCCAGCGGTCGTCAATCTTCTGCGGCGTCGCCCCCAACGTCTCGTACAGACTCTTGATGATCGCCGACTTTCCGAAGCCGTTTCCACCTTGAATGATGAGCCTTTGCCAGTCCAAGGGCACCTTCAACGCGCGCCGCTCGGCTTGCGAGAACAGGTAGAGATTGGCAAATTTTACCCTTGGCATTGGCGGTCTCATTAAGCGAACGGAGGACACGGCGAAGACGAGTTTTCGTGTCCAGGGTCATGTGAGGAGCTCCATCAGCTCGACGACGAGGGCGGCCTGAAGATCGTACGGCTGACCGGTGGGCGGCTGGAGACTTTTGCTCAGAATGATCGCCGACGCCGAGGCCAGCAGTTGGTCCGAGACCGCGTCGGGATTATTCTCGACCGTCAGCCGGATCTCGTCGCTCAGGCGGCAGGCCTCGGCCTCGCCGCGACGACGCGCGGCCCAGTACGCAAGGCATTGGTTGTAGAGCCGTTGCTGCTTGATCGCTCCGGCGCCATCGGCGTCAAGTTCGCTCTTGACGCTGGGCCACCATTCGATGGGGCTACGGCCGCGATGCTTTACTTCATCGATGAGGGCATCAAGGCCAGCTCGGTCGATCCCTTTGCGCGCTTTGAGCGTGGCGAGGTCTGTCGCCTTGGACTTGTCGCCCGTACAGCGCGTCGCCTCCATGATCAATGCGTCGTAGACAGGCTCGGCCACAGCCGCCGCGTCCGGCGCCAGCCCGGTGATGAAGGAGGTCACTTGGCCCAGGACGGCGCTACGGTAGCTGTGCAGGTTCAAGGGCGACAGCGCAAAGCACAGGACGTCCTTATGCGCCGGGTTCAGAGTGGTCGAAAAGTCCGCGTTCAGTCCCTTAAGCAAAGCCGAAGTGTCTTTCGCACAAAGGGTCGAAAGAACGACTTCCCCATCGTCAGGCGTCACATCCACACCAGTAGCGAAGGTGGCGTGCAGCGGCTGGTTGGAGACGATGGCGGCCCGCCGAACCAGCGCGCCGAACTGCTCGAGATTGTAATAGGCCTTGCCGATGATCGATCGCGGCAGGTCGCCCGTCTTCGGCCGATGAGCCAGACGAGTGGTCGTCCATGCGCCATCCAGCAGAGACTTCACCTGGTAAAACGAAATCTCGGGCGTGAAGTCCCCCCCCTCCACCATTACAAAGTCGTCGAGGTGATCGAACAGCGCAAAGTATGGCCCGGGCTGAGCGTGCCGCTCGAGAATGTAGGCGACGGATACATGAACTTGGAAATCGAACGCCCGGGCGGTCGCGGCGCCGGCGGTTTCACGCGGCTTCTTCGTCACGAGCACGCTTGCAGTCATTCAGATCCCGCCCCCAGGATAGTCATCATGGCCAGCACGACCGAGCGTTGCAAGTCCGTCTGAACAGAGCCGAAATGTGCGACTACTATTGTGCGCACGACTGAGAGGCGTGGCAGGGCGCGAACAGCCAGGGACCTGCCGCTCGCCCCGCCTCCGACAAGCGGACCTTCCCAACGGAAGCGAAGAGTCACGAACGGTCCAAGACAAAGCGTCAGCGATCGTCACCCGCATGGGCCGAGACCGCCGCGCGGGCTCGGCGGTGTCCGGCGCAGCCGGCACCGTAGAGCGCGATCGCGCGCGACAGCGCGCGAGACGCCCAGCTAAGCCCTAATCACAAACTCTAGGGTCGCCTTACCAAATCCGTTTCGGCGACGGAAAGCGCGACAGCCAGTCGCTCCAGAACACGCAGGCTGATGTTCCGCTTTCCGTTTTCAATGCCCGAGAGGTAGGTGGCGTGGATATCGGCGCGGTAAGCGAGCTCGTCCTGCGGGAGGCCTTTCGCCTCCCGCAGGAGGCGAATATTCGCTCCTACGACCACTCGGAGATCCATACTCCGAAGGCGCACGATCCCCCGGCGACACGGAATAGACTATGAGTAAGGTTGAGAAAAAGCCGAGGCAAACAATTCAGCGAACGACCTAGCGACGAATTACAAGATCCGTCTCGGGGACGCGTAGCGCTGCCGCCAGCCGCTCAAGCACTCTTATGCTGATATTTCTCTTCCCGTTTTCAACGCCAGACAAATAGGTCACGTGGATATCTGCTAGGTGAGCCAATTCGTCCTGCGGAAGGCCTCTCGCCTCTCGCAGGGCGCGAACGTTCGCTCCCACCACCGCCAGAAAATCCATGGCAGGAAAGCGCCCGGTCAGCGCTGGACTGTGAATAGACTATGAGTAAAGTGAAGGAATATCGTCGTGCGCTTGCGACGCCTCTCGCGGGCACGGTTCACCCCGGATTCCCCCGCATCACCTGGCCTGGAATGCGGCTCATGCCCCCGCTCGACACCAAACGCCCCGCCCCCACCGCTCATCGCGGAGACGCCGCGCGGGCCTCCGCGCGCGAAGCAGACCCAAGCGTCCCGCCGCCCCCCGCCCCGCCCCTGGCCGAGGCCTATCTCGTTCACCGTGACTGGCTGACCAGGGCGCTGGCCTGGCGCTATGGGCCCGAGGAGGCCGACGACATCGCCCAGGACACTTGGCTGAAGGTGCATGGCTACGCCCCACCGGGGCCCGTGCGCAGCGCCAAGGCGCTCCTGATGCGCATCGCCCGCAGCGTGGCGGCCAACCGCTCGCGCAAGACCGGCCGCGAAAGCGCCACCGATCCGCGCGCGCCGCTGCTCGACCCCGCCGCGCCGGGCGAACAGGAGCAGGCGGTGGCTTTCGAGCAGATGATGCTCGCCTTACCGCCAAAGTTGCGCGATGTTTTCGCCCTGAACCATGTCAGAGGCCTGACCTACCGGGAGATCGCGCAACTGCGCGGGATTTCGGTCAAGGCGGTGGAAAAGCGGATGACCCAGGCGATCGCGCGCTGCGCCGAGATGATGCGGGGCTGACGGTCGCGCCATGAGCGAGCAGCAAGCCCAGGCCGGCGACGGCGGGACGGCGGAGGCCAAGGCCGCGCGCGCCGCGCGCGAGGCGGCGCGGTGGTATGGCCGCCTCAATAGCGGCAACCCCAGCTACCAGGACGTTGATGCCTTCTTCGCCTGGCGGGCCGAGACGCTGAACGACGTGGCCTATACCCGCATCGAGAGCCTGACGACGACGGCGCGGGCCCTGGCCGATGATCCAAGGCTGCAGGCGATCGCGCGGGCGGCCGCGCGGCGGCCGCGCGAGACCAGGGGCTGGCGCGGCGCGCTGACGCGCCGGCGCGGCCTGGTCCTTGGCGGCCTGGTCACGGCCGGCGTTCTGGCCGGCGCGTTCCTGATCCTGCAACCGCTAGGCCGGACCTATGACACGGCGGTGGGCGAACGTCGGGCGATCAGCCTGGAGGACGGCTCGACCATCGAGCTCAACACCGACAGCCGGGTGCGGGTGCGCCTGACAAGGGGCGAGCGTCGCCTTTGGCTGGAGAAGGGCCAGGCGATGTTCGCCGTGGCCCATGACCAGGGCCGCCCGTTCATTGTCACGGCCGGAAAGACGGCGGTGCGGGCCCTGGGCACGCGGTTCGAGGTCTGGCGGACGGATCAGGCCGTGCGGGTGATCCTGGCCGAGGGCAAGGTCGAGGTCAGCGGCCCCGCCCCGCAAGCCGCGCCGGTCACCCTGACGCCGGGTCAGCGCCTGGACGTGCGCCCAAACCGCCCCGCCAAGCCCGCCCCAATCGATGTTGCGGCCGCCACGGGCTGGACGCGGGGCCGAGTGACGTTCCGCGACGTGCCCCTGGCCGACGCGGTGGCCGAGGTCAACCGCTACAGCCGCCGCCCGGTGGTGCTGGGCCCTGGCGCGCCGGCCGATGAGCGGGTCACCGGGGTCTTCGACACCGGCGACACCCAGTCCTTCGTCAACGGCGTCACGACGATGCTCGACCTCAAGAGCACGCCGCGCCCCGACGGCGGCGTCGAGCTGACCGCGGGCTGATCGGGCGCGCCGCCCACAGATCGTCACAAAAATTTCGCAAGGCTGGTAGGGTCGAAGGCCTTCCCAGGTGTCTCACCCGCGCCATGCCCGGCAGCGACCGCCAAGACGGCGGCCCCGAGGCGTGATGGGGGATCAGGAAATGCGTGTCAGTCCACGTCGTCGCTTGCTGGGTTTGAGCACACTGGCGCTGGCCGCCGGGGCCGCGCCCGCCGCCCTGGCCGCGCCCAAACCCGCGACCACCGCCGAGATCCATTTGCCGCCGGGCCCGCTCGACGCCGCGTTGCTGACCCTGGCCAAGCAGACCGGCGTGTCGATCGTCTTCACCAGCCAGATGGTCGATGGCCGGCAGGCGCGGGCGGTGGATGGACGCATGACGCCGCAGCAGGCGGTCACCCAGCTGATCGCCGGCACGGACCTGGAGATGCGCTTGGCCGGCGAGCGGGTGCTGGTGCTGCGCCCGCGCGACGCGGTTTTTCGGACGGCGACGTCCCCGGACGCCGCCGGGAGCGCCGCCGCTGATCCAGGCGAGGTCAAAGCCCAAGACGCTATTCCCACGGCGCAGGAACCGACGGTGGTGGCCGAGATCGTGGTCGGCAGCCACATCCGGGGCGTCAAGGACACCGCCTCGCCGGTGGTGGAGCTCAGCCGCGAGGACATCGACCGGGGCGGCTACGCCAGCGTGGCCGAGGCTCTGACCGCCCTGCCGCAGGCGTTTGGCGGCACGGTCAGCGAGGACAGCGTCTCGACCGGCGCTGATCCCAACGGGACCAACATCATGCGCGGCACGGGCGTTGATTTGCGGGGCCTTGGCGCCGACGCCACCCTGGTGCTGGTCAATGGCCGCCGTATGGCCGGGGCTGGCGTCTATGGCGACTTCTCCGACATCTCCTCGATCCCGTTCGTGGCCGTGGGCAAGGTCAATGTCCTGCTCGACGGCGCCTCCGCGCTCTATGGGGCAGACGCGGTGGGCGGGGTTGTCGACATCCGTCTGCGGAACAATCTCGACGGCGGCGAAACGCGGGTGTCGGCCGGGACCGCGACGCAAGGCGGCTATAGCCGCTACCTGGCCAGCCAGGCCCTGGGCCGCGCATGGCCCGGCGGTCACCTGTTGGCGGCCTATGAGTACACCCGCAACGACGCCCTGCGCGGCGCCGACCGCCCCTACACCGGCGACGCCGACCTGCGCCCCTGGGGTGGGAGCGACCGGCGCAGCGCGGTGGCCGGCGCGCCCGGCAACATCCTGCGGCTCAACGCGGCGGGCGCCTATGTGGCGACCTACGCCATTCCCGCCGGCCAGGACGGCACGAGCCTGAAGGCTGGCGACTTCACGGCCGGGACGGTCAACCGCACAAACCAGAAGGCCGCCTACGACGTCATTCCGCGCTCGACCCGCCACAGCGCGGTGATCGCCGCCGAGCAGGCGCTGGGCGCGGTGACGCTGAGCGGCGACTTGCGCTTCGCCCATCGCGAGATCGACGCCCGCAACGCCGCTCCAACCACCACGCTCGTCCTGACCGCGGCCAACCCGTACTTCGTCTCGCCGACAGGCCAGAGCGCCGAGCGCATCGCCTACGCGTTCCAGAACGAAGCCCCCGGCGTGCGCAACTGGGGCGAGGCCGAAAGCCTGGGCTTGAGCCTCGGCGCCAAGGCGCGGCTCGGGGCGGGGTGGAACGCCGACCTGCACGGCGCCTACGCCCAGGAGCTGGGGATCAGCCGCAGCGCCGGCCAGATCAACAGCACCAACCTCTCCGAGGCGGCGGGTCTTGCCGCCGACAGCCCGCTGACCGGCTTCAGCGCCGCGCGCGACGGCTATTTCAATCCCTATATCGGCCAAGGGTCCAACAAGGCCGCCGTGCTGGGCTTCATCCTGTCGGGCTGGGACCTTTCCAAGGTCCGCGGTCAGAGCAAGGCCGTGGACCTTGGCTTCGATGGCCCGCTGCTGCGCCTGCCCGGCGGTCTTGCGCGCCTGGCGATCGGCGGCCAGCTACGGCGCGAGGAACTGCGCACGGGCGGGGCGCGGTTCCTGTCGGGCTATGCGCCGACCGCCAAGGCCCCGGCGCGCTACAGCCGCGACGTACGCAGCGCCTATGCCGAACTCAACGCGCCGCTGGTCGGCCCAGGCAACGCCCTGCCGGCGATCGAGCGGCTGGAGCTGTCGCTGGCCGGACGGATTGAAGACTATGACGATGTCGGCGCCACCACCAACCCCAAGGTCGGGCTGATCTGGGTCCCGCGCCAGGGCCTAACGGTCAAGGCCAGCTATGGGACCTCGTTCCGGGCGCCGGCGCTGTCGGAACTCAACATCCCCTACACGATCACGCCGATCGCGGTCTCCGCGCAGGGCGGCCAGGTCCCGAGCCTCGTCTACCAGGGCGGCAATCCAAGCCTGCGTCCCGAGACCGCGCGATCATGGACGGCCGGCGTCACCGTCTCCCCCGACAGCGTCCCGGATCTGACCTTGAGCCTCTTTGTCTACCGCACCCGCTTCAAGGACCGGGTCGGCTCGCCGGTGGTGCTGTCCCAGGCCCTGACCTCGACGGAGTTCGCGCCGTTCCGCACCCTGCTCAGCCCCGCGACCAACCCGAGCGACCGGGCCAAGGTGCTGGCGGCGATGGCCGATCCCCACGCCGTGGGCCTTACGGCCTACGCGGTCGACACCTACGGGGCGATCATCGACCTGCGCTATGTCAACACCGGCAGCCTCGATGTGGCGGGACTGGACGCGAGCGCCGCCTGGAAGACCACCGTCAAGGGCGATCCCCTGGCGCTGAACGCCAGCCTCTCGTGGCTGACCCGCTACGCCCGCAAGCTGACGCCCGCCTCGGCCAAGACCCAGCTAGCCGGCCAAGCCGGCTATCCCGCTGACCTGCGGGCCCGCGTGTCAGCGACCTGGACCCACGGCCCGGCCTCGCTGACCACATCGCTCATCCATGTCGGCGATCTCAGCGCCGAGACCGGCGCGCGCATCGCGCCCTGGACCACCTTCGACCTGCAGGGCCGCTGGCAGGGCAAGGTGCTGGGCGCCCAGGGCCTGACCCTGACGCTCAATGTGCAGAACCTTTTCGACAAGGCTCCGCCGTTCTACGACAACCCGTTGGCGATCGGCTACGACCCCGCCAACGCCGACCCGCTCGGCCGCCTGGTTAGCCTGCAACTGACCAAGACCTGGTAGCCCACACCGGCGCCAAGCCCCCGTCATTTTCGGAGACATCCTCATGCGACGCTTCGCGGCGTTTGCGGTCGGCTGCGCGCTGGCCCCGCCCACGGCCGTTTCGGCCGCCCCGTTCACCGTCGATCGCCTGCTCAGCCTAGAGCAGCTGGGGTCGGCGCGGCTGGATCCGACCCGGCGCTGGCTGATCCTCCAGCGCTACGCGCGCTGGGACAGCGCCAGCGCCTACGACCTCGATTTCAACACCAAGCTTAGATTAGCGCGCATCCAGGCCTTCGACCTGCTGGCCGGCGGCGCGGAGGCCAAGCTCGATCTGCCGGAGGGGGCGGGCTACACCGCGCTGGGCGCCTCGCCCAAGGGCCGCCGCCTGGCGCTCGCGCGGCTCCGCGGCCACGCCTACGAGCTTGGCGTCGTTGATCTGGCCAGCGGCGAGGCGCGTTGGTTGGGGGTGAGCCCCCGGCAGGCGATCTGGGGACCGGCCGTCCTCTGGCGGGGCGAAGAGGAACTGCTGGTCGCCGCCCGGCCGGCGGACTTTCCGGACGTGACCTTTGGCTTTGGCTACCAGGGCCGCGCGCGCATCGGCCAGCAGTGGGCGGCGAGCGCGCGCGGCGACCTGGGGGCGACGGTGATTGGCAGCGGCCGCTACCGCGATCTGCGGCCCAAGGCGCCGACCGTGGGACTGCTATCGATCAACCTCAAGACCGGCGACCGGCGGCTGCTGGTGGCGGGAAACATCCGCGATATGGCCCTGGCCCCGGGCGGTCGCACGCTCGCCGCGGTCGTCGAGGGCCAGGACATCCAGCCGACCACGCCCGAACCGACCAACGCCGCCACCGAGCCGATGCGCAAATCGCTGGTCCTGGCCGATCTCGACAGCGGCCGGGCCTTCACGCCCTGTCCCAATTGCGATCCGGCCGGGCGTTTCCTGTCCTGGTCGCCCAATGGCCGCGAGCTCTTGGTCTTCGCCCGGCAAGGCGAGGTCGCCTGGACGGATGGCCGCTTCTGGCGGCTGTCGGCGAGCGGCGCGGCCGCGCCGGTCGCCATCAACGGCCTGACGGCGGTGTTCGGCGCGACCTGGGATGTGGCGGGCGTGCCGTTGGCCGGCTGGCTCGATGGCGCGCCGGTGGTTCGGGCCCGGCCGGCCGGCGGCGGCCGGGCCGACTATTGGCGCATCGACGGAGCGCGACGCACGAACCTCACGGCCGCGCTCGCCGAGGACTTCCGGGCGATTGGCGCGGCCCCCGACGCCTGGGCGGTGGCCGCCGGCGGCCAGGTCTGGCGCGTCACGGCCAAGACCGCCCGCCCTTGGGGGATCGCGCCGGCCGCCGTGCAGTCGGTCGCGCCGCCCATTGATGGCTTTCGCGGGGCCATGAACACCGTGCCGGCCTTAAAGGACCTGGCCCTGGCCGATCCGGCGGCAAGGCCCGCCCTGCCCTGGCCGGGCCCGCGCCTGCCAAGGGCCGTCAACGGCGGCCGCATCGTCGACGTCGCCGCCCAAGGCGCGGTGGAGATCATCAAGGATCCGCATGGCGTGGAGTCGGTGGTGTTGGCCGCCAAAGACGCCGCGCCCCAGACCCTGGCGCGCGTCAACGCCAGTTTGGACGAGGTCGATTTCGCCGAGCCGATCGCCATCCGCCACAAGGGCCTGGACGGCAAGAACCTGACCAGCTGGCTCTACCCGCCCCCCGGCGCGCGCCCCGGCGATCCGCCCCCGCCCGTGGTCGTGTTGCCCTATCCCGGCGACGCGCCCGCCGCCGCGCCGCGCGTGCAGCAGCCGGGCGTCCCGCAGATGTCGGTCAACGCCCGGGTCCTGGCCGCCCACGGCTTCGCCGCGATCGTCCCGGCCATGCCGTATCTGGCTGGCAAGGAGCCGATCGAAGGGCTGGCCGACCAGATGCTGGCGCCGGTCGACGCGGCGGCCGCCCAAGGCCTGATCGATCCGGCCAAGATCGCGATCTGGGGTCACAGCTATGGCGCCTATGGCGTGCTGGGCGCGGCGAGCCAGAGCGCGCGCTTCAAGGCGGTGATCGCCACCGCCCCGACCGTCGACCTCATCAACAGTTATGGCCGGCTGGGTCCGATGGTCCACGCCGTTCCGGAATCGGGTCTGACGATCTTCGCCTCCTCCGGCTGGCAAGAGACTGGCCAGGCGCGGATGGGCGTTCCGCCCTGGAAAGATCCGCAGCGCTATCTGCGCAACAGCCCGCTGATCTACGCCGACAAGATCACCGCGCCGGTGCTGATCTTCCATGGCGACAACGACAAGGGCCTCGACCAGTCCCAAGCCTTGTTCAGCGCGCTCTATCGCCAGAACAAGGACGCGATCTTCGTCACCTATCGCGGCGAGGCGCACGTCTTCTATTCCCCGGCCAATGTCCGCGACTACTACCGGCGCGTCCTTGGCCTCCTGGATCGAACCCTCGGCCCGGGCGATCTGGCTTCCTCGCCCTAGGCGGCGGCCGGCCGGGCCCGCGCCAATCGCGCCTCCCAGCGTCGCACCCAGGCCTCGGCCGCCATCAGGACGAAGACCTCCGAGGTGATCGAGGTCCAGACGAGCTGGCCAACGTCGAGCGCCTGGTTAAGACGGTCGCGATCGATCAGGCCCGCCTCGACGAGGCGCCCGCCCAGCAGCCAAGCCCGCAAGGGCTCGAGGCTTTCGCCAAGCGCGCGGGCGAACCATGTCGTCAGGTCGCCCTTGCCCTGGCGCCCCAGAACCAAAGGCGGCAAGCGCTCGGCGAAGGCGGCGCGGGCGAAGGGGCGGTCGTTGTCGCCCACGGCCAGGCGCCCGGCGGCCACCGACAGGCAAAATTCCACCACCGGCTGGCTCATCAGCGGGTCGATGACGTCGCCGGCCTGGTGGCGCTGGCTTTCGCCAAAGGCGCTGAGACCGTTGACCAGGGCCAGGATCTGGAGCTGCTTGGCCGGCGCCAGGGCGCGCGCCTCCTCCAGCCAAGGATGCAGGCGCGCCGCGCCGGCCGCCGCCCCGTCCGTCAGGAACGCCCCCAAGCCAAGGCCCGCCGTCATATCCTGGGCCGACAGCCCCTGGCGCACCAGGCTCCAGACGGTGGTGGCGTTACGCCGCGCCAAAAGATCCAGGCCCCGCAGGCGGCCAACGCCAGCGCGGCCGGCCAGGACGTCGGGAACGAGGACCGGATGGCGGGACTGGTAGAACACCCCGTCGCCGCCGCGGCCGGTGAACATCGCCTCCACGTTCGGCGCGCGCAAACGCTGGGCCAGGTCGGCGTCATGGTCGGGATCGCCGCCAACATAGTTGAGCTTGGCGCCGCCGGCCGCGCCGGCCAGCTTGGCGGGATCGAGCCGGAGCGGCGCGCGCTCGACAACCTCGAGCCGCACGCCGATCGCGTCGGCCACGGCCTGGGCGTAGAGGCGCTCATCGCTTTCGGCGCGCGCGAAGGCGTGGTTGAGGCCGTAGAGCGGCGCGGCGCTGGTCCGCGCCAGGCTGGTGGCGACGATGGCCGAATCCAGGCCGCCGGAGATCTCGCAGAACACGCCTTGGCGCCCCAGGGCCCAGGCCGAGACCGCGCCGTCCAGCACGGCCCGGAGCCCGGCGGGGTCGGCGGCGGCTGGGCGGCGCGCGAACCGCGCGGGCGACCACAGACACGCGCCCTCGCCGTCTGGGCCCGACAGCACGCCCGGCCGATAGCTGACGACCCCAGCCAGGGGCGAGATCAAGCTGGCCAGGTTCTTCTGGCGCAGAATGGCGGCGAGGCGGTCGAAGTCGATCGCCAAAGCGACGGGCCAGAGCTCGGGAAGATCCGGCAGGCGCGAGGCGATGAAGCGCAGCGGTCCGCGCCGCCAGCCGATGGCCTCCATGACGCCGAGCGGATCGCGCAGGACCCGCGCGGGCCCCTCGCCGTCGTCGAGGATGGCGACGTAGCGCCCAAAGGCGCGGTCCGCCAGACGCTGTGCGATCGTGGCGGGATCGCCGCCGAAGCCCTGCGGTTCAAGCCGCGCGCCCACGCCGCGCCGAGCGGCGTCCGCATCGAAGACATCGCCGATCAGGGATCCGGCCACGTTGGGCAGATGGCGATAGGCCGGCGGCCGGGCCGCTTCAAGGAACACGGAAAACCCGCGCCGCTCGGCGACCTTACTCCAGCCGCCGCTGGCCAGGACCCGGGCCTCGCAGGCGCGCCAGGAACCGGTGTCCGCGCCGGCCGCCGTCTCGATCACCAGATAGTCGCGCATGGTCAGACCACCAGAATGGGAGAAAAGCCGGCGACATGGCTTGGCGTGTCGTCGAGCACGACCTCGCCGACCTGGAGCCAGCAATGGGCCTCGAACGGCCAGGTCCGCACGCCAAACACCCAGGCGGCGGCATGGCCGCGCCGCGCCAGGAAGAGACGCTGCTGGAGACTGCGCATCAGACAAAGGCCCGCGCGCGGCAGCCAGGGCGCCATGCGGGCGAAAGCAGCCGACGCGGCCAGGACCGAGGGCTTGGGCGCTTGCAGGGCGGCCGGATCGAGCTGGCCAGCCAGCGCCAACACCTCACGGAACGGAAGATCGGCGATCGCACGGGCGGCGATGTGATTGACCCTCACGGCCAGACCGATGGACGCCGGCGTCAGGGTCGCGGCGGGCCCCTCCAGGCCGCGCCGGACCGGTGGAAGGCTTGGCTTTGGGAGCCCCTGAGGACAACGCGCCACCAGGCCCGCCCGCCCCAGCTCCTCGGCGAGCGCCGCGCTCGTCAGCGCCACCGCGCCGCCGGGGCCAAGGCGAAGATCCTCAGCCGCGCCGGGCAGGCACAGATAGGCGTCAGCGCCGATGTCGAGGAAGACGATGTCGGTTTCCACGCGCGCGGCGCTCACGTCCGGCGCCAGCCAGATCCGCATGGTTTTCTCCCGGGGATCGAGGACCGGGCGATAGACCGCCCAGTCCGCTCTTCAGACGCCCCAGCAATCGGTGGGGTCTTGTGTCTCCAGCATGCCGGTGGGCAGCTGGGCCATCGTCAGGCGCTTGGCGGGGCCAAGCGTGATCAAAGAAATTCGGCGAGCGACGGTCATCAGCCGGCTCCTTGCTCGAGGGTTGAAGCGAACGCCGCCGGCGCGGCGGGGCGCCGGCGGCGGGCCGGGCCTTAGACGCCGTAGCGGTCGCTGGGGTCCTCGGCCTCGATCTGGCCGAACGGTAGTTGGGCCTGGGTGAGGGACTTGGCCGAGCCAAAGCGGATCAGCCGGATGGTTTGACGGGGGGTCATCATGGCCTCCTGGTTGCGAACGCCGCCGATCGCGGCCCTCCAAGCCAGCGCCCTCACGGTTCGATATTCAAAAGATATCCGGCTGATATTTGCGGTCATCGGCCAGGCGCACGATCGTGGCCGCCGCCTCCATCCGCCGGCGGTGATACTGGCGCGTCGCCGCGCGCAGGGCCTTGGCCTCGCCGGTCTCGAAGGCCGCGACCAAGCCGAGCGCCTCGGCGGCGGGGTTGTTTTCCAGCCGCGTCTCGATGGGCGCGAACGGCGCCAAGCGCGCGGCGGTGCGCTGGAACGCCAACGCAAGCGCCAGATCGTTGGCGCGCAGCACCAGCTCCAGGAACAGCGCATCGACCACCTGCGACGGCGCCGTCGCCGGATCGGCCAGTTGCGCCGAGAAGCTGAACGGCGCCCGCGCCGGCCAAGGACCGCGCCGCGATCGTCTCCGCGCCTCGGGCGAAAGCGCGGCGGCGATGTAAAGCAGGCGCATATTATAGAGTTCGGCCAGGGACGGCGGGTCGAGCTTGGGCCGCGTATAGGCATGACCACTCTTGTCGACGAGCTCCTCGCCCGCCAGGCGCGACAGCGCTTCGCGGACCGGCGTCGTCGATAGCCGCAATTCGGCGGCGATGAGATGGATCGGCAGGGGCGCGCCCGGCGCGTCGACGCCCTGGCGCAAGCGGCGCCGAAGGGCCTTGAGAGCCAGGCCAAAGGAGTCACGCGGTGGGGGCAAGGTCTGCGTCCTGCTCGGATCGCCAGTCTGCCCGCCCGCCGCCCGGGTCGACACCAAGATCGCCCCGGGGACGTGATCGACGTTGGCAGATCAGCCCTGGCGTCCACATGCCGGGATGATCCGTGCACGTCATACGCCCAGCGCGGCGGGAACTCCGCATGATCGGCGCCCCGAAAGCGGAACCGGCCGCGCGGATCGCGCAGACCCCGGACAATCAGCGCTCGACCACAGGGGCTGGAACCGGAAAAAAGGACGGGCGCGCCCCAAACGCAGGGTTGTACTTTGACCGAGCGTTCGCGGCGCGCTTTGATGGCGCAAGCAAGTGTCGAGTCCCGCTTTGGTCGAGAGCCCCTCCAACGATCTGGAGCAGCAGCGACAGCTCCTGTCGACAGTTCTGAAGACGATCCGCGATCTGCGGCGCCTGAAGGCGCGCGTCGTGGCCGCGCGCATGGGCATGAAGCTTCGCACCTACTACAGCTTCGAGGGCGGCGAGGGCCCGCTGATCATCGCCAGGATCTGGCGCTTCGCGGCCGCCACCGAGACCGACCCGGCTGGCATCATGGACGCCCTGATGACGGGCCGGATCGAATACGCCTTGCGAACCATGGACAACAAGGCCTCCACGATCCTTCTGGGCTCCTACCGGCAGTTCAACGACCGGGTCGGCGACCGGCTGACCACGATCACCTCGCCCGTGCTGATCGAGGCGTTCAAGCGGCCGTTCGATAGTCTGGAGGAACACATCGACCGGCGAGATCTCAGCGCCGAGCGTTGGCTCGCGGAAAACCTGTCGCGGATCGTGCCGCCGGAGGAGTAGTCGTCGCGCCCCGCGCCGGCGTGCGCCAGAGCGTACGATGATCGACCTTGGCCACTTCCGGATCCGTGGGACGGGCCAGGCCCCAATGCTCGGGAAGCGCCGCCAGCCGCCCGGCGCGAAGCGCTTGATAGTCCGCGACGTAGACGGGGTTGCGCCGCAGGAATTCCCAAGCCAAGGCGGCCGGCGCGAGCGCCCCGATCGCGCCGGTGAGCGCCTGGGTCTTCCCACCAATGACAGGAAAACTGGAGCTGACGGCGACGCGGGACTTTGCCATGCCTCATTGAAGCGCCTGATCGACGCGGGCCGGTAGCGCCGGGGTCGGGCAAGCGCCAGCCCGATCCGCAAAATCTTTTCGCCGGCTCGCCGCGCGCCGGCTAACGGCGGAAGAATACGGGTTTGCCGCACCCGCTTTACACAAGGCCGCACGGCTCGCGCAGGTATCCCGCACACAGCCACATTGCCCCCAGAAATATGCCAGTCATCACCGATGGGGCCGTCACGCGGCATCGCCAGGCGGCCGAGCGCCAGATCTCAACGACCTTCACGCGAGACGTTTGAGGTCGAACGCCTATCCCCAGAAGGCCTCGATAACCCCCGGCCGCGAGACGATCGGCCGTTCGCAGCAGGCGCTGGACGCGCATGCGCATGTAGTCCGACCGGCCGGCCCAGTCCTCGCGCACGCGCTCTTCGCCGAACAGCAAGGTCGCGATCTCACGGTGGCTAGCCCCGGCGCGGCGCGCGTCATGGGCTCGCAAGCTTTCCAGCCAGCGGCCAGCCCGGGCAGGCTCGCGCGGCGCGGCGGCCGGGAGTCGCCCCGTATCCCTAAGCGCGACCAAACCCCGAAGGCCTTCCAGCGCGGCGCTCGCGCCACCGGGGAGCGGCAGGGCGAGCCGGCAGGTCACGGGTCCGCCAAGGATGTCGCCTTCGATGACCGCCAGCCGCAGCCGACGCGGCCCGTCACAGACCAGCACCTGCTGGTCGCCATCCTCGATACGCGCCACGAGAATGGGAAGGTCGCAAGCGGCGATGTCCAGAGCGTGCCCGGTGTCGGCGGGCGCGGCGCTCACCGAGACCGCGGCGGCCGAAGGATCGGGCCGCCAGAGGACCGCGGGCGCCGGATCGCCAGCGGGACCAGGACCAACGTAGCAAAGGCCAGGGGGATCGACCACGTCCACCATGCGCGCGTCACGGGCCAGACCGCGCCGCGCGAACTCCCACGCCCAGACCGCCGCCTCGGCGCGTAGCAAGGGCCGGTAGGTGTCCGCCCGTCTCCAGTCGGGCGCAAAGGGGTGTTCATCCAGCATGGCGGCGCTCGCCGCCCCCCGCTGTGAACTGTTCCGTATCTGGCGCGACCTGTCGACTCCGCCGGAGGCTGCAAGCTCGTCATCGGCCCGCTTGCCGGTCTAAGCTCACGCGGGCGCCCAGAACCGGGAGCCGCGCGCCCTGACCGCCGAGGACCCTTTGACGCCGAAGCTCGATCAGCAAGTGACCGACGAAGCGCCGTGTGGCGACACGGTCACCGACTACGACCGCGCGCACCTGGTGACGTACCTGCGTCTGCTCGACGCGTCGCGAGAGGGCGCCGACTGGCGTGAGGCCGCGCGCCTGGTGCTGGACCGCGATCCCGATCATCCCGCTTCCCGCGCCTGCTGGGAAAGCCATATGCGCAGGGCAGAATGGATGACGCACACGGGATATAAGGATTTGGCGGGGCTTCAGAACCTCTAGCCGCGTGGCGCCAAGGCCCGCCTCCTCTGTCCGCCGCGACCGCCGCAGCACAACCAAGGTTGGCTGACCCGTCGCCCCGAACCTGGCGGCATCCTTCCCACCACAAGCGCGGCGGAGGCTTGCCGCGAAAGCCAAGTCGCCGCCGACAAAGAACCTGGTCCTGGCTATCGCGCCTCCTGCCTGGCCGTGTGACCGACGCAGGAATCGCAGGCTTTGGCCACATCGTCACGCTGTCCAAACTGGAACCAGATTTCGAACGCCGTGGTCGGCGACACGCCTGTGGGGGGCTTGGGAAACGGTCCCGCCCGCTGAACCGTGGCCATGGCTAACCGGTCCAGCATAGGATCGCCGCTACCGCGCGTGATACGGATGTCGCAGGGCGCGCCACCCGGCATCAGATGGAAGGCGATCCCAACACCCCCGCGCAGGTGGCTCATCGGCGGGCGTCTCGCCATGATCATCCGCCAAATCAGATCTTGATAGCGCCTCAGAGCATCATCCTCGCCAGGCGACTTCGCGCCGGCGGCCATTTGAGGCGCAGATGGCGGGGCGGCGGTCAGTTCGGCGGGGAGTATCCGCGACGGCTCGACGACCGTCGGCGCACGCTCGGCCACACTCGACTCTCCGACCCGTTCGGTTCGGGCCGAGACCCTACTGGCGGCCGACTGCGAGACCGGCCGCCGGTAGGGCTGGACCTTGATTTTAACGACCGGCGCGGGTTGGGGTTCGAGGCGGGCCCAATCGGCCGGGACCAAGCTGACCACCATGTCTGGCGGCGGCGCCCTTGGCGGGGTCGGCGCTTCAAAGGTCACCAGCGCGAGTTGGGCCGCGACAATACCGCAGGAAGAGACGAACGCGCCCCCCTTGGACAGTAGCGCCTGGAGGCGCCACTGTCGCAAGCCGATGGGACGCCCGGCGGCAAGAAGGCTGATCGGCGTCATGTTAGAATCTGGCGGTCAGCCCGACGTCGACCGAACGTCCCCGCCCCGGCGTCTGGCGCAACGCGCCGGTCGCGCCGTAGTCGCCCAGCGAGACGCCGCCCAGCGGCAGATCATAGCTTTGGTTGGCCAGATTCTCGACCGCTAGGCTTAGGGTCACCGTCTTCCACTGATAGGCCGTGCGGACGTTCAGGAGCTGATAGGCGGCCGTCTTTCGCTCGTTGCGAGTGGGATCGACGCGATCTTTCTCGGCGACCAACTCCAGTTCGACGGCGCTGGTCCAAGGGCCTTTAGCATGCCGCACCGCTATACGGCCATTCAGCGGCATCTGACGATAGAGCGGCGCGCCAGTGGCGCGGTTCTCGCCATGCAGGGCGCTGAACGTCGCGTCCAACCGCGCCTTGCCGAACGTTTCGCTCGACCACAACGGCGCTTGGGCGGATACATCGACGCCCCGGAACTCAGCGTCCACATTGACGAACTGCAGTTGGACGAAGCCGCTGGGCTTGCCCATCATGTTGGTCAGGTCGGCGATCTTGCGCGCGTCGATGAAGTCGGCGACCCGCGTGTAGAACGGCTCGACCGTCAATCGCCAACCGTCCTCGCCGCCGCCCGCGAACCGCACCGCGCCGCTGAAGGTGTCGGCCTTTTGCGACTTCAGCGCCAGATTGCCAACATAGCCGTTGCCGTCACCGTACCAGCCGATCATCTGGCTGGACATCGCGCCGCGCCCCCAAGCATACAGCTGGTAGAGGTTCGGCGATTGGGTCTTGCGCGCGTAGCCAGCCTCCAACGTCACGCCATCGATCGGCGCATAGCGGAGCAAGGCGGTCGCGCCCCAATTGCCATCATCGTGCTCGTGGTCAGCGGCGTTGAAGGCCTGGGCCGCCATGGCGTCCTTCATGCTCATCATGCCGGTGGAATAGGGCTGGACGTCGCCGGTGTTCATCGACACCGCGTCGTGGCGCACGCCGATCACGCTCGACAGCTTGTCGGACCAACGGGTGTCCAACTCGGCGAAAACGCCGAAACGGTCGCGGCGACCGTCATTGACGTTCAGATAGGTGTTGGGTCCCATCATCATGCTGCCGGCCACCGCGGGCCAGCTGTCGTCCAGCGCCTGATGGTGGAACTCGCCGCCGACGCGCAGGGTCTGGCGGGCGTCCAGAACGATGTCGGCCTTGGCTGTGACGCCGGTGGACTTTACCCAGGTGTCCATAGGCATGCCGCCGTCGGCGTCGCCGCCCTTGTCGTCCAGGAAGTTCATCTTGTGGCGGACGTCCCGATGATAGGCGGTGACCTCCAGCGCCCCCCAGGCGAACGCGCCCTGGTAGCGGCCAGTCAGCGCCCACGACCGGTTCAGGGTCATGTCCATCCACTGGTTGGGGAAGCCCTCATAGGGCGAATAGTCCAAGCTTCCCTTGACCGTGAACAGACCAACGCTCGTGCGGCGGCCAACCGTCAGGGCGTGGCTGGTCTTGGCGTATTCGGTCGACCGCACATGGCCATCCCCGGCGCCGCCCCGATAGTTCCGGGCCTTCGCGCCCGATCCGGCGTAGCCGACGCTCCACCGGTCGCTGGCGATGGTCGCCTGGACCGCGCCCCCCACGGCGTCGTCGTTGCTCCGATAGAAGACCGAAGTCTCGCCGGCGAACAGCCTCTGGCCGGCCTCGGCGAACTTGGGATCGGCCGAGCGCGCGGCGATGACGCCGCCGATATTGTCGCCGCCAAAGCTGACCGGCGAGACGCCCTTAACGACCAGAACCGAACCTAGGGTGAGCGGATCGACATAGGATAGCGGCGAGTTCATGAAGTTGGGACACGCCATATCGACCGGCGCGCCGTCGATGGTGACGATGACCTTGTCTTCGCCGATCCCTCGGATCGAGGGCAGACTGGAGAAGCCGCCGGCCCCTTGCGCCGCCACGCCAGGCGTGGCCCGCAGGATCTCCGTTAAGTCGCTTGATGAGACGGCTCGACGGCTGGCGGCGAGGTGATCGACAACATGGGTCGACAGCCCCGCCGTACCGCCATTGGGCTCGGCTTGGTTCGTCTCGACCTCGACATCACGCAATCGCATGGTCGTCTGGGCGGCGGCGGGGCTCGTCGCGAGGGCCGCGACAAGCGCCAGACACGAGGTCGTCAAGAAGGCAGTACGGGTCATGATACGCTATCCCATCAAGCACGGCGCAACCGGCGTGCGAGACACTTGTCTTTAGGAGGAAAGGGGGCTCAGCCTTGGACGTCGCGGATTGCGGCGCGGCGCGCGGGGCGCATGGTGCGAGCGCGGGCCTTCAGCAGACGGCTCAGGGCGCGAAGCGCCATCTGTTCGGCCACCGAAAGCGAAGTTTCGAGCGCGCAGATCATCACGTATCTCCCGGGTCAAGTCGCCCGACCGCGACCCTAGGACCTAGACATCGTTGGACATTGTTCGCGCTCAATGTCGCGATCGAGGACGCCTACTTAAGGCGCCGAGATCAATGGCCAGACCTTAGGCAGGTCCATCGACATCGCGAGCCAGTACGTCGCGTGAAGGAAACCACGCCCCCCTCCGGCCGCCCCACCGCCGCCGGACTTGGGCGGTGAGCTGGGCTGGCCCCGCAGATCGATGATCCGCGCCGGCGACCTTCAAGGGACTCTAATTTCTGCTTTTTCCGGCCCGAAAGCCGCTTCGAATCTATCGCAAAATACTCACGTGAGCGCCGACCGCGCCCCACGGGGTCCAAGCCCGTAGCCTATCGAATGGCAGCTCCACTGCGCCTTGCCATTGGAACATACGCCCCTCTGGGGCGCCCGGAGGCGCCCCAGAGGGGCGAGGAGGCAACGCTATTCCGCGGGCGTCAGGACGGCCGCCTCCCCCGACACGCGCCGCCGCGCGCCCAACACCAGCTTGCCGGCGAAGATCGCCAGGGTCAGCGCGCCACCCGCGAAGACGACGTCTCCCGGCACGCGCATCCAGACCAGAAACTGGACCAGGGGCGAGTGGACCACGGCCGGCGAGCGGGCGAACCACAGGCCATGGTCGATGCTGGCGATCGCCTGGATTACGCCCACCGGCAGCAGCGACAAGAAGATCATCATCGCCAGCCCGCCGTTGAGCAGCCAGAACGTCAGAGCCAGCAGCCGATCATCCCAAACAGCCCGACGCGACAGGCCGCGGAAACAGAACAGCAACAAGCCAATGCCCAGCATGCCATAAACGCCGAAGAGCGCCGCGTGACCGTGGGTGGCCGTCGTGTTCAACCCCTGGATGAAGTACAGGCTGACCGGCGGGTTGATCATGAAGCCGAAGACCCCCGCGCCCAGCAGGTTCCAGAACGAAACCGCGACGAAGAAGAAGATCGGCCAGCGATAGGTCGCGACCCAGGGCGCGGCCTTTGTATGCCTGAAGGTCTCGAAGGCCTCGGCGCCGATCAGGGCCAGCGGCACGACCTCGAGGGCCGAGAACACCGAACCGATGGCGATCACCGAAACCGGGGTGCCGGCGAAGTACCAGTGGTGCGCGGTGCCCAGCACGCCGCCGAACAGGAACACGATGGTCCCGAACAGCACCGCGCCATTGGCCGACTTGGCGCGCACCAAGCCCAGCTTCACCATCAACAGGCTGATGACGGCCGTGGCGAACACCTCGAAGAAGCCTTCGACCCAAAGGTGGACGACCCACCAGCGCCAGTACTCGACCATGCTGATGTGGGTATGCTTACCCCACATGAAGCCCGCGCCGTAGAACAGGCCGATGGCGATCGTCGACAGGAACAGGATCCAGAGGACGGGCTTGCTCTCCGACGGCGACTTCAGCGCGGGCCAGAGGGCGCGGCCGACCAGGACCAGCCACTTCATCAGACCCACGAACAGCAGGATCTGCCAGAAGCGACCCAGGTCGACATATTCCCAGCCTTGGTGGCCAAACCACCAGTTGGCGTTCAGGTCGAACACCTGCTGCACGCCCAGCCACTCGCCGGCCATCGAGCCCAGCACCACGACCACCAGGGCGACCCACAGGAGATCGACGCCCAGCTTCTGGCCCTTGGGCTCGTGGCCCGAGATCATCGGCGCGACATAGAGCCCCGTGGCGAGCCAAGCGGTGGCGATCCAGAAGATCGCCAGTTGGGTGTGCCAGGTACGGGTGACCGCGTAGGGGATGATGTCGGAGATCGGCACGCCGAAGAAGGCGTGGCCTTCCACCGAATAGTGGGCGGTGACCGCGCCCAAGCCCACCTGCAGCAGGAAGAGGCCAATCACGGTCAGGAAGTATTTGCCGGTCGCCTTCATCGATGCCGTCGGCTTGATGTCCGACAGGGGGTCTTTGTCCGGCGCGACCAGATGGTCTTCGGACTTCGTGCGGGCGTGCCAGAAGGCCAGCGCCCCGACGGCGGCGATGAGCAGGATGATGCTGGCTACCGACCAGACGATCGTGGCGGTGGTCGGCTTGTTGCCGATCAGCTCTTCATGCGGCCAATTGGCCGTATAGGTGATGTTCGAGCCGGGACGGTCGGTGCTGGCCGCCCAACCGGTCCACCAATAGAAGGCGCCGATGGCCGCGCGCCGCGCCGGATCCTTCACCGCGCCATTGGCGATGGCGTACTGCTCGCGCAGCTTCTCAAGCGCTGGGTCCGAACTCAGAAGAGCCTCATAGTGCGCGCGCACCTGGCGCATGGCCTGGGCGCGGTCGGCGCTGACCACGATCGTCCCAGTCTTGGGATCGTAGGTATTGGTCCGAACCTCGCCCTTCAGGCGCTCCCGCAGAGCCGCTTGCCGCTCCGGCGACAGGGCGTCGTAAGCCGCCTTGAAATCGCGCCGAGCCCAGATGTCGAGTAGGGCCGTAGCCTCGCGGTGGACCTGATCGGCCGACCAGTCCGGCGCCACGTAGCCGCCGTGCCCCCATATGGAGCCGACCTGTTGGCCGCCCATCGACTGCCAGGCCAGTTGCCCAGTCTCAATCTCGGCCTTGGTAATCAACACCCGCCCCGATGCTTCGACCACGCGGATCGGAATCGGCGGCGCTTGCCGGTGAATTTCACGTCCCATCAACCCCAGGACGGTGAACGACACCGCCATCACCAGGGCGAGGACGAACCATAGTCTTCGTGTGTTCATCTCGCTTACCCCTGCCGTTCGGGACTCTCCCACTCGGCGTTCGGGGACCACGAATGCGTCCAAGCTCGCGCGGGGACGTTGTCGGGGCGCAATCTCTTCGATCAGACGGCCCTGGCGTGACGCATCGCGGCCTGGGGCAAGCGCGCATCAAAGGCGGCGGCGACCACCCGCATCAGGCGGCGGGCCGGCTCCGGGATCGAGACCACCGCGTCGTCGCGGGTGCAGAGGCCCGCCAACCGCAAGGCATCGGTCGCCGCGAGGCCGTCGGCCAGATGATCCTCGGCGAAGGCGTGCTCTCGACAAACGGCCGCTACGTCAACCGTCATGTCGCACATCAGCCGCTCGATAACGGCCGCCCTCAGACGATCCTCGGCGTCGACGACAAGCGCCCGGTTCAGCGGGAGTTCGCCCCGGGCGATGGCGGCCGACCACTGGTCGGTCGGCACGTGGTTGCCAACAAACCCCTCGCGGAATTGACCGATCGACGACGGACCGATCGGAACGAGCACGGGCGCCGGATCGTCCGTATACCCCTGGAAATTGCGTCGCAGCCTTCCTTCCGCCGCCGCAAGCGACAGCGCATCGTCGGGCAAGGCGTAATGATCAAGCCCAATGCGAATATAGCCAGCCTCGACCAAGGCGATGTCTGCGGCTTCGGCCTGGGCCCAGCGACCGTCCAGATCAGCCAGATCGGCCTCGCGGATCATGGTCTGGTGCTTTTTCATCCAAGGCACGTGAGCGTAGCCAAACACCGCCACCCGGTCGGGCCGCAGTTGGACCGCCAGGCGCGCCGACTCGTGGACGTTCTCGGGCGTCTGGCCCGGCAGGCCGTACATCAGGTCGAAGTTCAGCCCCTTGACGCCCACCGCCCGGAGACGCTCGGTTGCGCGCGCCACATGGTCGTAGGGTTGAATGCGATTGACCAACGCCTGCACGGTCGGGTCGAAGGTCTGGACGCCCAGGCTGACGCGATTGACGCCCACGGCGCCGGCAGCGTCGACGAAGGCCTCGGACAGCATGCCCGGATCCAACTCGGCGGCGATTTCGGCGTCTGGACGCGATCGGAAGGCGGTCTTCAATTGGGTGACCAGCGCGACGAAGTCCTCGGGGCTCAGCGCGTTGGGACTGCCGCCGCCAAAGTGCAGGTGCGCCAGGCCGTCGTGCCGGCCAAGACGCTCGGCGACCAGATCGACCTCGCGCGTCAAGGTCTCGAAGAAGTTCCCGACTCGTTCATAGGTATGGGCGATCGAGGTATGGCAACCGCAATACCAGCACAGGCGCCGACAGAACGGCACATGCACATAAACCGATAGCCTGTCCTCGGGGTTCGTCCCCGCGATCCAGTCGTGGGCCTTCGACGCCTGCCGCGCGTCGAAGGCGAGCGCCGTCGGATAGCTCGTGTAGCGCGGCAGGTTACGCTCAGCGTGAACGCGCTGGGCGGGTGTCAGCAACGAGCGGCTCATGTGCGAAGTCCTATAGATCCGTCCCGCCCGGCTACTGGCGCGACGTGAGACAAGGGCCGGCGATCAAGTTCTGAGCGAAGCTCCTCGCCAGTCCGCGACAAGTAGAGAACGACGCCCGCTCTCACTTGATCGCGGCCCTACTTGATCGCGGCCCTACTTGATCGCGGCGAAGTCGACCGTCAGACGCTTGCGGGCCAGCGGCGGAGCCTTGGCGATGGCGGCTTCGGCTTCGGCCGCGTTCGGTTTGCCGTCGCCGACCTTGGCTACGAAGGTCATGCCCATGGTCCAGTGCGGCATGCATTTGAAGCCGTAGACGCCGGTCTTGGTAAGCTTCACGACGACTTCCTTGCCAAGCACGCCCTTCATCTCGGGAACACCGGCCGGCCACATTTCCTTAATGGTCTCGGCGTTGTGGCCCGGGTCGGTCGGAATGAAGCGCACGGTGTCACCGACCTTCAACTTCGCCGTCGCTGGCTCGAACACCATCATGCCTCGCGCGCCGGAGTTCAGCATCTTGACCTGAAGTTCCGCCGCGCCGGCCGCTCCGGCGACGGCCAAAGCGCCCACGACGGCGCCGACCAGGAGAACGGACTTGAGCATTTAAATCACCTTGCTTCGCGGCGGAAAGCCCGCTCGCTCGCCGTTGTCGATAGACTCGACGGAGAGGGGCGACATTGCGCCAGCGCAAGCGATCGCGGAGATTCGTGACGCAAGCGCCGCCGCCTCCAGCCGTCTGGGCTCGCGGAAGTCGTCCTAGCACGCCAGGATTTCCAGAGGATCGCGTTGGGCCGCACCATTCTGATCCGCGCTCTGGCGTGACGCGCGGACGACCTCCTTGTTCTTCGACAATTCAGACCGATGTCGAATCCTCCAACCTCTCCCATCCCTTGGTGACGGAGCAGGACCATGGCCTTCGACATTCCCCTCGCGGCGGAGATATGGGCCGCCAAGTACAGGTTCACGCCTGACGGTGGCGGCGGCGACGCCGGTGTCGAGGACAGTTGGCGACGGGTGTCGGAGGCTATCGCTCTGGCCGAACCCGAAGAGGTCAGGGAAGAGTGGCGCGAGCGATTCCTAGAAGCCCTGACCGACTTTCAGTTCCTGCCCGCCGGCCGGATCTTCGCCGGCGCCGGCACCGCCCGGGCCGTGACCCTGTTCAACTGCTTCGTCATGGGAACCCTACCCGACGACCTGCCGGGCATCTTCGAGCACCTGCGCGAGGCGGCGGTCACCCTGCAGCAGGGCGGCGGCGTGGGCATGGACTTCTCGACCATCCGCCCGGCCGGCGCGCCCGTGCGCGGGGTCGGCGCCGACGCCTCGGGCCCCTTGAGTTTCATGGATGTCTGGGATTCGATGTGCCGCACCATCCTATCGGCGGGCCAGAGACGCGGCGCGATGATGGGCTGTCTGCGCATCGACCACCCCGACATCGAGGCCTTCATTGACGCCAAGCGCGATCCCACCCGTCTGCGGAACTTCAACCTGTCGGTGCTCGTCACCGACGGGTTCCTGGAAGCCCTGCAGGCCAACGCCGAGTGGCCGCTGGTGTTCAACGGCGAGGTGTTCCGGACTGTCAAAGCCGCCGATCTCTGGACGCGGCTGATGACGGCGACCTACGCCTACGCCGAGCCCGGCGTGATCTTTGTCGATCGGGTGAACGCTCGCAATAACCTGGCCGCCTGCGAGACCATTAGCGCCTCCAACCCCTGCGGCGAGCAGATGCTCCCGCCCTATGGCGCTTGCCTGCTGGGCTCGATCAACCTAGCCCGCCTGGTGGCGACTCCGTTCGCCGGGGGCGCGGCTCTGGATGAGGAGCGGCTGGCCGCATTGACCCATGTCGCCATCCGCTTCCTGGACGATGTCATTGACGTTTCGCGCTTCCCCCTCGAGGCCCAGGCCCAGGAAGCGCGCGCCAAGCGGCGGCTGGGCCTGGGCGTCACGGGCCTCGCCGACGCCTTGATCTTCTGCGGCCAGATTTACGGCTCTGAAGAGGCCGCGCGGACCACAAAGCGCTGGCTGGGGATCATCAAGCGCGAGGCTTACCGCGCCTCGGCTCTACTGGCCGCCGAAAAGGGCGCCTATCCGGCCTACGACCCCGAGGTGCTTAGCCGACCCAACCTGATGGATCTGGACGAGACGACGCGCGCCCTAGTCGCCAAACACGGGCTGCGCAACGGCTGCCTGACCTCGATCGCTCCGACCGGCACCACATCGCTGGTGGCCGGCAACGTCTCGTCGGGGATCGAGCCAGTGTTCGCCTATGCCTACAACCGCAAGGTCCGCCAGCCTGACGGCTCGACCCGGCAAGAGGCGGTCGAGGACTATGCTCTAACAGTCTGGAAGCGTCTTCACGGCGACGCGGAGCCGCCGCGGGACGTCTTCGTCTCGGCTCAGACGCTGTCGCCGCGCGAGCATTTGGTCATGCAAGCCGCCGCCCAATCGATGATCGACAGTTCGATCTCCAAGACCGTCAATTGCCCGGCCGACATTGCCTTCGACGCCTTCTGCGACGTCTACCTCGAAGGCTGGCGCTCGGGGTGCAAGGGCCTGACGACCTATCGGCCTAACGCGGTGACGGGTTCGGTGCTGTCGGTCGACACGCCGCCGCCCGTCGAGGAGCCCGCGCCCGACCTTCCGCTGGCCGCGCGCGACGAGGCGTTGGCGGGCATGACCTACAAGATCAAGTGGCCCCACAGCGCTCACGCGGTCTACGTCACCGTCAACGACGCCGAGATCGACGGCCAGCGGCGACCGTTCGAGATCTTCGTCAACTCCAAGAACATGGAGCACTACGCCTGGACACTGGCTCTCACGCGGATGATTTCGGCGGTATTCCGGCGCGGCGGCGACGTCGGCTTCGTGGCCGAAGAACTGAAGGCGGTGTTCGATCCGCAGGGCGGCGCCTGGCTGTCGGGGCGCTATGTTCCGTCGCTGCCAGCCGCGATTGGCGGCGTGGTCGAGCGCCACCTGCGCCACGAGTTCGTCGCCGCCACACCCCGGATCGGCGAGGCGGTAGAGCCGACCGATCACCCGCGTCACGCCGAAGCCGCCCGTCCGGCCGTCTGCCCGCGGTGCGGCAGCTCGGCCCTAATCCGCAAGGAGAGCTGCGACACCTGCACCGACTGCGGCTACTCCAAGTGCGGCTAATCGGCCATATTGAATGACCCAACAAAAAGGGCCCGCCTGGCGCGGGCCCTTCCTTTTTTGCGCCCTTCTCCAGGCTAGAGTTTGAAGTCCAGGCTGAGCCAGGCGCGCGTCGCGTCGGGATAGGTCGGCCCTTGCGTCTCGAACCGGGCCACGCCCAGTTCCAGGGTCCACCCCTTGGCCAGCGGCGTCGATACCAAGAAATCGATCTCTCGGCCCAGGTTCTGGCCGCCGACCGTGGTGTCGAAATCGTGCGCCTCGCCGCTCAGTTTCAGCGGCTGCTTGGAGCCAACCATCGTTGTCCCCCGCAGGAAGACGTCGCGCACGCCCTTGGCCGGCGTCGCGCCGATCACATCCGAAAGACCTTGGAACGAATGCAGCGTGGCCAACGGCGTCTGAAAGGCGTGGACGCCATCGCCTTCCAGCCGTTCCAGGTTCAGCGACGCCGCCGACCTTGCGGTCTTCAGTCCGGCCGAGACCAGATCGTAGTCGGCCGAGTAGCGCTGAGGGCTGCTTCCCCAATCCTTCTGATTGGCATGCTCCAGCTCCCAGGTCGCGCTGAGGCCGGGCTTAAGAACGCGGACTCCCGCCAGCCGAACGCCGAAGGTTTTTGAGGACTGGGTCGGGGCGTTTTTGAAGTCCATCAGAAAGGCGTAGGCGCTGGCCTTGCCGATCGCGCCCAGATCACTCTCCGCCAGGAACAGGTGCGCGTCACCGCGCCAGACGCCTTGGGACGACTTGTGTCCCAGCGGACGGCGCACACGGTCAACATAAGCGTAGGTGACGACGACCGTCTTGGTTGGCTTAGCCACCAGCTTGATGGCGTCAAAGGTCTGCTCATTCTGTCGCCAGCCGACATTGCCGACGAAACGCGCGTTGCCCAGAATGATCCGCTGCCGCCCGACATCGACGCCGAGCTTGGCGTTCGGACGCCACTCGACCACTGCGCGGTTCAGCTCAACGCCTTCCGGATCCTGGATCGTGGCCTTGCCAGGTCGGGCGTGGACGCCGTCGGCGTAGGCGTCCTCGATCGCACCGATAGCCTCCATCTCGATCAGGCCGGTAAGGGTCTTGGAGATGGGCTGTCGCCACCCCAGACGTAGGCGGGTGGTGATCGCCTCTGCGTCGACTCCATCGGGATCGTAGAACTCGTAGCGCGTCCGCGCCTCAAGCAATAGCTGACCAGAATTGGCGGGCGTCTCGGCGGCGATGACCGGCGGGCCGAAGGCTAGCGCGCTCGCCCCGGCGAAGGCCAACAGGACATGCTTTCTCATGGAATGAACCTGATTAACTGCCTAAGGAAGACGGGGCCGCGATCGCTCGCGGCCCCGCTATGCGCCGTCCTAGTGGCCGCCGCCCTTGTGCGGGTTCGGCGGGGCGTTGAACACCTCGAGATTGGCGGGACCCTCGACGGTGAGAATCCCGGCGCCGCCGCGTTCCAAACGGCTCAACGCATGGTCGACAAGAATGTAGTTGCCAGGCGCCTCGAGCTTGAAGTCCACGATGGTGGCGCCGCCGGGCGCGACCGTTACGGTCTGCACGTCATTGATGACCGGGCTGGTAGCCGAGCCGTAGGGATAGACGTGGTCGAAGATCTCGCCGATCACATGGAAGCTTGAGGTCTTGTTGGGACCGCCCACGCCGAAGAAGATCCGGACGGTCTCACCGACCTTGGCGCGCAGAGCCTTGTCGCCGGTCAGGGCTTTGGAGGCGCCGTTGAAGACGTAGTATTCGGGCTGTTCATTGAGCAGCTTCTCGATGCTCTCATTCAAGAGCCCCTGCGAGCCCAGGGCCTCGTCGGTATAGATTTCGCCCTGCACGACGTAGAACTCGTGATCGACCTTGGGCAGCCCCTCTTCGGGCTCGACCAATATGGCGCCATACATGCCGTTGGCGATGTGCTGAGCCACCATCGGAGTGGCGCAGTGATAGATATAGAGGCCCGGCGCCATGGCCTTGAAGGTAAAGGTTCGCGTCTCTCCCGGCGCCGCCATGGTGGCGACGCCGCCGCCGCCGGGGCCCGTCACGGCGTGGAAATCGACATTGTGCATGTGCTCGCTGTCGGCGGCGTTCTTCATCGAGACCTCAACCGTGTCGCCGACGCGGACCCGGACCATCGGACCGGGAACCTTGCCGTTAAAGGTCCAGAACTTGTAGCTGGCGCCGTCCGCCAGTTTGCCAACGATCTCCTGGGTGACCAGATCAACCTTGACCTTCGCAGGCGCGCGGCGGGTTATCGGCGACGGCAAATCGGTTGCGGGGCGAACGATGTCGGCGACGGCCGGGGCCGAAGCGTCGGGCGCGGCTGCGTGGGCGCCCGCGACCCAGGTCAGGGCGAGCGTCGCGGCGGTGGCGAAAAGAGCGAGGGCTTTCATAATCCTATCCTCCGGCGCCCGAGCGGCGCCGATGGGCCGATGCGTAGCCTTCCCCTCAACGCGTTCTTTGCGCGCGCGCAAACTGCTTCGGCGCGCCGCGCTTGCGGACCTGGCAAGCAGCCGAGATTTCACCGCGCGCGGCCGCGCGCTTCATAGGTCGATAGGAGCAAAACGCCTGCCAGCGGGACCTCGACGCGGCCGGAGCCGCACTGGAAGGACAGGAGACTTGGGGTCCCTGATCTCTGTTGCGGCGTCCCCTTACGTGGTCGCCCCATCCTCAATCCAGCCGTGGCTTGGCTCGTCATTGATGACGTAGTCTAAGCGCGACGGTTTCATCCGGCTGGTTGCGCGTCCGATGATCATGGTCGAAAGCTCGAAAGAGCTTCCGTCAACCCGCCAACCGCGCGGGCGCGTATCGCTCGGGGATGACGCCGAGCGCGGTCAGCGTCGACGGGACCGCCTCGCCGAGAATCTGGCTGGCCGCCAACAGGCTCACGGCGGGCGAGGTCTGGACGCCGAAGCCGCCAAGACCCGCCAACCAGAAATAGCCCTCGATCTCAGCCGACCAACCCACCACCGGCGCCTGGTCGGGGGCGAATGTCCTAAGGCCGGCCCAGCGACGCTCGATCCGCGTCAGTCGATGATCGCACATGGTCTCGAACCGCAGCACGGCGCGCGCGACGTCGGCGATATCAGGGGCTGGATCGCAAGGGGGCGAAGGACTTGCATCCGCGGGCGTGATCAGCAGAGCGCCGTGATAGGGTCGGAAATAAAACCGCTCGCGGACGTCCTTGAGGATCGGCCAACTCTCGAAACCTTCTCGCGCCACCGCCGCCCCCAAGACGACGGTCCGTCGCATGGGCGTCAAACCCAAGGGCGCGACGCCGCAACGCGCCGCCAGACTATCGGCCCAAGCGCCGGCCGCGTTGACGATGATCGGCGCCTCCAGCAAGCCTGACGGACTCCCGATGCGCCACGCGCCTGCGCTACGCTCCGGGGAGATTTCGCCAGCATCGACCTGCAGATAAGCTCCCGCGCCGAGGGCCATGCGACGAAACCGCTCCAACAGCGCCGCCACATCGATGTCGCCAGCTTGGGTCTCCAACCACGCGCCGTCGATCACGCTCTCGCGCAAGATCGGAAAAAGCTCGACAGCCTGACGGGGCGCAAGAGCTTGCAAGGCTAGGTCAGGGGCTCGCTCCTGGTCGAACGCCGTCAGATGCGGTTGGCGACCAATATGCAATGCATGGCGCGGCTTCAGAAGAGGCGCCGACGCATTCGGAGCCTCGGACAGGAAGGCCTTGCTCGCCAAGGTCAGCGGCGTGATCGCGGCCCCGCCATACGACGGTAGAAACATGGCCGCCGACCGCGCCGTGGTCATTGTCCCCAAGGCTGGCTCACGCTCGATCAGCGCCACCTTGAGGTGGGGCGCGAGTCGGGCGGCCAGGGCTACTCCGACGATACCGCCGCCGATGATGACGACGTCGAATCGCATGTCAGCGCTCCGCGACCGTCAGCATCCCGGCCCTGCCGTACAGATAGCCGTTGATCAAAGGCCCTGGCGGGCGCGTCGCCGTCACCGCCGCCCGCAGCCCCGCGCCGTCCAAATCTCCGCGAACAAAGGCCCCGAAGGCCGCCAAGACGCTGTGGACGTCGCCGGTGTGCGGCGAAATCCGCAGCGCCTTCACGCCCGCCGCCGCCAGGCGACCGACCTCCGCGTCGGCCAGGTGAACGCCATACGACAGGGTCTGGATGCCGTTGACCGCGAGGAATGGTTCGCCGTCGACCGTCCGGACAATCATGCCGTCCGGATCGGTCTCGCAGACGAACAGGCAACCGTCCTTGTGGGCCTTGTGGGCCCGCGCGTGATAGCAGCGGCCCGACAGCGCCAAGGGCAGCCGGCCATAGGCGAAGAGCTCGATCTCGACCTGGGGACAGGCCTTGGCGATCGCGGCGATGGCTTCCAGCGACAGCTCGACATTGGCGCAGATTCGCCGGCAGCCCCGCGCCGCCAAGGCCGCCACGGCGCTTTGGTTATAGAGGTTCAGCATCGGCCCGGCGACGAAGGCCGCGCCTTTGGGCAGGCTGGCCAAGGCCGCGACATCATTGACCTCAAGCAGAGCGCTGGCCTCGGCCAACTCGCGCACCGATCTCGCTTCGCGCGGCGTGGCCGGCAAGGCCTGGCTGGCCCAGACCACCGCTTTGCCAGCCTTGGTCAGCGCCTCTTCGGCCAGCAGCAATGGTTCCACGGTCAAGGGCGAACGCTTGCCGCAGACGACCTCGCCCAGATAGACGCGCGACACGTCCGGCGATGCGGCGATCGCGGCGTAGTAATCGGCGATGCGCTCCGGCGACCATAGGAACATCAACGGCCCAACCGTCAGTTCCAGCGCGCTCATCGCCACTTCCTCTTGTAGGCGCCTTCGGTTTCGCGCCCGCCCTCGGCCAGATCCGTCAGCATCCGGGCGAAAGGCTCGCAATCGCGGCCCGCGTCTAGAGCATCGATCGCCCCCCGGAAGGCCGCGGCCACGCGCCGGACATAGGTCTTGCCCCGTTGGCGGCCCTCGACCTTGATCGCCTTGACTCCCGCCGAGCGCAGGTCGCGCAGAACAGCCATGGCGTTCAAACTGACCGGATCCTCGAACAGGTATGAGGTCTCGCCCATCGCTTCGAACCGGCCCTTGCACAGGGTCGGATAACCAGCCGCTTCATGGGCGCCGAAACGGTCGATCGCCACCCCGGCCAGGCGCGGCGTCAGGCCGTTCGCGTCGGTCTCGAAGCTGACCGCTTCGGGCGGCGAGCAGACGCCCGACAGGTTGGGCGAGCGGCCGGTGGCATAGGACGACAGGGCGCAGCGCCCTTCGGCCATCACGCACAGGCCGCCGAACACGAAGGCCTCCAGCTCGACGCTGGTGGCCTTCACCAGGGTCGCGATCTCGGGCGCGGTCATCACGCGCGGCAGCACCACCCGGCGCACCCCGAAGGACTCGGCGTAGAAGGCGATCGCCTCGGCGGAGTTGGCGGCCGCCTGCACCGAGAGGTGCAGGCGCAGGTCCGGATAGGCCTGGCGGGCGTAGGACAGCACGCCGATGTCGGCGACGATCACCGCGTGGGCCCCGGCCGCGACCGCGGTATCGACCGACTGGCGCCAAGTTTCGTCGGCCCCGGCGCGGGCGAAGGTGTTGATGGCCACCAGCACCTTGGCGCCATGGTCTCGCGCGAAGGCGACGGCCTCGTTCATCTCGGCCGGCGAGAAGTTCAGGCCCGGGAAGTTGCGGGCGTTCGTCTCGTCGCGCAGGCCGCAATAGACGCTATCGGCGCCGGCCTCGACGGCGGCGCGCAGCATCGGCGGCGAGCCGGCGGGGCAGACCAGTTCGATCGACCCCATGCTCAGGCGCTCCGCCAGCGTTGGGTGGTCCAGGCCAGGCCGCGATTGACGAAATCCCGCGTCGGCTTTGGCGCGCCGACTAGATCGGCCAATGTGAGGTCAGCCGCTTCGAGCGCGTTGTGCAGGGCGACCACCGCGCTGGTGTCGCCCTCGACTTGAATGCGCCGCGAGAAAAAGGCCGCGTCGGCGTCCAGCGTTCCGTCGAACAGCTGCAGCAGGTCCAGAAGCGGACCGCGCACTCGCACCGCCGCCTGTGGCGCGTCCTTTGCCACGACCAGCCGAATTTCGCCATCGGCTCCAGCCGGGCGGAGGCAGAAGGCCAGCGGCAGGTCGGTCGGCGCGATCAGATAGAGGCGCTGGCCGTACTCGCCCAGCCGGGCGAAGGCCTCGGGGTGAGCGCGCGCCAGTCGGCGCAGGCTGAAGGTCAAGAAGGCGCTTGGCGGCAGCAGCAAAGGACGCGCCAGCAGCGCCTCAAGGCGGCTTCCGCCTCCCTGTCGTCTTGCATCGGTCATGTCGCCTCCAAGCTTGGGGCGGCGACCCTAGTCCGCGCCGCCAGGCGGGCAATGACGCGGCTCAAGGGCGGGTTGGACACTTATCAAGTCGCCCGACCGGACAGCTCGATTTGGCGAGGAAAAGCGAGCCCTGTCGCGCGCCGCGCCACGCCATGATGGGGAGCCGTTCCGCATGAGGCTGGACGGTGTGTCCTCGTGTCTTGGTCGCGGCGCCGCGAGTTTGCCGGCGCGCAACGTTGGAGATCGCATCGCCGTCTAGGTTTGGGCCGAGAGGAGACCATCATGGACACCACCGCCCCCCTGCCCAGCCTCGCCGTTCGCGACATCGCCATCGGCCGCCCCGGCGCGACCGCCGTCTTTCGCCGCTTCAAGATCGACTATTGCTGCGCCGGCGACGCGACCTTGGCGGCGGCCGCCGAGAGGCGTGGCGTCGAGATCGAGGCGCTGGTCGAGGCGATCGAGGCGCTCGCTCCCGGTTCGGATAATGTACCGGTCGACACCGGCGCGTTGATCGACCACCTTCTCGAACGCTATCATGAGGTTCATCGGCGGCAGTTCCCCGAAGCGATCCACCTGGCGGCCCGGGTCGAGTCGGTCCATGGCGACAATCCCGACTGCCCTATAGGGCTCACACAGCACCTGGCCTTCATGTTCGACGACCTGGAGACGCATCATCAGAAAGAGGAAATGGGCCTCTTCCCGATGATCCGCCGCGGCGAGGTCCACGTGGACGGTCCGATCGCCTGCATGACGGCCGAGCACGAGGATGTCCTCGAACAATTAAAGGGTCTGGCGCGGTTGACCCATGACTTCACGCCGCCCGTCGGCGCTTGCAGCACGTGGCGGGCGCTCTACGACCTCTGCCAGGAGATCGACGCCGATCTTCGCGACCACATGCACCTTGAGAACAACGACCTCTTCCGCCGAATGGGTTGAAGCGTCTTCCGACGATATGACGCTGGCGCCATGTCGGAAAAGGCGGCGACAAGAAAGAGGCGAGCCTAGAGCGCCGCCCGCCGCCGACCGCGCCAACGTCGGAGCGCGCACTGGGCGGAGAAGGACCGACAGGTTCATCCTATCCGCGCCCCGTCCAACATCCGTGACCGGGTCAAGGGCCTCCCGATGAACCGCTCAGGCGTCAGCGCGCTAACCAAGCTACGAGGCCTTTGCGGCGCCTAAACGCTGCTTCTGATCGACGGAAAACGCCGCAACTCGACCAGCGCCCGGTTTCATGGCGACGATTTCGACGCCGGATCGGTTCTGGTCGGGGCGATCTCGCACGTCAAGGTCGCCTGCCCCCCCCATGTCATCGCTCTAGGTGTTCGGTCCCAGGGTTCGATAGCGCGCCGATCACGTCTGAAGTTGCGCCAGCGCAACTTCAGATCGGAACCGCCGTGCTATTTGCGATCGACTCTCAATCGCAAATGTTGCCCTCGATGCCCTATTCCGAGTTCCGCGTCCCCCGCCGACCTTCTCGCGATGCCGTCCCGCATCGACGAGAGCCGCACGCCGCCCTCGTCGCTCTGGCTGTCGCCGCTGGACTGGCGCCGGCGAGCGCCTTCGCCCAGTCGGCCAGCCCCGGAGCGGTGGTCGAGGAGGTGATCGTCATTGCACCCGACAACGCGGTGGCGCGACGGTTCTCCGCGACGCCCGGCGGCGGCGCGATCCTGACGGGCGACAAGATGCCCTCCAGCATCAACCTAACCGTCTCGCGCGCGCTCGCGGCGGCGCCAGGCGTTGTCGTCCAGGACTTCTTTGGAGGGCCGGATCAGCCGCGGATACAGATCCGAGGCTCGGGCCTGCAGCAGAACCCCGTCGAGCGAGGTGTTCTGGTTCTCGAAAATGGCCTGCCGTTGAACCGAGCCGACGGTTCCTATGTGGTCGGCTTCGCCAATCCCGGACAGGTGACGGCGCTGGAGGTCTACCGGGGCTATACGGCCAACCGGCTGGGCGCGACGGTGCTGGGCGGCGCGCTCAACTTCGTGACCCCGACAGGGCGCGATGCGCCAGGCGGAGCGCTCAGGGCCAGCGGCGGCAGCTTTGGCCAGTACGACGTGTCCGTGCGCCAAGGCGTCGCGAGTCCGCGCATGGACCTGTTGGCGCAAGGCGAGATCACCGGCAGGGATGGCTACCGCGAGTACAATAGGTCCCGCCGGGCGAGCCTTGGCGCCAATCTTGGGGTCCGCCTCTCGGAGACCGTGAGCGCGCGCCTCTTCGCGCGCTACGCCGATCTGGACTTCGACGTCTCGGGACCGCTGACGCGAGAGCAGTTGGATCGCGCGCCCGACAGCGTCTTCGCCGGTCCCACGGTGACCCCCACGGGCGCGATCAACCCTGGCCCCAACGTTCCGCGCGACCGGCCGCGCCGAGAGGCAAGTCAGGCGCAGTTGGGGGCGCGCGCGACGGCCACGCTCGGCGCGCACGTCCTCGACGTGGCCTTGGGCTATGTCCGAACCGATGATCGCTTCCGCTTTCCGATCTCGGCGGGCGAGCGGGTCACCGACGGCGGCGACGGCGCCGCGGTGCTGCGATACGCCTACAAGCCCGACGGCGTCCGGGCCCTCCCCCTGCTGGAAATGACGGCGCAGTATGCGGCCGGCGCCGCTGATCGCGAGTACTATTTGAACCGCTCGGGCCAAAGGGGCGCGCTTTTTGGACGCAACCGTTTGAAGGCCGACACCCTGGCGCTAAACCTCGGTCTGAACCTGCCGCAGGGCGAGCATCTGACGGTATCGCCTTCGCTATCTTGGTCTCACGCCACACGCGACAATGAGGATCGCTACGGCGCCGCCACGCGCCCCACGGCCGCCTACAATCCCGCCAAACCGGCCCTCGCCCTGCCCGATGGCGCGGTCCCGGCGCTCAGCACAAGCTACGCCAGGACCTACGAAGGCTGGAGCCCGGCCTTGGGTCTCTCCTGGCGCCTGGCGCCCCGCCAGACCCTATTCGCCGCGGCGAGCCGCAGCTTCGAGCCGCCGACGCATGAGGATCTGCTCGCCACGATCAACGGCACGCCCAACAGCAGCCCCGGTCGCCCCAATCCGGCCATGCCCAATCAACCCGCCGCCGCCTTCTCGACCCCGGCGCTCAAGGCCCAGCGGGCTCTAACGCTGGAAGCGGGCTGGCGCGGCGCGACCGAGCGCCTGACGTGGGACGCGGTGGTCTATCATGCTTGGCTGAGGGACGAACTCCTCAGCCTGAGAGACGAGACCGGGGTGTCCCTAGGCGCGGTGAACGCGGCCAAGACCCGTCACCTGGGCGTCGAGATAGGCCTCGCGGCGCGCCTGGCGACGGCCCTCTCCGGCGACATCGCCTACACCTACCAGGACTTCCGGTTCCACAACGACCCGGTCCGCGGCGACCATCGCCTCGCCGGCGCGCCGCGCCACTGGATCAATGCGAGCCTGAACTGGCGACCGGCCGACCGATGGACGGCTCAGGCCGCCCTGCATTGGTCCCCAGAGAAGACGCCGGTCGACAACCTCGGAACCCTCTACAACGACCCCTACGCGACCTTGGATCTGCGGGCCGAATATCGGCTGGCCAAGAGCATGACGGTCTATGCGGAGGTCACCAACCTGCTCGATACGACCTACGCCGCCTCGACCTTGATCGTCGATCAGGCCCGCCCCGACCAGGCGGTCTTTCTTCCCGGTGACGGCCGCGCGATCGGCGCGGGCGTGCGCCTCGCCTTCTGACCGCTCCCAGAAAAGGAACCTCTCATGAACCACCCCCTTCTTGTTCTCGCCGCCTGCGCCGCCCTCGCGCCCAGCCTGGCGCTGGCCGAATCCACGCGGCTCGACCTCTCAAAGCTCCAGAGCGAAGCGATCGCCGAAGGCGCCCAAAGGACCATCTTGGCGCTCGGAGAGGATGGCCGGCCGCTGTCGGTCCTACTGCGCCTGAGCAAGGGGCAGGTCCTTCCGCCGCACGGAGGCGACGGCGGCGTGCGCTTGGTCACCGTGGTGAGCGGAACCCTGTCCTGGGGCGACGGCGCCGAGGTCTCTCCAGGCGCCGAGCACCGGTTTGGCCCCGGCAGCGTCGTCGTGGTTCCCGCCGAGGGCGGCGAGCATTGGGCCGCGGCCCGCCACGACGACGTGGTGATCCAGGTCGTCCGAGTCCCTACCAACGGGCTGACGCCCGCCGTCAGGGCGCAACTCGTCCCATGACATGGGCGAAATACTGGAACTTCCGCCCCACATCCCGCGCCCTATACTGGCGGCGGTCGACCTCGGGTCGAAAGGTTTGAACGATGGATGATCTGGCGCTGGCCCGCGCGCTGCACGTGTTGGGCGTCGTCATTTGGATCGGCGGGGTGTCGATGGCGACGACTATCGCTCTGCCCGCCGTCGCGCGCGGCGAACTGGGCGAGAATCGACTGAAGGCCTTCGAGGCCATAGAGCGGCGCTTTGTCTGGCAGGCGCGCGCGGCGGTCATCGTGGTTGGCCTAAGCGGATTCTACATGACCGCGCGGCTCGATCTCTGGTCCCGGTTCGCCGAAGCTGAGAGTTGGTGGATGACCGCGATGGTCGGCGTCTGGTCTCTGTTCGCGCTTCTGCTCTTTGTCGGCGAGCCCCTCGTCCTGCATCGGTTCTTCCCGATCTGGGCCAGCCAGCGGCCAAGACTCGCCTTCGCCGTCCTGCGGCGAGTCCACCAGGTGCTCCTTGGCCTCGGCCTCTTGACCGTGCTCGGGGCGGTCGCGGGGAGCCACGGATGGAGATTCACGTAGGCCCCCGTTGGCCGACGCGAACAAGGCGGCCGGATGCCTGAGCATCCGGCCTAGTCGTCCAGACGCGGGCATGACGCCACGTCTGACCGGGGGTGACGGCCTTGAGGCGGCATGGGCCGGCTCCAAGGTCGCGGACAGTTTCCACCGGAAGCCGAAAGGAACGTTGTTCGCCGACAATTTCGCGCGATTTTTCGCGCGGCGGTCGGGTGACGTCATCTGGCGGCGTGTTCTGACGCGAAGACGTGTTCGAGCGTGCAGATGCCTGGATCGCGCGCCCGCTAGTTAGCCCTGCGTATACCGACCCGGATCAAAGAGGCCTAGAATACGGCTCTATTTCAGTGTGAGCGTTATGCCCAAATCCCTAGACACCCAAGCCCTCGCCGACGCTGATATGTTCTCTCATCTTGGTCGCGAGGCGCTGGAGGCGATCATCGCGGCGGGACGAATCCGACCGCTTGCGCCAGGCCGGATGATTTTCAGTCAGGGTGAGCCTGGCCTATCCTGCCATTCACTGCTTGATGGTCGCGTCAAGATCGTCCAGGCCCGTCCCGATGGCGCCCAGTCGGTGATCCGGTTCATCGGACCTGGAGAAATGTACGGCACCGTGGCGGCGCTGATGGGACGCCCGTTCCCGGCCGATGCGGTCGCCGTCGTGGACAGTCTGGAGATCTATTGGCCGCTCAGCGTAATGCGTGAGCTCATGAGCCGCTATCCGGACATCGCCATGGGCTCGGCCGCAGCCGCGGGTCAGCGCCTGTTCGAGCTTCAGGATCGCGTAGGGGATCTGGCGGGTGAGCGGGTCGAACGACGCATCGCCCGCACCCTTCTGCGTCTGATCCGCCAAGCCGGCCGCAACACCAGCCTCGGCGTCGAGATCGACTTTCCCGTCACACGCCAGGAGCTTGCCGAGATGGCCGGCTCGACGCTCCATACCGTGAGCCGGACCTTGGCGGCCTGGGACGAGCGGGAGTTAATCGGCGGCGGACGGCGTCGCATCGTCGTCCGCGATGTGGCCGGCCTGACGGCCATGGCTGGCCCGATGTAAGTCGAAATCGCCACGGCCTCCAAGGCCTACGGCGGGACACGGCGGTCCTGTCGCGTTAGAGCGCTCCTGGACCGAGCATGAGCGGCCAAGCGCTCGGACGCGCTTCCTGGAGCTCTAAAATTTAAGAGTGTTTTCCGATCAGATCATCGTTTCACACCCATCGAAAAACACTCCAGCGTATGAGCATAGACCGCGCGTTCAGGCGACCCTGATGAAATCGATGACCACTCCGTCGTCGCCACGTTCCTTATACTCGACCGCGATGGCGGCGCCGAAGCGATCCTGCATCTGTCGGAGCAAGGGGATCGGATCATGGTCATTGACGAAACGCATCGCCTCGCCCGGCTCGAGCGTGGCAAGCGCGCCGAAAATAGCCGCATGGCGAAAGCGCTTGGCGACGCCTCGCGCATCGAAGGAATAGGCTGCCAGCACGGCCGCGCCAACGGTCGACGATGAAGAATCGGCTTGAGTCATGGAAACTCCTGTCTGAAGGGATTTTCAGGATATGGCTGGCGCCGAAGACGCTCGTTGCGCGGCGACAACAAGCCCCCAGCGCAACCAGAATTCCCGCCGCGTCGCCCCATCCTTGAACAGGATCAAGGCGGTCGAGACGCCGGACCGGATAGGCTTCGCCGACGAGAGGCGACGAAGCCATGACCGACCAGGATCAACACGATGCGGCCGAGGCGGCCTTCCTGGCCGAGGTTCGCGCCTTCCTCCACGAGAACCTCACCGAGGATCTGCGCGCGGCCGGACGACGCACGATCGGCCTCTTTTCCGATATCCAGGCCGGGAGGACTTGGCAGAAGCGTCTGCAGACTCAAGGCTGGGCGGCGCCATCCTGGCCCAAGGCCCATGGCGGCGCGGGCTGGAGCCCCCGTCAGCGCTTCCTGTTCGACCGGGAATGCGTCCTCAACGATGCGCCAGCGTTGTTCGCGGCCGGCGCGCGCAGCCTGGGCCCTCTGCTGATCGAGGAGGGGTCGGCGGCCCAGCGCGCGCGCTATCTGCCCGCCATCCTCGCCGGCGACGACCTGTGGTGCCAAGGCTTTTCCGAACCTGACGCGGGCTCCGACCTGGCCGCGATCCGAAGCCGCGCCGACCGCGTCGGGGATCACTATCGTCTGCGCGGCGGCAAAATCTGGACGACAGGGGCGCACCTGGCCAACCGGATGTTCGCTCTGATGCGCACCGGTCCGGAGGGCGGCGGACGTGAGGGCTTGACCTTCCTGCTGATCGACATGGACAGCCCAGGCGTGTCGGTGGCGCCGGTCCTGGACCTTTCGGGGGAGCACGAATTCAATCAGGTCTTCTTCGACGACGTCCCCGTCCCGATCGGCCACCGCGTCGGGGCGGAGGGCCAGGGCTGGCGGGTCGCCAAGCGACTAATGCAATTGGCTCGGTCGAACAACACGCCCGCGGCGTCCGTCCGTCGCGCCCTGCAGCAGATACGCGCCTTGGCGACCGGGCCTGAGTTCGCCCAGCGCCTGGCCGCGCTGGCGATCGACTTGGAGGCCTTCGAACAGCTTGAGCTGCGCCTCTTGCCCGGCGGGCAACCGCGCCCCGGCGACGACCTGGCCCCCTCGTTGCTCAAGCTGGTGGGGAGCGAACTTCGCCAGAACATCGCCGCCTTGGGTCTGGAGGCGGCGGTTCCGTTCGGAGCGATCCGTCACGGGTCTTCCGGGCCGGGGTCTTCATCGGACCTCGTCGCGACCGGCGCCGAGGCCACCGCGCGATATCTGGCCAGCCGCGCCAACACGATCTATTCCGGGACCAGCGAAATCCAACGCAATCTGATCGCTCGCGGGCTGGGCGCCTCTTGAGATCCGGCGCCCGAGCGCGACGCGCCCGCTATTTGTCGCCGCGCAAGGACAACCCGAAGCCCCCCGACTAGTCAGGCGTTTCTGACAAGGCGAGGAGCGCGATGTCGACAGCCCAACAACGCCGCTCCTACGCCGGTCCAGCCATCTTTAGCCATGGCTTCCGCCCATTCTTTTTCGCTGGCGCGGTCTGGTCGGCGCTGGCCGCGCCCCTATGGATCTGGGGTCTCTTCGGCGGGCCCGCGGTCGTCGGAAGCCGGGACTGGCACGTCCACGAGATGCTGTTTGGCTTCCTGCCCGCCATTGTCGCGGGCTTCCTGACCACGGCGGTGCCCAACTGGACGGGGCGGATGCCCGTGATCGGCGCACGCCTGGCCATGCTGTGGAGCCTGTGGCTGTTGGGCCGCGTGGCCATGCTATTTCAGGATAGGCTAGGTCCGTTCGCGGCGCTCGCCGACAGCCTGTTCCTGCTGGCGTTCTCCGCCGTGATCTGGCGCGAGGTGACCGCGGGCCGTAATTGGCGCAACCTGCCCGTCTGCCTGATGACGAGCCTGCTTGCTCTGGCCAATATAGCCTTCCACCTCGACACCGCGCTGGGATTGAACGGTCTCGGGGCCCGGTTGGCCATGGCTGCGGCCTGTCTCCTGCTGGCGCTGATCGGCGGCCGGATCACGCCGAGCTTCACGACCAACTGGCTGCGACAACGCAAGGCGACCGTCCTGCCTAAGGCCTTTTCGGTCGTGGACAAAATCGCTCTGGCGGCGACGGGCCTGGCCGTGGCGGGTTGGACCCTTGCGCCTCAATCCCTCCCCGCCGGCGCGGGCCTCATGATCGCCGGCGCGCTTTGCCTCTTTCGGCTCACCCGCTGGCGCGGCCTGCGGACTCTCGCCGAACCCCTGCTAGCAATTCTGCATCTTAGCCACGCCTGGCTGGGCTTTGGGCTCGGCTTGCTCGGCGCCAGCATCATCTGGCCCCAGCTTGTCCCCGGTCCGGCGGGGATACATGCGATCACGGCCGGCGCCGTTGGCGTCACTTGCCTTGCGGTTATGTGTCGGGCCAGCCTCGGCCACTGCGGACGGGCGCTAAGCGCCGACGGCGCGACGATCGCGATCTTCGCCGCGATCAACCTGGCGGCCGTAGCGCGGCTCATCGCGGCGCTGTGGCCCGCCCAGACCCCGACCTTGTTGGCCGCCGCCGCGCTCTTGTGGAGTCTGGCCTATGGCGGCTTCGCGCTCGCCTACGGTCCTTTGCTCTGGCGCAGGCGCCTCTGAGTCTGGCGCGCTCTGGGGCGGCTTGGCCGCCCACACCTAGACCTAACAGCCTGCTAGAGCATTTTCCGATAGGTGTGAAACGGTTATCGGATCGAAAATTGCTCTAAACTTTTGAATTAGAGCCCTTTTTATCCGATCTGATTGATGCAATCAGATCGGAAAGGGCTCTAGCGCACGGCGTGATGCTCGAAGGCGGCGGCGCGGCTTGTCGACAAGACCGCCGAGGGCCCGGTCGCGGCGGCAAGAACCGGATCGGCGCACCCCTGGGCGCGGAAGACCTGGGTCACATAGCGCCTGACGCCCAAGGTTTGCAGTTGGCGCGCCAAGAGATCGAGATCCTCGCCCCTTAGTAAATCGGGATGCACCGTCGTGCGGACTTCGTAGTCGACTCCGCTGGCCAGGAGCCGCCTCAGGCTCTCGGCGGCCCGATCACCGCTGCCGACCACGCCGGTAACCGCATCATAGCCGGCGAACGTCGCTTTAACGTCGAAACCGACCCAATCGAGCAGCGGCAACAGGGCGCTCAGGCGCTCGGGATAGGGACCCGCCGTGTGGAGGCCGACCGCGAAGCCGAGCCCGCGCACGGCCCGCACCGCCCCGACGAGTTCGCCTTGCAGCGTGGGCTCGCCGCCCGAAAACACCACGCCGTCAAGAAGCCCCCGGCGGCGGGCCAGGAACGCCATGATCTCGGGCCATTCGGGGCCTTCGCCCGCCGTGGCGGGGATCAGGTGGGGGTTGTGACAATAGCCGCACCGCCACGGGCATCCCTGCAGAAAGACGGTCGCCGTCAGGTGGTCGGGCCAGTCGCAAGTCGACAGACGGGCCAGACCCCCGACGCGGAGCCTAGACCCGGCCATGGGGCTCGACGAAATTCACGCGCTGGGCGTGTTCGCCTTTCTTGCCGATATTGAACGAACTGACAGGGCGGTGATAGCCCATTACCCGGGTCCACACTTCGCAGCGTTGGCGTTCTTCCGGACGCAGATGGGATGCGGCGCGGGCGGTGTCGAACTGGCTCATGACATGGTCCTTTGGTTGGTTTGGGAAATCAGGCGGCCTGGGCGGCTCGGCGCGCTAACAGGGCCTCGTCGCACCGGGGGCAGAACTCGTGCTCTCCCTCCAGGTAGCCGTGGGTGGGGCAGATCGAGAAGGTCGGGGTGATGGTGATGTAGGGAATCTGGAAGCCCTCGAGAGCCCTCCGCACCAGCTTGCGGCACGCCTCGGTCGAGGTCAGCCGCGACCCCATATAGAGGTGCAGAACGGTGCCGCCGGTATATTTGCGCTGCAGCGCTTCCTGGTGGGCCAACGCCTCGAACGGGTCATCGGTGTAGTCGACGGGCAGCTGCGAGGAGTTGGTGTAGTAGGGCTGTTCCGCCGTCCCGGCCTGAAGGATGTCGGCGAAGCGCTTCTTGTCCTCCTTGGCGAAACGATAGGTCGCGCCCTCGGCCGGCGTGGCTTCCAGGTTGTACATGTGGCCGGTCTCGGCCTGGAACGCCACGATCCGCGCGCGCACATGGTCGAGCACCCTCAGGGCGAAGTCGTGGCCCCATGGCGTGGCGATATCCTCGGCCCCGGCGGTGAAGTTGCGGATCATCTCGTTGAGCCCGTTCACCCCCAGGGTGGAGAAGTGATTGCGCAGCGTCCCCAGATACCGGGCGGTATAGGGGAATAGGCCATCGTCCATCAGCTGTTGAACCACCCGACGCTTGATCTCGAGGCTGTCGCGCCCCAGGTCCAGCAAGGCGTCCAATCGCTCAAGCAGCCCGGCCTCGTCGCCGCGGTGGACATAGCCAAGCCGCGCGCAGTTGACGGTCACCACGCCCAGAGAGCCCGTCTGCTCGGCGCTGCCAAACAGCCCATTGCCGCGCTTGAGCAACTCCGAGAGGTCCAGTTGCAGCCGGCAGCACATCGACCGGATCATGTTGGGCTTGAGTTCGGAGTTCACGAAGTTCTGGAAGTACGGCAGGCCATACTTGGCCGTCATGGCGAACAGACGCTCGGCGTTTTCGCTCTCCCAGGGAAAGTCCGGCGTGATGTTGTAGGTGGGGATCGGGAAGGTGAACACCCGCCCCTTGGCGTCGCCCTGGCTCATCACGTCGATATAGGCGCGATTGATCATGTTCATCTCGGCCTGGAGGTCGCCATAGGTGAACGGCATGTCCTCGCCGCCGATGACTGGCGTCTGTTCGCGCAGGTCCTCTGGGCAGATCCAGTCGAACGTCAAGTTGGTGAACGGGGTCTGGGTCCCCCAGCGCGAGGGGATGTTCAGATTATAGATCAGTTCTTGAACGCCCTGACGCACCTGCTCGTAACTCATGGCGTCCTTGCGGACGAACGGCGCCATATAGGTGTCGAACGAGCTGAACGCCTGAGCTCCGGCCCACTCGTTCTGCAGCGTTCCCAGGAAGTTGACTACTTGGCCCACGGCGCTCGAGAAATGCTTGGCCGGCCCACATTCAACGCGGCCGGGAACACCATTGAAGCCTTCGGTCAGCAGGGTGCGAAGCGACCACCCCGCGCAGTAACCGGCCAGCATGTCGAGGTCGTGGATGTGCAAGTCGCCTGAGCGGTGCGCCGCCCCAATCAACGCCGGATAGACCTCCGAGAGCCAATAGTTGGCCACCACCTTGCCGGAGACGTTGAGGATCAATCCCCCCAGCGAATAGCCCTGGTTAGCGTTGGCGTTCACGCGCCAGTCGCGTCGATGAAGGTACTCGTTAATAGACGCTCCGACCTCGATCGACACCGCGCTAGGCGTCGAGATCTCCGGGGCGGACTGTTTCGCCGCAATATTCACGATCGTCGTCGCGTCCATATCGACACCATATATTGGATATTTCTGACGGATGGACACTACATGTGGTGTCGATTCAGCAAAATGATCCAAGCCGATCGGGCGGCTGATGTTTATCAAGACAGGTCACGGCAAGCTTTGCCCCAGCGAGTTCGGCCCCCGTCGTCCAAATGTTCAGCGCAAGCGGCGCCTGACCGCCCAAGGCTTAACCCGACGCCAAGAGGGTCTCGGCGTTAGACCGAACATCCAACCGGATCGTGAAGGCTCGAAATCAATCATTGGAGCCCGCGCCGGACGCTTCCCTCGGAGGCCGGAGGTCTCTGAAGCCGGGTAGATTTGGGCGTGAGGGGCTGAACCGCTCGAATGCGCTAACTCGCTCGCTCCGCGAGCACCGACTCGGCGGCCTGCAACTCTTCGGGGCGATTGATGTTTAGAAAACGATCGGAGGCGCCCTGGTCCCAAGGGACCTCGACCGCGCCGACGAACGAGGCAAAGCCCTTCAGTGATCGGCGTCCCGTCGCGGCGTAAGCTTCCAGCCGCGCCATGCATGACGCGCGCCAGAGCCCGCAAACGGCCTGCAGCTCGCCCCCCACGACCGGCAGAGCCGCCAGCGCCGTTTCGCCAAGTCCCGCCAGAAGCTGGTCTGCCAGCTCGTCGGGGAGCCAAGGCATGTCGCATGGAATCGTCAGGACATGGGCCGCCGCCTGGGCGTCGGCGAACGTCAGGGCCGCGCCCAGTCCCGCGAGCGGCCCTTCCAGGCCCGGCGGATCGTAAATCTCGACCAGGCCGTCCAGCTCGGCGATTTGCCCTGGCCAGCGCACGCTGATCGCGATCGGTCCGCCATAGCCGCGAGCCCGCTCAAGCGCCCAATCGACGAGCCGCCGGCCGCCCAGCCCCCTCAAGGGCTTGTCTCCCCCAAGACGGGCGCCCTCCCCTCCGGCCAGAATGACGACGGGGTTTGGCGGCATTGAGCTCAGGGCCGACGTTGCATCAGCGTAAAGCGGCGCGGCTCTGCCCCCAGCGCGCGCTTCAAGATCGCGCCCAGACCAGCCAAGGCAGGATCCTCCGCGCCCTGGGCCGCCGAGATCAGGCGCGTCCAGGCGTCGTCGTCGGCCTCGCGGACAAAGGCGTCGGCTTGACGCAAGACCCAAGCGGCCAAGTCCAGCTCGGCCTCGGCCGCGGCTGTCCGCGCGCGAGCCAGCAAGGCTGGATCGCCCGCTTCCAACCAGGCTTCCAACCCCGCCGCCGCGCCAGGCGAGCGCATCAAGGCGCCAAGGGTCGCGCCACGCGGCGGTTCGGCCTCGTCCTCGACCTTCAAGAGGCCGCTCTGACGGGCTTCCGCGGCCAGGTCGGCGACATAGCGCGCGGCGGCCGCCGCCCAAGCGCGTCCCTCGAGGTTGAGACGAATCTCGGCCTCGACGCGCTCGAATGGCAAGGCCTGCCTAGGCGCCCGTCGGTCCAAGCGCAGGACGTGCCAGCCGAAGCGCGATCTGATGGGCTCGTCCGCGACTTCGCCCGGCTCCAACCGCGCCAAGGCCTGCTCGACTTCCGCGACCAGATCGCCCTGCGTCAACTGCCCCAGGAACCCACCCGCCGTGGCCGACGGGCAGGCTGAGTGGGCCTTAGCCAGTTCCGGGAACCGTTGAGGGGAAAGCGCCAAGTCTTGGATCAGACGTCGGGCCAGTCCGCTCGCCGCCTCGATATCCTCGGGCCGGTCGCCCGCCGGCGCCACCAGGATATGGGAAGCCTCGATCAGGCTGGGGCTCATGAACCGGTGGCGCTGGGCGACATAGACCTTGCGGCACTCCTCGGCCGTGGGCGGCTGGATTGCCACCTCAAGATCGAGCACAGCGCGGATCAACGCCTCCTCGGTCGTCTCCTCCCGCCCCTGGGCGTCAAATTCCGGCTCAGCGCTCAGACCCAAGGCCGCGGCCCTGTGCAATAGCAGCGCGCGAATGGCCAAGGCGTTGGCCGCCTCGCTCCAGGCTTGCGCCCCTTCGCCGGCCGGGTGGTTCTGAGCTTCGCGCGCGATCAACGCCTCGGGAATCTGCACCCCGCCAATGACCTGGAACCGCATGCTCAGTCCTTCCTGATCCGGGGGGTGGAAGGGGGATAGACCGCTTGAACCGGGCCCGTTGGCCTGAACCGGGCGGGGCGGCTCCAGGGCATGGCGCGCTTGCTGCGGACAAGTTGCCAGCCACGCCGGCCCAAGAACCAGATCGGCGCGGACAACATATGCACCAGACGAGTGAACGGGAACACGAGAAGGATCGTCATGCCCAGCACCAGGTGCGCCTTAAACACAAGGCCCACATCGGCCACATGGTCGGCGACACGGGGCTGGAACGTGAAGACCCCCTGCGCCCAAGACATGAACTTGACCATCTCGTGGCCGTCGCGGTGTTCAAGCGAGGTCGGGATCGTCGCCAAGCCCAGGCACAGTTGGGCGACCAGCAAGACCAGGATGGCGATATCGCTGAAGCTCGAGGTCTTACGGATGCGAGAGTCGGTCAGACGGCGGTGCAGCAGGACAAGACCACCGCAGAGGCCCAGCACGCCAGCGATACCGCCGGCGACGATCGCCAGCATCTGCTTGGCGGAATGGGGCACGCCCAGCGCGTCGAAGATCCAGATCGGCGTCAACAGGCCCACAACGTGCCCAGCAAAGATCATCAGTACGCCGAGATGGAACAGCACCGAGCCCAGCATCAACTGCCGCCGTCGCAGCAACTGCGAGGAGCCAGAGCGCCACGTGTACTGCTCGCGATCAAACCGGACGACCGAGCCGATCACCAGCACCGACAGGGCGATATAGGGATAGACGCCAAAAAGAGCCTGATTGAGGTTCATGATCCTCTCCCGCCTAGGCCGTCGCCGCGGGCGACGACGGGTTCATGGCCGCCGTCGCGACCTTGGGACATCCAGCTTCGCCCGGCCCGAACGTGACGGCGGTCTCAGCCCATTGCTTGTCGAGCGCTGCCAGGTCAGCCGGATCATCGTCCGGTTCGTCCAGCAAGGCGGCCAGGGCCGCGGCGTCGGGAACCTGTCCGGCGAGGGCCGTCAGGGCTCCAAACACCGCGCGATAAGGACTACCACGCTTGTGGAGACGCTCGCCGATCGCGGCCAGCACATGCAGGGCCTCGGCCAGAAGCGAAGCGGCCTTCTCGTCAGGCAGGCTGCTGAGGAAATCCAGAAACGCGGGCAGAAAGTCCGGCAGTTCGTTGGCCGCCAGTTCCAGGCCGTGCTGGCGGTAGAGCTCCAGCAAGGCGGCCATCGCCTGGCCGCGATCACGACTTTCGCCGTGAACGTGCTCATAGAGGTTTAGCGACAGCGATCGGGTGCGGTCGAACAGCCAGACATACTCTTCTTGCCGGTCGAGCAGATCACCCGCCGCCAACGTGGCGACAAGACGCGACAGCGCCTTACCGATCGGCGCGGGCAAGGCGGGATCGGCCAGAAGGGCGGACTCGATATCCGGCAGGCCGGCTCGAAGCTCATCGGACGGATAGGTCAACAGCAGTCCAAGAGCGCGATAGGTCAAAGCCATGGCTAGACCTCCATCGTCGGTTTGGCGCGCGAGCGCGTGTTGGAACCGAACAAGCCCACCTCCGTGCGACCGCCCGAACAGCCGTTGCCAAAGCTAAAGCCGCAGTCGCCGCGCATCTCGTAGGCGTCCTCGGCCCATTCTCGATGAGTGGTGGGAATGACAAATCGGTCTTCGTAGTTGGCGATGGCCATGTAGCGATACATGTCTTCGATCTGGGTCGCCGACATCCCCACGCGCTCGGCCAGTCCGTGGTCGATCCGCCCGTCGATGCTGCGCGCGCGCATATAGGCTCGCATGGCCAGCATCCGCTGAAGACCCAGGCGAACCGGAGCCTCATCGCCGGCCGTCAGCATGTTTGCCAGATAGCGAACAGGGATCCGCAGACTTGAGACGTCCGGCATGTCGCCATCGGTCTCAAGAGCGCCGACCGCCGCCGCGTGCTGGATCGGCGACAGCGGCGGGACGTACCAGACCATCGGCAGCGTGCGGTACTCCGGGTGCAGCGGGAAGGCGACCTTCCAGTCAACCGCCATCTTGTAGACGGGGCTGTGCCGGGCGGCCTCAAGCCAGGCCTCGGGCACGCCGTCGGCGCGGGCCTGGGCGATCACCTTGGGATCGTTGGGGTCCAGGAAGACGTCCAGTTGCGCCTGGTAGAGATCCTTCTCGTCAGCCGCCGCAGCGGCCTCGCCAATCCGGTCGGCGTCATAGAGCAGGACCCCAAGATAGCGGATGCGGCCCACGCAGGTTTCCGAGCAGACCGTCGGCAGCCCCACCTCGATGCGGGGATAGCAGAAGGTGCACTTCTCCGACTTTCCCGATTCCCAGTTGTAGTAGATCTTCTTGTAGGGGCAGGCCGAGACGCACATCCGCCAGCCGCGGCACTTGTCCTGATCGATCAGGACGACCCCGTCTTCCTCGCGCTTGTAGATAGCGCCCGACGGACAGACCGCCACGCAGGCGGGGTTGAGGCAGTGCTCGCACAGGCGCGGCAGGTACATCATGAAGGTGTTTTCGAAGGCCCCGTAGATCTCCTTCTCGACGCCTTCGAAGTTGTAATCGACCGAGCGCTTGGCGAACTCCCCGCCCAGGATTTCCTCCCAGTTGGGCCCCCACTCGATCTTCTCCATCCGCTCGCCCGTGATCTTCGAGCGGGGGCGAGCAGTCGGAAACGCCTTCATTTCCGGAGCGTTTTGCAGGTGCGCGTAGTCGAAATCGAACGGCTCGTAGTAGTCGTCGATCTCCGGCAGGTCGGGATTGGCGAAGATCTTGGCCAGGATTCGCCACTTGGCTCCCATCCTGGGCTCGATCTTGCCATTGGCCTTGCGCCGCCAGCCGCCGTTCCAGCGCTTTTGGTTCTCCCAATCCTTGGGAAAGCCGATGCCTGGCTTGGTCTCGACGTTGTTGAACCAGGCGTATTCGACGCCGTCGCGATTGGTCCAGACGTTCTTACACGTCACCGAACAGGTGTGGCAGCCGATGCACTTGTCCAGGTTCAGGACCATGCCGATCTGAGCGCGAATTTTCATTGAGCGGCCTCCGTCTGAGCCCGGGGCGTATCCAGCCAATCGACCTTGGTCATCTTGCGCAACACCACGAACTCGTCGCGGTTGGAGCCGACCGTCCCGTAGTAGTTGAACCCATAGGCTAGCTGCGCGTAGCCGCCGATCATGTGGGTGGGCTTGAGCACCACGCGGGTGACCGAGTTGTGGATGCCGCCCCGTTTGCCGGTGATCTGCGACCCCGGCGTGTTCACGATCTTTTCCTGAGCGTGATACATGAAGGTGGTGCCTTCGCGGATCCGTTGGGAAACCACCGCCCGCGCCGTCAGCGCGCCGTTGGCGTTAAAGACCTCGATCCAGTCATTGTCCTGGATGCCGGCGCGCTTGGCGTCGACCTCGGAAATCCAGACCACCGGCCCGCCGCGATTGAGGGTCAACATCAGCAGGTTGTCGGAGTAGGTCGAGTGGATGCCCCACTTTTGGTGCGGGGTGATGAAGTTCAGAACGATCTCGGTCTCGCCGTTCGGCTTGTGGCCCTTGACCCAGGTGGTCTTCAGGTCGACCGGCGGACGATAGACACACAGGGCCTCGCCGAACGCCCGCATCCAAGGATGGTCCTGATAGAGCTGCTGACGGCCCGTCAGGGTTCGCCAGGGGATCAGTTCGTGAACGTTAGTGTAGCCGGCGTTGTAGCAGACGTGCTCGCTCTCGAGCCCTGACCAGATCGGCGAGGAGATGATCTTGCGCGGCTGGGCCAAGAGATCGCGGAAGCGGATTTTCTCGTCCTCCTTGGGCAGCGCCAGGTGGGTGTGATCGATACCGGTCTGGGTCGACAGCGCCGCCCAGGCCTTGACCGCAACCTCACCGTTGGTTTCCGGCGCCAGGGTCAGGATGGTCTCGCAGGCGTCGATGTCGGTTTCGATCCGCGGCAGGCCCTTGGCCGGCCCCTCGGCGACGACGCCGTTGAGACCGCCCAGCAGATCGACCTCGTGCTGCGTCCTCCAGGCCAATCCCTTACCGCCGTTGCCCGCCCGCCCCATCAACGGGCCTAGCGAGGTGAAACGGGCGTAGAGGTTGGGATAGTCGCGCTCAACGACGCTGATCTGCGGCATGGTCTTGCCGGGGATGGCCTCGCATTCGCCCAGGTACCAGTCACGCGGGCCGTAGGCCTGGGCCATCTCGGCGGCGCTGTCGTGCTGGATCGGCGTCAGGACCACGTCCTTTTCGACGCCCAGCACCTCCGGGGCGACCCTGGAGAAGGTCTTGGCGATCGCCTTGAAGATCTCCCAGTCCGACTTGGCTTCCCAGGCGGGGTCCACGGCCGCAGACAGCGGGTGGATGAACGGGTGCATGTCGGACGTGTTGAGGTCGTTTTTCTCGTACCAAGTGGCGGTCGGCAGCACGATGTCGGAATAGACCGCCGTAGTGCTCATCCGGAAATCCAGCGTCACCAGCAGATCAAGCTTTCCTTCGGGGGCCTCGTCCCTCCAGACAACGTCCTTGGGCTTTTCGTGTCCGGCTTCGCCAAGGTCCTTGCCCTGCACGCCGTGTTCGGCGCCCAGCAGGTGCTTCAAGAAGTATTCGTGCCCCTTGCCGGACGAACCCAAGAGGTTGGAGCGCCAGACGAACATGTTGCGCGGCCAGTTGGCCGGATCGTCGGGGTCCATGCACGACATTTCCAACTGCCGCGCCTTCATCGCCTCGACCGTATAGGCGATTGGGTCCTGGCCAGCCGCGGCGGCTGCCTTGGCCACCTCCAGCGGGTTGGTCTTCAGAGCCGGAGCCGATGGCAACCAGCCCATACGCTCGGCGCGAACGTTGAAGTCGATCAATGCGCCGTCCCAGGCCCCTTCAGGCGCGGTCGGAGACAGGATCTCCTTGGTCGACAGGGTCTCATAACGCCACTGGTCGGTGTGAGCGTAGAAGAACGAAGTGGAGTTCTGCTGCCGCGGGGGGCGGATCCAGTCGAGGCCAAAGGCTAGCGGCGCCCAGCCGGTCTGCGGGCGCAGCTTTTCCTGGCCGACATAGTGCGACCAGCCGCCGCCAGACTGACCGACGCAACCGCACATCACCAGCATGTTGATGACGCCGCGGTAGTTCATGTCCATGTGGAACCAATGGTTCATGGCCGCGCCGATGATCACCATCGAGCGTCCATTGGTCTTTTCAGCGTTGGTCGCGAATCCCCGCGCCACGGCGATGATCTGGTCGCGCGGCACGCTACTCACCGCCTCGGCCCAGGCCGGAGAATAGGGCTGGGGATCGTCGTAAGAAGCGGGCATGTGATCGCCGCCAAAGCCCTGATCGACCCCATAGTTGGCCAGGAACAGGTCATAGACGCAGGCGACCAGCGCCTCGCCGTCCTGCAGCTTCAAGCGCCGCGCAGGCACGTTGCGGGTCAGTACATCGGGGTGGTCAGTGGCGTCGAAGCCCTGCGGCGCGACATTGCCAAAGTAGGGGAAGCGGACCGGCGCGACCTCGTCATGAACGCCCTTCAGGCCCAGACGCAGTTTGGTGTCGCGACCACGGCCATCCTTCTCCTGCAGGTTCCACTTGCCGTCCTCCCCCCAACGGAAGCCGATCGAGCCTGACGGAGCGACGATCTCGCCGCTGGCCTCGTCGATGGCGACCGTCTTCCAGTCGGGATTGTTCGTCTCGTCCAACGCGCCGTCGAAGTCGGCCGCGCGCAGCAGGCGGTCGGGCGCATAGCCGTCGCCTTGCGGGACCAGCTTCACGAGCATCGGCAGGTCGCTGTAGCGACGCAGGTAGTCCTGGAAATAGGGCACCTGGCGATCGATGTGGTACTCTTTGAGGATGACATGGCCAAAGGCCATGGCCAGGGCCGCGTCGGTGCCCTGCTTGACCGGCAACCAAAGGTCGGAGAATTTCGAGGCCTCCGAATAGTCGGGGCAGATCACCACCGACTTGGCGCCGCGATAACGCGCCTCGGTATAGAAGTGCGCGTCGGGCGTGCGCGTCTGCGGCACATTCGAGCCCCACAGGATCAGGAAGCCGGAATTGTACCAGTCGGCGCTTTCCGCGACGTCGGTCTGCTCACCCCAGGTCTGGGGCGAGGACGGCGGCAGGTCGCAATACCAATCGTAGAACGAGCCGCAAACCCCGCCCAGCAACTGCAGATACCGCGCGCCGGCGGCGTAGGAGACCATCGACATCGCCGGGATCGGCGAGAACCCGAACACCCGGTCCGGCCCCCAGCGCTTGACGGTGTGGGCGTTGGCCGCCGCGACGATCTCGGTCGCCTCCTCCCATGTCGCCCGCACGAAACCGCCCGAACCGCGCATACGAGTGTAGCTTTCTCGCGCGGCCGGGTCGCCCTGGATGGCGGCCCAAGCCGCCACCGGCTGAAGCGTCGCCCGAGCCTCGCGCCAGAGCTTGAGAAGTCGGCCGCGGATGAGAGGGTATTTCACCCGGTTGGCCGAGTAGAGGTACCAGCTGTAGCTGGCCCCCCGCGCGCAGCCGCGCGGCTCGTGGTTGGGCAGTTCAGGTCGCGTGCGAGGATAGTCGGTCTGCTGGGTCTCCCAGGTGACGATGCCGCCCTTGACGTAGATCTTCCACGAGCACGAGCCCGTGCAGTTCACGCCGTGGGTCGAGCGCACGACCTTGTCGTGGCGCCAGCGCGAGCGATAGGCCTCTTCCCAGGCGCGATCCTCGTCGTTGGTGACGCCATGGCCGTCAGAGAAGAGTTCGGTCTTGCGGGTGAAGAAGGCAAGACGGTCAAGGGTGTGGCTCATGCCGCACGCTCCGCGGTTTGATTGGCGACGAGGGGACGCAGGATCGAACCGGGACGGGCATAGAACACCCAGTTGACGATCAGACAAAGGAAATAGAAGCCCAGGAAGATGTAGAGGGCGGTCTGCGGACCGCCGGTGGCTTTCAGAGAGTCACCGAAGGCCTTCGGGATGAAGAAGCCCCCAAAGGCGCCGATCGCCGAGGAGAAGCCCACGATCGCCGCGGCCTCCATTTCCGAGGCCTTCAGGCGTTGGGCGACTGGCGCGCTGGCCATTCGCTTGGCCAGATCTCCGCGCACGATCGCCGGGATCATCTGGAAGGTCGAGGCGTTGCCCACGCCGGTCCAGAAGAACAGCCACAGGAAGCCGCCGAAGAACACCGGGAACGACGCGGCCGCGCCAAAGGCGCCGACGCCGTGGAGTACGATGGCCACGCCCGCCCCCAGGGCCAGGAACACCCAGTGGGTCACCCGCTCGCCCCCGAACTTGTCAGCCACCCAGCCGGTCATCGCCCGGGCTACGGCCCCCACCAACGGTCCCAGGAAAGCCAGCTGCAAGGCGTTTACGTCTGGAAACAAGGTTTTCATCAGCAGCGGAAAGGCGGCCGAAAACCCGATGAAAGACCCAAAGGTCCCCAGGTACAGCCAGCACATCAGCCAGTTGTGCATCCGCTTGAAGACCACCGACTGCTCGCTGAACGAGGCCTTGGCGTCGGCGATGTCGTTCATGCCAAACCACGCCATCAAAGCGGCGACCACGATGAACGGGACCCAGACATAGGCGGCGTTCTGCAGCCAAAGCTCGGTTGCGCCGCCGGCTTGGCCCACGGCCTGGGGGCCGCCCAGGAACGGCAGCACGCCGCCGACCGTGATCACGAGCGGAACCAAAAGCTGCATGGCGCTGACGCCCAGATTGCCGACCCCGGCGTTGATCGCCAGGGCGTTGCCCTTGGCGCGCTTGGGAAAGAAGAACGAGATGTTCGACATCGACGACGCGAAGTTGCCGCCGCCAAGCCCACAGGCCAAAGACAGGGCGACAAACACCCAATAGGGCGTGGTCGGATCCTGCACCGCCAAGCCAATGCCGATCGCCGGAACGAGCAAGGACAAGGTCGACAGCGTCGTCCACAGCCGGCCGCCGAAAACCGGCACGATGAAGCTGTAGAAGATCCGCAGGGTCGCACCCGACAGGGCCGGCAGGGCCGTCAGCCAGAAGAGCTGCTCGGTGGTGAACTTGAACCCCACCATTTTCAGCTTGGCCACGACCATCGACCAAACCATCCAGACCGCGAAGGCCAGAAACAGGTTGGGCACCGAGATCCAGAGATTGCGCCGCGCCACGGCCTGGCCGCGCTCTGCCCAAAAGGCTTCGTCTTCGGGCCGCCAGTCGACCAGCACGCGCTGACCAGCACTTTTCGAGAGGGACGATCTGTCCATGGGACGGTTCACTCTTCTAGGGGTTCTGGCCGCGGATCGCCGCAGTCAAGGCGCTGGGCGCGGGATGGAGGGTCTCCATCTCCGGCAGCTCCGGCAGGTTGGACAGTTGCGGCGTGCGGGCCCGCTCCATGCGGCGGACCGCCAGGTGCATCCAGATCAAGGCCGTCGCGACCAGCACGAACAGCAGCATAAAGCAGCTGGTCCACACGCCGGTCAGGTCGTTGAGCGCGCCGAACACGATCGGCAGAATAAAGCCGCCGACACCGCCGACCATGCCGACCAGACCGCCGACCGCGCCGATGCTGTCGGGATAGTAGACGGGGATGTGCTTGTAGACGGCCGCCTTGCCCAGGCTCATGGCGAAGCCCAGAACAAACAGCAGCGCAACGAACGGAGCAAGGCCGAGCGCCAGGCGGAAGCTGATCGGGCCGCGCACCCCCTCGATCACGTACTGCGTGGGTGGATAGGATAGGATGAAGGTGCAGATCACGCTCACCCCGAAGGTGATGTACATGACCCGCCGCGCGCCGATCTTGTCCGACAGCCAGCCGCCGACCACCCGGAACAAGGACCCCGGGATGGAGTAGGCCGCCGCCAGCAGGCCGGCCACCCGGATATCGAGACCATAGACTCCCACCAAGTAGTGCGGCAGCCACAGCGCCAGAGCCACAAAGGCGCCGAAGACGAAGAAATAGTAGAGCGCGAACCGCCAGACCTGCAGCTTGAGCAGCGGCGAACTTGCAGGCTTGACCGACGTCGCGTTTCGAGCGGCGACGCGACGCTCGGCCAAGCCCGGCTCGTCGCGGGTCAGCAGGAAGCTGACGATGGCGATCACCGCCAGGGCCAGCGCCCAAACCTCGGCCACCGCCTTCCAGCCAAACGCCAGCATCACCATCGGCGCCAAGAGCTTGGTCACCGCCGAGCCGACATTGCCCGCGCCGAACACGCCAAGCGCAGTGCCCTGACGCGACTTGGGAAAGAACTTCGAGACATAGGCGACGCCGACGGCGAACACCCCGCCCGCGACGCCGACGCCCAGCGCGCCCAAAAGGAATTGGAGATAGGTCTGGGCCTGGGTCAGCAGCAGCGTCGCGGCCGCCGCGCTCAGCATCAACCCCAAGCTCAAGCGGCGTCCGCCAACGCGGTCGGCCCACACCCCAAGCCCGACCCGGATCAGCGATCCGGTGAGGATCGGCGCCCCGGCCAGAAGCCCAAACTGAGCCTCCGTGAGGCCCAAATCCTTCTTAATCTGGACGCCTATGATCGAAAAAATGGTCCAAACCGCGAAGCACGCGGTGAATGAAAAGGTACTAAAACCCAGGGCCGCCGTCGCGCCAGGCGCGTTCTTTTCGGGACGAGCGCCATTCATGCGTCTGTTCCTCGACCAATGGCGACGCCTTACACGCAGCCTTCAATGGCGAAGTGCCCACCGGCAGCGTTCGCGCCATTGAGAAAAGTCAAAATCAGCACACGCCTCCCCCGAAAACAGAAGAGGACCGCAGTGCGCCAAGACGTGACTTGATAAATATTGGGTGGAGACCCAGCAACCGTATGGTCGCACCCGAAAAACGTCAACCGCATATCCGCGATTTGCGCCAGATCAAGGCAACCTCTCTCGTCTCGCGGTTGCCTTGGTGAAAGCTCGGAGGTTACGCATGCCGTTGCACGGTCTCGATCTGGATCGTCTGAGATCCCACGCCCTTCTGGCGACGGCGTCGGACCAGACGGTGCAAAGACTCGCTTGCGGCGCCTTTCTGCAGAGCTTTCCCGCCGGAACCACGCTCCTGACGGAGGGCGAACCGGTTCACTTTCTCTATATTGTGCTTGAGGGACAGGTTGAGCTTCAGGGCACCTGGAGCGACCGGGAGACAACCATGGCCGTCCTGCGCCCACCCGCCACCTTCATCCTGCCCGCGGTGATCATGGAGGCAGAGGCGCTGATGAACGCTCATACCATCGAGCGTTCGCGCCTAGCCATGTTGCCCGCCGAGGCGGTGCGGCGGGCGTTCGAGGATGACCCAGGCTTCGCCAAAGCGGTGGCGCATGAGCTTTCGGCCAACTATCGCGGCCTGGTGCGGGCGTCCAAGAACCAAAAGCTCCGGGTCGGCGCCGAGCGTCTGGCCAATTACCTTTTCTCCGAACAGGCGCGGCAAGGCGGCGCTGCGACGTTCGACCTGCCCCACAGAAAGACCGTCCTGGCCTCACTGCTGGGCATGTCGCCGGAGAACCTGTCGCGAGCGTTCGCGACGCTCGCCGACTATGGCGTGGGGGTCAGCGGACCCAGGGTGACGCTGACACGCAACGCCGCGCTCAACCGACTGGCCAAGCCTGACCCGCTGATCGACGAGGCGGCTATCGCCCACTCGGCCGGCGAGCCGCCCATGGGGAACGGGCGCACCGCCGCTTAGAGTGCGTTCGAGCGACTTACCCGCCCACAATTAAACCAAAGCGCTTGAGACCAGCTTGGCTGCGGCTCGAGTGTTCTGCGAAAGCCCTCTTCAGGAAGAGACGCCAGCACCCGGCTCAGGATGGCCGGGCGCTGGCGAAGTCGCGCGCGCATCTTCGCGGCGATGTCCAGAGAGTGAAACGTCGCCTGGAGGTTCGAAGACATCGACACCTTAGGCGGGTGGGCGGAACTTCGCCTTGACCCGCGGGCTTCCACGGCTTGACGAATGTGTGCCGCCTCACGCGCTTACCACGGCGCGCTTCCAGATGAAGTCATCCAAAGCCCAAGGGGCACGGATGCTTGGCTCCACCGCCTGTCTATCCCGTTACGGGGGTCCTTCTAACGAGGTAGGCGGAAGCCTACAGGGCCAGGCAGGACACCCGCGCGCCGATCGGAGTCGACGCCCCTCCGCCGGCGAGGCGGATCAGCAGATCGGCCTGGGCCAGCGCCTTTTGTGACGCCGAGTCCTGATCCTCCAGCGGCTCGGCCCCGGCCGCCGTCAGGCGCGCGCGCACGAAGGTCTCGCGCGGCCCTGGCGCGGCTAGCGATGCGGCCAAGGACTGGTCACGCCAAACCAGAGCCTCGGTCGGATCTCCGCCGCCCAGGCCGACGATCAGAGGGACGAGCAGAAGGCGCGCGGTCACCAAGGCCGAGGTCGGGTTGCCGGGCAGGCCCACGATCCACCGCTCCCCCGCTCGCCCGCTCCAAACCGGTTTGCCCGGCTTGATCGCCACGCCCGCGAAGACCAGCCGGAAATCCGGACCGACGAAGGCCGATCGCGCATGATCGCGCTCGCCGACCGAGGCGCCGCCGATCAGCACCACCACATCGACGGTCTGCGCCAACTGGGCGGCCAGGGCTTGCAGAGTGGCGAGGTCATCGGACGCGCATCTGCGCGCTGTGACCTCGCCGCCCCAGGCCGCGATCAAGGCGGCGACCCCGAACGACACGCTCTCGCTGATCTTGTTGGGGTCGGCTCCGGCCTGGCCTGGTTCAGCCAGTTCGTCGCCAGTGGCCAGGATCGCCACCCGCGGGCGTCGCCAGAGGCAAACCGCGCCAAGATCGGCGGCCGCCGCGGCTGTGAGACGTTGTGGATTCAGCGTCAGCCCGGCGTCCACCAGGATCTCGCCGCGCCGAAAATCGCAGCCCGCCGGGCGGATATGTCGCTTGCCGCCCACCGCCTCCAAAAACTGCGCGCGCCCATCGACAACCGCGACCTCCTCCTGCAGGACGATCCGGTCGGCGCCGTCGGGAACCGGCGCGCCGGTGAAGACGCGCGCGCAGGCGCCGTCCGGCAGGCTTTGCCCAAGACCCCGTCCAGCATAGGCGGCCCCAATGATCGGCAAGGACCGGCTAACGCCCTTCAAATCTCCATCGCGTAGCGCATAGCCATCCATCGCCGAAACCGCCACCAGCGGGGCGTCGCGCGCGGCGATCACCGGCTTGGCCAGTCGTCGGCCGGCTGCGTCGGCGAGACCTATGGTCTCGATACCTAGCGGCCGGACCTGATCGATGATCCGGTCGAGGGCCTCCTGATAGGGGATCAAGGACAGATCCCTCGCAGCCGGGGCAAATTGCCCGCGATTGAGCAAGGTCGGAAACGGCTATCAAGCTCCTGGGCCAGGACGCCGTCCCAGGCGTCGCGGCAAGCTCCAGTCGAGCCGGGAACCGAGAAGACAAAGGCGTCGCCGATCTGGCCGGCGAAGGCCCGCGACTGCAGGGTCGAGACTCCCACCGTGCCAAAACTGACCTGGTGGAAGACCACCGAGAACCCCTCCATCTCCCGACTAAACAGCGGGCGAATGGCTTCCGGCGTGACGTCTCGCGGCGAAAAGCCCGTGCCTCCGGTCGTGAGGATGATCTCAACCCGCGGGTCGGCCACCCAGTCGAGAACCCGCCGCCGGATCACCTGGACATCGTCGGTGACGATGGCGTGGTCGATGAGGTGGTGCCCGGCCCCCGTCAGCCGTTCGACCAGCAATCCGCCGGATGTGTCGGTTTCGGGGGTGCGGGTGTCGGAGATCGTCAACACCGAGATTCCCAGCGGATGGAACTCTAGGCTGGGGTCGACGCCGGGCATGGGGAACCTCTTGGGCTGGGCCTTGCGGGCAAGGCGTAATCCGGAACGGCAGACACCGGCTTCGGCGTCGTGGCCAGGACCGCGCTGCTCTTGGCGCGGCTGAAGCGATGGGATAGCCGAAGGCCGAGCCTTTACCCTTGCGTCAGATCAACCACCGGGTCGATCCGTGAGGGCCTGGGCGCTGACCGGCGAAACCCAGTCGCCCGACTTACCTCCGGTCTTTCGGAGGAGGCGCACGGCCTCGATGACCATGCCCTTCTCGGCGGCTTTCAGCATGTCATAGATGGTCAGGCAGGCGACGGACGCGGCGGTCAGGGCCTCCATCTCGACACCGGTGGGGCCAGTGGTCTTGACTCGCGCGGTGACGCACAGTCCGCCCTCGGCCGCCTCCACCGAAACCTCCGCCTTGGACAGCGCCAGGGGATGGCATAGAGGGATCAGGTCCGAGGTCCTTTTGGCCGCCATCACCCCGGCCAACTCGGCGACGGCGCGGACATCGCCCTTGCGGACATCGCCCGACAGCGCCAACGCCAGGGTCTCCGGGCTCATCCGCACGAAACCGCTGGCAACCGCTTGGCGGGCCGTCGCCGCCTTATCCGAGACATCAACCATCCGCGCCCGCCCCTGCTCGTCGAGATGGGTCAGGCGTGGCCCGTTAAACCTGGATCGATCATCGGGCCGGCCAGTTCCGACGGGGGGCTCGTTCACGGCCGCGCCGCGGTCCCAGCGCAAGGCGTCGCGCCGATCCTGGTCGGTCGGCTCCACCCAGCGCGCGCCGCCTGGCCCATGCTCCTTCTTCCAAAACGGCGCCCGGCTTTTCAGATAGTCCATCAGACAGTCGCAGGCTTCGAAAGCGGCGCGGCGGTGAGCTGCGCCGGCGGCCACGAACACCACGGCCTCGCCGGGCGCGATCCGGCCGGTCCTATGGACCACCATGACGTCATCGAGACCAAAGCGCTCGACCGCCTCGCGCGCGAAGACAGCGATCGCCTGTTCGGTGAAGCCGGGATAGGCCTCCAGCTCAAGAGCGAGCGCCGCGCCGCCCTCGGCGCGCGCCAGGCCCACGAAGCTCGCCGCCGCGCCCATGTTCATTCGCCCCGCGCAAAACCGCGCCATCAGCGCGCCGGGGTCGAGCGGAGCCAGACTCAGGGCGACGTTCATCCGCCGCTCATGGGCGGCAGGAAGGCCACCTCGGTCTGGGGGCTCAGGAGGGCCTCGCCGCGCACCAGCGCCTTGTCAACCGCCACCTGAACCCCCGGCGCGACAAGCGCCTCACCCAAGCGAGGATTTTCCCCGGCCAGCACCGCGCGCAACGCGCCGAGATCATCGGCCGCGATCAGACGCTCGCGCCACCCGGCCTGATCGGCCAGGCGTCCAAACAGCAATACTCTGGCCATGGATGAGTCCCGTGCTCAGCCGCCCGTCGTCGACATATGCCGCGTAACAGCGGGGCGACTTCTGGTAATGTCGAAATCGTGTCCGCGCGGCTTGGCGTCCAGAGCCGCCCGGATCGCCGCCTCTAGGTCGCTATCCGACGCCCCCGACCGCAGCAGCGCGCGCAGATCAGTGGCGTCCTCATGGCCAAGGCAGGTGTGGAGCGTACCTGTACAGGTCAAGCGCACGCGATTGCAGGCCTCGCAGAAGTTGTGGCTCAGCGGGGTGATGAAGCCAAGCCGCCCCCCGGTCTCGGCCACCCGCGCATAGCGCGCCGGCCCGCCCGTCGTGTGGGCTAGGTCCTCTAGCGTCCAGAACGACGATAGCTCCTGGCGCACGGTCTTCAAGGACAGGAATTGATCGGTGCGGTCCTGCTCGACCTCGCCCAAGGGCATGGTTTCGATCAGGGTCAGGTCATGACCTTGGCCATGCGCCCACTGGATGAGTTCGGGCAGTTCGGCGGCGTTGTCGCGCTTCAACGCGACAGTATTGATCTTGACGGCGACGCCGGCGGCCTTGGCCGCCGCGATGCCGTCCATGACTTGGGCGAGGTCGCCGCCGCGGGTGAGGGTCCTAAACAGCGATGGATCAAGCGTGTCGAGCGAGACATTGACGCGTCGCACGCCATGACGCGCCAAGGCCTCGGCGAACCGCGCTAGCTGCGTGCCGTTGGTGGTCAGCGTCAACTCGTCCAAAGCGCCGGTGCGCAGGTGGCGCGCGAGCGCGGCGACCAGGTCCATCATGCCCTTTCGCACCAGAGGCTCGCCGCCGGTCAGGCGCAGTTTGCGCACGCCCAGTCGGACAAAGGTCGAAGCCAGCCGGTCGAGCTCTTCCAACTGAAGGACCTGCGCCTTGGGCAGGAACGTCATATGCTCGGCCATGCAATAGTGGCAGCGCAGATCACAGCGGTCGGTTATCGACACCCGCAGATAGGTGACCGTGCGACCAAGACCATCGCTCAGGCGCGGGCGCGGCGTAATCGCGGGCGACATGGCGTCGAAGGGGGTCATGAGTCATATTCCACGATTTGGTCGACCGCCCCACCCGTTATCGTCGACGACGGGTCCGAAGAGGTCCCGCCGGCGAGGCCAAACAGCCGCCAGCAGGGCTGCCCCGCGCATCGCGCGGATCACTCCGATGGATACATCGACCATCGAAGGTCTCGACGAACCAAAGCCTCCGATCCAAATAGCGACAGTCATAGACCGAGCGCGATCAGGTCGCCGGTCATCGCACCGCCGGCTCTCCAGTGTTCCAGGCTGGGCGAGATCACGCACCGACCAAGCCTCTCGCGGGCCGCCCAAGTCCTATCGACCGGCGGACGAGGCCGACGCTCATGTGCGGACGAGGCAAGATGGTCTCCTATGTGCGTCGCGCCAGGACCGCTGTAACCTGAAGCCTATAGTTCCAGCGGAATCTCTTGACTTTGAGGCGCGTCAATTGAGGGCGGATGGATGAAGACAGACGGGCCATTGGGGCGTCGGCTGATTGAGGCGCGGCAGATGGGTATTGAGGCGGGCATGTCGTTGGCGCCGCGCCATCGCGAACCAGCCCTCACCCTTCGTGACGACGATGTCCGAGCAGCCCTCCTCATGGGTGTCGTTTTGCACCCTTGCGCATGATCAAGGCGGTTGGGGCGCCCCGCGCCTAGGGTCTCCTCGGCGCGCCTTGCGCCGACCGGGAAGGAAACGCCAGCATGAACGGCGCCGAGGCGCTCATCGCCACTCTCCGCGGGTGCGGGGTCGAGGTGTGCTTCGCCAATCCGGGCACCTCGGAAATGCAGCTGGTCAGCGCGATCGACAAACAAGAGGACATGCGCGCGATCCTCGGCCTGTTCGAGGGCGTCGTGACCGGGGCGGCCGATGGCTACGGCCGTATGGCGGACAAGCCCGCGGCGACCTTGCTGCACCTGGGTCCGGGTCTCGCCAACGGCCTAGCCAATTTGCACAATGCCAGGCGCGCCGGCGCGCCAGTCATCAACTTGGTCGGCGACCACGCCACCTACCATCTGCGCCACGACGCACCGCTCACATCGGACACAGCCGGCGTGGCGCGGCCGATGTCGGACTGGGTGCGGCTCTCGCGATCCGAACGCGATCTGGCCCAGGCTGGAGCCGAGGCCGTCCAGGTCGCCCAGACCTATCCCGGCCGCATCGCCACCGTGATCATACCCGCCGACCATGCGTGGACCGAAGGTTCGGCGGCCGTCGCGCCGTTTTCACCGTTGGAAACGCCCTCGGCGCCCGCGTCCGTCATCGCGGCCGCCGCGCAAGCGCTGCGCGCCGAGCCAGGTCCGAAATGCCTGTATCTGGGCGGGCGGTCCCTGCGCGAGGACGCCTTGCTCCAGGCCGGTCGGATTGCGGCGGCCACCGGCGCGCGCCTTATCTGCGAGACTTTTCCCGCGCGGCTGCAGCGCGGGGCGGGCCGCGTGAGCGTAGAGAGACTGCCCTATTTCGGAGAAATGGCCGAAGCCCTCCTGAACGGCTTTGGCACGATCATCTTTTGCGGGGCCGAGCCGCCGGTGTCGTTCTTCGCCTACCCTGGCAAGCCCAGTTGGCTGTCGCCGGGCGGGGCCAAACTCGTCCGCCTGGCCTCGATGCGCGAGGACGCGTTGGCGGCGCTATCGGAACTAGCCGACGCGCTGGACGCCCAGGCCCAAGCCCCCGCCCGGCAACCGCCGCGGACCTTCACGTCCGGCGAGGGCAAGCTCTTGATCGAGCATATTGGAGCGGCTCTATCCGATCTGATGCCAGAGCATGCCGTCGTCTCCGACGAATCCGCCACATGCGGCCCGGCGCTTTACGGCATGACAGCCGGGGCCGAGCCGCACGATTGGATATGCTTGACCGGCGGCGCAATCGGCCAGGGCCTGCCGGTGGCGGTCGGCGCGGCGGTCGCCTGCCCCGATCGCAAGGTCATCGCCCTGCAAGCCGACGGCTCGGGGATGTACACCAACCAGGCCCTATGGACGATGGCGCGCGAGCAGCTCGACGTTGTCACCATTCTATTGAACAACGGGTCTTACGCCATCCTCAACATCGAACTCATGCGAGTGGGCGTGCAGAACCCCGGTCCCAAGGCGCTATCGATGCTCGATCTACGCCGGCCCGAGATCAACTGGGCCCAGATGGCCGAGAGCCTGGGCGTGCCGGCGGTTCGGACAAACACCGGCGAGGCGTTTCGCCAAGCCCTGGCGGACGCCTTGGCGATCAAGGGCCCGCGCCTGATCGAAGCGCTGCTCTGAGGCGAGCGAAGAGGAAGGGTGGATCATGGGTTTGCTAGAGGACATCCGCGCTATCGTCGGTGAAGCTGGTCTCATCACCGGCGATGAGGTCGGCCAGCGTTCGGACTGGCGCGGCGTCGCTTGCGAAGCCAAGGCCGTGGTGCGGCCGCGCTCGACCGACGAACTCTCGGCGGTAATGCGGCTTTGCCATGCCGCCCGGCAGCCGGTCGCGCCGGCCGGCGGGCTGACCGGTCTAGTCCGTGGCGCCTATGCTTCTCCCCAAGAGATCCAGGTCTCGCTTGAGCGAATGCGCGCCATCGAGTTCGTCGATCCGGTAGGCCGGACCATGAGGGTCGAGGCGGGTGCGCCCCTGCAGGCCGTGCATGAAGCCGCGGCGCCGCACGGCCTGACCTACGGCGTGGATTTGGGCGCGCGCGGTTCATGCACGATCGGCGGCAATATCTCGACCAACGCAGGCGGCAACACCGTCATTCGATACGGCATGACCCGCGAGAACGTGCTGGGACTTGAGGCGGTGCTATCCGACGGGACGATCGTTTCATCGATGAACAGCCTTCTGAAAAACAACACCGGCTATGATCTCAAGCAGTTGTTCATCGGCAGCGAGGGCACGCTGGGGATCGTCACGCGCGCCGTTCTCCGCCTGCATCCCTCTCCGACCAGCACGGCCACGGCGATTCTAGCCGTTGATCGGTTCGACAATCTGACCAGACTCTTCGCGTTGGTTGGCCAGCGCCTTGGCGGTGCGCTGCTCTCATTCGAGGTGATGTGGAACAACTACTACGACCTGATCGCCGTGCGCAGCGGCCGCCACAAGCCGCCGCTGGCCTCGGGCCACGACTACTATGTGATCGTTGAGGCCGCCGGCTTCGATCCAGAGCGCGACGAGATTCGGTTCGCCGAACTCATGGTGGAGATTCTGGAACTGGACCTAGCCGCCGACGCGGTGATCGCCGCCTCAAGGGCGCAACGCGGCGCAATCTGGGCGATCCGCGAAGACGTCCCGGGTCAGATCATGATGATCGCGCCCGGTGTCTCATTCGATGTCAGCCTTCCGATCGACCATATGGACGCTTATACGCAAGGCCTACGGGCCTCCTTAGCCAATCTCTGCGGCGTGGAAGCAATGATGATTGTCTACGGCCATCTCGGCGACAACAATCTGCATCTGCTGGTCGCGCCACGTCCCTGGAGCGAAGCATCCAGTGAGGCCGCCAAGGAGATGGTCTATCGCCCGCTGGAGGCTTTGGGCGGCTCGGTATCCGCCGAGCACGGCATTGGCCTAGACAAGCGTGAATGGCTGTCTCTGTCCCGCTCCCCCGAAGAGATCGCCCTGATGCGTCGCGTGAAGACGGCGCTCGACCCGCACGGCGTACTCAACCCGGGCAAGGTGTTCTGAGACGGGAGACGATTGAGATCCGGCGATCTGGCAATCGCGCTCGGCCGCATCGCCTAACAATTCGGCGATATATTCAAGGCTTTCCAAGGCTTGCCCTCCTGCGTAGGCGGGCTTCGCCAAGCCTAGAGCGTTTTCCAATCAGTGTGGAACGGTGGTCAGATCGGAAAGGTATAGCCTACCCCGCGCCGCGGACTTCAGGAGTCCGCCCTCTCGGCGAGGTTGACGAGTTCAGGCAGGACGTAGATGGCTGACTTGGGGCCAGCGCCTTCGCTCACCTCCACAATTTGTGACGTCCCATCACGCCTTTAGGCGCACTCCAGGGCCTCCGCTCGTGGTGTCGGCGGATGAGAGCATAACGACTCCCGCACGCTCGAAGGCTTGCACGATGGCCGCCACATTGGCCGCGGTGCTCCTGCCAGGACCGATATCGCCCTCCATCCGTCGAATGGTAGGTAGCGAAAGCCGGGCCGCTTCAGCGAGTTCGGGCTGGCTCCAATCCAATAGCGCCCTGGCCGCACGAATTTGACCGGCCGTAAGATTGTTATTGTTTTCCAATCATATTATCCTTTTATGTTGACGCCTTTGATCTTATATGATAGGAAAACAATAGTTTCGGATTCTCGCAAATGCGCCAAAACCCGTTCGTCGCAGACGGATTGAGATCCGCCGGCGCGTGGACTGTGGCTGGGTGTGGCGGGCTGCGCCGTGACTGGACTTGAAGGCGCACGCGATCAGATCGAGGCTTGGAGGCCCCCCCCAAAGGTTGGCCACCATGACAATCGAACGCCTAGCCGCCTCCGACGGAGCTGAGCGCCACCACGTCACGGAGCCCGGCGACAAGGTCGCCTTCTCTCGCATTGAGGCGGCGGCCTACCTGGGCATTTCCACCGACACCCTCGACCGAATGCGCGCGGCTGGGGTTATCGAAGCCTTTCGCGCCGGGAGAAGGCTAGTCCGGTTCCGGAAATCAGAACTCGACGCCTTCATGTCACGAGAATGCATCTCGTCCGAACCAAGAACTCTCCCAACTGGTATGTGCAATGGCAGGAAGATGGCCGTTCGCAACGCCGCAGCACTGGGACGCCAAGCCGTCGCGAAGCTGAGACATTCCTCAAGGTCTTCCTCCTAGAGCAACAGACGCACCCCACGAGCGACCCAACCGTGTCGGAGGTTCTGGATTGGTACGTTGAGAACCACGGGCGCACCGTCGCCAGGCCCGACAATATCCTCCTTGGCGTACGTTATCTGAAGGAGTTCTTCGGCGTCATGCCGGTCAGTTCCGTGCGGCTCAGGCTGCAGCAAGCGTTTCTCGAAGATCGTAAACGCAAGGGCGCCGGACAGGAGAGTATCCGGCGGGATCTTTCGGTGTTGGCGGCTGCTCTCAGGCGCGCTGAAAAGTACGACCTGATCGATCGAGCGCCCCCCCTACTCACGCTTCCGCCATCGCCGCCCCGTGAGCGTTGGCTGACTCGCGAGGAGGCCGCCGCGCTCTATCGGCAACTCCGTTCTCCGCGACATCGGCACGTACTTCTCTTCGCGCGATTGGCCATCGCCACCGGAGCAAGATCAGCGGCGATCTTGGAGCTGACCTGGGACCGCGTGGACCTTCAGCGCGGTGTCATTGACTACAATGTCCCCGGCAGGCGGCAGACCAACAAGCGCCGCGCGATCGTCCCCATCGAGCCCCATATCATCAGGGCGCTCAGCCACGCCAAACGCCACGCGCGATGCGACCATGTAGTTTCTTGGGCCGGCAAACCGATCGTTCGGATCGCCGCGGCCTTCCGCCGGCAGGCGCACGAAGCTGGGTTGAAAAATCTATCGCCTCACACGCTTCGGCACACAGCTGCGACCTGGGCCGCACAGCGCGGCGTCTCCTTGTTTCTAGTTGGCGGCCTTCTTGGTCAGAACGTGGTGTCGACCACCGCCCGATATGCCAAATACAATCCTGACGCCCTGCGCCAGGTCAGCTCGGCAATTCGGCATGGAACACGTCAAACTTCTGGGAAAAAGGGGCATGGCCGATAGAGGAAAGAAGACTGACGCAAGTTGCCTGGACAGGTGCGTTTCAGGGCCATCTTCCGCCTATTTTTGCGGAGCCACCCCATAAAATATTCTAATTTCTTCAATATCTTATGCACCACCACCCTGACAGTGCCAGAGGGTGTCGTCGGCGTCGACGCCGACGGTGGTGATGCTCGTCATGGCCAGGGATTTAGCATCGCCGGACGCGGGACGCACCCGCCAGGAGACCTCAGCCAGGACGCGCTAGAAGGTCAGGACCGCGAACACCACCAGGCTGACCGGCACGGCGGCCGACAGCACCATGCCCACGAGGCCTTCGACCAGGGAAAAGACGAGGCGCGAGGCCGAGAACAGTTCTTGGGGCGGGTTGGGGATCATGGGATTGGGCGCTCCTTTCGGGAGGACGTAGCCCGATCCTGGTTAAGGTTCCGGTAGCCGGCGCCCGCGAGCGGCCGCGACAGATTGTCCACGTCCCCGCGCGCCGCCCAAAAGAAAAGGCCCGGCGCGAGGCCGGGCCAGATGGTCTTAGGGGAGGAAGCGCGGCCCGGACCCGAGAGGAGTCCGGACCGATCGTCAACGAGCTTAGAAGCTCATCCGCAGGCCCAGCACGTACGTACGGCCGGGCTTGTAGTAGGTGAAGGTCGCGTTGTCGTACTGGAAGTACGAGCGCAGCGACTCGTTGGTCAGGTTGGTGACGTTGAAGGTCAGCTGCGGGGCGTTCTTCATGCCGAAGATCTTCTCCAGGTCGTAGCTCGAGGAGAAGTCCGTCTGCTTGTAGTCGTCCGAGAACAGGGCGGCTTGGGTCACGCCGTTCTGGTTGGCGCCGCTGGACTGCGAGCCCTTCCGGTAGACGTGGCTGAGACGCAGGCTGACGCCGTTGTGCTCGTAGTAGCCGGTCAGGTTGTAGGTGTACTTGGCCACGCCATAGGCGGTCGCCGGACCGTTGCTGGTCTGGTCGACGATCGTGGCGTTGGCGTTGAAGCCCAGGCCCTCGACGCCGAAGCGGCTGGTCAGGAAGTCGAGCGGCTGAACCCACTGGAATTCCAGGCCGTTGATCGTCAGCTTGTTGGGCACGTTGATCTGCGACTGGATCTGAACCTGCGCCTGGGTCGGGCCGCCACGCGAGTTGATGGCCGTCTTCTGGGTGTCGTTCAGGGTGTCGTAGGTGATGCCGTACTGAGCCAGGGCCGAGAACGGTTGGGTCACGACGTTGTTGGTCGTGAAGCCGGTCAGCGACTTGCGGAACGCGTTGACCGCGATCACGCCTTCCTGGCCGGTGTAGAACTCGAAGCCCAGGTCGATGTTCTTCGAGAAGTACGGCTTCAGGGCCGAGTTGCCGATCGTGGCCTGGTCGGCCGACGGGGCGCCGAAGGAGACGCCCGGCAGCTGGGCGGCCGGATCCGGACGGGTCATCGTTTCCGAGACCGCGACGCGGGCCACGGCGTTCTCGCTGACGTCATAGGCGATGTTCGCCGCCGGCAGCCACTTCGAATAGGTGTTCTCGGTGTAGACGAAGTTGGTGATGTTCGGATAGCGCGCGCCGTCCGGCAGCTGAGCGCCGCCCGGCAGGCTGTTGCGCGGATCGGCCAGCGAAACGCGACCACCGATCGTCTGCTTGGTGTGCACGTAGCGGATGCCGATGTTGTAGCGCAGGTCGCTGTCCTTGACCTGGGTCACGCCGTTCAACTCGGTATAGGCCGAGCTGTTCTTCTCGTTGATGTAGCCGCCGCTGGCGCCGGTGTTGGAACCGCCCGACTCCGGCGTGTTGTCGTGGAACTGGTCGTACTTGGTGGCTTGCTTGACCTTGTCCCAGTCGACCGTGACGAAGCCGGCCGGGCCGGGCTTCAGGAAGCTGGCCAGGTTGGCCGTCGGGATCAGCGAGCCGCCATAGGTGAGCGTCCCCGACTGACCAGCCGTGGAGCCCGTGCCGTAGCCCGGATAGGTCGGATAACCGGCCGGAGCGGCGCCCGGCTGGTTCAGGCCTTGGCAAGGCGGGCCGCTGTTGGGCGAGGGCAGGTTCAGGCTCGGGTTGTTGCCGCAGGTCGCGTTCTGCCAGGCGCCGCTGTTGTCATAGCCGCGGATGGTGCGCGAGATATCGTCGTAATTGGCGCCGAACTTCAGGCTCAGAGCCTCATCGCCCCAGGTGACCGAACCGCGAGCGCCCTTGGTCTCATACCAGCGCTTCTCGTCCTGCATGTTCAGGCGGCCGCCGTTCCAGACGAAGTTGGCCGGGTTGTTCAGGTCGACGCTGCTCTTGATGGTCGGGACGCCGGTCGGGTTGTAGGTGTAGTCGACCGTCGCGCCAGCGCCCAGCGCGGTGACCGGACCGAAGGTCGGGCTTTCGCGGTGGAAGGTGCTCTTGGTGTAGTTGGCCTGGGCCTCGACCTTCAGCTTGTCGGTGATCTGCCACTCGCCGCCCGGATTGACGCCCCACAACTCGGTCTTTTCGATGTAGGGACGGAATTCCAGGAAGAACTGCGAGTTGGCGTAGGTGCCCTGCGTGACCGTGCAGCCGGTCGAGCAGTCAGCCTTGTCGTACTTGGTGTTCAGCGGAATGATCGCGCCGTTGCGGACGATCCACATCATGTCTTCGCGGATCAGGTCGTTCTTTTTGTAGCCGTACAGACCGTCGACATAGAACTTCATGTCGTCGTTCGGCTGCCACTCGAGGCTGCCAACCAGATTGATGCGGTCGCGGGTGCCGTACGAGGCCGACGGACGGCCCAGGCGCGGCAGCAGGCCGTTGTCGATCTGCTGGATGGTCGCGCCGGGGTTGTTGGCCAGCAGGAAGTTGCGATCGATGACCGTGCCGGCCACCAGGCCGCCGCCGGCGCCGACCGGCACCGTGGCCGGGATCGTCCAGTTGCCGCCGCCGGTGGCGTTACAGCCCGTGGCCGCGCCGCACTGGGCGGCCGACAGGTTCGGATTGGTGAAGCCGATGGTCTCGTAGCCGCGCGTGTCGGTCTTCAGGCGCTGGCCCGAAACGCCGAACAGGACGCCGAAGTTGTCCCAGGTCTTGCTGGCGATCAGCGAGCCCTTGCCGCCCAGCTTGGCGCCGTCGGCCTTCACGCCCTGGATGTTCATGCTCAGGTGCTGGCCGGGACGGTCGAACGGACGCGCCGAGCGCATGTCGATGTTACCCGCCGCGCCGCCTTCCAGCAGGCTGGCCGAGTAGCTCTTGTTCACCGTCAGCTTGGTGAAGAGGTCGGTCGGGAAGAACGACAGGTCCACCGAGCGGTCGGTGCCCTGCGCGTCGGTCGCGCCCGACGAGGCCACGGCGATCGAGGCGCCGTTCAGCGTCACGTTGGTGAAGTTCGAACCCAGACCGCGGATGGCGACGTTCGTGCCTTCGCCCGTGATGTCGCGGGTGATGGTGATGCCGGGAATGCGGTTGAACGACTCGGCGATGTTGGAGTCGGGGAACTTGCCGATGTCTTCGGCGAAGATCGCGTCGGCGAAGCCGGTGGTTTCGCGCTTGGCGACCGTCGATTGCGCCAGGCTCTTGCGGTAGCCGGTGACGACGATCTCTTCGACGGCGCTGTTGTCTTCCGCGGCGGCCGGAGCCTGGGCGGTCTGAGCATAAGCGGCCTGACCGATCGTCAAAGTGGTCAGGCAGGTCGCGCCGATCAGAGCCAGACGACGGGCGGAACGGTTTTGTCGGGTAGTCCGCATGTTTCTCCCCCTAAGGTTGACGCATTGCGCCAGTTCGTTGTTCGCCGCGACCCGCCGACTCCTTTTAGAGCCTGACGCCCCGCCATAAGGCAGTGGTAGCGGTCACACTGGAAGCGTTACGAGGTATGTCCTCGTGTGTCAACGTGGTCAGACCTCGTTGTCGGAGGAGTGTCGGACCTTTGGTTGGCCACTGCGGCGCCGACGCAACGGTGCTGAGGAGAGGGGAGGATAACGTGAACAGCGCGCTTAGAGGGACAAGGACGGAGCCCCACAATTTCCCGACCTCCCCGGCGAATGCCGGGGCCCAGATACATCCGGAACGGCTTGAGTGTTCGCGATTGAGCCGCCAACCAAGACCGCCGTATCCCGCGCGTTCGATCTAGACCCCGGCATTCGCCGGGGAGGTCGGGGGAGATTTCGATACGGGCGCACTAGGCGCGAGAACGCCTTACACCCACCCCGCCGGCTGCTCGGGCTCGCGCCTCGGCGGCAGGATCGGCGTCGCCGGCCGGTGCGCCTTCAGCACCCGCCGCAGCGAGGCTGGGAAGCGGTGCAGCTGCGTCTCCGGCCGGATGGGTCGGGCGACCAGGCCGCCGCCGCAGTCGGGGCAAACATCGTCAAAGCGCAGCTCGGCGCACGTGGCGCAGAAGGTGTGCTCGAAGGTGCAGATTCGCGCCTCCGGGCTGGCCGGCGGCAGGTCTCGGTCGCAGCACTCGCAATTGGGACGCAACTCGAGCATGGGCCGTCCTCCCGTGTCCGTCGCGCTTCTCTAAGAGCCATGTCTGGAAGCCCTTTACTATAAAGCGTTTTTCCCGCCTCGCGCGAGGGCGCGCGTTCAGTGATCACGGTAATGTGGAGGTCCGCGAAAATCGCGTGATCGAGAGGGGTTGACCCCCTCCCCCATACCCCCTAGACACCGCGCCGTTTGCGCGGCGGACGGGCCCAAAGCCCGTCCGCTTTCTTGCAAGGAGACGGCCCTGCGCGCGGGGCCCGGACGGGGGTTACCCCGGGTCCGCCTTTTTGCGAAAATGACCGCCCAATTCCGGGCCCGATTGCGTTCAGGAGCGCTCAACAGAATGTCCCAAGACCTTCTTCCCGGCGTTACCGGCGTTCTGGCCCTGGCCGATGGCACGATCCTGCAAGGCGTGGGCTGCGGCGCGGTCGGCGACGCGGTCGGCGAGGTGTGCTTCAACACCGCCATGACCGGCTACCAGGAGATCCTGACGGACCCCTCCTACATGGCCCAGATCGTGGCCTTCACCTTCCCGCACGTGGGCAATGTCGGCACGAACGCCGAGGACGTCGAGCAGGTCACCGGCGTGGCCGAGACGGCCGCCCGCGGCGCCCTGTTCCGCGACGTCCCGACCGAGCAGGCCAACTGGCGCGCCGGCGGCGACTTCGACGCCTGGATGAAAAACCGCGGCGTGATCGGCCTGGCCGGCATCGACACCCGCGCCCTGACCCGCAAGATCCGCGAGACGGGCATGCCGCACGGCGTCATCGCCCACTCGCCCGAGGGCAAGTTCGACCTTCCGGCGCTGGTCGCCAAGGCCAAGGCCTGGGCCGGCCTGGTGGGCCTGGATTTGGCCAAGGACGCCTCGACCACCCAGACCTTCACCTGGGACGAGGGCCTGTGGTCGTGGCCGGAAGGCTACGCCAAGCTCGACAAGCCCAAGTACGAGGTCGTGGTCATCGACTATGGCGTCAAGCGCAACATCCTGCGCGCTCTGGCCCACGTCGGCGCCCGCGCCACGGTGGTGCCGGCCGACACCAAGGCCGAGGACATCCTGGCCCGCAATCCGGACGGCGTGCTGCTGAGCAACGGCCCGGGCGACCCGGCCGCGACCGGCGAATACGCCGTGCCGGAAATCCAGAAACTGGT